>Ga0233425_10007893_pt1 | contig 14561 bp, 10 predicted proteins | sample Watercolumn_Towu_2_FD_181712 | JGI IMG/M metagenome (GOLD analysis project Ga0233425, IMG submission 181712) | Freshwater microbial communities from Lake Towuti, South Sulawesi, Indonesia - Watercolumn_Towuti2014_140_MG | ecosystem: Environmental > Aquatic > Freshwater > Lake | place...
GTCCCAGGACCAGCCACGGTCGTTCTCGGCGAACCAAGAGAGGCCGCGCTTCGGTGTACCTACAAAAAGGTAGCTGCAGAAGTTGCGCGGGAGGTCGTTCACGGCGACCTTGGTGCTGTCCCAGCGTTGCCCGGCGGGAGGGACGGCTTCGTAGATCGTATTGCGGATGCCGTCGCCCATCGCGTGGAAGAGGGTCGCTTGGTCGCGCCGGAGGGGGATGTTCAGCACGAGGCTGTCGACCGTGCGGCCGGGCATGGGCAGGAGGGTCAGATCCACGCGCATGAGGCCGTCGTAGTCCCAGGTGCAGGTGGCCTGGGCCTGGAGGCCATCGCCCGAGAGAGTCGTCTCCGCGACGGCGCGGTTGTCGGCGGTCTGGGTGAAGCGGAGCGTCCCCGGCTTCAGCGCGATAGGCTTGCCGTCGACCTGAGCGAGGTACTCCATCGGCCGCGCGAGAAGCGGTTGCCGGGCAGCGGTGACCTGCTGCCAGAGACCCGCGTCGGTCAGCGTGTGCTCGCGGAGGACCGTACTGACGCGCTTGCCCTGCACCTCGATGGGCGTGAAGGGCGGGTGGACCTTCGCGCTGGTCCCAAGGCCCTGGCGTTCCCACTCGTAGACGGTGCGCTCGAAGGGCTTCACCAGCTCGCCCGCGGGGACGTTTTCCCCCTCGGCGGTCATCGCGATCTCGTAGCTGCCCTCCAGGGGCGGCAGGTCGAAGGTCTGCTCCTGACGCCCGTCCCGGAAAGCGTCGAAGGAAACAGTCCTCACGCGCTCGGCGCTGCCCTTGGGGCGGATGGCGCACACGAGGCGCTGCAGCTTGGCCTCGGGACTGAGGTTTGACACGTCGGCCAGCACGCGCATCCGGTTGAGGTACGGGTAGTAGGCGAACTGGAAGTCGATGGGCAGCACCTCGGGCGTCGCGGCGGTCCACTGCCACGGCTCGCCGCGCTGCCAGGCATACGCGCGCTCGTAGAGGACCTGACCGTCGGCGGAGGCGACGCGGGCCGCGAGCGTGAAGCGCTTCGTCGGGGTGTCCGAGGCCTGCAGCGCCACGGTCCTCGTCTCGCCGGGGGCGAGGGTCAGGCCCTCCGACGCGGAGAGCTCGGGCATCACATCGCGCTCGATCTTCAGGTCGGCCTGCACGGTAAGCGGCTGGGCGCCGGGGTTCGTGACCAGCAGCCGCGTGTCGATCTCGCCGAGAAACGGGTCGCCGGCGAGCTCGTGGTGGACCAGGGGTGTGGCGTCCTTCACGAAGGTGAAGCGAATCCCCTCCGGCGCGTAGGGGCCGCCGCCGGTGGAGCTGAAGGCCCAAGGGTTCTTCCAGTTGCGGCACAGGTTGATCCCCCAGGCGCCCTGATCGGCGGTGCGGTTGGGCGCAACCGAGGCGATAGGCACCGCGACCTCGCACTGCCACTCACCGTCGTGGACGCCGTGAGTGACCTGCCAGTCACCGTTCCACGCGGGCTCGTCCTTCTCGTTCCCGCGCGGGTGCAGGTCATATGCACAGCGGCCTGCAGAATTGGCGAGCAGTTGGTACGTCTTCCCGTGGTCGGAGCCGGGGGTCGGGTCGATCCACACCTCCAGCGAGTCGTCGAAGACGATCTTCACCGTGTCCAGGGCGACCTCCGCGACGAGTCCGCCCTCGTCCGGGAGTTGGGACGCGATGGCGAAGTAGAGCATGTCCTCGGTCGCGCCCACGTAGGCCCGGACGCGACGGCGGTCGAGCTGCCCGTTGAAGGCCATGCCCGCAAAGCCGACCGAGGTCTGCCACTCGTCCGGCTGCACCTGGCCGTCAAGGGTCGGGGGCCGAGACATGAGAGGAATGCGGTACTCGGCGGCATGGGTGAGTGAGGTCAGGGCGACAGGCAGCAGTAGTAGTGCCAGCGGACGGAGCATGAGACCGGGCCTCCCGAAGCGGCGACGCCGAGCGGATCGCCGAACCGTATTCGATGGTGGGGAGGGGCGGACCTCGTAGGGAGGGGACGACGCAGAGGGGACAGTCCATGCGTTGCACTCTCGTCCTCTCGGACGAGAGTGGAACTTGGACAGTCCCCGACCCCGCGCTACTCGCCGCGGGCGAGGCGTTCGAGACGGGCGATGCGCTCCTCGAGGGGCGGGTGGGTGCCAAACAGGTTCAGGAAGGAGCCCGCCGACAGGGGGCTCACGATGAAGAGGTGAGCGGTGTTCGGGTCGGCCTGCATCGGGATCACCTCGGACGCCTGCCGGAGCTTAGCGAGGGCGCGGGCGAGGCCGAGGGGGTTGCCGGTAAGCTCGGCGCTCTTTGCGTCCGCCGCGTACTCGCGGGAGCGAGAGATCGCCATCTGGATCAGCGCCGCCGCGATGGGCGCCACGATGAGCAGCGCCAGGGCCTCCAAGCCTCCGCCGCGACGACGACCGTCGCCGCCGAAGAAGAGGCTGCTGTACGCGAAGATGCGGACGAGGATCAACAGGGCCCCGGCGAGCGTCGCGGCCATGGCGCTGATGAGCACATCCCGGTGCTGCACATGCGCCAGCTCGTGAGCGAGCACGCCCTCCAACTCCTCCTCCGTGAGGATGCGGAGGATCCCGTCGGTCACCGCGACGGCGGCGTGCTCCGGGTTGCGGCCCGTCGCAAAGGCGTTGGGCGAGGGGTTCGGGATGGTGTATAGCCGCGGCATGGGAATCCCCGCGCGCTGCGTCAGACGCCCGACGACGCGGTAGAGCCACGGCGCTTCGGCCTCGGTAACCGGTTGAGCGCGGTAGAGCGCCAGGACGATCTTGTCGGAGAGCCAGTAGCTGACGAGGTTCATCACGGCGGCGAGGCCGAGGGCGACGTACATGCCCTGTCGCCCGCCGATGAGGTGCCCTACCCCCAGGAAGAGCCCGGTCAGCAATCCCATCAACAGCACCGTCTTCAAGCCGTTCATCGGTCAAACCTCACGCGTGCCCGTAGGAATCCGTCAGTGGTTACAACGACGATGGGCCCCGAGGAGTTCGAGCCGGAGGGCGAGGTCCGGCGGTCAGCGAAGGGGCCTACGGAGGTGCGCCATGGGCACGCTGCTTCTGCTGCTGGGTCTGTCTCAGTCGGCATCGGCACTCGACCTGGTGGTTGAGGGGCGACCGGCGGCGGTCGTGGTGGTGCCCGATGCCCCGCTGCCCGTCGTCAGCTACGCGGCGGAGGAGTTCGTGTACCACACTCGGGAGGCGAGCGGCGCCGAACTGCCCGTGGTGAAGGAGTCGGAGGCGCCGAGTGCAGAGGCGAGGGTGTATCTCGGAGCGTGTCGCGCGGCGGCGGAGGCGGGCCTGAGTGCGGAGGGGCTGCCGCCGAATGGCTTCCGGATGAGGGCGACGGAGGAGGCGCTGTACATGCTGGGCGATGACAGCGACGGCCCGGCGGCGTGGATCCTGCACAACAACCGCACGCGCGTCGGGACGCTGTTCGCGGTCTACGAGTTCGTCGAGCGCAATCTGGGCGTACGGTGGCTCTGGCCCGGTAAGCTCGGCGAGGCGATCCCCCGGCGCCCAACGATCTCCGTGGCGGCGCTTGACGAGCAGGGCCGCCCGGCCTTCATGCACGCCCGCTGGCGGGACGGTGGACTGCACCTCGCCGGGGAACGCGGCTGGGCGACGCCTGAGGTGCGGAGCAAGTTCCTCGCGGAGCAGGGACAGTGGCTCCGGCGGCATCGCTTCGCGCTCGGCGTGAACATGGACATGCGCCATGCCTTCACCAACTGGTGGAAGGAGCAGGGCGGCGCACACCCGGAGTACTTCAACCTCCTGCCCGATGGGTCGCGGCGGCCGGACCCGACGTGCTTCGGCGGCGCGCCCGAACTCGTGTCAATGTGCACCGCCGACCCCGCCTTCGTTCGGGCCCTGGTGGCTGGGTGGGCGGCGTCGCGGGCGCCCGACAACGCGTATCTGGATGTGACGGAGAACGACACACCCGGGAAGTGCACGTGCCCTCGGTGCCTGGCCCAGGACGTGCCCGACCCGAGTCTGGAGGGGCCCTGGGAGGAGCGGTTGGCGCGGGCCAGGACCGCCTTCGAGGCGGGCGAACCGACTTGGTGGCTACACCTGGGCTCGGTGTCGGATCGGTATGCGCGCTACTACCTGGCGGCGCAGGCGGAGGCGGAGAAAGAGGACCCGGCGGCCGTGGTGATGGGCTTCGCGTACGCCAACTACACCGCCCCGCCGCGAGAGACGAGGCTCAACGACCGAGTGATCGTCGGCATCGTGCCGCCCCTGATGTTCCCCTGGACGGACGCCAAGCGCAGGCAGTGCCGCGAGCAGTGGGAGGGCTGGGCGGCAACCGGCGCGCGGCTGCTCCTCCGGCCGAACTACACGCTCGACGGGCACTGCTTCCCAATCCACTACGCGCGGGAGTTGGGTGAGGAGTTCCGTTTCTGCGCGGAACACGGGATGATCGGCTCCGACTTTGACTCCCTCACCGGGCAGTACGCCACGCAGGGGCCGAACCTCTACATGCTCGCCCGCCTGCACGAGCGGCCGAGTCTGACGGTCGATCAGGTCCTGGATGAGTACTACGGGGCCTTCGGCCCCGCGGAGGAGTCGGTGCGGGACTACTTCGGTCACTGGGAGCGCCTCTCGCAAGCGTGGACCACAGACACGGAGGACCTGAGCTACTCGTGGTTCTATCGCGGCGCCCACCGGGTGTTCACCGAGGAGGCGCTGGCCGAGGGCGAGCGTCTGCTGGCGCAGGGCAGGGACGCGGCGGGCGACGACGTCGTGGTGAGGCGGCGGATCGACTTCCTGGCCCATGGGCTGCAGAACGCGCGCCTTACGTTGGAGGCGCAGCGGGCCTTCGTCGGCTATCGCGAGACCGGGGACATCGCGGGCCTGCGTGCGGCGATCCGGACCCTCGATGACTACCGCGCCTCGATCGAGACCGAGGGCGGGGCGAACATGGGCTACCTCGCGTCATCGGAGGGCTGGACGTGGGACCGGGAGCTGCTGAGGCTGTTGCACGAGCCGGGTGAGCCGCTCCCTGGTCCGTGGCGCTTCGCCTGGGACCCGGACGAACAGGGCGAGGCCGCCGGCTGGAGTGCCGAGGGCTTCGACGACGCGGCATGGGGCGAGATCGGCCTCGACGGGCCCTGGGAAGGGCAGCCGATTGGGAAGCAGTGGCGCGAGGCACACGGCGCTGAGTACAACGGCGTGGCGTGGTACCGCACGAGCTTCGAAGTCACGGCCGATGTGGAGCGGCCGGTCGTCCGGCTGATCTTCGGGGCGGTCGACGAGGCCTGTACGGTCTGGCTGAACGGGACGCGGCTCCTCGACCGTCCCTACCCATACCAGGGCAACGTGGACTCGTGGCAGGAGGCGTTTGAGGTGGACATCGCGGAGGCAGTGCGGTACGACCGACCAAACGTGCTGGCAGTGCGCGTCGAGGACAACAGCGGAGCGGGCGGCATCTGGCGTCCCGTGTGGCTGCTACAGTCAGCCGGGCAGGCGGTGGGGAACCTGATCCCCAACGGCGGCTTCGAGGAGCAGACCGACGACTGGAAGCAGAACGTGATGTGCGGAGAGTTCGCCCTCGCCATCGACACGACCCGCGCCCACAGCGGCACGCGCTCGGGCAAGCTGAGCTGCTCAGCGCTCGGACCGCCGGAGGTCGAGGCGACGATGCACACCCAAGCCTGGGGCCGCTGGTACACCGGAGCGCTGACCGTCGACCCGACAAAGACCTATCGCCTGCGGCTGTGGGCCAGGACGAGCCGCGACTTCACCGGCAAGCTGGCGATCTGGGTCACCGGCACCACCGACGGGACCACCTCGCGGGATGTGCTCAACACCGAGGGGCTCTGGCAGGAGGTCGTGATCGAAGGCGTACGCCCGGCCGGGGAGGCGGTCGGCCTCTACCTGAACCTGATGGACGGCACGGGTTCGGCGTGGTTCGATGACGTGGAGCTGGTGGCGGAGTAGGGGGCTGCGAGGGCGCCAGGGGACACGATCCCAGTTCGGTGCGGCTGAGTCCGCTGGAATCCGGGGACACGATCCCAACTCGATGCGGCTGGATTGGGTCATGTCCCCGGATTCCACGGCAGCTAGCCGGGCAGTTCGAGGTCGAGGGTGATGGTCTGCTTCTCCCCCGACTCGTCCCGGCGCTCGACGCGGAAGACGACGTACCTATCGTGGTTCTCGCGGGCGGCAGTGACGATCCTGGTCACTTCCTCGACCTTCGAGACCTCGGTGCGGTTCACCTTGCGGACCACGTCGCCCGGCGCGAGGCCGCTGTCCGCGGCCGGGCTCCCGGGGGTCACCTCGGCGATGTACACGCCCTCGGTCGCCGGGAGCTTCTCCTGAGAGGCGACTTCGGGGGTTATGGGCGCGACGGTCATCCCCAGGGGCCCGCTGGTCGGCTTCGCGGGCTGAGCGGAGGTCCCGGGCGCCGCGGCGAGGCTGCTGGGCGTCTCGGCCAGCTTCACCGTCACCATCTCCCGCTTCCTGTTGCGGACGACGTCGAGCTTGAGCTCATCACCGGGCCGGTGGTTCGATACGGCCTGCTGCAAGCCCCAGCTGTCCTTCACCGGCTGGCCGTCCACCGCGACCACCACGTCCTCCTCCTGCAGACCGCTGCCCTTGGCCGGACCGTCGTCGCGAATGCTCTCGATCAGCGCGCCACCGTCGGGTGCGCCGTAGGCGTCGCGTAGGTTGCCGTCGAGGTCGCGGATGCCGACCCCGAGCCAGCCCCGCACGACCTTCCCTTCGGCCTTCAGCCGCGGGATCACCTGCTCCACCGTACCGGCGGGGATCGCGAAGCCGATCCCGACGTTCCCCGGCGCCCCGGGGGCCAGGATGGCGACGTTCACACCGATGACGCGGCCGTCGAGGTCGACTAGGGGCCCGCCGGAGTTGCCCGGGTTGATGGAGGCATCGGTCTGGATGATGTCGCCCATGCGGAAGCGGGCGTCACCCGAGTCGATCGTCCGGCCCTTTGCACTCACCACGCCGACCGTGACGGTCTGCTCCAGCTCGAAAGGCGAGCCGACCGCCATGACCCACTCCCCCACCTTCAGCCCCGATGAGTCACCGAGGGCCAGAGTCGGGAGCTTGCGGCCCGCGTCGATCTTCAGCAGCGCCAGCTCCGTGCGCGGGTCCGAGCCGACCAACCGCGCCTCGTACTGACGGTCATCCTGCTCCCGGTCATACAGCCTGACGCGGATGTCCGTCGCGTCCTTGACGACATGGGCGTTGGTAACGATGTAGCCGTCGTCCGAGAGGATCCAGCCGGAGCCCAGCGCGTGGCCCGGCATCGGCTCCATGGGCCCCCCACCCTCGCCGGGCGCCCCGAAGCGCCGGAAGAAGGGCTGCAGCTCGGGCGGAACCTCGCCGTCCGGCGCCTCGGCAGACAGGCTCTTGGTGAAGATGCTCACGACCGCCGGCTTGGTTGTCGCGGCGATCTGCGGGAAGGTCTTGTCAAGCCGCACGACGTCGGTCGTGGGGCCCGTCTCCGGCGGCGCCGCCGTGGCCTGGTAGCCGTACAGCGCCAGGAGCGTCGCCAGCATCCCCACGAGCAGGCTCAGAAGGACGATCAAGGTGTGACTGTGGGCGTGTGCTTCTCGAACTCTCATCGCTTGCTTCCCTCGAGACCAGACGCGCTCCCCCGGACGGCGACGTCGTTGATGCCTCTCCCTCTCGCCCCCTAATGACGAACGTCGGTACCAGGTTGTTCGGTGCCCGAGGGACTAGGCGTTTGCGTCCTCCTGCTCGAGCCGCCGCGCCACTGCGGCGGAGAGGCGGAGGTCGAGTTCGCGCTCGAGAAGGCGGGCGGCGCGGTCCAGCGTCCGGTCCAGCGTTCCGCACTCCTCCCCCACCGCGACAAGCTGCACCGTGATCGACGAGAAGCCCGCTTGCGCCAGGTCGCCCGTGATGGACTGTCCGGCGCGAACCGCGGCCTCCAGCCTGGCGCCCAACGCCTCGCTCTCGGCGGGGTAGGCTTGCTCCGTAGCGACCTGAAGCGACTGGATGATCGGCACGCCACTGCCCAGCATCACCCCCAACATTCGGCACCAGGTCATCTCTTGCACGCGGGCATCAAGGTCCGGCATTGTCTCCCGCAGGCTGGACTCGTACGCCTCGCGCGGCACGGGCCAACGACCGACCTGGCTCAAGAGGTAGTAGAGGTCCAGGCGCGCGCGGAGCTCCATGTCGCGCTCCAGCCAATCGGCCCACACGGCGAAGGTCTCGTCGAGGACGCCTCCCACCTCCCCCGCCCGACACAGGCCGAGGCTCATGCGGTTGAAGACGTCGGGGTGGGCGGCCATGGCCTGCGACAGAGGGCGCCCGCCTCGACGCGAGCCGACAGGTCGCGCGTGATCGAGGCCAGCGGCTCCTCGGCGGTCTCCTGGAGCGCCGCCAGCGAGCGCATCAGGCTGACACCGGCGTTGATGAGCGTCGAGAACTGGCGAGCCCAAGTCGCCAGGGCCAAAGCAGTCACGGGTTCCGCCATCCTGATTCGCCTCCTGGGTCAGTCTCCGAAGTACTCGAGATACTCCTGGATTCGTCGCTCCTCCAGCCGCGAGCGCAGTTGGCCCCGCGCGCGGTGGAGACGGCCGGCGATGGTGCTCAGTATATACGAATTACGAGAATTAGTGTACATAACCCTCGAAGCCGCAGACGGGCCTTCCCAGGCCCTACGGGGGTATCGAGTCATGAAGAGTGCCTTCGTCTACTGTCGCGTCTCGACGGAAGAGCAATCGAGAGAAGACCACTACTCGTTGGCGCTCCAAGAGGAGCGCTGTCGCGCCTACGCCAAGCAGAGGGGTTGGCGCGTGGCCAAGGTCCGCAAGGACACCGGCAGCGGTAAGGACGACCAGCGTTCCGGCTACCAGGAACTCCGACAGGCCATGACGGCCGGAGACATCGACGTCGTCGTGGTCTACCGGCTAGATCGGCTGTCACGCAACGTGCGGGATGTCTACGACTTCCTCAATGGGACGTCCGAGGCCGGCATCGGTTTTGCGAGTACCAGCGGAGCATTCGACACGACGACAGCGATGGGGCGCGCCATGTTGGGTGTGGCCGCCGTGTTCGCGCAGTTGACACGTGAGATGATCGGTGAGAACACCCGGGACGGACTTGCGAAGCGGGCGCAGTCGGGGAAATACAACGGCGTCAAGAGCCCATCCCCATACGGCTACGACTACAAGGACGGGCACTTGGTCATCAACCGCCGCGAGGCCGCCGTCGTGCGTCGGATCTTCGATGCGTACGTGCGCCACGGCCGCGGTGTGACCGCCATCGCTGGCGAGCTGAACCATGCGGGCATACCGGGCAAGCGCGGTGGCCAATGGAGCCGCAGTCAGATCGCGAGGATGCTCCGGTCGCCCCTCTACGCGGGCAAGATCGTGAACCGGGACCACGTCCACGAAGGGGCGCATACGCGGCTCATTGACGAAGAGCTCTTCGACCAAGCTCAGCGCCTCAGGGCCGCGCGCTCAATCCTCCCCCCGCGCGCCCATCAGTCGCAGCACTTGCTCTCAGGCATCGCCCGCTGTGGCCTGTGTGGCAGTCGGTTGCGGGCCCACTGGATACTCACAGGCATCAAGAGGTCGAGGGACCAGAAACGCTACCGAACGTACCACCATCGGGCCCTTGAGTACGGCGGCGACCGCTACTGCCGTGGCGTCCACAAGGGCGCCGACAAGTTGGAGGCCGCCGTCTTGGAGAAGGTACGCGAGGTTGCCGGCTCATCCGAGTTCCAGGAGGCAGCCTTCGAGGAGGCGCGGAAGCGGCTGGCACAGGCCGTGCCCGCTGTCGTGGACGAACGCGAGGCGGCCGAAGCCCAACTCCAGGCCCTGGACCGCCGCTTCAACCTGTGGGCGACCCAACTGGAGTCGGGCAACACCGACGACGAGCAGTTCCGCAAGCGCAACGAGGGGCTCCTGAGGGAGAAGGCCGGGCTGCAGGAACGCCTCGCCGAACTGCGAGCTCGCGAGGCCGAGGCCGAGGCCGTCGAGGTCAACCTCGACCAGGTCCGCCGGACGCTCGCGAACTTCGACCAGGTCTGGGACGCGATGACCATCGACGAGCAGCGGGAGATGCTCCGTGGCCTCGTCGAGCACCTGAAGGTCTGGAAGGACCGGGCCGAACTGAAGCTGGTCTTCTTCCCGCCGATGGAGATACCGGTCGTGTTCAAGAGGGGGCCGGTGGCGAAGGGCCTCGAAACGAAGCAGGCCGGCCGCAAGAGCCGAAGCTGAGCTTGGTGCGGCTCCTCACTGTCCGGCGAGCGCTGTCATGCGGACGGATGCGCGAGGCTATGTCACGACCTACACCCATGACGGAGTCGGGCGGCTGACGCAGCGGAGCTATCCGACCGGGAACCCGGTGACCTTCACGTACGATGCGGTCGGGCGGCGGACGGTGATGGTCGATCCGTCGGGGCGGACGACGTATACGTATGATGCGGCGGGGCGGTTAACGGTGCAGGTCGCGCCGGGGGCGAAGGCGGTCACGTACACGTATGACGCGGTTGCCAATCGGGCGACGATGGTCGATCCCGACGGCGGGACGACGACGTATGCCTATGATGCGCGGAACGGGCTGACGAGTCTGGTCAATCCGTTGACCGAGCGCACCACGTGGCAGTATGATGCCGTCGGGCGGGTCGTCACGCTGACGCACGACAACGGCACGACGGCGGCGTACACCTATGACGCTGCGGGGCGGACGACGCAGTTCGTCAATGCGAAGTCGGACGCGACAACGATCTGCAGCCTCGGGTACGAGTACGACGCGGTAGGAAACCCGGTCGCGGTTGCCGAAGGTAGTGGTGACCGAGTCACCTACAGCTACGACGCGCTGAACCAGCTCACCCGCGAGCAGCGCTCCGGCGACAACGCGTACGACCTCACCTACTCCTACGATCCGGTCGGCAACCGCCTGACCAAGCTGACCGGCGGCGCGACGACCACGTACACCTACGACGCCGCGAACGAGCTGACCCTCGAAGACGCCGCCGGCTCCCTCACGACCTATAGCTATGACGAGAACGGGAACACGCTGGTCTGGAACGCGGCCGGCGCGCGGACCACGCTGACGTGGGGCTACGAGGACGAGGTGCTCACGGTCCAGCCGTCCTCGGGCAGCCCGGTCACGATGACCTACGATGGGGATCACATGCGGCGCAAGCGGGAGGAGGGCGCCTCGACGGCGAAGTACCTGTGGGAGGGCGCGCAGATCCTCATGGACCTCGATGGCAGCGACGCGACGGTCGCGCGCTACACGCTGGCTCCGTTCGGGTTCGGTGACCTCCTCTCCCAGCGGCGCTCGAATGCGACGAGCTTCTACCACTTCGATGCTCTGGGCTCCACCCGCGCGCTGACCGAGTCCGACGAGGACATCAGCGACACCTACCTCTACGACGCCTGGGGCGTCGCCAAGGCGACGACTGGTAGCACGACCAACCCGTACCGGTACGTCGGGAAGCTGGGCTACCTCAGCGAGGCCGCGCTCGACGGGTATCTGCTGAGGCGGAGGTACTACCGGCAGGCAGGGGGGAGGTTCGTGGGCGTGGATCCGCTGCGGTCCCGCAGTGGCGCAAGTGATGACCCGGCATACGCGTATTGCGAGGGTCGGCCTGCTGCGCTCGTCGACCCCGGGGGGTATGCTGTGGACTTCCGGGGCTGCGGCCCTGAGAAGGAGGCCTCGGTCAATCGTTGGTGCGAACGCTTGCGGGCTATCCCCCAGGACGAGATGAACCAGATCAGCCACTGCATCGACCAGCATACGCGAGCGCACAAGATCCCCTCCTGCTACCCGTTCACGGAGTCCGTAGCCAACACCTTCAGGCGGTTCTGCGATAGGGGGAGGCTCACCTGCGAGTCGAGGGGGTGCGGGGACTGCAAGCCTGAGCAGGGGGAGCCGATCTGCGGCGCGCAGGACTTCGGGTACAACTACTGCAAGATCTCCCTCTGCTTCCCGGAGGTCGGGAGCCCAAACAAGTGTGGCAACCCGTTTGACCCACGCATCCCTCCTCTGGAGGACGCGTTCCTGCACGAACTGGCGCACTGCGCCGGCATACAGGGGGACGGGGACAGGCAGGACCTGTGCAACGAGATCCACGCCAAGTGTCTCTGGCGGGTGCTGGCGTGAGGGGCGCCCGCTGGGGTAGCGCACAGACGAGGGGGTGAGCCCGATGAGGGGCCTAGGAGGCCTGTGGATGGCAGTTGCCTGCGCGGCCCTACTCGTTGGCGTGGGGGCCTCCTTTCGCTCCTGTGGGGCACGCTCGACGCGGTCCGGCCCCCACTCCGCCCCGGCGGAAGGGGAGGCGCTGATCGGCGCCTTCGAGGAATGCGAGGGGGTCGTCATCGGCTTGGGTACGAGCGCTGCCACCCTAGAGGGGCGGACGCCCCGCTTCTGGGTGCACATCCGCAACAGCAGCTCCGAACCCCTCACCATTCCCACGTATCGTCCCCGGACATACGTGGTGCGGGTCTTCGATGCAGCAAATGCGGCCAGGGAGCTGACCGACCGAGCTAGCGGCGGGCGCGACCTCATCCCCGCCCGGCCGGATCGCACGGACTGGGTGACTCTACACCCGCAAGAGGAGCTACGGCTCCCCAGACTGCCGATCGCGAAGGGAGCGCCCCTACGCCGGCTGCCCCGAGGTGAGTACGTCGCCACGGTCTGGTTGGGGGAACAGCGGGACCTGTACGGGGTACCCGCCGGGCTGCGCGCTTACGGGGACCTCTTGACCAAACAGTGGCGCCCCACGGTCCCCGCCGAGCAGGTGGCGCGGCTGGCCTTCAGTGTGCGATAGCATGTGCTCGCGTCATCAAGCGCGCACCATCCGTGCGCCCCGGCCGACCGCGAGGACGGAAGACGGACCACGGAGCGACCCCGTGGCCTGGTCCAACGGACGGTATGAGCTTCACCTCCGAGCGCCTGCCGGCGGCGGGGAATGGTGCGCTTCCCGCGGCAGTTCCGGGGCAGTTCCGGGGACACCATACCTAACTCGGAGTCTGGTCAATCCCTTGCAGGAGCGCACGACGTGGGTGTATGATGCCGTCGGGCGGATTGTCACGCTCACGCACGCAAACGGCGCGACGGCGGGGTACAGCTACAACGCGGCGGGGTGGGTGACGAACCTGGTGAATGCGAAGTCGAGCGCGGCGACGATCACCAGCCACGCGTACTCGTATGACGCGGTCGGGAACCCGATCGCGGGACCTCCGGCGTCGCGCCCCGAAGCAGGTCGCCAAGGGACATGGCCAACTCCATGCTCTCTCTGTACCGCCGCGCCCCCTTCTCCGCATCCCCTGTGTGCCAGTAGTCTGAAGCATCGGCAACCCGCAGGTGGTCCACCAGCGGTCCAAGTTCCAGAAGCCGCTCCACCAGGTCGAGGTGCGTCTGGAACCCTCGGCTGGCGTATTGCGTGCTCGTGAAGTGATCGCAACGCCAGATCCCGTCGGGGTAGCGGCCGAAGGCGAACCAGACCGGCTCGCAGCCTTCGTCGATCCCCATGACGACCCCCCGGAAGTGGTCGGGGAGCTGGTTGGCGTAGCGGTCCTTGACGACATCAGCCACGATGGTAAGACCGTACTTCTCCCAGTTGTCCCGGTAGTCGGGCTCATAGACCGCGCCATTGCACAGCCACCTCTGAGAGAAGGGGAAGTCCACGATCTTGGGCCCGTATTGGGGGCGGTCGAATGTCTCGATGATCCGCTCTATCTGCTGGTCCTGGGCGGCGTCGGCCCGGTAGTACATCGTGAAGTCCATTCAAGGCTCTCGTGGCCGCACACCTCCCGAGGCCTGATGGCCCAGCATGTCACTTGCACGAGACGGAATCGGGCCGGCAGTGCCTCGCATTGGGTCTCTCACCACTCCCCGCACATCTCCCCATACCCGCACGTCCCGCACATGAAGTTGTCGCTGGGGTAGAACGCCTCGGCCCTGATGGCCCGCTCGACCTGTTCCGCCAGCCGCAGGAACCGGTCAACGTCCGCCTGGCTTCTGGCCGTCGCAAGCTACTGGACCTTGGGCTCCTTGTTCCTCACCAGCGCGTCGAGCCTCAGCCCGCTCTCCGGCTGCCCGTAGAGCTGCCGGTAGGCCATCGCGTAGGCCGTGAGCTGCAGGTCCTTCGCCGCCGCGTCCTGGGGGAAGCTGCGCTTCGTCGTCTTGTGGTCGATGATCGTGCCGTCGGCCTCGATGAGGTCGATGTACCCCTTCAGCGGAAGCTCCCTGGCGCCGGTGTCCACCAAGAACTCGCGCTCGACCTCCGCCGGCTGGACGGTCGGCGCGACGGTCGTGTGGTACGCGCGCAGAAGCCGGACGCCCTCGTCCTTCAGGTGGCCCGCGTTGTCGTCGCCCTGGAAGAGCGTGAGCTGAGCCTCGTTCTCCCACCGATCGCTGAAGCGGTCGGTTACCTGCATATCGCGGTCAGAAAGCGAGGCGGGGATGGTCGCGGAGTAAAGGTGAGGCACCCCGGTAGACTACCCTGGGATGCAGGCCGTGAGCGCTGAGGGGGCGAGGAGCCCGCGGCGGCCTGGTCCTGGAGGGAAGGGGTGTACACCGACATGCGCTGGTGGGAGCAGATACGACAGCGGGTGTTGCGGGAGGGGGTC
>Ga0233425_10007894_pt1 | contig 14561 bp, 8 predicted proteins | sample Watercolumn_Towu_2_FD_181712 | JGI IMG/M metagenome (GOLD analysis project Ga0233425, IMG submission 181712) | Freshwater microbial communities from Lake Towuti, South Sulawesi, Indonesia - Watercolumn_Towuti2014_140_MG | ecosystem: Environmental > Aquatic > Freshwater > Lake | place: Indonesia...
TGCCGACCTTCCGGCCATCCGTCCAACTGACCTGATAGTGCCCCATCTCGATGGCCGAATACTGCTGCGGTTCGCTCCACTTGCGGCCATCGCCGCTCGTCATCGAGAAGAGGAACCGCTGGCCTTTCACGTACTTCGTGTGCAGGAACAGAAAGCCGTCCTTCCCCAGGTGGTACGGCTGGGGATACGAGTAGTTCGTCGTCACCACGCGCTCGAAGTCCTCGATGTCGTAGGGCTTCTTGCTGACCGAGATGTAGGCCGGCCGTTCGATGCCGTGGGCGCTGGAGAAGATCCAGATGTACCCCTTGGCGTCGATGCAAATGACCGGATTGTCGTGGGCGTCGTCGGTCTGCTTGTCCAGGAGGATCGTGGGCCGCGGCACGGCGCCGGTGGCGTGGTCGTAGTAGGAGACGATGTGCAGCAGCGTGCGGCCCTTCTTCGCCCCGCTGCCGGTCTCACGCGTGCCGCCGTAGCAGAAGAAGGTCTTGTTGACCTCCTTGGCATAGATGGCAATCGGGCTGTGGCTCGTGCAGTAGGTGCCCAGGCCGCCGCTGTACTTGTAGACGTACTCGTCCTTCTGCGGCTGGTTCGAGTACCAGATGCCGCGGTAGCCGTCGTCCTTGCCGAGCGGCGACGGTTCGGCGGCCGCGAGAAGATCGGGCACCAGGAGAAGTCCAAGAACACCGGCGATTCGAGCGAGAGACATAGGGACGGTCGCCTATCGGGTGAGGTTTCCACTATACTATAGCCTGTCCGTGCGTGCTAACGGCCCGCCGCTTGTTGGGGTGGCAGTTGTTGTTGGGGTGGCAGTTGTACTGCCACCCCCAAGAGAAACGCCAATTCGGGGCGGCAGTACAACTGCCACCCCAACATACCGAAAACGGATCGGCCCTTAGCGGCCTGCCACGGTTGCATCCCGCCCCAATATCCGCCCGGGGACTCCCATGATCTCTTTTCGATCCGGATCGTGCGTTGCGTTTTTTGCAGCGTTGGCTGCCGTCGTTGCGGCCGTTGCGTTGACTTCCCCGCCCGCGCGGGCCGAGAACGCCGCGCGGCCGGGGAAGCTGATCGAGGAAATGCCGACGCTGAAGTGTCTGGGCGTGCGGTGGATGATCGGCGGCGACGACAACCACGATGCGAAGGTGGCCGTCGAGTACCGCAAGGCGGGCGCGGCCGCGTGGAAGCGGGGGCTCGATCTGTTCCGCGTCGAAACCCGCGCGATCCGCGAGCCGAACCGCCCGGCCGCGGGCGAAACGATGTACGCCGGCTCGATCTTCGACCTCGACGAGAACACCGAGTACGAAGTGCGGCTCTTGCTCGCGGATCCCGACGGCGGCAACGCGCAGCAGATCGTGAAGATGAAGACCTGGAGCGAGCCGCAACTGCCCACGGGCGGACGCACGATCGACGTACAACCCGGCGGCCTGGAGCAGGCCATCAGGAATGCCAAGCCCGGCGACATCCTGCGGCTGCACAAGGGCGTGTACAAAGGGCCCGTCGCCCCGCGCTCCGGCGAGCCGGGCAAGCCCATCGCACTGGTCGGCGCGGGCGACGGCGAAGCGATCATCGAAGGTAGCGGCGGGAGCGTCGCCGTCAGCCAGTCGGGCCTGCACGACGCGATATTCGAAAACCTCACGGTCCGCAACGCCCAGTACGGCATTGCCGTCAACGAAGGGGCGCGGATCACGGTCCGCCGCTGCCGCATCGCGGACGTCGATTACGGCTTCACGGCCACGCGGAACGGCCAGCGGCAACAACGCATCTACATCGCCGACAACGTGATCACCGGCCGTTCGACCTGGCCGCGGACGCAGGGCATCGAAGGCCGCCGCGGCGTGCAAGTGGCCGGCACGGGACACGTCGTGTGCTACAACCGCATCAGTGGCTTCGCCGACGCGATCGACACGTTCTCCGTGTATCCCTGCGCGGCGATCGACTTCTACGGCAACGAGATTTCCGAATGCACCGACGACGGCATCGAGATGGACTACAGCGAGCACAACACCCGCTGCTTCGACAACCGCCTGACCAACGTCTTTCAGGGCATTTCGCTGCAACCGGTCCACGGCGGGCCGGTCTACGTGTTCCGCAACGCCCTTCTCAACGTGGGCGCGGCGACCTTCAAGCTACACAACGCGCCGTCGGGCGCCGTGCTCTATCACAACACGTCAGTCAAGACCGGCATTCCGCTGACCCTGCAAACCCACGAGACGGCGTCGAATTGCACGAGCCGCAACAACCTCTTCATCGGCACGACGGCCAACTACGCCTACGAGAACTCGGCCCCCATGCGCGAGTGCGACTTCGACTGCGACGGTTTTGGCGGCGAGTGGAAGATGTTCCTGAAGTGGAACGGCCAGCGCTACGCGAGCATCGAAGACGCGCGCAAGTCGGCGCCCGTCTACCGGCGCGCCGTGCGCGTCAATCCCGCCGGGCTCTTCCGCTCGCGCCTCAAGCCGCCGGCCGACGTGGCCAAGCAGTTGCCCGTCGAAGCGAACGACTTGAGGCTGAGCGCGAAGAACGAGGCCATCGACGCCGGCGTGGTGCTGCCGAACATCAACGACGATTTCCGCGGCAAGTCGCCCGACCTGGGCGCTTACGAGGCGGGCCGCGACTTGCCGCACTACGGGCCGCGCAGCGAAACGCCGATGCGACGGCCGCGGTAGAGCTACTTGCGTTCGCGTTCCATCAGTTTCTTCATCATCTCCCGCATCTCCTGCATGTCGCGGCGCATCTGCTGGACCTCGTTGCGGAGTGCCTGCACCTCGGGATTCTGGGCGCCGGCCCGTGGGGCCTCCTTGTCGGGCCGCTTCTGGTCGCCGTCGCGGGCGCCCTTCAAGCGCTGCGCCAGTTCGCTGGCTTCGCGGGCCACGGCCATCGCTTCGTCGTGCTTGCCGGCGGCCTTCAACTCGGCGGCGCGACGCTTCAGTTGTTCGAGGCGTTCCAGGGCTGCGGCGTCGGGCCGTTTCTTGTCGCCCTCGCGGGCGCCTTGCAGGCGTTGCATCATTTCGCGGGCCTCGCGGGCCACGCGCTCGGCCTCGTCGTTCTTGCCGGCGGCCTTCAGCTCGGCGATGCGGCGTTTCATCTGCTCCAGACGTTCGGCGATCTCGGCATTGGGACGTTTCTGATCGCCTTCGCGGGCGCCTTGCAGGCGTTGCATCATTTCGCGGGCCTCGCGGGCCACGCGCTCGGCCTCGTCGTGCTTGCCGGCCGCCTTCAACTCGGCGATGTGACGCTTGATCTGCTCGAGGCGCTGCTCGGCTTCGGCGCCCGGACGATCGCGCCGCGCCCCTTGCATGTCGCGGAGAGCGTTCGACACGCGTTCCAGCTTCTGCTTGATCTCCTTGGCCTCGGCGTCCTGGTCGGGCTTGAGTTGTTCCAGCCTGGCGCGGAGATCGCGGGCCATTTCTTCGAGTTTCCGCCGCTGCTCCATCTGGGCCTCGGGCGACGGCCGCGCGCGCCCCTCGCCCTCGCGGGCCACCGGACGCGCTCGTTCGCCTTCGCGGTCGCCACCTTCCTTGCGGGGGCGGGCCACTTCGCGGGCGTCGCCGTCCTTCTTCTCCCGCCGCTCTTCGCGAGCGTCGCCTTCCTTGCGGGGACGGGCCCCTTCGCGGGCATCACCTTCCTTGCGGTCGCCCCGCTCGGCGTCGGCCTTCGGCCTCTCGCGCGGCCTCTCACTCTCTGCCGCAGTTGCTTGCGCCGGGCCGAGCATCGCCCACAGCGCGGTCGCCACCAACGAACACCGCCACGAACTCCGGAGCACGTTCATCGTCGTTCCTCCTTCAGAAAATGGAACCTGGGGCTGCGCCCAGGCCGTACAAGAAACCGCCAGGAAAACCAGGGAAACCGGCAGCACGCACTTCGCGAGCATCGTGCGCCCGCGACGCGGCGACTGCCAGGGCCGCGTGCGGAGTTGCAGCAACCGTTCGACGCGCCGGCCGAGCCCGGAGCGGAAACCGTCCCCGTCGACCGATAGCCAACCCAAGTGCGGCCGCCGCGACAACCGCTTTCCCAGCGCGACGAGGCACTCGGCCAGCACGCTGGGACCGTTATGCACTACGAGACTCACTTCGTCGGCCGCCGCTTCGCTGGCCGCGCGCAACTGCCGCCGCATCCACCAAACCAACGGATGCCACCACAAGAGCGAACAGGCCCAAGTTGCCGACAAGTGCCAACCCGGATCGCCGGCCGCCAAATGGGCCAGTTCGTGCGCCAACACCGCCTCCTGCTGGTGCGGATCGAAGTCGGCGTCGAAGGCGGCCGGAATCACCAACGTCGGCCGCACCACGCCGAACGCCACCGGCACGCGCAACCTGTCGGCCGCCAGTACGCGGACCGGCCGGTGGAAGGCGAGCCGTTCGGCCAGCGCCGCCACGCGCCGCTCGATCGCCTCGCCGACCGGCACGGCACGGCGGCGGAACGCCCGCAAGCGGAGGCCGACCCAGAGCAGCCGTCCGATAAGGACGGCACTACCCAAGGCCCACAGCGCCGCCAGCCACCAAACAACGCCGGCCACGCGTGTCTCGGCCGCGTCGGCCGAACTCAAATCGCGTGCGTGTGCCACGATCACATCGGCCGAGTACGAGTCGTCGAAGCCTTCGATCGCGATCGACGCGTCCAGGGACGGCTCGTCGCTATCCGGCACGGCCGAGACAGCCGTGGCACGCGAGTCGCTTGTCGGATGCACGGCCGGCACGACCGTGGCACACGAACGTTCCGGTTCCTGTACGGCCGGGACCGACGTGGCACGCGTACGCGAGCCCGCGGTAAACGAATGCACGAGGCCCCGGCCGGTGCCGGTCCATTCGACCAGCACGAGCGCGATCACCGCCAGCATGCAGACCTGCCACACCGTTCGCTGCCATGCCGCGGAGCGGACGAACCGGCCGACGAGCGCCGTCAGGCCCACGATGGCCGCAACGCCCACGGTCAGCACCAGGAACATCGCCGTCCACGGTTCGTACTCGGGGGGCAAACTCGGTTGCATGTCGCGTCTCCACCAATGTAGGATGCAGTCTTACTGCGCCCAAGAATGGACGCAGTGGAACCGCGTCCTATGAGACAATACGTTGTCGCTTGTGCTGCTCGATCAACTTCTCCAAGCGGGCCAGTTCGCCGCGGCTGACCTCCCGCGTTTCGAGCAGATGGCTCACCGCGGCGGCCAGGCTGCCCTCGAACAGCCGGTCGACCAGGTCGGTGGCCATGCTGCGCGTGACTTCATCGGCGGGCACGGTCGCCTCGTACAGGAAGCGGCGGCGACGCAGCCGATGCCGCACGAGTTGCCGTTCTTCCATCTTGCGAAGCATCGTGGCCACGGTGGTGTAGGCCAACGGCTCGCCCCCGAGTTGCTCCTGCACCTCGGCCACGGTCGCCGGTCCGCCGCTCCACAGGATCTTCATGATCCGCAGTTGCAGGTCGCCCAAACGCAGGGTACGTTCGCTGCTCATGGCCCGAGAGGCTCCTTGCCGCAATCAACTACCGCGGTAATACTACCAAAGTAGTTTGTCCCTGTCAAGGGTTCTGTTCGTAGAATCTCAGGAGTTTCGCCAAATTGAATTCCGCATACGGCTCGTCGCAGGCGGGCGTGCGTTTTCCCGCGTCGGAAACCCACAGGTCGAGTGTTTCGGCGCAGAACACCGCGTTGTGCAGGTTGGAGTTCATGGCCACCGGCCGCTTGATGATCTCGATCAGCCGCGGCGCGTCGATCTGTCCGTAGTTCTCTTGGATGCGGCGGCTGAGGGCCTCGGCGCGGCTGCCCCCGGAAACGAGCACGGTTTCCTTGGGCACGCGCGGCAGCGACGGATGTTGCTCGCCGGGCCGCAGCACGGTCATTTGCCGCGGGTCGCAATGGACGGCCGCCATCGCCCGCGACTTGTCGCTGAAGACGTAGTAATACTCGCAGGTCCGCGGCGTCTTGCGAAGGATGTCGAGGGCCTCTTCGACGGTCGCTGCGCGCTCCATGATGTCCCGCAGCAAGAGCGACATGGGCACGCCGTCCCAATCGCCTTCGCCGCGTCCGCCCATCTCGCCCACGGCCAAGCCCTTTTCGTTCATCGCCGTGACCGTGCCCAGGAACCCGGCGTAGCCGTGGCTGATCCACTTGTTGTGCCCTTTGGGCATGAAGACCGTGACCACCGCGGCGTCTTGCAACTTAATGTCTCGCATGTAGTCGAGCACGCGCGCGTGCAGGATCTTGCCGTCCTTGGTGGCCTTGCCGCAGAGGGCCACGCCGCTGCAATGAAACCGCTCGGGGAAGAGGTTCGCAAAGCGGCCGTCGCGCTGCGACACGCCGGCAGCCTTCGCCAGCGCGTCGCACTCGGCCACGAACCGCGGGGGGACATGCGGCCCGACGCGGCGTTCGATCTCCTTCATCCGCTCGAACGACCAGACGCCCGACTGGAGGCTGTCGGCAGCGCCCATCAGGTACAGCACGCGCTCCGTCAGCTTGTTGACTTGCCCACGGAGCAGCGTGCCGTGCGCCGCGCCCATTTCTTCGGGCGTGCCAGCGACAAACAGCACGGTCTTGCCCTGGCTGCGGCAGAGCAGGCCGTGTTTGGCCGGATCGCGGGCGACAATCTGCAGGGCGTCGCCGGTCTCCGTCGCGCGGGGCGAGGAATTGTCGAGCGATTCGACGGCAAATTGAAAGAGCGCCGCGAACATGCGCTGCAGGTCGGCCGCGTCGACCTCGCGCGACGGCACATTGGCCGGCGGCTCGAACAGCGCGTCGGTCGCCACGCCGTTGAGCTGCCAGGCGTGAAACACTACCTTGCCGCGATAGCCTTGCACGTCGAACGTCGCGCCGGCGGGCGTGGTCTTGTCATCCTTGAGTTCGAGGCGGATGCTCTCATTCCCGCGGCCTTTGCCGGTAATCTGCACCGCGGAACCGTCGCCCGCCGTAGAGTCGGCAATCGTCACCCAGCGGTCGAGGGTGTCGGGAACGAGCGCAATGGCCGCTGCGCCGCCGGCAAGCATCTTCAGCGGCACGAAGTGCTTTGGCTGGACGTGGACCAGCGGATCGGCGGGCTTGGTGCCTTCCGGCAGTTTGCCCGCGAAGACAACCTTCTCGCCCGAGGCCATCCACGGAAAGGCCCCTTGCCCGAGCGCGGCCTCGCCCAACTTGGGAATCTTGCAGTGGATTTGGAACTTGCCCTGCGGGCCACGGAGCAAACGCAGCCGGCCTTCGACCTTCTCGCCCGACTTCCCGACGGCCGAGACCTCGGCATCGAGCAAATGGCAGCGTCCGACGGCCGGTTCAACGCTGAAGAACTCGACTCCCTGTTGCAACAGTGCGAGGACGGCAGCGCGCGGACTACTGGGCGCGGCGACCGCCGGCTGCGACGGCTTGACGCCCGGCGGCAGGTCGAGGGCGAAGAAATCGGCCGTACGACCCAGGGCCTGCGGCAGCGCGGCAATGGCCGTATAGTGGCCGAGGCCGTCCAGCCAGACGACCTTGTCCTTGATTTCCAGTGCTACGGCCAACTTCTCGGTACACGCCTTGGGGATGACCTCGTCGGCGGCGGCATTGATCATCAACACATGACCGTTCTTGGCCCGCGCGCGGAGATTGGCCGCATGCGCTAGCGGATCGACGGCCGCAATCGCCCGTTGGACTTCAGCCCGTTCGGCCGCCGGCAGTTTCTGGAGCGTGGCCTGAAGTTCGCGGGTTTCGCGGGCGTGGGCAATGATCCCCGGTAGGTCGCCGCCCGCAAGGATCATCGCCGTACGCGCAATGCGTCCGTCGCTGCCGGCCACGGTTCCCGCCAGAATTCCGCCCATGCTAATGCCGACGACGCCGATCTTCTGCGGGTCGATTTCCGGGCGCAAGGCGAGGACGTCGATCGTGCGCCGCACATCCTCGACCGCCTGCGCGAGCGACGCGGCAAAGAGTTTCGGGTTGCCGGCCAGGGCTTTGTGTCCGCCGGGCAGGCTCCGCTCGCCGTAGTACGGCAGCTTGATCATCACGGCTGGAATGCCCCGTGACGCGAGCAACGCGCAGGTCATTTGCTCGAGCTCGAAATTGCCGTTGAGGATGTGCAAACAGATGGCAGCCGGGCGCTTGCCTGCCGTATCGAGGTTCTTGGGAAGATAGTAGTCGGCCGGAATGGTGTTGTTCTGCTCGACTGGCGTGACGACCGGCGAAGGATAGGTGAACCGGTACAGGCGGTACCCGGCCTTCTCCTCACGGAACTCGATGCGGTAGCTGAAGGGCCGGTCGTTGAACGTCGTGGCCACGGCGACCGCTTGCGGCAGCTCGGCCGCAGTCGCCGCGGAGGGGAGCAGGAGAAGCAGTGCTAGCAAGGCAGTCGCAAGGTAACGCATGATTCCTCTCCGCGCGGGCATGGGCATGTCGTTGGGGTGGCAGTTGTACTGCCACCCCGGGGCGGCAGTGCAACTGCCGCCCCAACGGCCGCGGAACTGCCGCTCCAACAATCGCAGGTTGGCGAACTGGCCCCACGTGCTATCGCGCCATTTTACCCAACCGCACCGTGTTGGCAACAAATGCGAAGATGGGCGTGGTGGGATGACAGCGCAGTTTCGCTTGACCCTGCCGATCAAGAAGAACCGCGAAAGTTTACCGATTAGGCTGCCGATACCAAGTTTGCCGATTTCCCGGTTTGGAGGCCCGCGCAGATTGCGCAGCGTCTGAACCGGCTCGGCTGGGGGGGCGAATTGATCGTTCGACCGCGGGTGCCCAGCACCGCAGCCGCCATCCGGCTCGTTGCCCGGGGTCCGCGGAGGCAAACCGCAAAGGAATGCAGAAACCATGAGTCGGCAAGTCTCCCTCCTGAGTCTGGCGCTGACTGCGACGCTGATCACTCTCAGCGGATGCCAGCCGCAGATGCCGTTCTACGTCCACGAAAACGGCGACATGTCGCACTACAAAGGGATGGCCACCGAGATCGAGTATCCCGACCTCGATCAGTGCCGATCGCCGGAAGTAGACGGCACGCTCCATCCCTACTCGCTCGGCAACCGGGACGCCAAGGAGCCCACGGACCTGCGCCTGGAAGAAGCGATTCACATCGCATTGACGAACAACAAGGTCATGCGTTCGATCGGCGGGCAGGTGCAGACGCCGCCCGACTTCATCGCCCGCAACCCCGAACTGTCGCCCACCATTTGGGATCCGGCGATTACCGAGAGCAATCCGCGCGTGGGCGTGGAGGGGGCGTTGGCGGCGTTCGACGCGCAGTGGCATTCGGTGACGAAGTGGGAGAAGTTCAACGAACCGCGGAATACGACTGCGGCGATCAGCGGCATCTTCCCCAGCGTGCGCCAGGACGACAACGGCACATTCCAGAATCAGATCCGCAAGGTGACGGCGGCCGGCGGCACGTTCGCCATCTCGCACGACTTGCTCTACACCGACAGCAACAGCCCCACGCGCAATTACCACAGCGACTGGACGACGCAGTTGCGGGCCGAATTCCGCCAGCCGTTGTTGCAGGGCAACGGCGTGCAATTCAACCGCATCGCCGGCCCGGGCGCCGTGCCGGGCGTGTACAACGGCGTGATGATCGCGCGGATCAACACCGACATCGCCCTGGCCGACTTCGAAATCGCCGTGCGGAACCTCGTGCTCGACGTGGAAACCGCCTACTGGGAACTGTACTACGCCTACCACAACTTGGAAACCATGAAGGCCGGGCGCGACAGCGGCCTGCGCAACTGGCAAGACGCCTACATCAAGAGCCAGGAAGGTCTGGTCTCGAATCTCGAAGACGCTCAGGCCCGCCAAGCCTACTACGAGTTCCGCACGGCCATGGAACGGGCGTTGATCGATCTGTACCAGGCCGAGGCGAAGCTCCGCTACGTGATGGGGCTGTCGACCGCCGACGGCCGCATCTTCCGGCCCGCCGACGAACCGACCACCGCGCGGATCAGCCTCGACTGGAACCGCATGTTGGCCGAGGCCATGGACCGCAGCGTGGAACTCCGCGAACACCGCTGGATCATCAAGAAGCGGGAACTGGAATTGATCGCGGCCAAGAACTTCCTGCTGCCTAAGCTCGACATGTTGGCCATGTACCAGTGGCAAGGGCTGGGCAACCGCCTGCTCGAGAGCGACGGCGGCACGGGCGACTACCGCCTGCACGGCTCGAACTCCTATCAGAACTTGACCAGCGGCGGCTTCGCCGACTGGATGGCCGGCGTGCAGTTGGACTTCCCCATCGGCAACCGCCGCGAACACGCCGGCGTGCGCAACGCGCAACTCGCCTTGGCCCGGCAACGCGCCCGTTTGCAGGAGGCCGAACTCGAAGTCTCACACCAATTGGCCCATGCGACGCGCGAATTGGAGTCGGATCTGCTACTGACCGAAACGAACTACAATCGCTGGATCGCCGCCAAGGAAGAGGTCCGCGTGGTCACGGAGCGCGTACTGCTGGGCCGCTCGGGCAGGGCCAGCGGCGCGGCCGGCGGCGGCAGCACCGGTACCTGGGCCGACGTGCTCGACGCCAACCGCCGCCTGGCTACGGCCCGCGCCGGATATTACCGCAGCCTGGTCAGCTACAACGAGGCCATCGCCACCGTCCACTACCGCAAGGGAACGTTGCTGGAGTATAATGGCGTCTACCTGACGGAAGGGCCGTGGCCGGCGAAGGCCTACTTCGACGCCGAACGGCGGGCCCGCGCCCGCGACGCTAGCGTGTACATGGACTACGGCTTCACGCGGCCGAAGGTCGTCAGCCGCGGGCCGGCCGTGGGGTACGGCGGCGGGTTGCCGTTGGACGGCACGATCCCCGCGGGCGTGCCCACGCCGGCCGCCGTGCCGAACGGCGAGTTGGTCGAGCCCAATCCGGCGCCGATTCCCGAACCGAAGCCCGAAGACAGTACGAAACACCAGAGCGGTGTGTTCCAGCGACCGCAGCTTGCCGGCACGTGGTCGACCGGCGGGCAGGGCCCCGGACACCGGGCCGCCAAGAAGTACGACCTGGGTTCGCTGGACCTCGCTTCATTGGGCGAAAAGGCCGACGCCAAGCCGGCCCAGGACGTGCAACCGGTCTCCTATGAATCTGTCGCGAATCCATCGTCTGCTGAACCTGATCGGCCTGTTGCAGGCTGGAAGAGGTTGGAACGTTGAGTCGCTGGCCGGCGCCTGCGAAGTCAGCCGCCGCACGTTGTTCCGCGATCTGAACCTGTTGCGGCAGGCTGGCGTGCCGCTCTCTTTCGACGAGCGGCAGCAGACGGCCGCACGCGACGACGGCACGCTCGATTTCCGCGTCACCGTGTCGGGCATCAACGAGATCTCGTGGTGGATTCTGGGCTACGGCGACGAGGCCGAGGTGCTCGAACCGCCGGCCCTCCGCCGGCTCGTCGCCGAACGTGCGGCGCGGATGGCCCAACGGTATCGGGCGCTTCCCTGAACGGCAGAATTCGCGTATACTTCTCAATAGTCCCAGTCTTACCTGTAACGCCACTTTCGGGGGACATGGTCGTGGCGGATACCAATACAATGCCGGGTGGGGCGAACCGCCGTTCGGCCGTCCGCGCCGCCTTCACGCTCATCGAACTCCTGGTGGTCATTACTGTCATCGGCGTGCTCATCGCGTTGCTGATGCCGGCCGTGCAGGCGGCCCGCGAGGCCGTGCGGCGGGCGTCGTGCGCGAATAACCTCAAGCAGATCGCCTTGGCCCTGGCGCACTACCAGGAGGCGGCGGGCATCTATCCGCCGGGCCGCATGGGATGCGACGGCTGGACCGGCGGCCCGTGCAGCACGCCCCAGGGTGGCGCGGTCCCGGGCAGCAAACGGCCGGGCACCAGCGGCTTCCTGCTGATTCTCCCACAACTCGATCAAGATCCGCTATACCGGCAGTTCGAGCCGTTTGCCAAGGGCGCCGTTTATCCCTCGCAACCCGGCGACAAGGCGGACGGCACGACCGACGGCTGGATGACCACGCAGATCGCCAAGGCGCTCGCCGTGCGACCGTCGGTGTTCGTGTGCATGAGCGATCGCAGCGAGCCGATGAACGGTTCCTGCGCCACCGGTTCCTATGCCTTGGTGCAAGGCTCGAACGGTCCGACCTACGGGATCGACCAGGTCCGCGTCAAGCACTTCAACAACGGCATGTTCCTCTACAAGACGATGCGTTCGCCCACCGACGTCCGCGACGGCTTGAGCAACACGTTCTTCGTGGGCGAGACGATCGACGCCCATACCGACGAGTCGGCCAACTGCTGGTCGATGGGCTGCCGGCACCTGGACAGCATGCGGTCTACCGACAATCCGCTGAACACGCCGCCCGGCACGGGCGTGGTCATCGACCTCTACGGCTATAAAGCCAACGGCGCGTTCGCCAGCAAGCACCCCAGCGGCGGACAGTTCGCCTTCGGCGACGGCCGCGTGGTCTACATCGCCGACACCATCGCGCTGCCCGTGTATCGCGGATTGTCGACGATCTACGGCGAAGAGTCGGTCTCGGGCGAGGATTTCTGAGAAACGGAGTTGGGGGGGCATGCCCACGCTTGCCGTGTGCATGTTGAGCGAGTGGCGGGCCGAGAATGTGGAACATCCATACATGCCCGCGGCAAGCGTGGGCATGGCAACGGTTGTAAGACGAGACACGATGATCGCTTTCAAGATGTTGCCGTTCCTGTTGTTGCCGATTCTGCTGATCGTGGCCGGATGCGCACCGGGAGCGCCGAAACCCGTGCCCGTGGCGGGAACGGTGCTGATCGACGGCAAGCCGCTCACCAGCGGCTTCATCCGCCTGATTCCGGCCGATAACCGCGCGGCCACCGGCGCCATCGACGACCAGGGCCGCTTCCGCCTGACGACCATGACAGAAGGCGACGGCTGCGTGCCCGGCACGCATGACGTCGAGGTAACCTCCACGAAGACCATCCGCCACGGCGAATTGGCCTGGCTCGCTCCCGAGAAGTACCGCGATCCGAAGCGATCCGGCCTGAAGGCCACCATCACCGGTCCCACCGACGATCTGGTGATCGAGCTCTCCTGGGAAGGCCAGAAACCCTTCGTCGAAAAGATCGACACCACCGGCGGCGACTTCGATCCGCGCTCGATACGGTGAGCGGCCGTACTCCTCACGCTCCGCGTGATGGCCGTCCTCACGCGGAGCGTAACGAGTACGGATTGCCCAGGCAGGCGTTACTCGACGGCGACTTCCTCGTTCAAGATCGCTTCCAGCCCCCGGGCGATCAGTTTGGTCCGCTGGACCTTGAGCCGTTTGGCGAGTTGGTCGGTTCGGTAGACTCGTCGATGACCAGTTGGCGGTCGAACTTGGCCGTGGCTTTGGCCAACTCCTTGGCAGTCATTTCGGAATAGGGCTTTCGCGGATGTTTCGTGGTGAATACCCTAAAATAGGCGCGAGAGTCAATCCCCGAAAGAAGTCCGCAACGCCTGATTGAGGCATGTCATGCTACGTAACTGGGAATTCCAACTGCCGGCGCGGGTTCAATTCGGCCGCGGCGGGCTGCGGAAGTTGGGCGCCGCGACCGGTCAATTCGGTAGCTCGGCCCTGCTGGTCGGATATTGCGATTGCGCCCCGCTGGCGGCCACCTGGGCCAAGGCGATCAAGTCGCTGACCGACGCGGGCGTGAAGGTGACGGAGTTCCTCGCCGTGGTGGGCGAGCCCGATCCGCCGTTGGCGGCCGAGGGCGCGCGGCTGGCTCGCGAGGCCGGATGCAATGTGATGGTCGCGCTCGGCGGTGGCAGCGTCATCGACGCGGCGAAAGGCATCGCCGTGCTGGCGACCATCGGCGGCGACCTTTGGGACTACACCGACGCTGCCAAAGAGCCGCGTCCCGTCGCTGCCGCCCTGCCGGTGATTGCCGTGCCCACGACGGCTGGCACCGGCGCCGAAGTGACTTCGGTCGCCGTGTTCGCGTGCGACGTCCGTAGGACGGAGCCTCACTCCGTCCAAGTGCCCGACGAAACGAATCGTCGGAAAGAAGGACGGAGTGAGACTCCGTCCTACGACGAGGGACGGAGTGGAACTCCGTCCTACATGGTGAAAGCCAGCCTCGTGAGTCCGGCCATCTTCCCGAAGGTGGCGATCGTCGATCCCGAGTTGGCCGTGGGCAGTCCGGCGCGGTTGACGGCGGCGTGGGGGGCGGACGCCTTGGGTCATGCCATCGAAGCCTGCATGAGCCGCGCGGCAAACCCGATTTCCACGGCGCTGGCCGTCCGCGCAGTCGGGTTGATCGTAGCGAACTTGCCGCGCGCGGTTGCCAACCCTGACGATCCCGAGCCCCGCGAGCCGCTGGCGTTGGCTGCCACGCTGGCCGGCGCGGCCTTCAATGCGGCCGGCGTGACCGCGGCCCACGCCATCGCCCACGCCCTGGGTGCAATCCTGCACGTTCCGCACGCCGAGGCCGTGGCGATTGCCACGCCGCTGATGCTCTGCTACAACGCGGAAGCCTGCGCCGAGGTCTATGCCGAACTGGCCGTCGTTTGCGGTCTGCGGGCCGCTTCGCCGGAGGAACTTGCGGCCTGCTTCGTCGAGCAGATCGGTGAACTGCTCCGCTCGGTTGGCCTGCCGGAACGGATCGCCGTGCCGGCCGACGCGCCGCCCGACCTTCCCGCCGCGTTGGCCCGCAAC
>Ga0233425_10007895_pt1 | contig 14555 bp, 15 predicted proteins | sample Watercolumn_Towu_2_FD_181712 | JGI IMG/M metagenome (GOLD analysis project Ga0233425, IMG submission 181712) | Freshwater microbial communities from Lake Towuti, South Sulawesi, Indonesia - Watercolumn_Towuti2014_140_MG | ecosystem: Environmental > Aquatic > Freshwater > Lake | place...
CTTCCGGATGATCACGGGGCAGGAGAAACCCGACTCGGGCATAATTGCAGTCGGCGAAACGGTAAAGCTCGCATATGTCGATCAGAACCGTCCTCTCGATCCCAACAAAACCATCTGGCAGGAGATTTCGGGTGGTGAAGAACTGCTGAAGCTCGGCAACCGCGAGGTCAGTTCCCGCGGCTATGTCGCACGATTCAATTTCAGCGGATCCGATCAGCAAAAACCGGTGGGTGTTCTCTCCGGGGGAGAGCGGAACCGTGTCCATCTCGCCAAGGTGCTGAAGGAAGGGGCAAATGTCCTTCTGCTCGACGAGCCGACAAACGATCTCGATGTCAACACACTCCGCGCTCTGGAAGAGGCCATCACGAATTTCGCCGGATGCGCCGTCATCATCTCCCACGATCGCTGGTTTCTCGACCGCGTTGTGACGCATGTCCTCGCCTTTGAAGGAGAGAGCAAGGTGAACTGGTTTGACGGAAACTACACCGAGTACGAAGCATACCGCAAAGAGAAGCTCGGTATCGCTGCTGATCAGCCGCACCGAATCAAGTACAAGAGGCTCGTGAGGTAGGGGCACCAATCACAGAATACAGTCTCAGAGAATACACCTTCTGGATTTCAGGAAAAACACAATCTGCTAGTCCCCGTTCGAGGGCTGTTTCTGTCTTCTTTGTTGCGTTAGTGAAACGCTTCTCACTGTCGATAAACTCACCTCCCGCTTTCAGGATCCATTCTGCGTCCGGTTGACTTTTAGGTCATACATTGGCAGATTGCATCCGGACGAATCTGACGCGACCTGGTTGGAGAACTTGTCGTCCGCTATTACCCTCCCCGCACCGTATTGTTGCCGCCAGTTCCAGAACACGGCAGGAGTTCCAGAGATTGAACACGAATGAGCAATGCTCTTGTGAGAAGGGGCCTGCCTCTGTCCCGCAAGATGCACTCATTGACATCATTGTAAAGTCGATCCACGCAGTTCTGTCATCCGGATCCGGGGGTCAGTTTCCCACACAGGGAACCGGTCCGCTCGCTCACCGCATACCGCTCGGCATCTCGAACCGCCATATCCACCTTACATCAAAGACCTTTCACCAGCTTTTCGGCGAGAAGGTTGAATTCGAGTCGATGCGCCCGCTCTATCAGCCGGGTGAATTCGCATCGAAACACACGTTGACGATCGTCGGGCCAAAGCTTCGGAGTATTCCCGGCGTTCGCGTCCTTGGTCCCCTCAGAAACTACGATCAGGTCGAAGTCTCCCTGACTGATGCCGTATTCCTCGGCATCGATCCGCCAGTCACCAACTCCGGCAACCTCAAGAATGCTGCACCGCTCACGTTGGTGGGACCGAATGGATCACTCTATCTCGAGAAATGTGCCATCGTCGCGAACCGGCATCTGCATATGCCGACGAGTGAGGCCACCCGGCTTGGAGTGAAGGAAGGTGATTTTTGCAGGGTGCGCATTGGAGGTGAGAAACCGACTGTCTTTGAAAACGTGCTTGTCCGAACGAACGATAATTGGAAATTGCAGATTCACCTCGACACAGATGATGCAAACGCGGCAAATGTGAGGGAAGAAGCATTTGTTGAATTCCTCGGCAAAATGGGAACGAGCATATGAAAATTGGCAAAGTCATTGGAAAGGTTGTGTCAACCCGGAAGGAAGGGAACGTTGAGGGACTGCCGATCCTGGTTGTCAGCTATCTCGATGAAAAGCTCTCCGACACCGGCAAGTATGCAGCGTGTATCGACACGGTAAATGCCGGAGACGGCGACGTCGTCCTTCTCTGCGCATCCTCGTCGGCCCGCATGACGGCGAAAACAACGAACGTCGCAACGGACAACACCATCGTCGGTATCGTCGATTCGGTGTCGGCCGGATCAACCTATGTGTATCGAAAAAGCAATCCACGGTCTGATACGTGATGAACCTGTCAATTGAAGAACTGGTAAACAAGGTGGTGGCCGAAGTCCTTGCCGAGCTCAAGCGGCGAGGGGTGAAGATTGTATCGGGATCGGCGCAGAAGATTGCCGTACAACCGGTTTCCGGCGCAGGCGCTTCTGTCCATGTCGTTGATATGAGTGGTTTCAGGAGTCCTGTGCTTCTTGAGAGACACGTTGCATCGGTTGGGCCTGAAGTCAGGGAGGTTGCCGTCCCATCCGGGACGGTGGTGACGCCCGGCGCAAGAGATGTCCTGAGAAAAAAGAATCTGACGCTGAAGAGTATTCCAAAAACAAACTAACGGAGGTCCAATGTCGCGAGTAGCCTTGGGTTTTGTGGAAACGCGCGGAAACACCGGAGCGATACAAGCCATCGACGCCATGCTCAAAACGGCGAATGTGGAGTTTGTGAAGAGGGTTGAGATCGGCAGCGCGTTCGTGACTGTCATCGTTCGCGGTGAGGTCGGCGCGGTTCGTTCGTCTGTGGAATCGGGTGCTGAGGCGGCTGCAAAGGTTGGAGAATTGGTCAGCACGAACATCATCCCGTCGGCGCACGAAGATGTCTTCGAACTACTTGGAATTGCCAAATAAGGAGATGGAACAATGATCGATGCATTGGGAATAATCGAAACCGTCGGGTTTGCGCCCGCTGTTCAGGCCGCTGATGCCGCAGTCAAGTCGGCCAACGTGAAACTCGGTAATTGGATCAAAGTCGGCGGCGGAAGAGTGTGCATTGTGATGCGCGGAGAAGTCGCGGCCGTGAAAGCGGCGGTCGATGCAGGCGTCACCGCGGCAAAGGCGATCGGAAACGTCGCGGGCTCGCTTGTTATTCCGCGGCCATCGGACAAGCTGACGCCGCAGTTTCCGCTTGAGCCGTTGGGATCTGGAAAAAAGGGTGGAAAATAATCGAGGCTCAGCGTGAACATCAATGATGCTCAATTGAAAGAGCTGGTGGAGCAGGTCGTTCGCCAGGTGGTGCAGCAGCTTGACAGCCCGGCTCCTTCTCCGAAAACCGGAAAAGGCGACTGGGGTGTCTTCGACGATATGAATGATGCTGTCGCTGCAGCGTACGAGGCATTTCAATCGTTCAAGACTCGCAGCATTCAGTGCAGGAAGAAGATCACGGACGCCGTCCGGCAGATGACGCTCGATCACAAGGATGAACTCGCGCGGATGACGGTCGAAGAAACCGGCATGGGGCGCGTCAATCACAAGATCGCGAAACTGGTTAATGCCGCTGAAAACAGCCCGGGCGTGGAATACTTGCAGCCGCAGGCCTGGTCGGGACGCAATGGACTGGCGCTCGATGAATACGCGCCGTTCGGTGTCATCGGCAATATCACGCCTGCGACGCATCCCGGACCGACGATGATCAACAATATCATCATTCAACTCGCCGGGGGAAACACGATTGCGTTCAATCCTCATCCGGCGGCGAAACGGGTCAACGCCAAGGTCATTCAGCTTGCCAACCAGTATATGATTCAGGCCGGGGCTCCCAAGAACCTCGTGACATGTGTCGCCGAACCGACGCTCGAAACGGCAAAAACGCTCTTCAACCACGAACATGTTGATCTTCTGTCTGTGACGGGCGGGCCTGAAGTGGTTGCGATGGCGATGAATTGTCCGAAGAAGGTCATCGCAGCTGGTCCTGGAAATCCGCCGGTGTTGGTCGACGAAACGGCCGATTTGACGCTCGCTGCCACCGAAATCACACGGAGCGCAAGCTACGACAACAATGTTCTCTGCATAGCGGAGAAGGAAATATTCGTTGTCGATTCGGTCTTCGAACAGTTCATGGACGAGATGAAGAAGGCTGGCAACGTCCGGTTGACGACGAGCCAGATGGACGCGTTGGCGAAAATCGCATTGCATCAGTCGGGTAAACACTGGCTGATCGTCCGGGACTATGCCGGGCGCAATGCAAACGTCCTCGGGAAAGCGATCGGACTCAACCTTTCCGACGAGGTGCCGCTTCTGTTCGGTGAAACCGACTGCCAGCATCCCTGGGTGGTTGCGGAGCAAATGACGTCGTGTATCCCTGTCGTCAGGGTTAAGGATTTTGAAGATGGGCTGCAGGCCTCGCTGAAAGCGGAACACGGCTTCAGGCACACGGCCGGCATTTTCACGCGGGACATCAACCGGGCTACAAGGTATACGCGCACAATGGACTGTGATGTCCAGACTATCAACGGCGGAACGCTTCGGGGAGACGGCGGGGAACTGGGTGAAGGATACTTCTCCCATACTATTGCGACACCGACGGGCGAGGGGATCTGCACGCCGTTGGATTTCGTACGCAAGCGTCGGATCATGACGCACGGCGCGCTGCGATTTGTGTGAATGCATCCATGAACATGAGGACACAAGGACCCGAAAGCCCAGAGGCTCAACGAAAAGGACGGAACTCCATTCTGCTTCGTGCCTTTGTGTCCTGGTGGCAACAACATTGAGTACCCATATATATCAATGAAGTGAGGAGAAAATACAATGGCAGCAAAAAGCGCAATTGGGATTCTGGAGACAAGAGGATTTGCCCCGTTGGTTCAGGGTGCCGACGCAGCGATCAAAGCGGCCAACGTGGAGCTTGTGGAATGGCGGCAGGTCGGAAGCGGATACGTTTCGTTTCTGATCGAAGGGGACGTCGCGTCTGTTCGTTCCGCAATTGAAGCGGGCGCAGACGCCGCCTCCAAGATCGGCGAAGTTGTATCCCAACTCGTAATTCCGCGTCCGGTTGAAGAGATCGACAAGTCACTCAAAGGCTGAGGACCCATGATATTCGCGAAAGTAGTCGGAACGGTCATCTCGACTCAGAAAGATCAGAACCTCAACGGAAAGAAACTCCTTCTCTGCAAGGAAGTGGACCACAAGGGGAATCCTCTGAGCACCTACCATGTCGCGGTTGATGCGGTGCAGGCAGGTGAGGGGTGCTTCGTTCTTCTCTCTTACGGTTCATCCGCCCGCATGACCGAGCTCACGAAGAACGCGCCGATCGACGCTGTCATCATGGCGATTGTCGACGATCTTCAGATCACGCACTCCGCTCAAGGCCGGAAATGAAACTTGGGATCGTGATTGGGACCGTCTGGGCCTCCAGGAAGACACCGGAGTTGACGGGATGCCGTCTCTCCATCGTCCAGCCGGTGTCATCGGAGCTGAAAGCGATGGAACTCCCCATCGTTGCCGCAGATCCTTTGAACCTGGCTACCGGAGGCGACACTGTTGTCTACGTCACGAGCACGGACGCCACTCAGGCTTTTCCGAACGGCTTCGCCCCGGTCAATGCCAGCATCGTGGAATTAGTGGAGGAGATCGGCTGATGTTCCTCGCGCGGGTCCAGAAGAAGGTCGTTTCATCTGCCAAGCACAAGGCGTATGATGGCAAGACAGTCTACATCGTCCAGCCGGTGGAGCCTGACGGGAAGCCGAAAGGTGCAGAATGGGTTGCGGTGGACTACGTAGGAGCCAACATTGGCGACATTGTCGTCTGCGGCGGGGCTCCCGGAGTGGCGAGAGATGTCTTCCACATCGACCTCGCTCCGATCAGGACCCTCATCATGGCAATCGTCGACAAGATCGAGTATGCGGAGAGGAAGTAGGAACCATTGACCGTTGAGGAACTAAAGAACTTGGGGATTATCGGTGCCGGCGGTGCGGGTTTTCCCGCACATGTGAAGCTCAGTTCAAAGCCCGACACGATCATCATGAACGCGGCAGAATGCGAGCCGCTTCTGCATAAAGATATGCAAATCCTCCGGCACCACACCGAAACTGTGTTGGAGGGATTCAGGACTGCAATCAGGTTGACCGGTGCCCGCGAGGGAATCATCGGTATCAAAGAGAAGCATCACGAAGAAATCGAGCTGCTCCAATCAAAGGTATCGGGCGACATCAGAGTTCAACCTATTGAGGATGTTTACCCCGCAGGGGATGAAGTAACACTCATCTACATGACCACAGGGAGGATCGTACCAGCGGGCGCTTTGCCGATCTCGGTCGGCTGTGTTGTCCAGAATGTTGAGACCCTCCATAATATCGGCGCAAAGAGCCCGGTCGTGAGCAAGTTCGTCTCTGTTGCCGGGGCGGTAGAAGAACCGGCAACCGTCGAGGTTCCGGTCGGAACTTCGTACGCGGAGATCCTCTCACAATTCAAGCCAACGGTCGGGAACTATGTGGTCCGCTCGGGTGGTCTGATGATGGGCGCACTTGAAGAAGATCTGAACAACGTCGTTTCAAAAAGGACCAACGCGCTGATCGTGCTGCCGGCCGACCACTTCTGCGTCACGATGTACAGACGGTTCAGCACGGATCACGCTGTCGACATCATCGCGAAAGCGGGATGCGACCAATGCTCGTTTTGTACCGAACTCTGCCCGAGATACCTGCTCGGTCAGCCTGTACGGCCCGAATTGGCGATGCGTAACCGGATGTTTACACAGGAAGATCAGCCACTGTCGAACCCGGGGAATCTCTCGTGTTGCGAGTGCAATCTTTGCACGATGTATGCGTGCCCGGAGGGCTTGGACCCGAAAGGCGCCACTGTGATGGACAAGCGCATCGCGCGGTCGCAGAAGCAGGCGGTGAGCGGTACTACGCCGGTTCTCCATCCCATGTTTGATTACCGGAAGGTTCCAGTGGCGAAATTGAAACAGCGGCTCGATGTCAACATGTTTCGCGATGAAGGTCCTCTTACGAATTTGAACCTCCGTCCAAACGTCGTTCGTGTTCCACTGGGTCAGCATGCCGGAACACCGTCCCGGCCGGTTGTACAAGAGGGCGACCGGGTCAAGAGCCGTGACCTGATTGGCAACGCGACTTCGGAAATCTCAGCTACGGTGCACGCGTCAATCGACGGAGTCGTGAGGAGGATTACCGAAGACGAAATCATTATCGAGAGATCGTGATGGAGACAAGGGACGCAATCGGCATAATAGAGCTGGCAAGCATCTACAAGGGGTACGCCGTCCAGGATGAAGTGCTGAAGCAGGCACACGTGGAGAAGCTGATTGCGCGGTCGATATGCTCGGGCAAGTATCTGATGATCCTGCGGGGAACGGTCGGTGATGTCGAGACGGCGATCAACATCGCCCGCGAAGTCGGAGGCTTCTCGGTTGTGAACCTGACCGTCATTCCAAGAGTTGATCCGCGAGTGTTTCCCGCAATCAGCGGAACGACTGTATTCGAGTCGAAACTCGGGTCCAGAATTCCGGCGATGCTGATTGTCGAGACATTTTCAGTAGCTTCAGCCATCAAAGCCGCCGATTGCGCCGTCAAGGAGGCCGACCTCGACTTGATCAGGGTGCACGTAGCGATGGCGGTCGGTGGCAAGGGTATCGTGGTCATGACAGGCGATCTGGCCCCGCTGGAGGCTGCCGTACACCCCGCCATTGAAGCAGTGAAGCAGGACGGCATGCTCGCAGGCTATGTGCTCATCAAGAATCCACATGAAGACGTCTTGAGAGATCTGATATAACAGGTTGTTGAAAAAGAAGACCGCCAGGTCGCGAAGGGCGCCAGAGTGATCTTGGAATCGGTTTCTCAGTCACATTTCGGTAAATCTCTTTGTGACCTTGGCGTCTTGGCTGTTTTATTTTGCTTTGAGAATTGAATGTCCACCATCTCCCTGAAGGAAAAGAAGCGATGCAGGATGAACAGGAACTGAAGCGGCTGATTGTTGAGATTGGCAAGCGAATCTGGACCCGCGGGTACGTGGCGGCGAATGACGGCAATATCACCGCCATCCTGAACGACCGTGAATTGCTCACAACCCCGACGGGAGTGAGCAAGGGATTCATGACGACAGACATGATCATCAAGGTTGATCGGAAGGGCAAACCGATCTCCGGCAACTCGAAATTCCGACCTTCAAGCGAAGTCATGATGCATTTGGAAGTTTACAAAACACGCCCCGATGTCAAGGCCGTGGTTCACGCACATCCTCCGTACGCAACCAGCTTCGCGGTGGCGGGGATTCCGCTCAACAAGTGTGTGCTCCCCGAAGCAATCATTGTTATTGGCTCTGTTCCGCTGGCCCCGTATGGCCTCCCTTCGACGATGGAGATCCCCGACAGTATCCGCGAGCTTATCAAAACCGCTGACGCCGTCCTCCTTCAAAACCATGGGACTCTGACGCTTGGGAGCGACGTACTAAATGCCTACCACAAACTCGAGACGCTCGAACACACGGCGAATATTGTCTGGAAAGCGATGCAGCTTGGAAACGTGAATGTTCTCTCCGACAATGAGCGCGATCGTCTCATGACACTTCGCGATAAGTTCAATTTGCCCGGACGCATCACATCGTGCGATGCGACACCGATGCCGAGTAGTCAGAAAGAGCCCTACGATACCCCGACTGCTCAAGAAAGTGTCAGTGAGCAGAAGATCAGGCAAATTGCGGAACAGGTTCTCTCAAAACTCGAAATTCGAAATACGAAATCCTAAACAAATTCGAAACACGAAACCTCGAGGAAGTCCTAACGCGAAACCGAAAAACAAACTGACCCTCCGGCTGTGGCTTCGAATTTGTGATTTAGGGTTTCCCTCGGATTTCGGATTTGGTGTTTCGAATTTAGTCCTCGTTAGGCTGGCATAAGCCCCACACACAACAGTTTCGTATGACACTCCTCATCGCTAATCCCGGCAGCACTTCCTTTAAGTGCAAACTCTACGATCTGGCCACGATGCAGGTCTTGTTCCAGGCGAACGTAGAGCGCATCGGCGACAAGGAGGGGATTTACACATTCAATCGCTCTGGTGAAGCAAAGACCGAAATCAAGCTGCCGGTGCCCGACTATCCGTTTGCTGTGAACCTTACGCTGAAGTCGATGAAGGAAGCCGGCCTCATTGGCGATCTTGCTGCTGTAGGATTCAAGACTGTTCATGCCAAAGGGGTCACAGGCTGCGTGGAACTCTCGGACGAAGTTCTGAAGGCGATGGAGGATTACCGATCCCTGGCTCCTGTTCACACAGATGTTTATGTAACGGCAATCTCGGTATTCAAAAGCCTTCTTCCCTCGATTCCGCGCGTCGGACTTTTTGAGACTCATTTCCACGCCAATATTCCTCCTGAAGCATACCTGTACGCCATCCCGTATGAGTATTTTGAAAAGCATGGGATCCGCAAATACGGATTTCATGGAGCGTCTCATCGGTACATTGGGATGCGCGCGAAAGAGCTGTTTGGGGCAAACAAGGTAATCTCCTGTCACCTGGGCGGGAGCTCCTCCATTTGTGCCATCAAGGAGGGCTGGTCGATCGATACGTCGATGGGGATGAGTCCCCAAAGCGGATTGCCGAACGCGAAACGTGTCGGTGATCTTGATCCTTTCGGTCTCCTTTATCTGATGGAGCAGGAAAAGCTGTCGGTTCAGCAGGTTGGCAATATCCTCATGTCCAAGGGAGGGATCTACGGTATCTCCGGCACAAGCGGCGATTTTCGCGATATCGAAGCAGGGATGGACAAGGGGGATAAACGGTGCGAGCTCGCGTTCAAGACGTTTGTCTATAATGTGAAGCGATACATCGGAGAATACCTCGCGGCGCTGAATGGCGCGGATTGCATCGTCTTCACGGCGGGAGCGGGAGAGAAGTCTGTGCGATTACGCAAGGCGATCATCTCGGGCATGGAGAACCTTGGCATCGTTCTCGACGAAGAAAAGAACATGGCCAATCCGAAAGAAGGGATCGTCTCGCACAGCACATCCAGTATTAAGGTGGCCGTCATACCGACGAACGAAGAACTGGTTGTAGCATCAGAAGTGAAACGGTACTTGGAACAAAACCGACGCTAGGCGATTGATTCCTCATTATCTGAGCGCAATCCGCTTCGTCTCTCGAACACCTCCAACCTCAGCTGTATAGAACTGGATCACGCCGTCCGTGTCCATCGTGTCTCATCACACCGCGCAGTGAGCCACCGCCTTCTCCTCACATGTAAGCGTTGCAACCCTCCGGTCACATGGCGAACGCGTTCGGAAGTACTCTGCGGTCAGGAATCCACCGAGGATGCACCACAGTTGCCGGACCGAAGTACACCTGCGATCGTTGACCCCTTGACACTGTCAAATACCTTTCCATGGTCGGTGAAATTGAATTGTACGCGCCGCCACATTGGAAAATACTCTTTTTATCTGTATTTTTGAACTTCCATAGCAGCCACGATGTTAGGATGATGTGATGTTCATGCCAAACCACCACTTCTTTACTTAGGGGAGATTTGTCCATGTCAAAACGGGTCAGGTTTTCGCTCTTCGTTCTCTCGGCGATGATTCTTGCAGCGGCGTTTGTGATAAGTACAAGTGTGCGCGATGAGTCTGAATGGCCACGCGGCGAGTTTGGTGAGAAGGGGGAACGTGCCGAGGATTTCGAAAGCAAACGGAACCAGGAAATGATGATGCTCCGTGATCCGCTATCAGGAAGGCTGCCTGACGACATTTTCAGAAAGGAACAATCATTCGCAGGGTCATTGATTGCACGGCAGGCAATGTCGCTGAACAAACGGTCAGCTCTTTCGTGGATTGAACGTGGACCGAACAACACATCGGGAAGGATCCGGGGCTTCGCGATCGACACGCGGACACGAACCGAGCCGGGCGTGACGATCATTGCAGGAGGTGTCTCGGGCGGAATCTGGAAATCCACGAACGATGGCGCTACATGGTTTCAGAAGACGACTCCTATACAAGTGCACGGCATCACCGCAATCAAGCAGGACACGAGAGCCGGCAAAGAGAACACCTGGTACGCAGGGACAGGAGAGAGAATCGGCGGAAGCGCGGGAGCGAGCGGTGCTTCGTACTCCGGAGACGGCGTCTACAAGTCGACCGACAATGGCGAGACGTGGAGCATCCTGAGTGCGACTCGTGTGGGTAAACCGAATACCTTCAGTAGTGATTGGCAATACGTGTATCGGATCGACATCGATCGGTCGACGAGCAGTCAGGACGAAGTGTATGCGGCAGCGTATGGCGGGATTTTCAGGTCCTCTGACGGAGGCGGCACATGGACGCAGACGCTGACCCTTGGTGACGACCAGGCCAACTCGACTGATGTGGCGGTGACGTCCACAGGGGTAGTCTATGCGTGCGGGAGCAAATATCAAACGGGAACGAGCGGCATTTTCAGGTCCAACGATGGTGTCTCATGGACGGACATCACTCCTTCGAACCTCCCCGGCGAATACGGCCGCATTGTCCTGGCAATCGCGCCATCAAACGAAAATGTCGTCTATGCGTTGGTTCAGGGAACGAATGGCACGAACGGCACCGATCAGGTCAATGGGCATCAACTCTGGAAGTACACGTACGGAAGCGGTGATGGGAGCGGCGCGAACGGAACGTGGATAAACAGGGGTATGAACCTGCCGACTGCTTCTGGAATCGGACCTTCAGATTTCGACACGCAGGGCGGCTATGATATGCTCATTACAGTGAAGCCTGACGACGCGAACTTTCTCATCTTCGGCGGAGTCAATCTGTACCGTTCCACCGACGGACTGGCTACCACGGCAGGTCTCGCTCACATAGGGGGATATGGACAGGAGAGTCAGGCTACGGCAAATGCCCTCGGAGACTTCATCAATAATCACCCCGATCAGCACTACGGATCGTTTCTCCCGGGCAGCAACATCAAATTCTACAACGCCAACGATGGCGGGATGCACAAGACGCTCGATATCACAAGTACTGCGAATTCCTCATTCTGGCAGGCTCCGCGAAGGGCCGGCTTCAACATCACACAACCGTATGCTCTCTCTATCGATCCGCAGACCGGTTCATCGATCATCGCGGCCGGGTTGCAGGACCGGGGTAACTGGATTGCCCGGACTCCCAATGCGGGGGCGGTTCCTGCCAACTGGCAGGAGGCCACCGGGGGGGATGGGGCCGTTTGTGTGATTGCCTCTGACGGATGGATCTACGGATCAACGTCGAAAGGCGCGATCTTCAGAGTCCAGAAATCCGAAACCGGCGAGCCGATCTATACCACTTCGAGCACTACGTTTTCACAGTTTAAGCCCGCCGAAGCGAAAGAGCAGTTATTCATCACACCATTTACCCTCGATCCAAACGATGCTGGTCTCCTCTACTATTCGGCCGGCAAAGGTACGTTCAAAGGAGGCCTGTGGCGCGCGTCAAATGCAAGGACGGCCTCCGAAGCGGACGGCTGGACGTTTCTCACTTCAACACAGCTCAATGACGAATTCGTCACGGCGATCGGTGTCTCGAAAGCCTCTGCCCCGAACGTGCTCTACTATGGGACCTCGGACGGCAAGGTCTACAGGATCGACAACGCGAACACAGGTGCTGCTCCTCAGATTCGCGACCTCTGGACAGGCAAAGGCCTCCCGGCGGGATATGTGATCCGACTCGCGGTCGATCCGACCAACTCCGCAAAAGTGATCCTCGTATTCTCCAACTACAACGTCAAGAGCGTGTGGGAGACGATCGACGCGGGCGCTACGTGGACAGACATTTCCGGCAATCTTGAAGAAAATCCGGACGGTTCGGGAAGCGGCCCTTCCGTGCGTTGGGCCGATGTCGTATTTGATGGATCGACTCGCAAGATCGCCGTATCAACCAGCACCGGTCTGTACATCGCATCTGCCACCAACGGTCCCTCGACGACCTGGACACAGGAAGCTGTCAATGTCATTGGTACATTTGTCTGCGTCATGTCAGACTACCGCGCCAGCGACGGGGCCTTCGTCGTGGCGACCCACGGCCGCGGGGTTTTTCAGACCACATTTGGAACACCGCCTCCTGCGAACAGGGCTCCCGCTGTGCAAGTTCTCAGTGTGAGTCAAAACCCGGCCACCGTTGGCTCTGAAGTCACCCTGAACCTGAGACCGACTGACCCTGACAGTGAATCCGTCAGAATCTCGATCGACTGGGGTGACGGCGCAACGACAGATTACGGCTCTGCGAGCGTGAGCGGCAGCACCGTGTCGTATAAGCATACATATTCGTCAGTTGGGACGTTCAAAATCAGGGCCAGAGGCAAAGATCTGCGGGGCCTCGAGGGCTCGTGGTCAGCGGAGTTTTCCATTGAGGTGAGGGTCGCGAGCGCGATCACAGATGAGGCCGTCACACCGAATGCCTTCATGCTCGCCTCCAACTATCCAAATCCTTTCAATCCGAGCACGGTGATTCGGTTTGGAGTCCCTGTTGCGGCACACGTGGAATTAAAGGTCTATGACTTGTCGGGACGCGAGGTTCGAACCCTCGTCGACCGACAGCTTTCTGCAGGATTCCACTCTGTTCGTTTCGATGCCTCTGGGCTTGCGAACGGAGTGTACGTGTATCGCATGCGTGCCGGTCGTTTTGACGAATCGAGGAAGATGCTGCTCGTGAAGTAAGCAATCAGCGGAAAGGATACCGAGTCAGGGGTTGTCCCAGTTAACTCAACATGAAATATGGGACAGCCCCCCCTTTTTTTTGGCACAATCCAGCGCTGCTGCGAAACTCGCGATCGTAAATCACCCACACCTGCCACGCGGCAAAGTTTGAGTCCACGTAGTTGTCAGACGATTGCGCCGGGGGACACTCTTTTTCGCAATGACGACGTCAGTTCTACCTGCCTTGTATCGCCTCTGCCTCACCCCGGGTCCTGAAAGTCACAAGAACAGACGGTGACATCCGCTTTCCGAACTCGCAATCAAACCGGATCTCGTGCTTTCCCTTCTGAACAGCTGGTATCAATGCGGTTGACTCAACCGACTTGATCTGCCGACCCTTCTCATCATAGATTCTCGCTGTGGTCACGCCTTCACAAAGCAAGGTCTGGCCTGCTGTCAGCTCCACGGGAAAAACAACGGTGGCAGACCGATCAAGCTCAAACCTCGGATTGACAACGACACCACTGTCGCCGACAACCCTGAGTTTGAACTGCAGGGCTTGCTTCCCGTCTCGGTTCTGGAATTCCCAGAGAGAGGAGGTGGGCTCACCGGGTTGCCGAACCGTCCGTTCGTGGCGGTAGGTTTGCGATTCGTGAAACGGATAGAGACTCCAGTGCCCATCGCTGACTGCCTCGAGGTGAAATTCCAATTTGGGGTTCTTGAGCAATTCGCGTTGAGCGGGGGAGAAGGCGCCGCGGCGGCGTGCTGATTCCCATTCGCGGATAGCATCGAGGATAGATCCGGTGTCCGGATTCTTCCTGACCGCGTCGATGTTCGTCGCAAGAGCAAATCCCGCGTTGAACCCGGCTGCTCGGGCGAGCATCCACTCAATATCCGACAGGCTCGTTTTCTCAGTTAGGAGATACCACCCGAGCATGTTTGGCAGATAGTTCCGCTCGAAGAGAGCCTGATTGTTGATCCTGTATTCCTGCATGCTCTCCCGGAAGCCCTCATACCACGGTTCGCCCCAGTTGCAGTAGGAATTGATGTGCCAATAGAAGTGTTTCGAGTTGCTCGTTCCGTTGATGACAGTGTGGTTGAGGTTATCGTAGAAATCCTTCGGGAAGAGCTCATAAGCATAGTCTCCTTGCCCGGTGGAGGCACAACCTTCATGCCCGTCGAAGTCCATCTGGCTCAACCCGGTCTCATTGAACGTCCTTGCCATGTTTCGCGCTATCTCACGCTGCAGATCCAGGTTGGGGTAGAAAACCAGATAGGGAT
>Ga0233425_10007896_pt1 | contig 14555 bp, 11 predicted proteins | sample Watercolumn_Towu_2_FD_181712 | JGI IMG/M metagenome (GOLD analysis project Ga0233425, IMG submission 181712) | Freshwater microbial communities from Lake Towuti, South Sulawesi, Indonesia - Watercolumn_Towuti2014_140_MG | ecosystem: Environmental > Aquatic > Freshwater > Lake | place...
GAGCCAACCGGAAACCTGGATACGCGTACCAGCCACGACGTCCTGTCGCTCCTGCAGGAGCTGTCGGACGACCACGGCATCACCGTCATGATCGTGACCCACGAGGCCGACATCGCCGCGTGCACGAGGCGCATCATCACCGTGCGGGACGGCCGGATCTCCCGTGATCACGCTAACCCGAGCCCGCGGCTGGCCTCCGCCGTGGAGAGCCAGCCGTGAACGCGGTGCTGACGTCGCTGCGCATGGCGCTCTTGGCCATGCTGCGGCAGCGCCTCAGGTCCCTGCTCACCTCGGTCGGCATCCTGATCGGCGTCGCCGCCGTGGTGCTGGTGGCTGCCCTGGGCACCGGTGCGCGGTCCGAGATCGACAAGCAGATCCAGAGCCTGGGCTCCAACGTCATCTTCATCTTCTCCCAGCCCGCCACCAAGAGCGGCGCCAAGAGCCGCGCCAACATGGGCATGGGCCTGACCGAGCGCGACGCCGAGGCCCTGCGCCGCGAGGCGACGGCGGTGACCGCGGTGACGGTCTACTCCGAGGTCAACGCGCAGGTCGTGAGCGAGCTCGGCAACGGCAAGATCGGCGTGATGGGCGTGGACGAGAGTTACTTCGAGGTGCGCGGCTACGAAGTGGCGAGCGGCCGGCGCTTCAACGAGAGCGAGGCTCAGACCAAGGCGAAGGTGGCGCTGATCGCGCCCACGGCGCAGCAGAAGCTGTTCGGTAACCAGGATCCGGTCGGGCGCTGGGTCCGCGTCGGCAAGCACCCCTTCCAGATCATCGGTACCTTGCGCTCGAAGGGCCAGTCCCCGTTCGAGGACCAGGACGACCGCATCCTGATCCCGATCGGGACCTGGCGCTCGCGCGTCGTGCCGACCCTGGGGGACCGCGTGCAGCTGGTGATGGCCTCGGCGAAGAGCGCAGAGCACTCGGGCGAGGCCGAACGGCAGGTCAAGCAGATCCTGATGCAGCGCCACCAGATCGCCGAGGGTGAGGAGCCGGACTTCCGCGTCGGCACGCAGCAGGAGTTCCAGAAGATGCAGGAGGGCATCTTCACCGTGCTGACGGTGCTCTTGCTCTCGGTCGCGGCCATCTCGCTCCTGGTTGGCGGTGTCGGGGTGATGAACATCATGTTGGTCGGCGTCACCGAGCGGACTCGCGAGATCGGCATCCGCATGGCCATCGGCGCCAAGCCCGGCGACATCCAGCTGCAGTTCCTGCTCGAGTCCATCGCGCTCACGCTGTTCGGTGGCGTCGCGGGCATCGGGGTCGCGACGGCGCTGATGCTGGCCTTCGCCCAGGAGCTCGGGTTCCCCATGCAGCTCAGCCCCGAGGCGGTGGGCGTGGCCGTCTCCACCAGCGTGGCGATCGGGCTCGCGTTCGGTTTCTGGCCGGCGCGTCGCGCCGCGCAGCTCGACCCCATCGAGGCGCTGCGTCATGAGTAAGGTCTTCGGAGCGGCCTGGACGGCGCTCCACCTGGCGCTCGGCGCGCTCAGGAGGAGCCCGTTGCGCGCCAGCCTGACGGCCCTCGGAATCCTGATCGGCGTGGCCGCGGTGACCATCGTGGTCGCGCTGGGCGAGGGCGCGACGCAGCAGGTCTCTGGCCGCATCGACAGCATGGGCGAGAACGCGCTGATGGTGATGCCCGCCGAGACGCTGCGCAGCGGCGTCCGCGACGAGCGGGCGGTCGGCATCCTGACCGAAGGCGACGCGGACGCCCTCGCCGAGGAGGCGCCCGCCATCGAGAAGGCAGCGCCGCTGCTCTTCAGCTCGGCGCAGGTCGCGTGGCGCGACGCCAACACGCCGACCATGATCGTGGGCAGCAAGCGCGCGTTCTTCGACATCCGGCGCTGGAAAGTCGCTGCCGGCACGCTGTGGAACGTGACCAGCGAGACCCTGGGCGAGAAGGTCTGCGTGATCGGCGTCACCGTGAAGGAGAACCTCTTCGGCGCCGAGGATCCGGTCGGACAGGTGCTGCGCATCGGGCGCCACCCGTTCCGCATCGTCGGCGTGCTGGAGCAGAAGGGGCAGGGGCCCTTCGGCAACGATCAGGACGACGTGGTGGTCATGCCGGTGTCCACGCTGAGGGCGAAGCTCATGCAGACCCGCCCGGGTCAGGTGGGGCGCATCCTGCTGCAGGGGGCCACGCCGGACTCTGCCGCGGAGGTCGAGCGCCAGGCGACGGCCATCTTGCGCCAACGCCACGGCTTGAGCGAAGGCGCCGAGAACGACTTCCGGATCCGCAGCCAAGAGGACTTCCGGCGCCGTCAGGAGGGCATCCTGAGCACGCTGCGCACGCTGCTGCTCTCCATCGCGCTGGTCAGCCTGGTCGTGGGGGGCATCGGCGTCATGAACATCATGCTGGTCAGCGTCACCGAGCGCACCCGCGAGATCGGCATCCGCATGGCCATCGGAGCCCGCGAGATCGACATCCTGTTCCAGTTCCTGGTCGAGGCGGTGGTGCTGTCGCTGCTCGGCGGCGCGGCGGGGACGTTGCTCGCGGTCCTGGCCGTGCGCAGCATCGCCAAGGCCCTCAGCTGGGAGATGGGCGTGTCCACGGACGCGCTGGTGGTCGCCCTGGGTGTGAGCACCAGCATCGGCATCACCTTCGGCTTCTTCCCCGCCCGCCGCGCCGCGCGCATGGACCCGATCCACGCCTTGCGTCGCGAGTAGTCTCAGCCGCCGAGCTTCTTCTTGAGCAGGTCGCCGAGGGTGCCGAAGCCGCCCTCCTTCTGCAGGGCCTGCCGGTACTCGCGGTGCGCGCGGCGCTCCTCGTCCTCGTGCATCGCTTTGACGCTGAGCTTCGGCTCGCCGCGGCGCGGGTCGACCTCGAGGACCTTCACCTCGAGGGTCGCGCCCATCTTGAAGTGCTTGCGCAGATCCGTGCCGCGCGGCGTGCCGGTCTGCCCCGCGGGCAGGAAGCCCCGGGCTGCGCGCCCGGTGACGCCCAGGATGCGGACCACCAGGCCCGAGGCCTCGTGCTTGATGACCTCGACCTTGACCACCGCTCCACGCGAGACCTTCTGAGGGGCCTCGTCGGCGCGCTCGGGAGGCGGCGCGGGGTGCAGGCCGATCTTCTTCGTGCGTGGGTCGAAGTGGGCGACGACGACGTCGAGATCCTGGCCCTCCTTCAGCACCTCGTTCGGGTGCTCGATGCGGGTCAGGGAGAGGTCGGCGATGTGAATCAGGCCCTCGACACCGGGCTCGAGCTCGACGAAGGCGCCGAAGTCGAGCAAGCGCAGCACCTTGCCGGCGTGGCGCGAGCCGAGCGCGTACTTCTCGCGGGCTGCGGCCCAGGGGTCCTCGATGAGCGCCTTGCGGCTCAGCCAGATCTTCCCCTTCTCGTCGATCTTGAGGATCTTGACCTCGAGATCGTTGCCCGGGCGCATCAGGTCCGCCATGCGGGCGCGGGCGTCGTGGCTCGCCTCGGAGACGTGGACCAGGCCCTCGAGGTTCTCGGCCTCCGGCAGCGCGACGAACGCGCCCCACTCGACCACCGTGCGGACCACGCCCTTCATCACCTGGCCCTCGGTGAGCAGGGTGAGCGCGTGCTTGCGGCGCTCGTGCGCCTCGGCCTCCAGCATCGGGCGCCGCGACACGACCACGTCGCGCCCGGCGTTCTTGTACTGGATGACCTTGAAATCGAGGCGCTGCCCGAGGAGCGCCGCGAAGTTCGCGTTCTGCGGGTGCAGGTCCATGCCCGACGCCGGCGCGAAGGCCCGGATACCGCCGATGTCCACCTCGACGCCGCCCTTGATGGCCCCCGTGATCAGACCCGGGACCAGCGTGCCGTCCTTGCTGGCCGCCTCGACGAAGGGCTTCGCCTCTTCTTCGCGCAAGGGCTTGCGCGTGAGCACCACCAGGCCGCCGCGGGCGCCGTCGTTGTGGACGCGCGCCACGAAACGATCGCCGACGCTCGGCACCAGGTCGTCCGCCTCCATCTCCGTGCGGTCGAAGATGGCGAGCGCCTTGCCCGACAGATCCACCATCACCGCGGTGTCGAGCACGGCGGTGACCTTGCCGAAGACCTCCTCGCCCACGTGGAACGGCGCGCGTTCGGTCGCCGGCCGGTGGTGGGGTCGATGCTTGTGGGCGTCGTGGTGCGCGCCCTCGGCTGCCTCTTCGCCCTCGGCGGCGCCCGGCTTCTTCTTCTTCTTGCGCCGTCGCTTCTTCTTCTTGCCGGGCTCGCCCTCGGCGGTCGCTTCGCCGCCGCTCGCGGCTTCGCCTTCCGCTTCGCCGTCGCCGTCCGCGTCGGCCCCTTCGCCCGCTGCGTCCGAGCCGGGCTCGGCAGTCGGTTCGCCGCCCTCGGCGAGCGCCGCGTCTGCGGGCGCAGCCGGCGCATCGGCGCTAGGGGTCGGCTCCTCACCGTTCGGCGTGGAGTCGGTCGCGGGGGATTCGGTCTCGGAGGACATGGAGGGCACCCCCCGCGCCTGAGGCGGGGGACCGGCCGTATAACGCGCCTCGTGGCGCCTGCCAATCGCGGCGGCGAGCGGGCTCAGCGCGTGATGGGGAGGTGCCGATTGACCCCGCCGCTGCGGTCGATGACCAGGCCGCCGGCGGCCGCGCGGTTGTCCGAATCCAGCTGCGAAACCAGTCGATCCGCGAGCTCGACGAACGCCTTCGCCACGGTCGAGCCGGGCGACGCCTGCACCAGCGGTGTCCCGGCGTCGCCCCACTCGCGCACGCTCGGGTGCATGGGGAGCTGGGCGAGGAGCGGGGCCCCGGCCATCTCGGCAACCTTGGCCCCGCCGCCGGAGCCGAAGATCTCGTGGCGCTTCTCGCAGCCGTCGCAGACGAAATAGCTCTCGTTCTCGACCACGCCGGTGATGGGGATGCCCACCTTCTGACACATGCTGACGGACTTGTAGACGTCCTGCAGCGCGACCTCCTGCGGCGTGGTGACGATGACCGCGCCGTTGGTGCGCAGGTTCTGCGACAGCGTGAGCGCGACGTCGCCCGTTCCGGGCGGCAGATCGAGCAGCAGGAAATCGAGCTCGCCCCAGTCGACGTCCTTCAGGAATTGCACCAGGGCGCCGTGCAGCATCGGCCCGCGCCAGACGATGGCGCTCTTCGGATCTTCCAGCATGAAGCCGATGCTCATCAGCTTCACGCCGAAGCGCTCGAGCGGCATGATCTTCTGGCCGTCCGTCGTGGGCTGGCCGGTGATGCCGAACATGGTCGGCACGCTCGGTCCGTACATGTCCGCGTCCAGGAGCCCGACGCGATAGCCGCGCCGCGCCAGAGCGAGCGTCAGGTTCGCGGCGACGGTGCTCTTGCCCACTCCGCCCTTGCCGCTCATCACCACGACGACGTTCTTCACTCCCGGAACGGGATCACCCTCGGCGATGGAACGCCCGGAGATGTCAGGGGTCTGGCTCATGGTCGCGGGGACGTAGGACCGAGCGGAACGCATGTCAAACAGACGAGCGAGCACTCAGTGGCAGAAGCTCGGCCGGAGGCCGAGCCCCGGAACCACCCCATGGGTCTTGCCAAGATCAGATCACGATCGGCCAGAGAGACAGGGACACGATGAACCGGCCCGGCCCGGTGCCGGCTGTTTCAGCCCGAAGGAAGTGTGGCGAGGCGCGTGGGTCGGCAGCGGAGCGAGGGAAATCCCGGCGAGACGCTCGGGCCGGCAGCGGAGCCAGGGAAATCCCGGCGGGGCGCTCGGGTCGGCAGCGGAGCGAGAGAAAAAATCACGGCGCGCGCCGCCCGAAGGCCGCGCGCGCCGGATTGCCCGCGTTGGGCCTGGCTTCACTTCACCGAAGCGACGATGCTGCCCGAGACGCTGACCGACTGACTCACGTCTTCCACCGCGTCGCCGGCGGCCGCGACCATCGGGATGATGCACGCCGCCTTGATGTCCGCGACGGCCTCGACGTTGCCCGACAGCTGCCCGGCGATCTTCGCCATGCCCTCGAGGCGCGCCTTGAACGCGTAGACCACGCCCAGGTTCGCCTTCAGCGTGGCCTGGAGCTTGGCCGCGGCCTGGACGTCGGCCGCGCCGGAGAACGCCACGTTCACCTGCGGCGGACGGCACTCGGCCTTCGCCTTCACGCTGGCGTCACAGTTGGCGTCGCACTTCGCCTCCACCTTGCAGCCGCCCTTGAGCTCGCCACCGGTGCACTTGAGGGGCTCGTACTCCGCATCACACGAGCCGTCGCACTTGACGCTGGCCGAGGCGCTGGCCTTGCAGGACGCGGTGCAGCTCCCCTTGCAGGAGCCGGTGCAGGTCGCCTTCGGCGCGGTGACCGAACAGGTGCCCTTGCAGACGCCCTTGCACGAGCCGTCGGCCTGGATGCCGTTGCCGCCGCCCGTCGTGGACGCCTCGCAGGTGCCGTCGCACTTGCCCGCGCACTCCACACCGCCGCTCGCGGTGCACTCGCCCGAGCACTCGCCGGTGCACTCGCCCTCGCAGGCCACCGACGCGCCGGCGCTGCCCGTGCAGCTGCCCTTGCAGGCGATCTCCAGCTTGCCACCTTCGCAGGTCGGGGGATTGGCCTTGAGATCACACGCCGCGGAGCCCGAGCACTTGGCCTGGCAGTTGGCCTTGGCGCTGATCGACGCCTCGCAGACCGGCGGGGTCACGTTCACGGTGAGCGTGCCGGAGGCCTTGGCCTTGAACGAGCCGATGCCCTTCACGGCGGCGTCGCACCAGAGCTTCATCTTGGTGCGCTTGTCCGGCTCGCCCTCGGCGGCGTCCTGGGTCGCCTTGTCGGTGTCGAGGTCCTGGGCGATGGTGCGGCAGGCCGCGGTCAGGTCGCTGACCGCTGCGGAGGCGATGCCGGCGAAGTCCGCGATGGCCTGCGCGGCGACCTGGCCCTCCGCGCCGCCGCCGATTTCGGCCGAGATGGTCCCGCCTACCTGGAACTCCTCGCAGCAGACGGCGCCCTGCGCCTCCTGGAGCTTCTCGCAGCCGCTCACCGAGAGCACGCCGGCGCCGAGCAGGAGCGCGGCGGCGAATACGTTGGATTTCTTCATGGTCAAGCTCTCCCTATTCATTCGTCCAATGGCCGTACCGGTGACCCCGTAGGCCGGACCCACCGCGTTGGACGGGGGTCGCGCGCGGCGCATGCAACCCGCGCCGCGGTCCTCCGCTACGACGGAATTCGGTGGGACACAACCGGGCCGCCGGGCCCCGGCAGCGCTCGAGATGTCCGGTTCACTCCGGCCAGCAGCCGGGACGCGTGTAGGGCCACTTGGCGCCTTGGAGCGAGTCCGCGCCGAGGCACTTCTTCGAGACGATGCTGGTCGACGGAACGGCCGGCCCGCCGTAGCACATCATGTTGGAGTTGCCCGGCGTCTTCGGGCAACCGCCGTCGAGACACACCGTGCTCTGGCTGGTCGGGAAGCCGGTGCAGTCGCAGCTCGGGCCGAGGTCCACGCAGTAGCTCTCTCCGGAGTAGTCCGAGCGCGAGCAGAAGCCCGCGGGGCAGTCCGAGTCGTCGCGACAGGGCTCGCAGCCCTTGCCGGTGCCCGAGCAGGCCCCGAACTTGTGCGCGCAGGTCGGCTTGTTCAGCGCGGTGTCGTGCACCGCGCACTCCGCGGCGCTGCCCCAGGAGCAGGCGTTCGACTGGTTCGGATCGCAGAGCTGCGTGCAGTACTTGTGGCCCTTGCCGTCGCTCGCGCAGATCTGGTTCGGCAGCGCGCGGCAGTCGTCGTCCGACTGGCAGTCCTTGCAGAAGTCCCGCTTCAAGCAGATGTTGCGCAGCAAGCTGATGGCGCCGCAGGAGTACTCCTTGCCGGCCCCGATGTCGCCGGCGGCCACGCAGCCGCTGCCCGTCGCGCCCTTGATGTTGCAGGCGTCGGTGCAGGGCTTCTTGCTGGTGCGCGTGGTGGCGCAGAAGTAGCCCGCGCCGCAGTCCTTGTCGGCCAGGCAGCCCGTCTTCGAGCAGTAGGCCTCGATGTCGCCGGGGCCGGCCCCGATGCACACGAAGCCGTTGGCCTCGTCGCACTCCTTCGCCGCGGTTCCGCCCGGGCACTTGGTGCCGAACTGGCCTGCCGGGTAGGTCGTGCCCTTCATGCAGGCGAGCACGTCCTGGCCCTCGGCGGTCTTGCCGGTCTTGCACTCGCCGATGGTCGAGCAGTCGGCGTGCGACTTGCACCCCGCGAACGCGCACACGCCGCTCACGCAGGCGAGCTTCAGATCGGTGTCGCAGTCGGCAGATTTCGTGCAGGCCTCGCCGTTGCCGAGCGCGAGCACATCCTTCTCGCAGTAGTTCTTGGTCGGGTCGTTGCTCGGGTCCCGCACGCAGGAGCCCGGCACGTCGGCGCAGTCAGCGTTGAGCGTGCAGCCGGTGCGCTTGCACACGCCGGCCAGGCACTTGTAGCCGCGATAGGTGTCGCACTGCTTGTCGTCGCTGCACTTGGTGTCGTACTGCCCGAGGTACTTCCCGCCCTGCGAGAACTCCGCCCACCCGCAGAACTGCCCCTCCGTGCCGTCGTCCGCCGGCCCCTTGAAGCACAGCTTGCCCGCTGGGCAGTCCTTCACGGGGTCCACGCACGGCTGGCCGCACGTGTTGGTCATGCACTTCATGCCCGCGGCGGCGCACTCCGCCTCGACGCACTTCTTCTGGCACCCCCAGGGGGTCTCGACCCCCTCGCACTTCGCCTCTTCGCTGCTGCAGCCCGGCAGGGCCAGGCCCACCAGCGCGACGCACGCGATTGCCGCCCCCGCGGCCCGCCCCAAGAGGCGCCCCAGCCCGCTCCACGCCCGTGCTTTCGACCTGACCATGCTGACCTTCCGTCCGCTTCCGCCCCGACCCAGCGGTCGAAGCTCCAAGGATGCCCGAGGGCTCGCCCTTACCGCGACCCGGCGGGCGCGCAAAGCCCGACCTGTCGCTTGACGGGATCGCCGCTCCCGCTATGCTCCTCGCGGGTTTAGCACGTTCCCGGGAGGCTACCCATGAAGACCGTCCTGTATGCCGGCGTCGGCGCCCTCGCTCTCCTCACCATGGCCTGCGGCTCGGAGTCCGACCCGCCGAAGCAGGGTGAGTTCGATCACGGCACAGTCGTGAACGCGGGCACGGGCGGCGGCGGCAACGTCACCAAGGCGCCCTTCGACAGCTTCACCTATCCCGAGGCGCCCTACGGCACGCAGGTCGACTCCATCATCGAGCCGGTCGCGCTGCTCGGCTGGCTGGCGCCGGCGGAGAAAGGCTACGACGCGGCGGCCTTCGAGCCGGTGAACATCGCCGAGTTTTACAACCCGGACGGCAAGAAGCCCTGGAAGCTGCTCTGGATCAACTCGTCGGCGGTGTGGTGCGGCCCGTGCAACGCCGAGTACGCGCAGATGCGCGACGAGGACACCTACGAGCAGGAGATCAAGCCGAAGGGCGTGCAGGTCTTCGGCACCTTGATGGAGAACGGCGCGAACCCGCCGGGCCCCGCCACGCCCGCGAACCTCGCGTCCTGGGGCACCAAGTACCAGGTGAAGTTCCCGATGGGTCTCGACCCTGCGTTCAAGATCGGCCTCTACTTCGAGCAGGGCACAGTGCCGGGCGGCCTCTTGGTGGACACCAAGACGATGAAGATCGTCGCCAAGCTCGCCGGCGGCGCGGTCACGGGCCCGAGCGGTGTGCTCGCCGAGATGGACGCGGCCCTCGCTCAGCTGCAATGAGCCTCTCTCACAAGGTGGCCTGCCCGGCACTGGCGCTGGCGCTGGCTCTCGGAGTCCCGGCGTGCGGCGGAGGCGGCGCGGCCGGTCCCGGCGCTTCCGGGGCCGAGAGCGGCGGCGCGCGCCCGCCGGATTTCGAGCTCTCGACGCTCGACGGCAAGACGGTGCGCCTCTCGGATCACCTGGGCAAAGACGTGGTCCTGATCGACTTCTGGGCGACCTTCTGCGACCCGTGCCTGGCGTCGATGCCGCACCTCGACGAGCTCTACAAGAAGCACAAGGACAAGGGCTTCGTGGTGCTCGGTGTCTCCATCGACGGGCCGGACTCCATCGCGCAGGTGAAGAGCACCGTGTCGAAGCTGGGCGTCTCGTTCCCGATCCTGCTCGACCAGGAGACGAGCGTGGTGGCGCTCTACAACCCGAAGACCAGCGCGCCCTTCAGCGTGCTCATCGGTCGTGACGGCGGCATCATCGCCAAGAAAGAGGGCTACACCACCGGTGACTCGTCCGCGGTGGATCGGGACGTCGAGGCGGCGCTCGCCAAGAAGTGAGCGCGCGACGAGCGCACGAAGCGTGACCCGAGGAGCAGGGCGGCGACACTCAGCCCCGCGATCATGCCGACCCACATGCCCTTCGGTCCGAGGCCCGCGCCGAGCGCGAGGAAGGCGCCGAGCGGGATGCCGACGCCCCAGTAGGCGAGCGCCGCGAGCAGCATCGGCACGCGCGTGTCCTTCAGGCCGCGCAGCGAGCCGTTGGCGAGCACTTGCGCGCCGTCGGGGAACTGGAAGGCGGCGGCGTAGAGCATCAAGCTGGCGGCGAGGGCGCCGACGCGCACGTCGTCGCTGTAGAGCGTGACCAGGCGCCCGCGCCCGAAGAGCAGTACGGCACCGGTCAGTGCCTGAGTTCCGAGCATCAGCAGGAACCCCGCGAGCGCCGCCCGACGCACACCCGCGAAGTCCACCGCACCCACGGCGTGTCCCACGCGCACGGTGGTCGCCTCGGCCAGGCCCAGGGGCACCATGAAGCACAGGCTCGCGACGTTGATGGCGACCTGGTGGGCGGCCGCGGGCACTTCGCCCAACCGGCCGATCAGCAGGGAGGCGGCGATGAACAGGCTGCCCTCCATCAGCACCGTGAAACCGATGGGCACTCCCACCGCCGCGAGCTCGCGGATCTGCGAGAGCCGCGGCGGGTCGAAGCGCGCGAACAAGCCCAGGTCGGCGAAGCGTTTGGCGCGCGCCAGGTAGAGCGCGAGCATCGCGGTCTGCCACCACATCACCGCCGCCGAAGCCAGCCCGAGCCCGCGGGCGCCGAGCTCCGGCAGGCCGAACGCGCCGAAGGTGAGCGCATAGCCCAGCGGCACGAGCAGGAGCAGCCCCGAGAACGAGAGCAACATCGAGGGCAGCGTGAAATGCAGGCCGTCGGTCAGGTAGCGCATGACCAGGAACAGCGTGAACGCCGGCACGCCCCAGCGCAGACCGTGCAGGAAGGCCGTGGCGCCAGGGGCAATCTCGGGGGAGATGCCGATGGGGCCGAGCGCGCGCGGCAGGAAGGTCAGGAAGGCGAAGAGCAGCGGACCGAGCCCGAGCGCCAGCCACAGCGCCTGGCGGAAGAGCGGCCCGATCTCCCTGCGTCGACCCGCGCCCGCGAGCTGCGACACCGCTGGTGGCACGCTCATCAGGGTGCCGAGCACGACGGTGAGCGGCAGCCAGTACAGGGCCGTGCCGATGGTCACCGAGGCGAGCGTGCGCGTGCCGTGGTGGCCCGCGATGACGTTGTCGACGAAGCTCACCAGCCCCGTGGACAGGTGCCCGAGCACGAGCGGGCCCGCGAGGCTCGCCGTGGTGCGGAGCTCTTCGCCGAAGGCCGGACGGCTCAACGGCTCCTCAGCTCTCGGGGTCGATGAAGCCGTAGTAGCGGCCCATCCAGTAAGCCACCAGGTAATCGGCGGGCGAGCGCACGTAGCGCGCGTTGGCAGTGCAGGGCTTGGTCGAGTAGGGCGAGCCCCACCACAGGAAGCGCGCGACGCAGCGCTCGGCGACGGGGCGGGGGTAGTCGGTCATCGGCTCGTCGAAGCGATCCTTGCAGACCTCGACGCAGCTCGACGCCGGGCAGGTGAAATCGACCGGCAGCTTGTGGGCTGGAAATTGCCGCAGCATGCACAGGCCGTTCTTCACTGCGTCCTGGGCGGGCGGGTGCTCGGGCCCGAGGGTCTTGCCCGCGGCATAGATGAAGTCGAAGAAGGCGTTGTTCTGCTCCGACAGCGGGCGCGCGTAGTCGGCGGGGCTCCACATCTCACCCTCGAGCACCGCTTGGGCCTTCTGCCGCACGACGGGGTCGTGCTCGCCCCAGAGCAGGCCGTGCAGCGAGAGCATGTACATCGAGTAGTTGTTCCAGTTGGCCTTGCAGCCCAAGTTCAGGCCGACCGGCGAGAGCATGTCGTCGTAGGGCTTGGTGGTCGCTCCGAGGTGGTGGATGCAGGTCTTCTCGCCGTCGCGCTGGAGCAGGCAGCTCTCGTAGAAGCTCTGGTACTTCTGGATGCCCGTCGCGAGCGCGATGGTCTTCATGAACGACAGGCTCATCGCGGCGTTGTAGCCGCCGAAGAACGTGCCCGCCCAGATCTTGCCGTGCTCGGTCACGCGCCCGTCCCAGTCGACGAAGGTGAGCTCGTGCTCGATCATGTGGTCGCCCACCTTGGAGAGCAGGCCCTTCACCGTGGCCTGGATGTCGGCGTCGTTCACCAGCTTGGCGACGGCTCCGAGCGCGAACATGTGCCCGGCGTATTCGTCCTCGCTCACGTTGTCGAGGAAGCACCAGCCCGCGTACTTGCCCAGGCCGCACACGCTGGACTTCTTCCACGCGAGCGTGGTCGGGTCGGTGTTCTCCAGGCAGCCGTCGCTCGCGACCCGGACCCAGTGGTTGCTCTCCTTCTTCGCGTCGGGCGCGTACTGTGCCGGGTCCGAGGGGCAGGCGATGCCGGGGACGTTCGGCGGGATGAGCTGCCGCGTGAAAATCCCGGGCACGCCCGTGATCTCCATGCGCCGGACCTCGGACTCGAGCAGGAGCTTCAGCATGTCGAGGGCAGCGGGGTCCTTGGTGACCGCGTAGCGGTAGGCCTGGGCGCCCATGTAGAGCGCGCTCCACAGGCCGTCGTTCTCGCCGGTGTCCCAGCTCTCGACGTCGGCGTAGGTCGCGGTGGTCTCCGGGACTCCGGCCTTCGAGCAGTCGCCGCCGGCACACGGCAGCCAGACGTCCGCCATCCAGCCGAGCTTCGGGTGGACGTGGAGCCGGCGCGACACGTCCTCGAAGTACTCCGCCTTCTGCTTCAGAGACTCCGGCGTGGTCAGCGGCTCGCTGGCGCACTGGTCGAACTTCGGGCTGCCGTAGCGCCAGGGCTCCACGCAGCGATCCACGTCGCAGAGCATGCCCTGCTCGCGCATGCACTCGGTGAGCTGCCACTTGCCGCCCTCGCAGGTCTTCAGCGTGAGCGCGTCGGCGGAGCACTCGATGGCCGCGCCCTCGCACTCCGGCGTGGGGGTGGAGCTCGAGGTCGCGGCTTCGTCGCCCGAGCATGCGGCGACCGTCGCCAGGGTCAGGCACACGGCGAGCGCGGCTCTCATGAGCGGCAGGATATCTCAGAACATCCAGCCCACGCTCAGGTTCATGCCGACCGTTCCGGTCGTGGTCGGCGCCAGGCGACCGCGCTCGTCGAATTCGTGGATCATGCTGATCCCCCAGGACGGCGTGACCTCCTGCAGCCCGAAGATCACGAAGCGGTAGCCGAAGCGCGCGCTCTCCTCGACCTGCCAATAGGCGCCCAGGGAGCGATGGCGCCGGCGGCTCTCGACCGCCGTGCGCGCGGCGATGCTGGTGAACGCGAGGTAGGGGCCGGTCATGCCGCGGTCGCGCTTCAGCCAGTAGCGCCCCTCGGCCTTCAGCACCCAGGTCTCGGAGGCGAAGTCGTCGCCGGCGCCGAAGCGCGCGCCGACGCCCCCCAGCACGCTGACCCTGGGCAGCACCAGGCGCTCGTATTGGACCAGCATGCCGCGTGAGAGCAGCGCGAAGGGCTCCCAAGATATGGCGTTCCGCTTTGGTTCAGCCGCGGCGCGCGAGCTCGCGGACAGGGCGAAGACGAATGCGCCGAGCGCCAGAGCTCGGCTCAAGGCTCACCCATGGTGCGCGCCAGGAAGTCGCTCAGCGCGAGCCACGCCTCGGGGTTGGTGAGCGACATGGACACCTGCATGTCGCCCGGATCCGCGCCGGGGTTGAGCAGGTGGCCGCTGCCCGCCATGCTGAGCACCTCGGCGTCGTTGCCGGTGTCACGGAGCGCCGCGCCCATCTCGCGGGTCTGGTCGATGCCCACGAACCAGTCGGCGCTACCGGTGATGAGCAGAAACGGCGGAAGGCCCGGGCGCACGTGGGTGAGGGGCGAGGCCTGCCGGTAGCGCTCGGGCACCTCGGACTCGCTGCCGCCGAGCAGCTCCTTCACCACGTCGCGGTCCTTGCCGCGCAGGTCGTACACACCGGCGCCCGGGATCACCGCGGCGGGCGGCGCTGGCACGCCGGACGCGCAGTCCGCGGCGATCTCCGGGTCGTCCCAGGCCACACCGAGGAGCGCGCTCAGGTGCCCGCCGGCCGAGTAGCCCGAGACCGCGATCCGGGTCGGGTCGATGCCGTACTCGTCCGCGTTCTGCTGCAGGAACGCCAGCGCGCAGGCCACGTCCTGGAAATTCCGCGGGAAGCGCCCGCCCGGCAGCAGGTGGTAGTTCACGCTGGCCGCGACCCAGCCCGAGCGTGCGAGGCGCTCGGCCATGGGCCGCATCGCGCGTTTGTCGCCGAGCTTCCAGGCGCCGCCGTGGATCAGCATCACGGTCGGGCGCCGCTCCCCGCCGTCGGGCAGGTAGAGGTCGAGGGTGGTGCGGCCGTAGCGGTCGTCGTAGCTCAC
>Ga0233425_10007897_pt1 | contig 14553 bp, 16 predicted proteins | sample Watercolumn_Towu_2_FD_181712 | JGI IMG/M metagenome (GOLD analysis project Ga0233425, IMG submission 181712) | Freshwater microbial communities from Lake Towuti, South Sulawesi, Indonesia - Watercolumn_Towuti2014_140_MG | ecosystem: Environmental > Aquatic > Freshwater > Lake | place...
TATAAAACAGTCCCAACAGGCATTGAAATTTGACGCAACTGGCGAACGCTCGCGATCGGCGGGTCGGAGAGTAGGTTCGCCTTGGGACTCGCCGCCGATGAAGAGATGGATTTCCCGCAGCTTCCTCTTCACGCTGACGGCAGTTGCAGCGCCTGCGGTCGCCTTTGGCGCCGACGGCTATTTCCTTACCGGTTACGGTCCGCGCCAGAGAGCCTTGGGCGGCGCCGGCGTCGCGGATTCCCGCGACCCGATGGCCATGTCGATCAATCCGGCTGGCATCGTCGGACTCGAGCGGGAGTTTCAGATCGGGCTTGCCGCGAGCCTTCCCGAGCGCGGCTATTCGACGATCGGTCAGCCGGCGGTCCTGGCGCCCGGCGACGTGAGGAGCGGCCGGCCGCTCTTTCCGGTGCCGAACAGCGGCTATGTCCAGCCGATCGACTCCGAATCCGCTTGGGGCATCGCCAATTACGGCAACGGCGGTCTCAATACGTCCTATGACTTCGGCCATTTCAAGCCGCCGGTCAGAGCGCTGGGCGGCGCGATCACCGTTTCTCCTTCCTTCGGCGGAATCCTCGGCGGCGGCTGGGCGGGCCTCGACCTTCAGCAGTCCTTCGTGAGCGCCACCTACGCCAGAAAATTTGGTCCGATCACCGTGGGCTTTTCGCCCACGCTGGCGATCCAGATGTTCAACGCGCAGGGACTGAAAATTCTCTCTCCCTACTCGTCCAACATGTACAATTTTTCCGACATGGCCTACGACTGGTCGGTCGGGGGCGGGTTCCGCGTCGGCGTCGAATGGCGCGCGACGAATGAGCTGCGTTTCGGTCTCGCCGGCGCGACGCCCATGTTCATGTCGAAGCTGGACAAATATAGGGGACTGATCGCGGACCAAGGCAGTTTCGACATTCCGGCGACTCTGATCGCCGGCGCCGCCTATGATCTGCTGCCCAACTTCACGCTGATGGCCGACTGGAGGCACATCTTCTATTCGGCGACGACCGCCGGCTACACGAGTTTTCCGATCTGGTACGGATCATTCGGCTCAACTGGCGGCAGTGGCTTCGATTGGCGCGACACCGACTCCGCCTCCATCGGCGCCGAATGGCGCGCTACGCCCGAACTGCGCCTGCGCGCCGGCTATCACTACTCAACCTTGCTGATGAGACAGCGCTCCGCAACGCTTGCGGCGCTGGCGCCTCTTGTCGGCGCTCACTCGGTCACCGGCGGCTTCGGCTATCAGCTGACCAAGAATTCGTCGATCGACTTCGCGGCGATTTACGACTTCAAGAATTCGGTCAGCTATTTCGAAAACGCGCCCTTCGTCGGCCGCGCATTCTTTCCTGCGGTTCCGTTAAATGTGCTTCCGCATTATAATACGAATGCGATCATCACCGCATGGGGGCGAGCGACCCAATTCACGGTCGGTTACAACTACAAGTGGGATGCAGGCGATTCTTCCTGGATCCCCAGTCATTTCTGAGACGTAGCGCTCCCTGACGGCCGGCGGCGATCGGCCTGCCTGGCGCGCCTCCTGAACTGGAGGCGCGTCTTTTTTTGCGCGCTGCGCTTGCGCCGAGCCTGAGTGGCCGGCGCAGGGCTTTTGCTGCGGCCGCTCAGTGTAAACAATGGTTGCAAATACGTGACAACTCAAATGAATTTCGTTCGAATCCGCTTCGACAGACTGCATTTGGCGAGGCGAACTGTTACGTTTGCCGAATAGCTCCGGTGCAAACCCATTTTGGCGTATGGGCGGCATTTTTCGTCAATCGTTTGCATCGACCAAATGGCCAAGCCGGGTTGCCACGATGAATAGTGCTTCTCTACGCCGTCTCGTCTCATTCGCAGCGCTTGCCGCCACTTTTCCGAGCTGGACATTCGCCGCCGACGGTTTTTTTGTGACGGGCTACGGCCCGAGGCAAAAAGCGCTTGCCGGCGCCAGCGTGGCAGATGGGCGGGACGGCATGGCCGCCGCGGTCAATCCCGCGACCATTGTCGGCCTTGATCGGCAGTATGCGATCGGCGTTACCGCCAGCCTCGCTTATCGCGGCTACAGCACCACGGGGCTTCCCAGAGTTGTGGCGCCGGGAGACGTGCGCAGCGGTCGGTCATGGACCCCGATCCCCAACACCGGCAGTATTCGTCCGATCGACGCCGACTCGGCGTGGAGCTTCGTCAGTTTTTCGAATGGCGGCATCAACAGCGCCTATGACGTGCGAAATTTTCGCGCGCCGCTCGGCGGACCATACGGAGGAGGGTTCGCTGGCGTCGACATAAGGCAAGCTTTCTTCAGCATCAATTATGCGCGTCGCTTCCACACCGCGATTGGTCCGATCACCATCGGCTTCGCGCCGACGATCGCCGCTCAAATGGTGAATGTTCAAGGATTGAAGGCGCTCGCGCCCTATTCGACCAATCCTTGGGAAATGTCGGACATGGGATTTGACTGGTCCTTTGGCGGCGGCGTTCGACTGGGGCTGCTGTGGGGGATCACCGACCAGCTTCGCTTCGGCTTATCCGGCTCAACGCCGATGTTGATGTCGCCTCTCGACAAATATTCAGGCCTTTTCGCGCAACAGGGCAGATTCGACATCCCCGCTCAGCTGCAGGCCGGGTTCGCCTACGACCTCACGCCAGACTTTACGCTGATGGCGGACTGGCGACACATCTTCTATTCGGCCGTTCCGGCGATCGGCAACGGCGGCGGTCCCTTGCGATTGCGCTCGCTTGGCGTCGGCACGGGCCTCGATTACCGGGACACGGATTCGGCTTCATTCGGCGTGGAGTGGCGCGCGACGCCCGGTCTCGCGCTCCGCGCCGGCTATCATTACTCAACCGTCCCGCTGCACGCGCGGTCGCTGAACTTCGCGGCGCTTGCGACGAGCGTCGCCAAGCATCATCTCGGCGCCGGCTTCAATTACGCCGTCACCAAAAATTCGTCGTTCGATTTCGCCCTGCTTTGGGCGTTCAAGAACAGCGTGTCCGGCTATGAAGCGATCCCCCAGACGGCCACGCTTCCCTTTGGCAGGATCAACACCGCCGCCACGATCAACGTGTGGGCCTATGGCGGCGCTTTTACCGTCGGCTACAATTACAAATTCGACGCGGACGACGATTCCTGGCTGCCGACTCATTTCTGATCTGGGCGGAACAGGGCCGACGCGCCGTTTTAATCTTCACCCGACGACGATGGTTGGCGCCGCGCGCCGCTTCTGCGTTTCGAGCAGCGTCTTCACTTTCGCGGCGAGATTGAGATAGACGGCGGCCTGCGGACTGTCGGGCTCCGCCGCCACGACTGGGCGGCCTGCGTCGGAAGTCTCGCGAATTTTAATGTCGAGCGGCGCTTCGCCAAGAAAGGGCACGCCCATCTGTTCGGCGTCATGGCGCACGCCGCCATGGGCGAAGATTTCCGAGCGCCCGCCGCAATGGGGGCACAGGAAATAGCTCATATTTTCGATGACGCCGAGGATCGGCGCCTCGACCTTTTGGAACATCGCCACCGCGCGGCGCGCGTCGATCAGCGCCAAATCCTGCGGCGTCGAGACGATCACGGCGCCCGCGAGCGGGACCTGCTGCGCGATGGTGAGCTGAACGTCGCCCGTCCCCGGCGGCATGTCGATGACCAGCGCATCGAGCTCTCCCCAGGCGACTTCGCCGAGCATCTGGGAAATCGCCTGCGACACCATCGGACCGCGCCAGACCATCGGAATATTTTCGTCGACGAGAAAGCCCATCGACATGATTTTCAAGCCATGGGCTTCGAGCGGCATGAGCTTGCCGCCTTCGACTTTCGGTTTCTCGGAGAGCGCGAATAGCCGCGGCATCGAGGGGCCATAGACGTCGGCGTCGAGCACGCCGACGCGCCAGCCCTGCGCGGCGAGACCGAGCGCCAGATTGGCCGACGTCGTCGATTTGCCGACGCCGCCCTTGCCAGAGGCGACGGCGACGATGAACCGAATCTGTTCGAGCGCCGGCATGCCGCCCTTGCGCTGGGGGGGCGGGGCAGCGGCGGGATGCGCATGGAAATGCGCATGCGCCTGGCCGCGCGGGGCTGGAGCCTCCGCGCGCGGCGCGCGCTCGGCGGTCAGGGTGACGACCGCCTGCTCGATCCCCGGCGTCGCCTTGACCGCGCGTTCGGCTGAGACGCGCGCCGCCTCCCAAGCCTGCGCCTGGCTCGGGTCGCCCGAGAGCGACACGAAGGCCTTGGCGCCCGACAGATTGATCCCGCTCACGGCGCCAGAAAGCGGCGCGCCGCCCGGCCCATGGAGCCCTTCCAGCGCCTTCAGAATGTCAGCTTCCGTCGCCACGCGCCTGCCCCCTGCCTCTTTAGAGCTATTCCAGGCAAGGCATATGCCGCGATTAGCGCCCCTCGTCCATCGGCGCGCCGCAACAATCGCCACCCTTCTGCACAGGCGGGCACGGAACGTCGCCATAGGAGCAGAAGACGCAGCAATCGCCAACCTTTGGCGTGAGCCGCGCGCCGCAGCCGGCGCAGATATGCACGACGACGCAGGCGTCCTGCGGCATCTCGAGCGTTTCGGCGCGCGCGCAGCGCGGGCAGGTCAGGGTCGATCGAAGCCGCAGATCGACCCTCATGACGCGAACATCATCGCCGGATGTTCGATGACATGTTTGAACTCCGCCAAAAGCTCGGCGCCGAGCGCGCCGTCGACGGCGCGATGATCGCAGGAGAGCGTCACGCTCATCATCGTCGCGACGATCGGCGCGCCATTCTTGACGATCATACGCTGCTCGCCCTGCCCGACCGCCAGGATCGTCGACTGCGGCGGATTGATCACCGCGGTGAAGCTCTGCACGCCATACATGCCGAGATTGGAGACCGCCGACACGCCGCCCTCATATTCATGCGGCTTCAGTCTGCGCGCCCGGGCGCGCGCCGCGAGCGCCTTGATCTCGTCGGAAATCTCGCGCACCGACTTCGCTTGCGCGTTGCGGATGATCGGCGTGACGAGGCCGCCGGGAATCGACACCGCGACGCCGACATCCGATGACTTGTGGCGCAGCAGCGCATCCGGCGTATAGGTGACATTGGCCTCGGGCTTGCGCTGAAGCGCGAGGGCGAGCGCCTTTACGACATAGTCGTTGACCGAGATCTTCCACGTCGGCTTGCCGTCCGCGCCGAGCGGCGCGGCGGAATTATAATCCTCGCGCAGGCGCAGCAGCGCGTCGATCTCACAGTCGATATTGAGATAGAAATGCGGAATCGTCTGGATCGATTCCGTCAGCCGCCGGGCGATCGCCTTGCGCACATTGTCGTGGGGGATTTCTACGTAGGAGTCGGCTTCAAAGAATTTGCGCGTGACGTCAGCCGAAGGCGCGACAGCGAGCGTTGGCTGCTTCGCAGCGCCCCCGTGCGCGAGCGTCGTCTGCACGTCGCGTTCGATGATCCGGCCGTGCGGCCCTGAGCCTTGAAGGGCGGAAAGATCGAGTCCGCCTTCCTTCGCCAGCCGGCGCGCGAGAGGCGAAGCGAAAATACGGTCGCCGGGGGCGAAGCGAGCGGGAGCGTTCATCGTGCGAATTCGCCTTTGGCGGCGGAAAGTTCGCTCTATATTAGGGGCCTTGCGAAGAGCAGTCCATGAACGCACGAGGGGAATCCGGCGAATCGTTTTTCTTCCCCCTCAACCTGAGGAGCCGCCCGCAAGTCGGGTTTACCCGACTTGCGCGTTTTAATGTCGATCTCGGGCAGGCCCGAGATCGAAGACGGCGTCTCGAAGGACGAGGGTGAGGAAAAATACGCGAAGTCGGGCTTCCTCGTCCTTCGAGACGGGTGCTGGGCACGCTCCTCAGGATGAGGAAGCCCTCCACCGCCCTGATGAACGCGTCGCCGAGTCGATAAATCAGCCGAGGGAAAAATGGCCGCGAGCCAGCTTTATGAGCAGGATTTCTAGCCTGGGCCAATGAGCAGGCGCTGCTGCTGCGCGCCGGAAACCCCAGCGACGCCGAGCATATCGCCGAGGCGATCGAGACATTGGGCAAAATCGAAAAGCGCGAGCTCGTCAGCCAATTGCTGCATCTGCTGAAATGGCGCTGTCAGCCGAGCCCTGCGCGGACGGAGCTGGAAACCGAGCGTTGACGAGCAGCGCGTCGCGATTGACGCGCTTCTTTTGGACAATCCCAGCCGAAGTCGCCACTAAAGTGCCTCAGCCGGCAAAGCTAAGGTCTTTCAGATCTCCTATTTGCGGCTGGCCCATTAAAAATTGGGGCAGCGCCTATACCACATTTTAGTGACAGAAATATAACACTCGGTATGCGCGCACTTCGCGCTGATGGCGCTGCCGGGAGGATGTGATGTCGAAAGCGATCTTTTTCGCGCTTGTAGTCGTGTTAGCAGGCTCAGCTTCAGCTCTTGCTCAGGGGTCCAGATGTTTCCAAGGCTACGTCAGGGCGCCTTGCGGCGCGCGGCCTCCGGCAATCTACGTGGAGGGCATGACGTATTGGGGGTCAGCGCTTCCTTATGCTGAGCCGCAGGATCCAAGCGGAACAATAGTCTTGGAAGGCGCTGCCGGGGGAGGCGCGCCGGACGGCGATTAAGCCGCATTTTCACGAAAATGGGCGCAGCGCGAGTCGCTGCGTCAATTTCAGGTCGGCTGCGACGCGCTCGTGTCGGGCTTTCTGCGCCGGGTGACTGTGGCCTGGCGCTGATATGCGAGAACTTAAGCTTCTTGAGCAGCGTTCCGACATAGCGCTGTGAAAATCGACGCCGAATTTGTCCGCGATGACGCGCTTGAGGTCTGCGCGTCGCCAGCGCACGAGGCGTCCTTCTCGCGATCCGGCCGGCTTCGACGATCTTGGCGAACTCCGCCAGATTCTCTTGCGACAGGCGCAGCTTCGGGCCGTCCGTCCAAAGATTAAAGAGCCTGTCCGGGCCGGCGGCGTTGTCGGTCCGGCGAAAGCCGTCGCGCGGATCGAAAATATCGAGGATGGGTTTTGGAAACGTCGATTCCGACGCAAACAGGGGATATAGCCGTTGAGCCTGTCCCTGTGCTGCAAGGTTTGCTGACGCAGCCTCGTTCAACTGTTCAGGTGGAACATCCAAAAGCGGGCGGGGTCCAAGCCCGGTCTCGGTAGCCAACACCGCGAATACAACGGTCTTCCGCCCGCGATGACCCTCCCACAAAATCGACGCACAGGAATCCAGAGTCGTAACAAGCGTGTTTGATTTTGCCTCTGGATTCCCGACCGCGCGCTTTGTGCGCGTCGGGAATGACAGTGCGCTCGGCCGCATCCAATCACCGATACAACACCGCCTTCGCCGCCGCGACGATCTCCGCCGCGCTCGGCAAAGCGAGCTTTTCGAGATTGGCGGCGTAGGGCATCGGCGTGTCCTTGCCGGTGACGCGCAGCACCGGGGCGTCGAGATAGTCGAAGGCGTCCATCTGCACGCGCATCGCGATTTCGGCGCTAACGCCGCATTGCGGCCAGCCTTCCTCGATCGCGACGCAGCGGCCGGTCTTTTTCACCGACTCGATGACCGTCGCACTATCCATCGGCCGCAGCGTTCGCAGATCGATCACCTCGGCGTCGATTCCCTCCTTGGCGAGTTCGTCGGCGGCGTGCAGCGCGTAGGTCATGCCGATGGAGAAGGAGACGAGCGTCACGTCCCTGCCCGGCCTTGCGATGCGGGCCTTGCCGATCGGCAGCACGAAATCCTCGAGCGCCGGCACGTCCGACGTCTTGCCGTAGAGAATTTCGTTTTCGAGAAACACCACCGGATTGTCGTTGCGGATCGCCGCCTTCAACAGGCCCTTCGCGTCGCTGGCGTTCGACGGCGCGATCACGATCAGTCCCGGCACCTGCGAATACCAGGCGGTGTAATCCTGGCTGTGCTGGGCGGCGACGCGCGCCGCCGCGCCGTTGGGCCCGCGAAACACGATCGGACAATTGATCTGCCCGCCGGACATGTAGAGCGTCTTCGCCGCCGAATTGACGATGTGGTCGATCGCCTGCATCGAGAAATTGAAGGTCATGAATTCGACGATCGGCCGCAGCCCCGCGAAGGCCGCGCCGACGCCGACGCCGGCGAAGCCATATTCGGTGATCGGCGTGTCGACGACGCGCTTCGCGCCGAATTCCTGCAACAGGCCCTGCGTGACTTTGTACGCCCCCTGATATTCGGCGACCTCTTCGCCGATCACGAAGACGCTCGGGTCGCGGCGCATTTCCTCGGCCATGGCGTCGCGCAGGGCTTCGCGCATGGTCATGGCGATCATCGCCGTGCCTTCGGGAACCTCTGGCGCGACGCTCGCCGGCGGCGGCCCGGCGACGCTTGTCGCCTTGGGCGCAGGGGCGGCAACCTCTATCGCGGGCTCGAGAGGCGCAGCAACTTCCGCCGGCTTCTCGGCCTTGTCCGCTTCGCCGACGCGCGCGATGGGCGCATGATCGGCGGTGTCGGCGACGGATTCGCCTTCCTCGGCGATCACCGCGATCGGCGTATTGACCGCGACATTCTCGGTCCCGCCCGGCACCAGGATGCGCGCCAACACCCCCTCGTCAACCGCCTCGACCTCCATCGTCGCCTTGTCGGTCTCGATTTCAGCGATGACGTCGCCGGCTTTCACCGCGTCGCCTTCGCTTTTCAGCCATTTGGCGAGCTTGCCCTGCTCCATGGTGGGCGAGAGGGCGGGCATGAGGACATTGACGGTCATTCGATCAATCCCTCACGCCAGCACGTCGGTCCATAATTCGCTCGGATCAGGCTCCTTGTCGCTCATCGCGAAATCGGCGGCCTCGGCGACGATCTTGCGCGCATTGGCGTCGATCTTCTTGAGTTCGTCCTCGCTCACCCCGTCGGCGAGCAGTCGCGCGCGGACCTGCTCGATCGGATCATGCTCCTCGCGCATTTTCTGCACTTCTTCCTTCGAGCGATATTTCGCCGGGTCGGACATCGAATGGCCGCGATAACGATAGGTCTGCGCCTCTATGAGATAGGGGCCATCGCCCTTGCGGCACCAGTCGATCGCCTCATCCGCCGCCGCCTTGACGATCCGCACGTCCATGCCGTCGATCTTCTTGCCAGGAATAGCAAAAGCCGCGCCGCGCTTCGAGAAGTCCACCTGCGCCGAGGCTCGGGAGATTTCGGTGCCCATCGCATAGCGGTTGTTTTCGACGATGAAGACGACCGGCAGTTTCCACAGCGCCGCCATATTGAAGGCCTCGTAGACCTGGCCCTGGTTGGAGGCGCCTTCGCCGAAAAATGTCAGGGAGACGCGGTTATCGCCGCGATAGGCATTGGCGAAGGCGACGCCTGTCCCGATCGGCGCCGGCGCGCCGACGATGCCGTGCCCGCCGTAAAAATTGGCGTCGCGCGAGAACATGTGCATCGAGCCGCCTTTGCCCTTGGAATAGCCGCCGCGCTTGCCGGCGAGCTCCGCCATGACTCGCTTGGGCTCCATGCCCGAGGCGAGCATATGGCCGTGGTCGCGATAGCTCGTCGTGAACTGGTCGCCGTCCTGCGCCGCCATCTTGACGCCGACGACGACCGCCTCCTGGCCGATATAGAGGTGGCAGAAACCGCCGATGACGCCCATGCCGTAGAGCTGTCCGGCCTTCTCCTCGAAGCGCCGGATCAGCAGCATGTCGCGAAAGGCTGCGAGCTCCTGGTCGCGGGTAAAGGGCGGGACTATTGGCGCGCCCGTCGTGACGCCGCCTGATTCCTCGACCATTTCACCGCTCCCGTCGCCAAGCTTTGCCGTGCAGGATAATCGAAGACGCCACGAAAAACGAGCGTCTCGCTCTGCAGTTCAATTTGGGAAGCGCGTCAGCGCGCGTCGAGCTGCGACTGGAGTTCCTCGGCGAAGGCGGTGATCCTCTTGGCGTTGGCGCCAAAATCGTGACGGCCGTAGCGCGACGCCGACCGCAGATCGATGCGGGTCTGGCCCGGCAGCGGCTTGAAGCGGACGGTGATGTCGTCGTCAAATCCCATGACCAGGGTCTTGTCGATGAAATCGATATGTCCGTCGCCGCTGCGCCCGCCGGGCGGCCGTTTGTCGATCAGCGTCCAGCCGCGGGCGTTGGCTGTTTTCAGCACCAGCGCGAAAGCCTCGTCGGTGTCGAGGTCGACGACGATCGGCTCGACGTCGGGATAGGCCAAACGTTGGTTCTGGCGCGCGCGCGCCGGCAGGCCCAGCGGCTGGAAGCCGTTGCGCGCCTCGACGGCGGCTTTGGACAAGGAGAAATGCGGCGGATTGGCGATATCCGTCGAAATGTCGGAAAGCACCGGGAGGCGCACCGCCTCGAAGGCGAGATAGGCTGGATAGGCCAGCGTCAGCGCGGCAAGAAAAAACGCCGCCGTCGCCGCGCCCGCGCCGCGCCGTCCCTCGCGCCAGATCACCCGGCAGGCGGCGCAGAACAAAAGCAGCGCGATCAGCGCCAGGGCCATGGCGCCGCCAAGCGACGCGAGCGCCGAAGGTGGGTCGATGGCGCCAAGTCGCCCCAAAAGGATCGCCAAAATCGCCACAGTCGCGGCGAAAATCGCGAAGCGCCGGCTCCACAGCGCGACTTTGGACCAAGGCTCGGGCGGAAGATGGCGTCGCATCGGATCAAAGGCTCATGTCATCGGCTTCGCGGCCGCGCAGCATTTTTCGCAAATTTATAGGGAATGCAATGGCTCTCGAAAATTTCAAAAAAAATTGCCCGCGCCGCGTTAGCGGCTCGCTTCCTTAGCGGATCGTTAACCTGTGGGGATAATTCTGGACAAAACGCCATTTGAGTTCACCCTCCCAGCGTCGAGCGCGCCCATGTTTGACAGGTATTCAGTCGAGTTTAACGAACCACAGGCCGGCGGCCATCCTCACGACCTGCTCGCGCGTCTTTACCGCGAAATTGGCATTTCGGCCGTCGCCGCGGCGCTTGAGGTCGAGCGCTTCGCGCAGCAGCCGACCGCCGCGATCGAGCGTCTCGATGGCCGCCGCCTGCCTGCCGTCCTTCTGGGCGACGAACTCGCCGCCTGATCCGCGGCAAGAGACTGTAGCGACAGGCTTGGCGATCGCGCCCCGGCGGCTATAGGATTGCGCCAGGAGGACAAAGCCATGCGCAAGGCTGTCGCCCTATTCCTTCTCGCCGCTTTCGCCAGCGCTGCTCTGACGGCGCCCGTCGCCGCCGACCCACGGGTCCGCGGCTTTCGGGCGCAGACTCATCGCGCGCCGCCGCCGCGATATTCGGACGACGGCTATTTCTCCAATTATGTGACAGGACCGACTGGGGCGCCGACGCCGATCATGCAGGTGCCGGGTTCGGCAAGCGTCATCACCCGCAAGATGATGGACGACTTCCAGTCGCGCAGCCTGTGCGACTCGCTACGGCTTGCGCCCGGCGTCAGCGCGTCGGGCTGCTGAGGAAGAGCTCGGGCCGGTGAAGACGCAGCGCCTGGACCAGAACCAGCGTCTTCATGTCGACGATGGCCTCCGCCGCCATTGCCGCATCAAGATCCGTCAGGTTCATCTCGACGACGCGCACCTCTTCGTCTTCATGCGCGACGCCGCCGCCGTCGCCGACGCGATCCTCGGCCCGATATTCAGCAAGATAAAGCGTCATGCGCTCGGTCGATACGCCAGGCATCGTCCAGACGTCGGCGACATGTTCGAGCGCGCCGAGTCGCAATCCAGCTTCTTCGAGCGCCTCGCGTTTCGCCGTGGCCGCTGGGTCGTCCTCGCCCTCGACAAGGCCGGCGATCGCTTCAAGCGACTGCGTCGCGCCGACCGCGACAAGCTGCGGCGCGCGCAGCTGCTCGACGAGCAGCGCCGTCTTGCGCACGGGATCGTAAGCCAGCACCGCGGCGGCGCAGCCGTGATCCTCGACGTCGCGCAGGAAAGTTCTTCCATCCGGCATGCGGACGGTCGCGATCGACATGGTCGCCCAGCGCCTGTGCGTTTGTTCGAGTTTTATGACGACGGGTTTCATGGGGCGCGGGTCCATCTAGGTAGGGGCAAGAGTTCGGCTCCCGCCCCTTTTAGTTTTGCCGCGCTCCAGCGTCGATCACTCGATGAGAATCTTGACGCTCCTTGGCCTGCTATGTATATCCTTATTGGATATACAGGCTGTCTGCGAGGCGAAAATGACCACCGTCGCCACGACCATCTTTCAGAACAATCGGACGCAGGCGGTGCGCTTGCCGAAAGCCGTCGCCTTTCCCGACACTGTGAAGGAAGTGGAAATCGTCGTCGTCGGAGAGTCGCGAATCGTGTCTCCTGCAGGCAAGAGATTTAGCGAATGGGCGAAGCGGCATCCGCCCTTCCCGGATTTCGAACGCCCGCCGCAGCCGCCGCTCGACGACGACGCCATTTTCTGAATGCGCTACATGCTCGACACGAATATTTGCAGCGCCGTCATCAAGCGCCGGGACGCGCCTGTGCTGGACAAGTTTGACGCCGAGGCGGGACGCATGTGCATTTCTGCGGTCACCTTAAGCGAACTTCTCTTTGGGGCCGAAAAGAAGCGGAACGCAGCGCTCGACGCCGCATTGCGGGATTTCGCCGCCTGCATTGGGGTCGCCGCCTATGACGAGGCCGCGGCGGCGCATTATGGGCAGTTGCGCGCCGAACTCGAAAGGATGGGATCGCCGCTCGGCGCGAACGATCTCTTCATCGCGGCGCATGCTCGGTCGTTGGGGTTGGCGCTGGTGACGAATGACGCGGCCTTCGAGCGCGCGCCGGGGCTGCGCGTGGAGAATTGGCTGCGCGGGTGAAGCTTCCGGCGCCAGCATAGGCTATCGTGCTATTGTGATAGAATGAAGGATTAAGATACCGCAGGCCGCACGGGAGCGGAGAAGATCATGGTCGACAATGTGACGAACGAGCTGCTGCTGGAGACGCTAAAGGCGATCCAAGGCAAGCTCGTCGACATCGCCAGCGACATTGTGGACCTCAAAGCCGACATGCGGGGGCTGAAAGGCCATATGGCGGCGTTCATGCAGAGCGAGGTCGCGCAAGACGGCGCGATCGCATCGAGTTAGCTCGGGATGGGGCGGAATGAGCGTATCCAGCGTTCACACCGTCTTTCGAATTCAAACGTGTCTAAAAGGTCGGTTTTTTGAGGCGGCGGCGACCCCGTAGTTCAACGCGATTATGCGCTTTGAGTTGGCTGCCACAGCGCCTTTCCAGTTCGCTGCCGGCTCATGTTTTGTTCCAGCACTAGGCAATATGCCAAAGCATCATGCGGAGACCAAACCGAAGAAAATTCGTCGCCAACCGCCACGGCGATGGATTTAAGTGATGGATTTCTGCCCACACGGACTTTCACTCGCTCTGGGTTGATTTTCTTTGCATACGATTGCAACATCGAGATGCCGCTCACAGCGGTAAACAAATGTCCTCCTAATAATGCGTCTCTCATCAATGCAAGTATCATCGGATAGATCATTTTTTCTATTGGTATATTTTTCTTTGTTGCGATTTTATACCAGGGAAAATAATGATCACTGCCTGCAACTCGAAGCGCCTGAATTACAGCCCAGCTGCAATTTTGACCAGCTAAGCCATACTCTGACTTACTTATACTGAATAATAGCCACCATTTACGAGCGGCTCGCTCATTTAAGCCGTCAAGATGAATTGTAAAGTCTGGTTTGCGCCCTTCACTTCTTATGTCATCGGCTAGCGATTGTGCCACCCCGTTGGATTTCTTTGTCCAGCTCAAATCCTCCGGCCACCATGAAATGTATGTGCCGTGGGATTCCTCGGGGAAAGTCATCTCAAGCGAACTATGACCAACGTTTCCATCTTGTGGAAACCAGAAGTGAACTTGAAGCATTGGATATGCCTACGATGTTGGTAAACATCAAACACGAACAAATTCGATGTCTGTTCAGGCAAGCGCCGTCCCCCGCTATGGGACCGCTTCGCTTGTCTCAATCCGATTCCAAAAATCAGCGTCTCAGTGCTAGCGGTCGGTCCTCCAACCCGTTGAGCGGCGGCGCGGGGAGACCGCACCTCACCTCCTCCCCGCCCCCACACTTTACTTGATGATGCTGGCGACGACGCCGGCGCCGCGTAGGAATGCGGTTGATCGCATTCCGTCGTCGCATCGATCACTCAATTATCGATGCGACGACTCCAGCTCCAACCGTGCGGCCGCCTTCGCGGATGGCGAAGCGCAGCTTCTCCTCCATGGCGATCGGCACGATCAGCACCACGTCCATCGTCACATTATCGCCCGGCATCACCATCTCGACGCCGTCGGGAAGCGTGACGATTCCCGTCACATCCGTCGTGCGGAAATAGAACTGCGGACGATAATTGGTGAAGAACGGCGTATGGCGGCCGCCCTCCTCCTTGGTCAGGATATACGCCTCGGCCTTGAACTTGGTGTGCGGCTTCACCGAACCCGGCTTGCACAGAACCTGGCCGCGCTCCACGTCCTCGCGCTTCGTGCCGCGCAGCAGGCAGCCGACATTGTCGCCCGCCTCGCCCTGGTCGAGGAGCTTCCTGAACATTTCGACGCCGGTCACCGTCGTCTTGGTGGTCGGGCGGATGCCGACGATCTCGACTTCCTCGCCGACCTTCACCACGCCGCGCTCGATGCGGCCCGTCACCACCGTGC
>Ga0233425_10007898_pt1 | contig 14551 bp, 10 predicted proteins | sample Watercolumn_Towu_2_FD_181712 | JGI IMG/M metagenome (GOLD analysis project Ga0233425, IMG submission 181712) | Freshwater microbial communities from Lake Towuti, South Sulawesi, Indonesia - Watercolumn_Towuti2014_140_MG | ecosystem: Environmental > Aquatic > Freshwater > Lake | place...
CGGAAAGAACAACGGCTGGCCGAACTCGGCGACGCCGAACTCGCCGATCAGCTTCTGCACGTCGGTGCGGCGAAGAAACTCGGCGAAGCGGCGGGCCGCGTCGTGGTTCAGGTGCGGGTACTTCTCGCGGTTGAGTTGAATCACCGTATAGCGGTTTAGCAGCAGCGGATCGCCTTCGACCAGCGGCACCAGTTCCAGCCTCTTGCGGTGCGCAAGGAAGGTGCCGCGGTCGCTGAGCGTGTAGGCCCGCTTTTCGGTGGCAATGCGGAGGGCCTCGGCCATGCCCTGGCCGCACTCCAAGTACCACGCGCCGCTGGGCTTGAGGCCGGCCTTCTTCCAGATGTCCAATTCCTTGCGGTGCGTGCCCGAGTCGTCGCCGCGGGAGACGAAGGGTGCCTCGCGATCGGCGACTTGCACAAAGGCCGCGGCGGCCGACTTCTGCCCCTTGATCTCCGCCGGATCGTCGGCCGGGCCGACCACGATGAAGTCGTTGTACATCACGGCGTCGCGCTGCGCACCAAAGCCGGCGGCCATGAACTTCTCCTCGGCCGCTGGCGAATGGGTCAACAGCACGTCGGCATTGCCGTCCTGGCCGAGTTTCATGGCCTGCCCCGAGCCGACGGCCACCACCTTGACCTCGATGCCCGTTTCCTCGCGGAACTTCGGCAAGAGCACGTCGAGCAGGCCGGTGTCGCGCGTGCTGGTGGTGGTGGCCAGTGTGATGTCGACCGCTTTGTCGTCCGGCGAGTCCTTGGACTCATCCTGCGCCTGCCGGCAGGCGGGAACGGCAAGTAGGAGCAACAGCAGTGCAAGTCGTTTCCTTACCATATCATTTTCCCTTCCACGAACGCCGCCGTGCGGGGATCGACGGGGCGCTCGAAAAAGTCGTGCGTGGCGGCCAGTTCAATGAGTTGCCCGGCCAGCAGCAGCGCCACGCGGTCGGCCACGCGCCGGGCTTGAAACAGGTTGTGCGTCGCCCAAATGATAGTCGCCCGCTTCTCTTGCCGGAAGCGGCCGATGGCCTGTTCGACCAGGGCGACGTGGGCCGGGTCGAGATTGGCCGTGGGCTCGTCGAGCAACAACACGTCGGGCTCGATCACCAGCGCCCGAGCCAGGGCCACCAGTTGCGTCTGTCCGCCGGAGAGCGTCTGCGCGTTTTGCGCGGCGATCGGCCGCAGTTCCAGGTCTGCCAGCATCTTCTCGACGCGCGACGCATCGACCGCGCCGCGGAGCCGCAGGCCATACTCTACGTTCCGCCGCACGCTGCCGCCCAACAACAGCGGCCGCTGGGGAATCATGGCGATCTGCCGGCGGAGGATGAGCGGCGTGCCGCCGTTGAGTGGCTGCGCCCGAAAGCGGATTTCGCCTTCGTGCGGCGATTCGAGGCCCGACAACAGGCGGAGCAGCGTGGTCTTGCCCGCGCCGGTCGGGCCCAAGAGGCCGATTACTTCGCCGGGGCGGATTTCCAGTTGCGGGATGCCCAGCACAAACCCGTCGCCTTGACGGCGCACGAGATTGTCGAGGCGGTAGAGTGGGGCGTCAGTCATGTCGGCGGCGCACGGTGGAAGCGGATGATGGCGAAGTTGACCGTCAGGGCGATGCTCAACAACACGGCCCCCAGCCACAGAGCGATCGCAAACTGCCCACGGCTCGTCTCCAGCACGATGGCCGTGGTAAGCACGCGCGTATGCTCTTGGATGTTGCCGCCGACGATCAACACGGCCCCGACTTCCGACATGCTGCGGCCCAGTGCGGTGGCCAGGGCCAAAATCACCCCAGGACGGGCCTCGCGGAGGATCGTCCGGCGGGCCTGCCACTGGCTGGCGCCCAGCGAGCGGACTTGGAAATGCAACTCCGGCGGAATCGCGGCCACCGCGGCCGTCGTGATGCCCACGACGAACGGCAGGTCGAGAATCGTCTGCGCCAGGACCATCGCCTTCGGCGTATAGAGCCAACCCCACGCACCCAGCGGTCCGCTCCGCGAGAGCAGCAGATAGACCAGCAACCCGATCACGACCGGCGGCATGGCCATGCCCGTGTAGATCAGGGCCGAGACTGCCCCCTTGCCGCGGAAGCGGGCCAGCCCGAGCCAGCAGCCCAGTGGCAGCCCGATCACCGCGCTGAGCAGCACAGCCGCGCCCGCCACTTGCAGCGAGAGCCAGACGATCGGCCAGATGTAGGAATTGAAATCGTCCATATTGCGAGTGTCGCCTTTCGCTCCGCGAAAGTAGCGCTGCTTTCGCGGAGCGAAAGGCGACATTGGTTCTTGGTCTCTACAGTTCCAAGCAGATGCGGTTCTTACCCTTCGTGACGCTGACCTTTTTCAGCGTGATCAACCCGCGCTCGTCGGCGGTAGCCCAGCCGCTTTGCAGCGCGTGCTTGTCGGACACATACTCGTTCACCCATTCGACCTTCTGTCCCGGCTTGAGTTTGAATTGTTGCAGGCGCCGCGGCGTGATGTTGACAGTACATCGACGTTCCGGAGCCTTGTCGATCAGGCCCACAGTCATTTCCCAGCGGTCGGGCCGGTCAACCACGTCGTTGGTCTCCCAGAAGAGGTAGAGGTTGACTTGTCCTTTCGGGTCGCCGTCGCCCGGCTCGCCGTTGCCCGGATTGTCGTCGAGGCTGCATCCGGTGAAGGCCGGCAGGCTCTGGTCGGTCCGCAGGTCCATCGGCATGTGGCGGTCGCTCAGCGACACCGGCAGTTGCGCCCGCTGCCCGTGGCCGCTCTGTCCCCACACGAAGATATGCGGCCGCCGCGTGTCGCGCAGCGCGGCGTAGAACTCCTGGGCCTGCGGCCAGCCGATGCCGCCGTCGTTCTTGCCGTTCGAGAAGCAGATCAGGCCGATTTCCTTCTCGGGATGCTTGCGGAGATACCAGGCGTCGTTGAAGTAATCCCAGACGGGCGTGCCGTCGGGCATCTTGATTTCCCACTCCGGCGGCCCGTAGCTGTTCACATAGGAGCCCTTGAAGCCGGGCGAGCGGGCCGGATTGTGGACGCCCACCCAGGACGTGGCCCAGGCGATCCGCTCGGGAAAGCGGATGGCCAGCATCGGCGCCCCGGAGCCGCCCATCGAACTGCCGGCCACGTGCGTCCGCGACGGGTCGGTTTCCCATTTCGTGGCCACCCAGTCGACGAACGACAACATGCGGAGTTGTGAGTAGGGGCGGACGACGCCCTGCTGCCACGTCACTTTCTTCGCCGGACCTTGCCAGTATAGTTCGTGATAGCCGGTCCACCAGTCATACGGAATCTGGTTCGAGGCGACGAGGATGTGTCCCTGCTCGGCCCCGTACCACCAGCCGTAGCCGCCGTTGAGACTTCCGCCCCAGCAGTGCAGGTGGATGCCGACTGGCGCCGGCTTGGCCAACTTGGGTGGCACGCCGACCACGTAGTCGTACGGCTTCCCTTCGACCGCACAATTCGGCGGCGACTCCCACCGCACGTAGTAGTGCAGCGTCGGATTCTGCACGAAATGCCACTCCTTCGGTTTCTCGATCCGTTGCAGCACGGGCACGCCGAGGCCGACGGTTTCCTGCACGGCGGCCGCCGTTGCGTTGCCCGGCCCGAGCGATGTGTTCTCTTTGCCGTCGATCGACACGGTCACAGCGTAGTACGCTGCGCCGGCCTGACGCGGATTGTGTGCATAGATGCCCGTGCCCGGCGGTACCGGCGGCTTGCCCTCTTCGATCACGTATCGCAGGGCCTTGTGCTCGGGCCGCAAGTCGCCGTAGTAGTCGATGTTCCAGCAGGTCAGCGGCGGCACTTCGGCGATGGGCTTCAGGTCGGCCACCGACTTGATCGGCCGCTCCGAGCGATAGACGCGGTAACGGACCTTCTTCTGCTTGTCCAGGTCGCGGCGGAGGTCGCGGAGGGCGATAGCGGCAATCGACTCGTCGGTCACGGGCGAATCGACCTCCTGCCACGTGAGCATCGTCTGGCCCGCAGAGTGCCGGGCTTGCAGGGCCACGACCTGCTTCTCGGCAGCCGCCGCAAAGGCCGACGCGGCTGCAACGAACAGCGCACACAGCGCCCGTGAGAAACGTCGGTGGTTCATGGTCGCCCCCTTTCTCAGACCGAGCCTATCTTCTGTGGCCGCCGCTGTCAATAAACGGCGTGGCACACACACGCCGTCGAGTGTCGCTACTGCTCTTCCCTTCTTCCCCCTTTTCCCTTCTTCCCTTACACTCATTGTTTGTTCGCTCGAATGGCCCAGGGATGCGTCCGATGTTCTTCTCGATCGACGGTGGCGACGGCGTCGGCAAATCGACGCAGGGGGAGTTGTTCCGCGAGTGGCTCCAGGAACAGGGGCACGATGTGGTGGCCTGCCGCGACCCGGGCAGCACGCGGGTGGGCGAGGCCGTGCGGGACATCCTGCTGCACCGCCACGACCTGAGCATCCACCGCCGCTGCGAAATGCTCCTCTATATGGCCGCGCGGACGCAGATGGTCGAGGAAGTCATTCGCCCCGCGCTGGCGGCCGGCAAGACCGTCGTCTGCGACCGCTACCTGCTGGCCAACGTGGCCTACCAGGGCTACGGCGGCGGGCTCGACGTGGAAACGCTCTGGGAGGTCGGTCGCGTGGCCACCGGCGGACTGATGCCCGACTTGACCATCGTGCTCGACCTGCCGGCCGAGGCCGCCGCCGCACGGATCGCCCGTTCGTTGGACCGCATGGAACAACAAGGGCCCGAGTTCCACGCCCGCGTGCGCCAGGGTTTCCTCACCGAAGCCTCGCGCCGGCCCTGCGAAATCGTGGTGATCGACGCCTCCGGTCCGATCGACCGGGTGCAAGCGGAGATCCGCGAGGCGGCACGACGTGTAATGAAGGCGGCGGAAGCCCCGTAGCATTCCCCACGCGCTACCAAAGCGATTTCACGGAGTACGCGGCAATTGCCGGATCGGCGGTGAGAAGCACGGCATTCTCGGCTATCGCCTGCGCCACGAGCAACCGGTCGAAGGGATCCTTGTGGTGCAGCGGCAGGTTCGCCAATTCCAAGACGTGATCCAACGTCGCGGGAAGAACTTGGATTCCATTGGTCTTGACTTGACGTTCCGTAATCGTGGCCAGCGGCAGGCTCAGCGTCAGCTTGCCCAGTTGGCTCTTGATCTGCATCTCCCAGACGCTGACGACGCTCAAGACCAGCGAGTTCTCCTGATCCTGGCAGGCAGCGAGAACCCGTGCCGGGAGTCTGGACGGGTCGGAGTCCCACCAGATGAACGCATGAGTGTCGAAGAGCAGCTTCATGCTTGCCCGGTCCAGAAGGCGTCCGGCAGCGGGGCGTCGAAATCCGCGCTGGGCTGAAGCGCGCCCGGATGCAAGCCCGGCGTCCGCGATTGCGGAGAAGGCCAAACGGGAACAACGCAGGCGACAGGAGCGTTGTCCTTCGTAAGCAGCACCTCCGTCCCAGCCGCAACCAGGGAAAGCACTTCAGCCAGGTTGCCCCGGCTTCCGCCCACGTCAATGACTTCGGTCATTGCCTCGATCCTCCCGGAAAGAATGCACTCTATTCTACCTCGCCGGTCTGCGCCGGTAAACCCCTTGTTGCCTGCCGTCGTCGGCGCGCTGGGGGAGCGAATCCGGCACGCGGACCCGTCGGTAGCGCTTCGACAACAGAGTATTGGCTCCGGCAAGAACGGCAGAGGCCGAAACGCCAGACGGCAACACCGCCAGATGCCATAGCATTACGGAGTCCTGGCCACGCGAAAGCCTGTGTGGTTGACGCGGATGACCATCATGCTCCTGCCGCGATGGGCGGAACGAGAGTGATCCGGGCTGCCGGCCCAGGAACTGCCGCGAAGGACACGTCCACCTCCGATATCTGGGCCAATCGGGTCGTCTACGGGAGATTTGTCGTAGTATTCTTCGCGGTACCAGTCTGCGCACCACTGCATTGCGTTCCCATGCATGTCGTAGAGCCCGAAGGCGTTGGGCTTGAATGAACCTACCGGCGATGTGAACACATAGCCATCACTGGCCATGATCGTCCCCTTCCAATCCGGGAACTTCGGCTTGAACGTAGCGTCGGCCACGTTGCCGACCTTAGCCAGCGTCTCAGGATCGTCGCCGCTGGTGTACCGCGTTGTCGTCCCGGCACGGCAGGCGTATTCCCATTCGGCCTCCGTGGGCAGTCGGTAGGTCTTGCCCTCCTTCTTGCTGAGCCACTTGCAGAAGGCCACCGCGTCGTGCCAACTCACATTGACCACTGGGTGCTCGTCTGTCTGCTCAAGACCCGCGTTCCACCAGGAGTAGTCCTTATAGAATTCAAATTCTCTCTTTTCGTGGTTCCAGCCGTAGGCCCCCGGGCTTTCTCCCTTCTCCGCGTCGATCTCGTACCCAGTATGCTTGACGAACTGGCGAAACTGGCCCCGAGTGACGTGGTAGCTTCCCAAGTAGAACGGCTGCGTGATCCGCACCCGGTGCTGCGCATGTTCGTCCTGGAAGTCGGTTGAGTCAAAGATAGCCTCGCCGTAGGTCTTGTTGAGGAAAGCCGCCGTGTCCTTCTCTGATTCGCCGCTGCCCATCATGAACTCGCCGGCGGGGATCAGGACCATCTTCATCTTCACGCCGCCGCCGAGGTCCACGGTGAGTTCCTTCGGCGGCGTCTTGCCGTCAGCGCCGGCCTTCGGCGACTGCTCGGCCCCCTGGCTCCAAGCCGCTGCCACGGACGCGAGAATCACGACGGACCTAGGCAGCCAGTTTTTCACAACAGGCCCTCCTGCAAGCAGCATTGCGCACGGTCGCCAAGTCTACGATCTTGCTCGCGATGGCCGAACACCGTGAGTATACGTCTCGCGCCGCCTCCCTACAATCGGGAGGTTTAGGCTCTTCCCTCCGGTAGCGATTGCCCCTGCACTCCGGTTGTACCGGGAACATCCGAGACGTCTGCGTTTACAGGGCGTGGAGCATTGATAGCACTGCTTCCCCTTTTCCCCTTTTTCCTTTTTTCCTCACATTGACGATTCACGATCGCGCGACGAACGGAGTATCCCCCGGCCTCCGCCAGCACCCGGCACAAGTGCCGGGGTTAGTCGGCGACGCACCCCGGATTCGCCCCGACGCAACAACTCCGTTCGCGTGCTTGACCCTTTTCCGCGCACGGGCTATAATCTGGCCGCCGCTGGGGACCAGAGACTGGCGTCCCCGAGATTCCCTCCTCACGGCGGGCAGCACGGCAAACGGATTTGTCGACCTGTGTTCCGGGATGCGAAATGGATTTCGCTGCGTGTGCCACACAGGAGTTCGCGGTGTCGTCCGGTTCTTCGCAAGACACCAAAGAACTAGTCAAGCAGGCCATCGACATCGTCGATCTGGTCGGCGCCGCCATTCAATTGCGCCGACAGGGCCGCAACTACGTGGGCCTCTGCCCGTGGCACGACGACAGCCGCCCGAGCCTGCAAGTCAACCCGACGCGGCAGTCGTTCAAGTGCTGGGTGTGCGACATCGGCGGCGACATCTTCGACTTTGTCATGAAGATGGAAGGCGTCTCCTTCCCCGAGGCGTTGGCCATGCTGGCCGACCGGGCAGGCGTTGAAGTGAAACAAACGCGGAGCCAAGCCCCCGGCACGCCAGGCGCCCCGGCCGGACAGGACAAACGCACGCTCTTGCAGGCGATGGCCTGGGCCGTGCAACAATACCACGAATGCCTCTTGAACGTGCCGGAGGCCGAGCCGGCCCGCCGCTACTTGCAGGAGCGAGGCATTACGCCGGAGAGCATCGAGAAGTTCCAGATCGGCCTCTCGCCGCTGGAGCGGGATTGGCTCTTGCGGAAGGCCGGCGGCAGCCCGCGCCGCGCGCGGACGCTCGAACAGGTCGGCATCCTCGCGCGGAGTTCCGACGGGGGCAACTTCTACGACCGCTTCAAGGGGCGACTGCTGTTCTCGATCCGCGACGCGCAGGGCCGGCCCGTGGGCATCGGCGGCCGCGTGCTGCCCGAGTTGGGGAGTACCAGCCCGGCGAAATACGTCAACTCGCCCGAAACGCCGCTGTTCAGCAAGAGCAACCTGCTCTACGGGCTCGACTTGGCCAAAGACGCCATGCGCAAGAGCCGCACGGCGATGGTCATGGAGGGCTACACCGACGTGATCGTCGCCCACCAATACGGTTTCGGCGACGCTGTGGCCGTGTTGGGCACTGCGTTGGGCGAGGGGCACATCCGCATTCTCAAGCGGTTCTGCGACCGCGTGCTGCTGGTGCTCGATGGCGACGAGGCCGGCCAGAAGCGCTCGAACGAAGTGCTGGAACTGTTCGTCGCCCAACAGGTCGATCTGCGGATACTCACGCTGCCCGAGGGGCTCGACCCGTGCGATTTCCTGCATCAGCACGGCGCCGAGGCGTTCGCCCAGCAGATTGCCACGCGCGCGGTCGATGCGTTGGAACACGCTTTTCTGTCGGTCACGCGCGGGGTGGACGTGGACCGCGACGTCCACGGCGCCAGTCAGGCGCTCGAGCGGCTCGTCTCGATCGTGGCCAAGGCCCCGCGCCTGCGGGCCGACACGACGCGCGAAGACCGCTTCCGCGAAGAGAAGATCTTGCAGCGGCTGGCGGCCTGGTTCCGCGTCGACGAGCGCGAGGTGCGGCAGCGAATGACGGCGCTGAGGCGGAATGCGGCGCGCCCGCGTCCGGCCCTGGTACGTCCTGCCGAAGAAGCAGAAGCATCGGAAACAACCGTGCCGGAAGAGCCGTCGGGCAAGCTCGACGCCTGGCAGCGGGAACTCATGGAACTGCTGGTCGGTCAACCCGAGTGCTGGCCGGCGATCCGCACGGGCGTCAAGCTGCAATGGCTGGCCACCGCCGCGTGCCGGAAAATCTACGAAACATGTTGCCGCCTGTCGGATTCCGGCACCGTGCCGAGCTTTGACCGGCTGATGCTGGCGATCGACGAACCGGCGATCAAGAGCCTGTTGGTCGAATTTGACGAGGGAGCGCAGGCCAAACGGACCCGCGGCGGCGACCCGCAAGCGTTATTGAACGATTTGATCCGCACCTTCCAACAACAGGAGGCCCAGAAGCAGCGGCCCGCACAACTCGTGGCCCTGCGCGAACGCCGGCTGGACGACAGCCAGGAAACAGAACTGCTGGAGCGGATTCTCCGGCAGGAACGCAACCGGCACGGCATTTCCGAGCCCACGGACGGGTAAGGATACCGCGACCGGGCGATCGCCCCACGGGCGCTGCCGCGTCCCGCGGGGACTGTCCCAGTTTTTGCGGGCACCATGCGCAGCATGGTCGCAAAGACGGGACTGTCCCCTTCCGCGGAAGCCCGCGGGGACTACGATCGCGTCCTTTATACCCAGCGCGCCCGCAGGGGCGTGAAAGGAGTATTGCTGTGGATTTGTTCGACAAGGACATGCAGGAATTAGTTGCCCGCGGCAAGGCCCAGGGCTATCTGACCTACGACGAGGTAAACGACTATCTGCCGGACGAGGAAGTCGATCCGTATCGGCTCGACAACCTGCTGATCGCCCTGGAAGAGCAGGGGATCGATCTGGTCAACGAGCCGCCCGAGCCGGAGTTCTTCGACCCCTCGAAGCAGAAGGACGCGGCGGTTGCGGCGGAGCCGGTCGCCGTACAATCGGCGGTCGAGCCGATTCCTGGCGGAGAGGCCGAGCCTTTGCCGCCACCGGCCGAGACGACCAAGTTCAGCAGCGACCCAATCCGCATGTATCTCTCGCAGATGGCGGAGATCCCGCTCTTGGCGCGGGAGGAAGAAATCTCGCTGGCCAAGAAGATCGAGGTCACGCGCAAGCGATTCCGCCGCACGGTGATCGGCTGCAACTTGGCCATGCGCAACACGCTGCACACGCTGGCCAAGGTCCACGCCGGGGCGCTGCCCTTCGACCGCACGATCAAGGTCTCGCTGACCGAACGGCTGACGAAAGAGCAGATCCTGGCGCGCATGCCGCCGAACCTGGCCACGTTGACGCACCTGGAGTCGGAGAACCGCCGCGATTTCCAGCGGCTGTTGAGCCGCAGTACGCTGCCCGACGAGCGTACCGCCGCGCGCAAGCGGTTCATCCGCCGCCGCCGCAAGATGCTCACGCTGATCGAGGAACTGAGCCTGCGGACCCGCCGCGTGCAGGCCATGATGCGGCAGATCGACGATACGCTGCACCGCATGGACCACATCCGCGACCGGCTGAAGCACCTGATCCAAAACCCCTGCACGCGCGACAAGCGGGCCAACTTCCGCAAGGAGTACCGCGACCTGATGCTCATGGCCCAGGAAACCCCGCAGAGCTTGCGGAAACGCTGCGAGGTCATGCGCCGGCAGTACGCCGACTACGAGCAGGTCAAGCGACAACTCTCCGGCGGAAACTTGCGGTTGGTCGTGTCGATCGCCAAGAAGTACCGAAATCGGGGGATGAGCTTCTTGGACCTCATTCAGGAGGGGAATACTGGCCTCATGCGGGCGGTCGACAAGTACGAGTACCGCCGCGGCTACAAATTTTCCACCTACGCCACGTGGTGGATTCGGCAGGCCATTACGCGGGCGATTGCCGATCAGGCCCGCACCATTCGCATCCCGGTTCACATGATCGACGTGCTGGGAAAGCTGCGAAATACGGCCAAACGGCTGCAACAGGAGCTGGGCCGCGAGCCGACCACCGAGGAAACGGCCGTTGCCGCCGACCTGAGCATGGACGAAACCCGTCGGGTTTTGAGCATCGGCCGGCACCCCGTAAGCCTTGACCGACCGATCGGAGAAAGCGAAGATAGTTGTTTCGGCGAGTTCATCGAAGACGGTGGGCTGCCGCGACCGGAAACCTCGGCCAGTAATGAACTGCTCCGCGAACGCATCGAATCGCTGCTCAAGACGCTCACGTACCGCGAGCGGGAGATCATCCGCCTGCGCTACGGCCTGGGCGACGGCTACACCTACACGTTGGAAGAGGTGGGCCGCATCTTCAAGGTCACGCGGGAGCGCGTGCGGCAGATCGAGGCGAAGGCCGTGCGGAAGTTGCAGCACCCCGTGCGGAGCCAGCAGCTCGCAGGATTTCTCGAGCGCGTGGCGGGCTGAGCAGAGCCCCCAAGCCGCTGGCCAAACCCCAGCGGCTTTTGCGTTTCTTGGGGGCGCCACGCAGGGTTCAGGGTTCAGGGTTCAGGGTTCAGAACGCAGGGTTCAGGGTTCAGGGTGCAGGACGCGGGGCACAGAGAGCCGGCCCCAGCTTTCTCTATTCCGCCACCGCCGGGCTTGCCCCAGCGGAGCGCTGATTGGCGGCTACCGCGGAACGCTCCATCCAGCGTCGCCACCGCCGGGCTTGCCCCGGCGGAGCGCTGATTGGCGGCTACCTGGCATCACGCGCGTCCTAACTTCCAATCAGCCTTCCGCCGGGGCAAGCCCGGCGGTGAGGAGGATACACGGGTCGGCGATTCCCGCTCCCGCTTTGAGTTCAAGTCCTGAACCCCGAACCCTGAACCCTGAACCTTTCCCTCCATTCCGTATCCGCGACCATCAACCATTTCCTTTGGAGATTACATAACCGCAATGCCCGCACCTCAGAACGTCAGTCTCGACATCCTCCGCACCCTGCATCGCCTGCATCGGCAATTGACGGACCTCCGCGACCGGAAAGAACAAGGACCGAAGCGGGTCCGCGGCGCCGAGGCCAATGTGGCCCACCGCGAAGCCGAATTGGCCAAGGCCCAAGCCGATCTGAAGAAACTCCGCGTGTCGGCCGACCAGAAGCAACTGCAACTTAAGGCAAGCGAGGACAAGATCAAGGATCTGCAACGCAAGCTGAACACGGCCACCAGCAACCGCGAGTACCAGACGCTGAAAGACCAGATCGCCGCCGACAACATGGCCGGCAGCGTGCTGTCGGACGAAATCCTCGAAGCCCTCGAAGAGGTTGACCAGGCGCAGACGAAGATCAAAGAGATGGAAACGGCGCTGGCGGTCTCCCGCAAGAAGGCCGAGACGGTCCGGGCCGAAGTGCAGCGGCAGGCGCCCACGTTGCAGGGCGACATCGGCCGTCTGGAGGCCGAGTTGCAGCAGGCCGAGTCGGCGTTGCCGCCGACGATCCGCGACGTGTATCAGCGCGTGGTCCGCTCCCGCGGCGAAGACGCGCTGGCGATGGTCGAGAACGAGTTCTGCGGCGGCTGCAACCAGCACGTGCCGGTGAACGTGTGCGCCGAGATACTGCTCGGGCACCCCATGTTCTGCCGCAGTTGCGGGCGATTGTTGTACGTGCCCGAGGACAAATCGCCGCAGCAGGCGGTGAAAGAATAGGCTCGCGGGCCTCTAAACTCGCCTTTCGCTCAGCGAAAGCAGCGCTACTTTCGTTGACCGAAAAGCGACTTTAGACGCAGTTTCCAGGCGTTTGAAGCAGCCTTTGACCTATTGTCGCCGCACGCCCATAATAGGGCCTGGCTGACCCCGAAACGAACCTGCCCTGTGGAGCCGGCTGTTGACCGGACGTTGAACGTGAGTGTCGCATGTTCCGACGCCAATCGCGTCGCAGCCAAGTGGCCGGGTTGGAGTTTCGCCGTCACTATTCTGCTGAGCGCCTTCCTGCTCTTTCAGGTGCAGCCGCTGGTGAGTAAGGCCATCTTGCCGTGGTTCGGCGGTTGTCCGGCCGTGTGGACCACCTGCATGTTGTTTTTTCAGGTGTTGCTCTTCGGCGGCTACGCGTACGCCGACCTGAGCCGGCGTTTTCTCGCGCCGCGGAGTCAGGTGCTGTTGCACCTTGCGTTGGTGGCCGTTGCGATCTTGCTGATGCCGATCGCCCCCGGTCCGGATTGGAAACCCGACGATAGCGACGCCCCCGCCGCGCGGATTCTGCTGTTGCTGACGTGTACAGTGGGCCTGCCGTACTTCGCGCTTTCGGCTACCAGCCCGTTGGTACAGGCGTGGTTCAACCGCACGTATCCGGGGCGGTCGCCGTACCGGCTGTACGCGCTGTCGAACGTCGGCTCGCTGGCGGCGCTGCTGAGTTATCCGTTCTTCTTCGAGTGGGCGTTGGACCTGCCGTGGCAATCATGGCTTTGGTCGGGTGCGTTCGCGGTCTACGCGGGTCTTTGCGGCGCGTGTTGGCTGTGGTTGCGGCGGGCACGCGAGGCGCAGGTTGCGACGACCGGCGCCGCATGCCCGGCTGGCGATTGCGACGATCCGCCGGCCGCGCCGCCCGCGTGGTTTCACCGCGTGTTGTGGGTGTTGCTGCCGGCCTGCGCATCGCTGATGCTGCTGGCCACGACCAACCACGTGTGTCAGGACGTGGCGGTGGTGCCGTTCCTGTGGGTCGTACCGCTGTCGCTCTACTTGCTGTCGTTCATCGTGTGCTTCGATCACCAGCGCTGGTACTCGCGCGAGATTTGGGCCACGCTGGCCGCGCTGGCGATCGTGGCGGCGGCGGCCTGTGAAGCGACCGGATATTTCGGCTCCTCGGACTTCCTCGAGCAACTGGCGCTGTACTTCTCGTTGCTGTTCTTCGTGTGCATGACGTTCCACGGGGAACTCGTGCAGCTGAAGCCCGACCCGCGGCATCTGACCGAATTCTACCTGCTGATCGCGGCCGGTGGGGCGCTGGGCGGCGCGGCGGTCAGCCTGGCCGCGCCCGCGATCTTCGACACGTTCCTGGAATGGGAGATCGGTCTGTTGCTGTGCTTCGCGGCGTCCGTCGTGGCGCTGGGCTTGCCGGCCGCGGGCACCAAAGGCCGGCCGCTGCCCGTGCTGGCCGTGCTCCTGGCCGCCAGTCTGGCCTTCCTGCAGGCGGTGAAACAGAAGTTCCACGACGACGAGGTGCTCGAACGCGCGAGGAGCTTCTACGGCGTGGTTTCCGTCGCGGAACGCCACCGCAACGATCCCGCCAAGCACGCCTTCGTGTTGCTGCACGGGCGGATCCAACACGGCGTGCAGTTCGCCGACCCCACGAAACGCCGCATCGCCACCAGCTACTACGGCGAGCAGAGCGGCGTGGGCCGGACGCTCAAGTACTTCAACGCCTCGAGCGACGGCCGTCCGCTTCGCGTAGGAACCGTGGGCCTGGGCGTCGGCACACTGGCTGCCTACGCTCGACCCGGCGACCGATACCGCTTCTACGAGATCAACCCGGACGTTTGGCGGCTGGCGCGGGACTATTTCACGTACTTGAGCGATTGCCGCGGCAAGTGCAAGGTCGTCATGGGTGACGCCCGCCTGTCGCTGGAACGGGAATTGCGCGAGGACGGCCCGCAAGGCTTCGACGTGCTGGTGCTCGACGCCTTCAGCGGCGACTCGATTCCCACGCACCTCTTGACCGACGAGGTGTTCGCGAAGTACGACGCGCACCTCGCCGCCGACGGCGTCATTGCAGTCCACATCACGAACCACTATCTGGATCTTGCGCCCGTGGTGCGCGGGCTTGCCAAGGATTACGACCTGCAAACGCTGCACGTCAGCACGGAGGGAGTAAGCGAGACCATGACGGAGGAGTCGAACTGGATGCTGCTGACCCGCAATCAGCGATTCCTCAAGGAGGTCAAAGCGGCCCCGCCCGAAGACGAGGACGAGACGCGCGTTGTGCCCAAGTGGACCGACCAGTACAACAACCTATTCCAGATTCTGTATT
>Ga0233425_10007899_pt1 | contig 14550 bp, 10 predicted proteins | sample Watercolumn_Towu_2_FD_181712 | JGI IMG/M metagenome (GOLD analysis project Ga0233425, IMG submission 181712) | Freshwater microbial communities from Lake Towuti, South Sulawesi, Indonesia - Watercolumn_Towuti2014_140_MG | ecosystem: Environmental > Aquatic > Freshwater > Lake | place...
CGGCTTCTTTCGTCAAACCTGCTTTTTATCAAAGAGTATTTTACTTTAATTGTATCTGCCGTTATCATGCCCCCATGATAAATTATTCCTGCTATTTGTTCAAGTTATTTGTGCGCAGATGCTAAGAACAAAATACTTTGAATTTCCTGAACATCAAATGAGATTCTTCGCCCCGCTCAGAATGACTGCTCTTGTCATCTATGAAAAAGCATGTCAAGAAAAAATACTATCCCTGTTGACAAAAAAACAAAAGAAATGTTTTCTTGCCATGCATCCTTCCACACTGAGGCTAATCAAGCCATAAAGTCTTGAGTGCATGAATGACAAACGGGTTATTATCGTTCTCTTTTTCTTACCTTCTCTGAAATACCTTCGGCAATCGGTTTTCAGTCATCTATCGGTGCTCTTTCCTGAGCATGGTAATTTTGGATTTAAACGAGGGCGGATCAACCATTCTGTTGGACCTCTTTAGGTCAATGACACTTGGATCTCATCCCTCTCTCAAGAAAACAGCTAAGAACCAAACTTTCATGCCTTCTTACCCTGTTTTACTTGATGAGATTGCCTGGTATCAGCCTGTCATCATATTCCTTACTCTTCCTCCATACGCTTAAAGATATCGCTGCTATCTTACGACATACTGCATTATAAGCATTATCATGACTGATACCTTTCAACCGTAAGGAATCGTAGTATTTCCTTAAACCACTCTTCCCTTTTAAGACCGAATGTCCAGCCATCTTGTATCCGATTCCCCCATATCTTCTCGCTCCCATATCCCCTCCCACCACTTATCCTCTTATGCCTCACCAACCCACAGTAGCTGTAATATTTATACTTACTGCTAAACCTCTCCGGCTCTATTACCTGTGATACGATCTTCGCTGCCTGTATACTCCCAATACCTGGAATGCTCTTGAGATATTTTGTCTCTTTAAATCCCTTACTGCATCGAACTATCTCTTTTACATAGTCCTGTCTGCTTCCTTCCATCTTCTCTAAAAGCTGGTAGATCTGTGTGCCAATAAATTTAAAGCCTGCTCGCTCTAATCCCTCAAGGAAACTCTCATCGTTATATAACGCTTCACCTTTGACTTTCTTCCCACTTTTCCGAAATAAGGATTTGTATCGGTTCTTCAGCCTCACTCCTTCTTCAATGAAATCCTGATACCCGGACATTAAACTCCTGAACCTCTCCCGCTTTGAACCATCATGATATACGGACACCAGAAAACCCCCTCGTAAAAGATTCGACAGCTTCCTGGCGTCCATCTTGTCCGTCTTTTTCTTCTTGTAGTCACCGTTTGCTACAGGATTGCATACGATCAACTCATCTACTTCCGGTCTCAATATCTCATAGAGCCAGTTGCTTAATTCACATTCCTCAAACGTCAGCTTCTTAACTCCCTCTATACCCCTCACATACTTCACCAACAGCCGACCATTGCTCTCAACCGTTGTGTTGTCCACTTCCATCCCTCTTTCATCCGTCACATTGAATGTACATGTTGACGAATGGGCATCCAATCCTATATACTTTGTCATACAGCCTCCTTTCCAAGGTTTAAAGACTTACCATCTTCATTGATGGTCTAAAGCCTTTATGATATTTAATATCACAAAAGGTATTGCCTGTTCAAGGCTTTTTAACCTCCTTGGAAGGACGCTGCTTTTTCATATTACCATTCTTGAGGAAGTGAAACGACCGAAGAATCTTGGTTTGAAATTCCTTGAACATAAATTATAACCACTTTTGCGGGTTCAAGTTTGTAACTTGAACCCCACGTTTATATGGTTATTACCAGAATAAACTTTTAGGTTCAGGTTGCAAACCTGAACCCACCTGGTAAATGGCCGTGGAAAGAGAAGCAGGAGCTTCTTACACAGGCGCATTCCCAAGCCGGAGCTTGGAAACGGGGGAATAGATAAACGGAAAGAATATTTCACAAAAAGGAGAAAGAACATGGGATTGAAAAAAGTTGGGGTAATGCTGTGTATCGTATTTCTGAAACTCGTCCTTGCCATCGCAAGCGCAAACGCATGGACAATAACCACAATTGACAGCACAACCGCAGCAGACGTCGGTCAGGCCAGTTCCATTGCTGTAGGTACGTCAGGCGCTGCATATATTAGCTATTACGATGGTACCAATGCAAACCTCATGTATGCCACGAATGTCTCCGGCTCGTGGGGAACAAGCACAATTGACAGCACAACCGCAGCAGACGTAGGCAAATACACCTCCTTAGAAGTCGGAACGTCAGGCGCAGCATACATCAGCTATTACGATGTTACGAATGGTAACCTCATGTATGCTACGAATGTCTCCGGTTCGTGGGGAACGAGTACGCTCGATAGCACGGGAGACGTAGGGCAGTACACCTCCATAGAAGTGGGGACGTCAGGCGCTGCATACATTAGCTATTACGATGTTACCAATGCGGATCTCAAGTATGCTTATGTACTCAACAGGGTATCAACGGCTTCAACGGGTGCGGCTTCGAGTATAACGACCAGCGCTGCAACCCTTACCGGCATGGTAAATGGGGATGGGGATAGCGACCTTGCATGGTTCGACTACGGCGTGACGAGCGGCTCATATACAGGCTCTTCTACCACGCAGAGCGTAAGCGGTACGAGCAGCACATCGGTCAGTATAGGCCTGAGCGGGTTATCATCCGGCACTACGTATTATTACCGGATCAAGACGCGGAGTATTGTCGGTTACTCGACTGGCAGCGAGTCGTCCTTTACCACATCAAGCCCAGGAGGCGGAGGTGGCGGGGTAATAGAGAAACTCACCATTAGCTCCACAAGCCCGTCAGACAATGCAACCGGCGTATCGGTAACCACGGCAGTGTCAGCCACCTTTAATCTGTATGTAAACGGTTCTACCGTTACAACGGATTCTTTCACCTTGTCCGATGAAAGCGGCAACGTGAGTGGTTCGGTGGTTACGAACGGCACGACGATTACCTTTACCCCATCCTTAGCCCTTTCTTACGGTACAAAATATACGGCAACGGTTACGACCAGGGTGCAGGCGGCAAATTGGGCGGGGACGACGATGGCGTCGGCCTATAGCTGGGACTTTACGACGGAAAGTTTAACTGCTGTCACACCAACCCCTGCGGCATCGCCAACAGCAACACCGTCTGTAACGGCTACCCCTGTAGCCACACCTGAAGCTACCGTTACACCAACCCCCACATCTGCGCCATCACCCACGGCAACGCCAACATTGACGCCAACACCACCAGCCATTCCAACACCGACAGTTTCGATAGCACCAACTCCTGTAGCAACAGCAACGCCCACTGAATGTGCGGCCGGGTCAATGACGCTGTCATCGTACAACATGCGTCTCAAGACGAAGAAAAGCAAAGAGGTATCAGTAACGGTTGCGGGCAGCAATGGATGCCTTGTGGAAGGTGATATTGTAGAAGCGAAAATCGATGAATTTGGTAGAAAGCGTGTATTAGTATCACCCGAGATAGCCACAACTGATGCTAACGGAGAGGCGAGATTTAAGATTAAAGCCAGGAAAACAAAAGGAAATGCAACCGTGTCCTTTGTCTGCGAAGAACTGGAAGAAACAATCACGGTGAAGGTTACGAAGTAGCGATAGGGGGTTGCGTGCTGAGTCACCCATTTTATGAGGCTGGGGTTTAAACGACGAAAACCCAACGACTTGTTATTGCACACCCCTTATATTCCCCTCTTGATAGAAGAGACTTCATTATTCTCCCCTCATTGGTAGGACAAGCATCCCCGCTCTCATTATAATGCCAGGCGAGGACGCCTGACCTACCACAGAGGCCGGGGAGCTCACAGACCAACCATAATTTTAAAATCCTGTACACAAATTTATTCTGTAAATTTTCATAATTGCCTGTATAATATTCAACTTACATTTTAACTTTATAACCTGAATGAATATTGCAGGCAGATTCGGTTTACCGTTGGCGTCTCTGCTTGATTTTCCAGACACAATCTTATGATGATACTGCAAATCATTTTATTCTTTGCAGGCCTTACGGCGCTTTATTTTGGGGCTGAATGGCTTGTAAAGGGGGCGTCCAGGTTTGCCCACTCCATGAATATCAAGCCGATAGTTATTGGCCTTACCATAGTCGCATTCGGCACCTCCACTCCGGAACTTGTTACCAGTGTAATAGCAGGTATACGGCATTTAAACGACATTGCTATAGGGAATATCGTGGGCAGCAATATTGCCAATATCGGCCTTGTTTTGGGTCTGGCGTCCCTAATCCAGCCTCTTAAAGTCGACATGAAACTCATCTCCCGGGAAATGCCCATCATGATCGGGGTTGCGTTGTTTTTATATTTTACGGGATGGGATGGCGCCCTGAGCCGCAGGGAAGGTGTCATGCTTTTGGTCGGCATTTTTGCTTATACTTTTTATGTATACCGTGCGGCCTTGCAGGAATCGGAGATTGTCAAAAGTGAATTCCAGGAATATGAGGAGTTTGTTGGTGCAACAAGCGACAATACCAAAAAAAACATCTTCATGATATTGATCGGGTTGGGTGCGCTTGTCGGGGGAGCGCACCTTATGGTGCAATCGGCGGTATATATTGCCAAAATGTTCGGGATCAGCGAACTTGTTATAGGGCTTACGGTCATTGCGGTCGGTACCTCTCTTCCGGAACTGGCCACATCAGTAATTGCCGCTATTCGCAAGGAATCGGATATCAGCATTGGCAACATTGTCGGCAGCAACATATTTAACATCCTTGCCATACTCGGTGTTGCTGCAACAATACAGCCTTTAAAAATCAACTACACATCAATCTGTATTGACATGCCTGTTATGTTGCTGTTCAGCATCCTTCTCGTACCGATGATTACCTGGAGATTTGTACTTACCAGACTACAGGGGGTTTTTCTGCTTGCCGGCTACGGCGTTTACGTATGGTGGCTTTTTAAATAGTTTTAGGCTTATCACACACTGGTGCGCTGTTTAGCAAACCCAAACTTATTTCTGCAACCTTTTCCGGCTTTATCTGCGTCATACACCGATGATCTTTCGGGCATACCTTATGATGACAGGCAAGACAATCGACATCAGCCCGGATTACCTGCCCTATTTCTGCAGGAGATTCAGTATATCTCGGATCATTCGGTCCCATCAGTGTCACCACAGGCCGTTTAAAGGCAACAGCAATATGCCGGGGACCGGAGTCTACGGTTATCAATAAAGCGCATCGTTTTATCAGCGCCTTAAGGACATCAAGAGAGACGACCTGATTTGCAAGATTTATTAATCTCGATTTTCCAGCCTGCTCAATATCTCTGGCTAATGGTATTTCATGGGGAGCGCAAACAATGGCTATAGTACAATCCAATTGTTGATGTATGAGGTCTGCCGTCCTGGCAAACCCTTCAGCAGTCCAGCATTTTGAAGAACCGTATGCAGCCCCGGGATTCAATAAAATAAGAGGACGACCGTTGAGATTACAATCCTTAAATATTTCATCCACACGCCGCTGACTCTCTTCGTTAATAAACAATTCCAATTCCTTCGAATGTACTTCACATCCCATCTCTGTGCACAAACGCAGGTAATAATCCCCCATATAGGTCGGGCGAAACCGTCCATTTTCATATAATCGATCTACGCCATCAGTAAGCAACCACGAACGTGCATCCCTTTTATAGCCTACACGACGTTTCACACCGCCCAGCCAGAATACAAGAGCCGAACTAAAGGAATTGGGGAATAGAAATCCAAGATCGTATTTTCTAAATCGTATGTGTTTCACAAGAGAAAAGATATGCGTACTTTTAGAGTATTGATTATTTGAATCCAAAACAAGTATTTCGTCAAACCATGGGGCGCCTTCCATAAGCTTCTGGACGTAGGATTTTAGGGCGATGGTAATTTTTGCACCAGGAAAGTTTTCCCTGATACAGCGGAGGGCAGGCGTTGCCATAACAACATCGCCTACCCAGTTGGGCGAACGGATAATGATGTTATTGATATTTGTGAGTCTGTCCAACGAAACCCCTCGTGAACGAATTGTCAAAATGCAGAGTGAATTCTACTGCAACACCTTCTGAGTGTCAAGGTTGGTGTCATACCGGGAACCTATCTTTATTGGTTTTTCTATTGACAGGAATTTTCTTTACTAATAGTATGATAAAATATCAACCAACAGACAACCGGGCAAGTTGCTATCGAAAAAAGAATGTACATCAACAGACATTTCTTACCTTATTCAATACGGAAGAGTTAAAAAGATATGCCGCTTTATGAAATCATATCCCTTATAGGCTTTATCCTCGGCACCATACTCCATATAATTCTTTCCGTTTTGATTGTACAGCGAAAACATAAAACGAAGAGCGAACTTGTTTTCCTCTTTCTTGTGATAAGTGTGGCAATGTGGCATTTTGGGAACGCCGTTTCTGTTTTTAGTTTCGTTTTATTTGGCAAAAATATCACCTCTGTCAATTTTATCGCCGATGCTATTTCCTATGTCGGTATCGGATTTATGCCAAGTCTGTTACTCCACACAGCCGTTTTATTTCTTTTCGAAAATTCGCCCAGAATAAAGAAAACTTCACAACAACTCACGATTGCAGCTATCTATCTTCCCGTAATCCCCTTCTCTGTGGTCATAAAGAAATTCATACTGATGGAAGACATCCACCTCATGATGACTGCCGCCAACTATGTAAAGCCTTTTGTGGTTTGGCTGATAATTTCCTTATTTATTGCTGCAAATATTTCCAGAAAACTGGCAAAAGTGGTGGAAGAAAAGGAAGAGAAAAAGTTTTATAAGGCTATTTTCTGGGTAGTAATTTCAACGGCCGTTTTCATCGGATTTACCGTTATCCTGGAGGGGAACAAAATAGCTTATGCCGGAAGTTATCTGGTGCTGGTTGCCATGTTGTCTTCGATTTTTCCCAGCGTCATTTTCTCCTATTACGTCTACCGCTATAACTACATGGAATTTGTCCTTCGCCGCAGTGTTTTTTATTCGACCCTTACGTTAATTTTGATATGTCTTTATTATTTCGGCATCAAACAACTGAGCAAATATTTAGAACAACATTATACAGTTAATGCAAAGATGCTGGAGGCGGTCTTTGTTATAAGCCTGGTATTTTGGTTTCCAACGCTCAGAGAACGGATGCAGAAATTAATGAGAATGGTCTGGTTTCGCCGTATTGCCGACAGTGAATATCTGTTGAATGAACTAAGCCATATTATCAGTTCCGACCCCCTCGTTCATTTTGCGAGGCTGCTGGAACGTGTCGTCGTTTCAATTAAAAAAGCCACCGCCATTAAATCAATAAATCTCCTTCTTTTTTCCGAAAAAGGCAGTGAAAAGGTGCACATTATCGGAGACAAAAAATTTGATCTTATGAGTCAGCGGGACATTCATCATATTATCCGGTATTTTGCCAACGGCGAATTTATTGTTTTGAACCGATACGAGGTAAAAGATGTTTCGATTATAAACGAGATGCGGCTGCTCGATGCGATTTTTATATTCCCGATATTTGTAAATCGTAAACTAAACGGCATTTTAAGCCTTGGACGCGCCCCGCGAGGCCTACAAATCGCCTCCGACCATTTGGACCAACTGATGATCGTTGCAAACGATATTGGTTCCGCGGTAGAAAAATCGAAAATAATCGAAGAAAAACTCTCGCTGGAAAGAAAAATGTACGAAAATGAAAAACTTTCCAGTCTTGGACGTCTTTCAACAAGTGTGGCGCATGAAGTCAAAAATCCGCTCAGTTCCATAAAGGCAATTGTGCAGGTTATGCGGGAAGATTTGGAAAAAACCAATCCCATGCAGGAGGGTTTGTCTATTATCGTTGATGAAATTGACCGATTAAACAAGGTTGTTAATCAGTTGCTGCAATTTGCGAAACCCCGCGGTGAACTTAAAACCAGCGTCAAAATCGGGGAAGCCATCACTTCAACCCTTGTCGTGCTCAATCATGAGGCAAAGCAAAACAAAATCGCTACTTCCTGCCAAATCCCGGACAACCTTCCGACAATCAGCGCTTTTGACGGCGCCCTGAAGGAGGTGTTTTTCAATCTGCTCCAAAATGCCGTTCAGGCCATGCCACATGGAGGAAACATAGACATATCTGCCTGCTATCTCAGCAATAGCAACACTGTGCAGGTAACAATCGCAGATACGGGACCGGGAATACCACAGGACTCATTACAGAAAATTTTTGAACCTTTTTATACTACCAAGCAAACAGGAACAGGGCTCGGCCTTTCAATCGTGAAAAAAAAGCTCGAGGATATGGGTGCCTCAATTCATGCTGAAAATAACGGCAAAGGGGCATCTTTTATTATACACTTTTCTGTGGACGAACCGGTATTAGCTTAATTATGAACAAACAGACGGTATTAATCGTGGATGACGAAAAGGCTGCACGTTACGGTATGAAGAAAATCCTTCAAAAGGATAACTATATCGTATATGAGGCCAAGGATGGAAGTGATGCGTTGCAAATAGTCAAGACGCACCATCCGGGACTCGTGTTCCTGGATATTAACATGCCCCAGCTTAATGGTCTGAAGACCCTGGAACTGATAAATTCCACAAAAAATCCCCCTCTGGTGGTTATCGTGACGGCTTACGGTTCGGAAAAAGTTGCCGTTGAAGCGATGAAGAAGGGCGCTTATGATTATATTGCAAAGCCTTATGAAATAGACGAACTGAGAATTATCGCAAAAAACGCTTTTGAACGGCTTGTACTCCAGGAAGAGAATGTCAGGCTTCGGCAGGAAATCGGACGCCTGGAGGGAATGGGGGAACTTATAGGCCAAAGTGAAACAATCAAGGATGTCTTCAGCAAAATAGAAAAGGTAGGCACAACCGACGTTACCGTTTTAATCCAGGGAGAAAGCGGCAGCGGCAAGGAACTTGTTGCCCGGGAAATCCATAAACGCAGTAAGCGAAACAATGCCCCTTTTATCATCATGAATTGTGCCGCTGTACCGGAAACATTAATCGAAAGCGAACTTTTTGGACATGAAAAAGGGTCATTTACCGGCGCAACGGAAAGAAGACTCGGAAAATTTGAATTGGCTGACAAAGGAACAATATTCCTGGACGAGATCGGGGATATGAGTATGAATACACAATCAAAACTCCTGAGAGTCTTACAGGAACAAAAATTTGAACGGCTTGGCGGAACGGAGACACTTGCGGTGGATGTTCGGATTATCAGCGCAACACACCGTGATCTGGAAGAAGAAATAGAGGCGGGCAGGTTCCGGGAAGATTTGTTTTACCGGATTAAGGTGGTAAATATTAAACTCCCTCCTCTCAGGCACAGAATGGAAGATATACCGCTCCTGGTAAATCGTTTTTTGCAGTACTTTTCCGAAAAACACCAGAAGCGCGTTTCATCAATATCCGGTGCGGCAATGAAATTGCTGACGTCTTATTCATGGCCGGGCAACATCAGACAGCTCAAAAATGTTATCGAAAGCGCCGTAGTGCTGACTAATCACGAAATACTGGACACCGCAGACCTGCCGGAAGAGATACGACATCCGGAAAACACTATGGCAAATATGAAAAACATTGATTACGGTCTGCCGTTTCGCGACGCCAAAAAGATATTTATAGAGAACTTCGAACGTAATTTTATTGAAAAGAAACTCGATGAGTGCGGGGGAAACATCAGCCGTGCCGCGGAAGCGCTCGACATGCATCGTCAAAACTTACAACAGAAAATACGTGAACTGCATATAAATAAAGAGGGGAAGGCTTAACACCTTCCCCTCTCGATCGATCTATTGAACAACCTGTATTGTAATCCGTAACGTACTATCGTAAATTCTTCAATGCCTTCTCTGCCCTGGACAGCAATATACTAACCTCGGACAGTGATATTGCAGGAGAGGTCACCCTTTCGCGTAAAAGAGCAAATGTTTTGTCAAGCTCTTCTGTTGCCGCTCCAACGTTCCAATCCTCTCGAACGGCGATTCCTGCCGCTTTTGTCTCTTTGTGAGCCGGAGCCTGTGAAGTTTCCCCTGCGCCCTGCCCTTTGATTCTTGCTAATTCATGCTGAAGTTCATTGATAAGCTTCTGTTTTTCTTCGATTTCTTTATCGGAAATCTTTTTTGCTTCCGTATAATAAATGAGCTGGTTTTTCGTTGCTTCCTGTCCCCTCTTTATATCGGTAATTTGCAGTTCAAATTTCTCGGAAGTATTTTTCATCTCGCCTTCCAGTGTAGAGACATGAGCCAATAACTTGTTCTTTTCTTCTTCATAAGCGGAGATTTTACCTTGCTGGTCTTGTATTACATTTTGCAAACCGCCAATCTGAACACCTACCGCGACCTTAATAGCACCAAATGTATCAACCTCTTTTTGCAGCTCTGCCGCTTTAGCAGCTAAACCGTCTTTTTCTGCTGAACAGGCCGAAAACTTTTCTTCCACTTCCTTTTTCGCTGTTTCTGTTTTATCCAGGGATTCCATTAATTCCGGAACTTTTAACACCTCTTTTTTCCCGGCCCCAAGCTGCCTTTCAAGCCCATGCACCCGTTCCTTTTGTAATCTGTATTTTTCGGTTACCGACACAGCAAATCCGACACATAACAGGCCAAAAAGCCCAACCAACACAACCATTACCGCTTTTGTTTTTGTATTGCAGCCCGACATTGAGTACCCCCTTTTGTTTACAATAAAATTTACCGATTATGTTTATGTATAATTTAAATATCTCTAAGGTATGGTTTAATGCAAAACTCAAATTTAAAGATTTTGGAAGCATAGCAAAATATAAATTAAGTTTCAAGTAAAATTGTTGTCAAATTGAGCTTGATTTTTTGAACAATATATTAGCATAATAGTTAAGGTAGTAATCATACTATATGCATACACCCTGCAAGAGTTTTCTCCTATGAACAAAACAAATTTCGTACACCTGCATGTCCACAGCGAATATAGTCTTCTCGATGGCGCCTGCAAAATCAGCGACCTTGTGGAAAAAGCCATTCAGCTCAAAATGCCCGCCCTTGCCCTGACCGACCACGGCAATATGTTTGGCATCATTGAATTCTATGATGTGGCAAAATCAAAAGGGATAAAACCCATCCTGGGATTTGAGGCGTATGTTGCCCAGGAAAGCCGTTTTAATAAAGAATCAAAAAACGGGAAGGAGACTATCAGTCATATTACGCTGCTGGCGGAAAATAATGAGGGGTATCGGAATCTTTTAAAGCTCACCTCTTCGGCTTATCTCGAAGGCTTTTACTACAAACCCCGGATCGATAAAGCGCTTTTAAGAAACCATTCAAAGGGCATTATTTGCCTCAGCGGGTGCATGACCTCGGAAATCAACCGCAACCTGATGAACAATCGCATGGAAGAAGCAACCAACGTTGCCCGGGAATACAAAGAAATATTCGGCGCCGACCATTTTTATCTGGAGGTGCAAAATAACAGCCTGGAGCAACAGGCACGGCTTGTCTCGGAAGCGGCAGAAATCGGGAAAAAACTGGACATCCCGCTGGTTGCCACAAATGATATCCATTATATGAATAAGGATGACGCACTGGCGCACGACGTACTCCTCTGTATCAACACAGGGAAACACCTAAACGATGTGCAGCGGATGCGTTTTGGAACAAACGAGTTTTACTTTAAAAATGCGGACGAAATGCAGTCGGTTTTTCAGCATATACCGGAAACCATCAACAACACCACAAAAATTGCCGAGCGCTGCAATGTAGAAATAACCTTCGGGAAAATGCATCTGCCAAAGTTTACCTCCCCCCAGGGGATGAAGAACAGCGCCTATTTGAGAAAACTCTGCGAGGAAGGCGCCATAAAAAAATACGGCTCCGTTACACAGCCCGTCCGGGAACGACTGGACTACGAACTGAAGGTCATTGAAAGCACAGGATTTGTCGACTACTTTCTGATTGTCTGGGACTTCATCCACTTTGCCGTACAGCAGCGCATACCGGCCACGGGGAGAGGTTCTGGAGCGGGAAGCCTGGTTGCCTACCTGTTAAATATCACAAACATCGATCCCATAGAAAACGACCTGCTCTTCGAGCGGTTTTTGAATGCCGAAAGAATCTCCATGCCCGATCTCGATATCGATTTTTGCGGGGAAGGGCGTGAAAAGGTTATACAGTATGTAAAAGAAAAATACGGTGGAGACAGCAATGTAGCGCAGATTATTACCTTTGGAACCATGAAGGCAAAGGCCGTAATCAGGGACGTCGGACGGGTGATGAACATCCCTCTTTCGGAAGTAGACAAGATTGCGAAGCTTATCCCCAATGCATTAAACATTACGCTTCAACAGGCACTGGAACAGGAGTCCGCACTCAAAACACTCTATGACAACGAAAAGCATGTTCATGAACTGTTTGATATTTCCAAAAAACTGGAAGGGCTCTGCCGTCATGCATCAGTCCATGCAGCGGGACTGGTAATTTCAGACGAGCTTCTAACCGAATATGTGCCGCTGGCCAAAAGCGGCGATGTCGTGACGACCCAGTTCTATGACGAAATATTGGTGGACAAACTGGGACTGCTCAAGGCAGACTTCCTCGGAGTCAGAAAACTCACCGTTATCGACAAAGCCGTTAAACTCATCCTTGAAACCACAGGAACAGACATTGACCTCTCCAAAATCCCCATGGACGACAAAGTAACGTACGAACTGCTGTCGCGCGGTGATGTAAAAGGGATCTTTCAGGTAGAAACCAGCCGGGGATTCAAAGAATTGCTCAAAAAACTGAAGCCGGACAAGTTTGCCGACATCTTGCCGCTGGTAGCCTTATACAGGCCGGGACCCTTACAGAGCGGCATGGTAGATTCATTTATAAACAGAAAACATGGGAAGGAAGAAGTAACCTACCTTCATCCATTGCTGGAGCCGCTCTTAAAAGAAACATACGGGGTAATCCTGTATCAGGAGCAGGTCATGCGCATTGCTAACCGACTCGCCGGATTTTCCCTCAACCAGGCCGACAACCTTCGCAAAGCCATGGGAAAGAAAAAGCCTGAAATTATGGCGAAATTCAGAGACCAGTTTGTAAACGGTGCCGTGTCAAACGGGATTTCAAAAGAAACCGCAATAAGCATATTCGACCTCATGGAATATTTTGCCGGCTACGGATTCAACAAGTCCCATTCTGCCGCTTATGCCGTAATAACATACCAGACGGCTTACTTAAAAGCCAACTACCCGGTACAGTACATGGTTGCACAGATGAGCTGCGAAAAACAGAATACCGACAAAATCGTGGACTATATCGAGGACTGCCGCCGTATGGGCATCGAAGTCCTCCCCCCCGATATCAATGAAAGCCAAAACGACTTCACTATTTCCCACGGCAACAAAATACGGTATGGCCTGGGCGCTATTAAAAACGTAGGAGACAAGGCGATTGAATCGATAATCGATTCCAGAAGCAGAGAGGGAAAGTTTTCTTCGGTTCTGGACTTTTGCAAACGGGTCGACATGCGCACAGTCAACAAACAGGTAATAGAAGGCCTGATCAAATCCGGCGGTTTTGATTCGCTGAACGACAACCGTGCACTGCTGCTTGCCGGATTAGACAGGACTATGCAAATGGGAAGTGTTGCAGGGAAAGACAGGCGCATAGGACAAAAATCCCTCTTCAATATGGATAGCGACACACCTCTGCCTGGTACGGCTGGCGCCGATACAAACAGCGCCACAGCACCATGGACGGAAAAAGAAAAGCGCCAGGCAGAAAAAGAAAGCCTCGGCCTTTATTTGAGCTCCCACCCCCTGCATAATCATAAGGAAAAGATACGGCAATTATCCGACGTATCTTCAACGGAAATCTCCGAACGACAGGAAGGCGAAGACATCATCATCGGCGGCGTCATTACCAATATTAAGCAAACCACCACGAAACGGGGCGACCCCATGATGTACATCACGCTGGAAGACCTGGAAGGGGTGGTTGAATGCATCGCCTTTAAAAAAGAGATACAGAGCTTCCAGTCGCTCATAAAAGCGGACGAAATTGTATTTATAAAAGGGCAAATCGGTTTCCAGAGCACTGTTCCCACCATTCGCATAAAAGAAATTATCGCAGAAAAGAATGCGACGGAACGACTGGTTAAATGTATCACCCTCCGGCTCGACGCCACTCACTTTGAAGAGGAAAAGCTGAAGCAACTGAAGGAAATCGCAAAGAAACGCAGTGGGACATGTCCGCTGTTCTTTGAAATTTCACTGCCCAATCAGGGCAACGTCAAGATCAAGGCTTCACGCCAGCACTTCCTGTCACCGACAGACGACACCCTGTCCAGCATACAAGAACTCTTCGGCCAGGAGTCATGCAGGATTAATCAATCAGAAATGCTTGCGATGGTTTAAAATAAAACAAATGTCATCCGGAAATATCAACTCAAACATCCATTGACAAGGATGTATGAAAGATGCACAATAACGCGTATTGATTATCCATATCGAAGAAGGAAATTGTAAAGAAAGAGGCAAACAGTGCGCATAAGCGATATTCCCGAAATCACCAAATTAAGC
>Ga0233425_10007900_pt1 | contig 14549 bp, 14 predicted proteins | sample Watercolumn_Towu_2_FD_181712 | JGI IMG/M metagenome (GOLD analysis project Ga0233425, IMG submission 181712) | Freshwater microbial communities from Lake Towuti, South Sulawesi, Indonesia - Watercolumn_Towuti2014_140_MG | ecosystem: Environmental > Aquatic > Freshwater > Lake | place...
GTGAATACAGGCAACCAGCTTGACCTTGCCATTGACGGTGAGGGTTTTTTCAGCCTCGAGAACGGCAAATATTCGAAGCGGGGCGATTTCAGGCTCGACGATGACGGATATATTGTTAACCACAAGGGCATTAAGGTCCTCGGCCAGGGCGGCCCCATCCAGATCACGGATACGGGCAGGATATCCATCAGCAGCGAGGGCGAGGTCTCTGTGAACAATGCAGGGACGAACAACCTGATAGATACGCTCAGGATCGTGGAGTTTGCAGACAAGAGCGTGCTCAGGAAGAGCGGCGAGGACATGTTCGAGTCGCCACAGGAAGGCGTTGAGTCCAGGGCGGTCATACAGCAGGGCTATATAGAAAAATCCAATGTTGACGCAGTGAGGGAGATGGTGCAGATGATAACCGCCCTCAGGGAGTTCGAGACATACCAGAAGACTATACAGATATTTGATGAATCAACGGGCCGCGTGCTTAGTGATATTCCGAGGATCTGAGAGGAGGCAGCAATGCTAAGGTCATTATATACGGCAGCAACAGGAATGGAGGCCCAGAAGCTCAATATCGATGTCATATCGAACAACCTGGCCAATGTGAACACTGTCGGCTTCAAGAAGAGCAGGGCAGACTTTCAGGACCTCATATACCAGACCCTGAGAGAACCGGGGGCGACCTCTGCTGAAGGCGCACAGATACCTTCAGGGATACAGGTTGGTCTTGGCGTCAAGCCTGTGGCTGTCCAGAAGATGTTCCAGCAGGGCGATTTCATGCTGACAAGCAATCCTCTCGATATCGTCATTGAAGGGGACGGCTTTTTCCAGATCCTCCTTCCTGACGGTACGGTCTCCTATTCAAGGGCAGGGGCATTCAAGCTCGACAGCGAAGGCAGGATAGTCAATTCTGACGGCTACCCGCTTGAGCCGTCCATTACAGTTCCTGCAAATACGCTTTCAGTAACAGTCGGCTCTGACGGACAGGTGACAGTGCTGCAGGCAGGAAGCGTGACTCCCACCCAGATTGGACAGATAGAACTTGCAAGGTTCATAAACCCGGGCGGCCTGAAGGCACTCGGCAAGAACCTGTTCCAGCAGACCGCATCTTCAGGCGAGCCCACTACCGGCAACCCTTCGACAGAAGGCCTCGGCACGGTTGCGCAGGGCTTCCTCGAGATGAGCAATGTCAATGTTGTGGAAGAGATGGTGAACATGATAGTGAGCCAGAGGGCGTATGAAATAACCTCAAAGGCGGTCCAGGCATCAGACGAGATGCTCCAGACAGCCAACAATATGAAGAGATAAAAAGGCCGTTATGAGTAATGGGTAATGAGTGATGAGTGAAAGGAAAAGGACAATGAAGGCTAAATGGATGATGCAGAGGGTGAGCGGGATGGTGACAGTGAAGAGACTGTTCCTGGCGCTGGCACTGATCACTCTTAACGCATCACTCATCACTGCCTCAACGCAGCAGATAGATTCCATACTCAGGGATTACATAAAGAAGAACTATCCCTGGGCAGAGATTGAGTTATCTGAGGTTGCTGTATCGGAGAACCTGCCTGACGCAGCGCCGGAGAAGATACTGGTGCTCAGGGGAATGCCGGGCAAGACCCTATTCAGCCTTGAGTACAGGAACGGCGCAAAGATAACGGCATCTGCGAACATCAGGGCATTCGACTGGGTGGTAATGACAAGAAGGGCCTTTCGCAAGGGATATGCCTTTCAGAAGGAAGACCTTTATATGACGCTGATGGACACTTCAAGGATACCGAAGGATGCAGTAAAGAGCATAGATAAGGTCGAAGGCACTACCCTGACGCGTTCTGTTCCTGCAAATATGCCGGTAGCAGCTGACATGACCGGAGAGTCGGCCATGATAAAAAGGGGCACGAAGGTGACGATAGTTGCAGAGGCGGAGGGGTTCAGCATATCTGCGAGGGGCGAGCTTAAAGAGAACGGATATGTCGGCAATGACGTAAAGGTCCTCAATGTTGATTCCAAAAGGATAATAACTGGAAGGCTGAGCAGCGAAAATACTGTCAAGGTGGTGTTCTGACATGAAAAAGAACAAAACTGAAGAGAGGATACTGAACATTCAGGAAAGGTTATATCCTGATTCGTTTGCAAAACTTGTAATGTCGCTTGTCACCCTGTTCTTCACCTTTTACCTGCTCTTCTTCATTTCAGGATGCGCAAGCACGACTGTACATCAGCTGCCGCCCCATCCGCCGAAATATGTGTACAAGAATGAGAAGCTCCCAGAGGCATCTACCAACTCGCTCTGGCGCGATACGGCAAGCATCTACGAGGACAGGAAGGCAAGACGAGTCAACGACCTCGTCACCATAAATGTGGTCGAGAACATTGCGGGTTCAGGTTCTGCCGAGACCAAGACGAGCAGGGAGTCATCCGCAGACTTCGGCATGACAGACCTCTTCGGCATGAACCTCGATTTCAATATCCATAAACTTCCGCTCATCAACGGGATGTATAAGGGTGCAAATGTATTTACACCTACTGTCAAAGGCAATGCATCATCTTCATTTGACGGCAAGGGCGACACCTCAAGGGCAGGCAAGCTGCTCGGCATTATAACGGCAAAGGTTGTCGAGGTAATGCCTAACGGCACGCTCGTGATCGAGTCGCGCAAGGACCTCACCATTAACAACGAAAAACAGATACTCGTGCTGAGGGGCATGATCCGTCCTGACGACGTACAGCCTGACAACTCTATCCAGAGCAGTTATGTTGCAGACGCCGAGATATTCTTTGTTGGCAACGGAGTCATACAGGACAAGCAGAAGCCGGGCTGGCTCACAAGGTTCTTTGACCAGGTCTGGCCGTTTTAGAGTCAGTGATGGGTAATGAGTGATGAGTGAGAGGAACAGGAAAATGCTGGTCAGACAGAAGATAAAGAATGTGAAAAGGTTAATGACAGCAAGAAGTATTTTGTTTTTGCTGTTACTGATCACTCTTCACTCTTCACTTATCACAGTCTCTCACGCCGAGCGCATAAAGGACATCGCAAGCTTCGAAGGCGTGCGCACGAACCAGGTTATCGGATACGGCCTTGTGGTCGGTCTTGACGGAACAGGTGACAAAGGCAATGCCACGCTCCAGAGCATATCAAATGTGCTGAAAAGTTCGGGCATAACAGTGAAGCTCAGCGATGTGAAGGCAAAGAATGTGGCTGCGGTCATGGTCACCTCGACACTCCCTCCGTTCCCCAAGCCGGGAGTGAGGATAGATGCGCTCGTCTCGACCATAGGCGATGCAAAGAGCCTGCAGGGCGGGACCCTGCTGCTTACTCCCCTCAAAGGGCCTGACGGAACTGTCTACGGGCTTGCACAGGGACCGGTATCAATAGGAGGGTTCATCGGAGGCGCAGGCGGCACAACCGTGCAGAAGAACCACCTTACCACCGGGAAGGTGCCGGAGGGCGTAACGATAGAGAAGGACCCCAACTTTATGCTCGGAAACGGCAGGGAGATCAAGCTCTTCCTCAGCAAGCCGGACTTTGCAACGGCAACAGAGATAACAAGGAAGATTAACGATGAGCTGCAGTTCGAATGCGCATTCACGCTGGACCCGTCTGCTGTGAAGCTCTGCGTGCCTGATATCTACAGGGGCAGGATGGTCGAGCTGATATCAAGGATAGAGGCGGTCACTGTGAATGTGGATGTCCCTGCAAAGGTGATAATAAACGAGAGGACCGGCACTGTCGTTATCGGAGAGAAGGTCAGGATAGCGCCTGTTGCAATAGCACATGGGTCACTGACGATCGAGATACGCACAGACTACAGGATATCGCAGCCGCCTCCTTTTGCGCCAGAAACTGCAGGTACTGTTGTGGTGCCTCAGAGGGAGACTGCAGTGAAGGAGCAGAGGGCGTCTCTGATGGAGGTCTCAGGCATAACGCTCGGAGAGGTAATAAAGGGGCTCAATGCGCTCGGCGTAACCCCGCGAGACCTTATATCCATACTGCAGGCGCTTAAGGCTGCAGGCGCGCTCAGGGCGGAGCTCGAGATAATATGAGAACTCCTCAGGCAGCTTCAGGGAACTATTTCGGCAATATTGAGAGCCTGAAAGGCAGGAAAGACCCTGAAGCTCTCCAAAATGCTGCAAAGGAGCTCGAGTCCCTGTTTGCATATGAAATGATAAAGGCAATGAGGGAGACCTCGGAGATAAACGGCGGGGGCCTCGGAAAAGATACCTACATGAGCATGTTCGATATGGAACTGTCGCGGCTGTTTGCAGACAGGGGCCTCGGGCTCAAGGAACTGCTGCTTAAAGGTCTGAACAGACAGGCAGGAAATGAGAAGGACCAGGGGAAACAGACTCTGCCGGTCGCCGCAGGCCCTCTGAACGGGACCAACAGCAGGACCAATAAACCCTCTCCTCCTGAACCAAAGCCGGAAAGTCGTAGCCTGAAGCCTCTGACTGCTCCGAAGGCAGCAGTCGAACTGTCCGACCCGATTTTTGGCGATATGGACCATGACGAGCCATCCATGCCTGTTGACGGCAGGGTGAGCTCTAATTTCGGCATGAGGAACCATCCAGTACATGGAGGGAAAAAATTCCATCACGGCATGGACATAGCAGCCCCGGCAGGAACAGAAATATACCCGTACAGGGGAGGAAGGGTAGTATTCAGTGGAGATAACCGTGGTTATGGTAACATGATTATCATTGACCATGGCGACGGATATGTCAGCAGGTATGCGCATAACCGTGTCAATCTGGTCAGACAGGGTGATCAGGTTGACGAGAACACGGTCATCGCAGAGGTCGGAAGTACAGGCATCTCAACAGGTCCGCACCTTCATTTTGAGGTGAGGCAGAACGGCAGGCCCATGGACCCCGCAAAAGTCCTTGCAATGAGATAAATGATTAAAGATATTGCCTGGAAGGCCGATAAGAAAACTAACTATTCCTGCTGGAGGTAATGATGAAGGTTTATGGTAACAATCAGCCAGAAAAACAGAGTGCGTCTGTAGGCGCCGGCAAGGTCGGCAAGCCTGACCAGGCTTCTGAAAAGGCTGCTGTCGAGAAAGTGGCCCCGATTGACAGAGTTGCGCTGTCAGGCAAGGCAAAGGAGATGGCCTCGATGATCGGGTCTATCAACCAGATGCCGGAGATAAGGACCGAGAAGGTCGAAGCCATCGGGCAGTCGCTCAAGGAAGGGACCTATAAGGTCGATCCTGAAAAGATCGCAACCAGGATGATAGATGAGATGATATGACGCATGAAGATGCCATAGCAAAGATACTCGATGATCAGATATCAGGCTACAGGACGCTGCTTGAGCTTCTTCAGAAGGAAAGATATCTGCTCATTGACTTCGATGTTAAGGGCATAGAAGAGCTTTATAAGGAAAAGGATGTCCTTATCCTCAAGCTCAGGCTGCTTGAGGAGGAGAGGATCAGGCGGATGAAAGACTTTGGCAGCAGCGAATTAACATTGAAAACTCTCGCAGAACAGACAGGCAACAGCAAATTCCTCGATATGCGTTCCAAACTGAAATCCCTTGTACAGGCAATAGAAGAACTTAACGGCTTCAACCGCATTCTTATAGATAGATCTCTCAGCTATATAAAGAACAGCTCAGGTTTCTTCGGGACCTTCGGCATAGGGGACAGGAGCCCTCAGAAGGGCATGCTCCTGTCAAGGGAGACATAAGTGGGACTGTCTGAACTATTGGGCATAGGCAGGTCTGCCATTGTGGCCAGCCAGACGGCAATGGCAACGATCAACAATAACATTGCCAATGTGAATACTCCCGGCTACAGCAGGCAGGATGTCATGCTCGAACTCTCCTTATCTGTCCAGAGGGGCGGCCAGCTTGTCGGCAGCGGGGTGACCGTCGCGGGCATAAAGCGGCATTATGACAGGTTCATTGAGTCCCAGATCCTCGGCCAGAACCAGGTCCTGGGCAGGGCAACGGCTTTTGACAAGGCCCTGAGCGAGATGGAACAGATATTCAATGATTCCAGTGGGTTGGGATTGTCAAAGACCCTGACGGAATTTTTTACAGCCTGGCAGGAGGTGGCTAATTATCCAGAAGGCCAGACACCCCGGCTTATGCTGTTTAATAAAACAGATGCCCTGATAAGGAATGCAACTGCCATAGAGTCAAGCCTTACTGACAACATAAAACATATCAACGAAGAGGTGGCAAATATATCTGGTGAGATTAATACGTTTGCAGAGAAGATTGCGAGTCTGAACAGTGAGATTGTTGTAGCAGAAACAGGGTCGCAGACTGAGACCGCAATAGGACTTAGAGACCAGCGTCAGAAACTGCTCAGCGACCTGTCAAATCTCGCGAATATTTCGATGTATGAAAATACGGATGGATCAGTGAATGTCTCGTTAGGTTCGAGAAGCCTGGTCTCTGGATCCAGGTATAACATTATGAGTTCCAAGGTGAACATAGAAGGCAACTCTGATGTATATCTTGATGGCACAAATATTACTGGCAATATTTCGTCAGGCCAGCTTGGCGGATTTCTGATGGCGCGCCAAGACATTACCGATAATGCACTCTACAGTATTCGCAGGCTTGTTGCCTCTGTAAACAAAGAGGTGAATCTGCTTCATCAGGCAGGTTTCGGGCTTGACAGCTCTACAGGCCTGGATTATTTTAATGCACTTCAGGTCAGTTCTCTTGACAACTCAACTGGTGCTGATATCACTTCTTCATCAATTACTAATATGTCCCAGCTGACCCTTGATGAATACGATGTGACCTTCGATGCGCTGGGTTCATATTTTGTTACAGACCGCCAGACAGGGACAGTCGCGGACACAGGCATATATACCTCCGGAGCTGCAATAAGCTTTGATGGGATGCAGATTACTATTACAGGGGCAGTCACTGCCAATGACACATTCAGGGTCAGCCCTCTTACATCGTCGATCTCAAATTTCGGTCGGGCCATAACTGATTATAAGCAGATAGCTGTATCCGGCTCCGCTGCCGGCTTGCCGGGTGATAACGCTAATTCTATTGCCATGGCACAACTTGCCGGATCATCAATAGGTGATCTTGGTGCCACTTTTAATGATTATTACAGGTCAATAGTGTCTTATGCCGGCTCGTCAAGCAGTGCTGCATCAGACAGTCTCACTTTCGAAACGAATATGATGACAGAGATGTACAGCCAGAGGGATGCGGTTTCGGGTGTATCGCTGGATGAAGAGGCTATTAAACTTATCCAGTTTCAAAGGGCCTTTGAAGCAGGAGCCAGAATGGTGCGCATAGCCGATGAGATGATGCAGACCATTCTGCAGCTTTAGCGCGAGGAGAAAATGTTAAGAGTATCTTCTTTTATGTTATATGAGCAGCTGAAAAAGGCGCTTCAGAGTGACATTTCCGATCTTACAAGAAAGAACCTTAACCTGACGACAGGCAAGAGGATCAACAAACCTTCGGATGATCCTGCAGGCACAATAAGGGTGCTTGACTACAAGGTCAGTATCAGCCTCAATGACCAGTATAAGAGAAACATCCAGCAGGCAGGCATTTTTCTTGGTGTGGCTGACAAGGCTCTCGGATCCAGTCAGGACAGTCTTGCAGAGTTGAGCAAAATACTTTCGTATGGCGATCATGGAACAAGCACAAAAGACAGTAATTTTTACTCATCACAGGCAGCTCTTTACAGGGATTCTCTCCTTGATACTGCAAATTCAAAGCTGGGGGAGAGGTACCTGTTCTCAGGATACCAGACTGACACTCAGGCTTTTACCTTTGACTCAACCACAAACCATTATGTTTACAATGGAGACCTCGGCGCCATGTCGGTTTCTGTGGACAGATCAGGTGTGGCCCAGGTAAATATACAGGGCAGCAAGGCATTCAGCGTGACGATGCCAGGACCGACTCCAACCTCGCTTTCTGACGGCACCCCTGTTTCTTACTCGCAGGTGACTGATCCCAATACCGGTGTCAACACCATCACTGTTGAGATCGGCAATGCTGGCGACCTGGACCATGATACCTTCACAGTGTCGAATGTTATGGATGTTGCCAATTATATGAGCTTTGCATGGAAGGGGCAGGATGTGGATGGCACTGCTCTGGATGCTTCTGCTGTGGTTGCTGAACAGAAATCTCAGCACAGGCTGCAGGCGCTCTATCCGGTGGTCAAGGATGCTAGCACTCAACTGCTTCAGAACCAGACAGAGATTGGAACAAGAGAGGCATTTCTGAAAGACCGTAGTACCAGACTTGACAACGAGAACCTGACGCTGGAAAGCGCAAGGTCAACTGCAGAGGATGCGGATATGAATGCGACACTTGTTGACATCAAAATGGCCGAAGTGGCACTTGAGGCTCTCCGCAGTTCCTCTGCTCAGATAATAAGCCAGTCACTTTTCAATTTCCTTCAGTAGGGATTTAAATGTATCATTGCTTTTTTATTGGCGTACAGGGGCATTGATATGCAGGTCCCTCTAATCATTGGACAGGATAACCTTCTTACCTTAATAAGACCCCATGGCAAGACCTTTAATCTAAGGATAGATGAAGTGGTCAAGGCAGAAGTCCTTAATACATTGAGTTCAGGGGATGTTTCTCTCAGGATTACGCAAAAAAATGGCGACAGCAATATTATCGTTGCGAGGTCGGACATGGCCTTTGAAAAAGGATCGACGGTTTATTTCAAGGTCGCTGCATACGATGCTGAGCTAAAGCTGCAGTTTATGGGTACAGCATCTGATGGCAACCGGCCGGCTGGTGACATAGCTTCAGAATCGCTTCCCCAAAGAATTCTCCGAATGATATCCGACTTTGCCGGATCTAGAATAAATCAAAACGATATTAAACTTATGGAAGAATTGAGCTTGGCCTTACCAGAGAGGATCAAGTCCGCTTTTCCTGAATTCAGGGCTCTGGAGCGGATCATGCCTGAGATCGACAAGCTTACATCAGAGCTGTTAAAAGCGTCTATTGAAGAATCCGGCGTACTTTTTGAGACGCGGTTGAAGCTCTCCATGCAGGGTGGAGACGAGAAAATCAAGGCGTTCCTTGCGACTAATGACTACAAGATGGATCTTATGAAACTGAAGGATTTGCTGCAGAATGAGGGTTTGATCAGTTCCCTCAAAGGGGCTGGTATAAACCCTTCTGAAATGGAAAAGACTGTGGATAAGCTTCTGCGGAATCTGGAGTTCTTTCAGTTAACATCACATGTGAATGATGCAGTCTATACTTTTTTGCCGCTTTCATGGCAGGAACTGAGAGATGGCGAGCTCTCATTCAAAAAGAGCAGGGATGAGAAAAACGAATCTTATACCTGCGAAATAAATCTGGACCTTGAGCCTCTCGGCAAACTCAATGTCTCGGTTACCGTTTCTGAAGGGCGGTTTTTTGTGACCTTCTATACTGAAGAAAGCAGTCTGAAAGAGGTAATTGGAGCGTGCGCAGGTCTTCTGGAAAGCAGGTTTTCAGATGCTGGTCTTCTGCTTGCTGCCGTGAATGTTACCCAAAAGGAAAAGGTCAGTTTTGGTGTCAAGAAGGAAAGAGGGCTTCATATCAGGATATGAGGGGATGAGTTGATTTTATGGCAGAGTGGCAGAAAAAAGTCGCAGCGCTCAAATACAAACATGGCGAAGATCTGGCCCCAAAAGTTGTTGCAAAGGGGCGGGGCTCGATTGGAGAGAAGATCCTCGAAATTGCCAGGCTGCATGGGATACCTGTCAGGGAGGACAAGAATCTGGTCGAGGTCCTTTCATCCCTGGATTTATATGAAGAAATCCCCCCAGAGTTATATAAGGCAGTTGCCGAGATACTTGCATTTGTCTATATGCTGAATACGAAGGCAAAGGAAAAAGCGTAGAAATAATCCTGAAGGCCGCAGTTGCATCAAGCAATTCGTTGGACCTTACACTATTAAAGATATCCCGTTAAACTCATCCCCCGAAGTGTCCATCGCATTTCCATAGGCATCTTTGCCAGAAAAACGAAATACCAGGTGAGAGGTATCGATTGTGCCGTCTCCGGCGGCGTTCTGCGGAATCAGGAACGTGACATCGGCTGTTTGAGTATCTGAGTTGTAAATAATATTTAATGGCAGCGAGGGAATATCCACCTCTGTTGACGGTATCGGCAACCCTAGATTATAGGGCAGGGTAAACTTGGCACCTTTTGCTCTTGAGATGTCCCATTTTGTTATATCCTGGACTGATTGTGGATCCATCTCCTTTGAAAAGATAAAATTCATGGAAAAAGACTTGATTGCCCCGGGAGTTGCAAGTGCGGGGTCGAGTGAAGAGACTTTGGTGCCAGGGCCTGCAAACATATTAAATCCACTTAAGCTGAACCCTGAAACAATACGGGGCTGGGTGGCTATGTCGATTTGATTTTGGAGTTCTGTTGACAGGTCTGTATCCTGTTTAGATAATTCTGCCACCTGCTCTTTTGCCATGTCCATATTTTTTGCATCGATATAAGTGAGGCCGAGCTCGTAATATGCAGTTGTAAAATTCTTGTCAATCTCAAGGGCCTGGTCCAGAGCACGTATTGAATCTTCATAGCTTCCCATCTTGCGATAGGTCTGCCCGAGAGCAAAATAGGCGCTTGCATCATTGGAATTCATTGACAGCACTCTTTTGAACTGAGTTTCAGCCTCCTTGTACTGTCCGGTGGATAGATAACCCTGGCCCAGAGAATAAATATTGGTTTTGGATGTCGGATTAAGCCTTACTGCCTGAGTGTATGCAGCTTCCGCATCTTCTTTTCTGCCGGCCTCAAAATAAAGATTGCCCAGGTTCAGGTAATAACTGTCATTAATGGGGTCTACCTGTATTGCCTGTTTGTAAGCTGAGATCGCCTCATCGGTTTTTCCCTGTTTCTGATAAATATCAGCAAGAAACTGAACAGCCTTCGGCGCGTTTGCAGATCTCGGTGCAAGCCCTATGGCTCGTCTGAACTCACGCACTGCCCCGTCCAAATCGTCCTGCATGGCGGCGTCTATACCCCGTGCCAGGGCTTTGTCCGCAAGTCCTTCGAACTGGGACTTGTCGTACTGGTTTGCCAGTATCGTAAAAAGGTTGTTTGTATAGATGTTGTTTATTGCCATAAAAATTATCGCCCTTTTCCCTCTTTATTTTTATCGGACAATTATTGAATTTTCTTAAGCTCAGCCGAGGTTTTTTTTCGTCATTATATTGACGTAATTCTGTCAACAAATAGAAAAAATGACTACGTAAACCTAATTGTCGCTAGTTGATAATAATATTACAATTAAATAATTGCTTGACAATAATAATATCGCAATATACTATTTGCATAGTATGGTCGACTCAGCAAAAATCATAAGCAGAATTCATACATCTGCCCTGGAGAGATCTGTCTCAAGCGGCCTGATAACAGTGCTCATTGGGCCAAGACAGTCAGGGAAGACGACTTCTGTCAACATGCTTGTTCAGGTTGTCCCGGCAGGACGGAGATTGTATATCAATCTTGATTCTTCTTTTGAACGGGAACGGCTCAGAAGCAGCGAGCATTATCTTCTGAATCGTATTGAGGAAACACTGGAGCAGAAGCTGGCTGCCATGCCTGGCAGATTTTATCTGATAATAGATGAAGCTCAGAAGTTCGCTCCTGTATTTGAGTCAGTAAAAATTCTCTATGATCAATATGCAGATAGGCTGAAGATTATCCTTAGCGGATCGTCAAGCCTGGAACTTCTTGACAGGACATCTGAAACCCTCGCCGGCAGAGTACAGATACTGAGGATATATCCGTTTTCGATGAGTGAGGCATCTCTCTATAATGATATAGACGGACTTGAATCAGGTACAACCCTTTATCAGAAGATCTTTTCAGGATCTCTGAACAGAGATGATCTTGCTGAGCTTGTCAATGATTTCAGGCCGAAAAGCAGGTGGAAAAAAGCCCTTATCGAGGAACTTCTGGTCCGTAGCCTATTCCCCCCAACATTCTCGAGGATAGATCAGGAGAGCATCCCCAGATGGCTTTCAGATTATATTGATACCTACATAGAAAAAGACATGAGGAGCGTTGCTGATATCGGCAATATCGAAGGGTATCGCAGGGTTGTTGCCCAGCTTGCTGCTCGCGCAGGCAGTCTTATGGATTACAGCCGGATCGGGCGCGACGCCTCAGTGAATCAGCTTACGGCCAAGAAATATATCGCGATATGGCAGGAGAGCCTTATAGGCTTACTTCTTTCACCGTTTTTTCTGAACCTCTCTACACGCATCAAAAAATCAAAAAAGGTATATTTTTTTGATAATGCGCTTATATGGGCCCTTTCCGGATTTAAGGAGAAGAGGATTATCGAGGCGGCTGGCGAGACAGGACATTACTTTGAGAACCTGATCATCACGGATTTTATGAAATGGGGGGCGACAATGGATGTCTCCCCGTCTTTTTTCTTTTGGGAGAAGAGCGAGGTCTCTGAGGTTGATCTAGTAATAAGCTCAAAAGGGTTTACAATTCCGGTCGAAATAAAATATTCTGCATTGTGGGACAAAAGGTATTTACATGCGCTCGACATGTTCAGGGAAAAACACAGGGAGAAGGGCTTGAACATACCCTTTTCACTTGTGATCTATCAGGGTGATTTTATTGTTCCAAGAGATGATGTCTTCTGTATCCCTGCCTGGCTGCTATGCTGACAGGCAGGCAGCTGTTTATTATGGATGCAGTAAAGCCTTGGGATAAGCTCAGAGGATCAGAAATGACCCCACGCATCGCCGGGCGTTGCGGACAGCCTGCAGTGCAGAGGTAATACTCTCAGCTGTGGCAAAATCGCACATAAGGCTGCAGGAGGAGATGGAGAAAAAGAGGAGGCTCCGCAGCATGATAAGGCGAATCAAATCAGATATTTCCAATGTCAAGGGCTGACCCCTTTGCCACTTTTTATGTTGCAAACTGCTTTATTATTGCACTATACTCTAAATAATCTCAAGAATATTTCGAGAGGAGTATTGTTTTGGATGAGAGGCTTTTTAATAGTCACAATAGCTGGAAAGTTGGTCAGTTCAGTCTTCAGCCGGAGATTATAGAGCGGGATATACAACCAAAGGCTATACATCTTCTTAAAGAAAAGGAGATCCTTACACTTCTTGGCTTAAGGCAGACAGGGAAAAGCACTCTCTCCTTCCAGCTTGTTCACCACCTTCTTAAAGAAGGCGTCAGGCCTGAGAATATTTTCTATTTTACCTTTGATGACCTTTCTTTGAGACAGGAGCTTTCCGCATCCTTTGACAGTTTTCTCAAAATACTCGAACGTTTTCTTGGTGAAGAAGTACAGCACAGAAAAGAACTTCTTTATATCTTCATAGACGAGGTCCAGAAGCTCCCCGGCTTTGTGGAATACATAAAGACCCTCTACGATCTGAAGTTGCCGATTAAGTGGGTTCTTACCGGTTCTTCCTCCCTTGAGCTGAAGGTCCAGATTAAGGAAAGCCTTGCAGGAAGAGTCCTGTCCATGTCAGTCTTGCCTTTTTCTGAGATCGAAATATTCAAAGGCTACGGGTACGCACCGCCCGACAAAAAAAATCTCCGGAGCCTGATTCTTGGAAAGACTGAGCCGGACAAAAAGACCCTTAAGAAATACCAGGCTGCGCTTATGCCGCAGAAACAGAGGATTCAGAAATTCTTTGATGAATGCATGATATTCGGGGGGCTGCCTGCAATTGCCCTTACGAAAGATATCGAAAAGAAGCAAATACTCCTGAATAACTATCGGGACACTTACCTTGAACAGGACGTCAGGAACCTTGTGAAAGAAGACAAACTCTGGGTATATCAGAAAGTAATGGAACTTCTGGCCACAAGGATCGGAGACATTCTGAACTACTCAAACATAGCATCCCAACTGGAAGTGACAGTAGATACGGTAAAGAGATACTCGATGCTTCTTGAAAAAACCTTTATCATAAAGAATCTTACAACCTATTCAAAGAACGGCAGGAACGAGATACTAAAAACTCCCAAGGTCTATTTCACTGACCTTGGGATAAGGAACAGCCTGATAGGTCTTAACAGTGTCTCTCAGCTCGAAAAACTCAATCAGTACGGTATGGTATTTGAGAACGCAATCGTAGAGCGCTTACATGCAATTCTGCCATCAGCAGGGTATGAAGCAAGGCTTCACTACTGGAGGACAAAAACAAAAGAAGAGGTTGATATTGTGGTATATACTCCAGAGAGACTTCTTCCGATTGAAGTAAAGAGCGACAAGAAGATACAGGCAAAACATTTAAAAGGACTCAGGAGCTTTCTCCAGAAGGAAGATGAGAGGATAGGTGTTCTTGTCGGTAGATTTGAGGACATGGATATACTGGAAGAAGACAAGATAAAGATATATATGCTTCCGTACTGGATGATCTGAGGAGCTTAACAGAACTTTCGGTTCTTTTGTAAAAAAGTTGAAAGGCTCATCAAACTTACTAGAACCTATCTCAAAATTAAATTGGTGTATCATAATGCATGAAGTTGAGCGATGCACAGTGGGAGATGATGCGGGAGTACTTTCCGGAAGAGAACATTCCGGAGGGTCGAGCAGGCCGCAAGCCTA
>Ga0233425_10007901_pt1 | contig 14549 bp, 10 predicted proteins | sample Watercolumn_Towu_2_FD_181712 | JGI IMG/M metagenome (GOLD analysis project Ga0233425, IMG submission 181712) | Freshwater microbial communities from Lake Towuti, South Sulawesi, Indonesia - Watercolumn_Towuti2014_140_MG | ecosystem: Environmental > Aquatic > Freshwater > Lake | place...
GGGTTCAGGTCCTGACCGTTTGCGTCGAGCTTCGCCATTGCTGACCACATCGCCTCCGTTCTTCCGTGTATATCGAACGCCGTGACGGCCGAATTCCACTGGGACCGGGGAAAAGGCGACAATCTCGCGTCACCCCTGGGGTTGTGCGGTTTAGAAGTGGTTGCACTGTCGTGACTTTTGCTTCACTCTCCCTCTGGGAGAGTCGGGCCGAAGGCCCGGAGAGGGCTACCGCGCCGCTGCTCGTGGAATTCGCTGCTGGTTCGGAAGACCCTCCCCGACCGCTGCGCGGCCGACCCTCCCGCATGCGCGGGTGGGTGAATCTAAGTCGTTAAGTCCAAATGGTTCCAAAACCGCACGACCTCCCAGGGGGGGTGAACAGTGCTGAGAAGGTCTTTCGATGATGCAATCCGTTATCACGCAACGGGTTTCACGCTGCACTGTGGTCGGTCGTCGGACCGTGCCACATCAAGGCCCAGATGTCGGCGGTCCCAAATAGGCGGGGTCAGGAGACCCGCGCCCAGCGCGAACAATGCGATGGCGAGCGGGGCACGTCAGGCCCCTGTTTCCATGCAGCGAAACAGCCAGCGGGCTCACGCCGGCCGCTCGCCGGAGGTGCCGCTCGACTGTGCTAGCGGACCGTGTGCGCTGAAATGATCCACCTGGGCCAACAGCCGTTCGCGGATCACGTTCAGCTGCTGGTCGTCCTGGATCTTTCGGCCTTGTTGATCGGTCACGTAGAACACGTCCACGACCTGGTCGAGATAGGTGCTGATCCTGGCCGCGTGCACGGACAATCCCAGTTCGAAAATGGCGCGCGTGATGGTGTAAAGCAGGCCCATGCGATCGTGGGCGAAGATGTCGAGAATCGTGTATTGATCCGACGTCGTGTGATCGACGTGCACGCGCGTGGGCAGTCGCGGTCCGCCGCTGTTCTTGCTCTTGGCCTCTTCGTTCCAAACGCGGCGGAACACAGGTGTCTGCCCCGACGCGCATTTCAAGGAAGCGACCAGCGCCTCGGCCACCTCGGCGAGACGTTCGGCGGGGGGCTCCGCGGCGAAGTCCAAATCCTGGACGTAAAACCGGTCCAGCACCAGGTCTTGTGCCAGCGTGTGGATCTCGGCGGAAAGAATCTGCAGGCCTTTGCTCGTCAGGGCTCCCGTCAGACGGTGGAAGATCCCCGGCACGATCTGCTCGTAGGTACCCACGGTGTACTCCACGGCTCGGCGTTCGCGCAGATAGCGTCCCCAGGCGACCGCATCGTTGCGGGGCAGTGGATGCAGCCGGGTGAGTTCCTCCACGATCGCGGCCGGCGACGTGTCGAGCAGGTAGGTCGCGGGAAGCGAGTCGATCTGCTGCGCCCACCAGGCCGGGTCATCTTTCTCGCCCGCCAGGCGCCGCAGTTCCTCGCGCTGGGCGGCGAGCCACTTGTCCGACGCGAACGGGACCGCGTCGCCGGCCAAGTGCTCCCGCGTGCGCTGATACAGGCGGGCCAGCAAGTCCTGCTTCCAACTGTTCAGGACCTCCGGACCGACCGCTGCCAGATCGGCACAGGTCATGACGTAGAGCATCTGCAGCAACTCGGGCGAGCCGACTTCGACGGCAAAGTCGACGACTACCTGATCGTCGTTGATATTGCGGCGCTGCGCCAGATGCGACATCACCAGGTGCTTGTGCACCAGGAAGACGACCTTGGCCTTTTCGTCCGCGTTCATGCCCAGGAAGTCGGTCACCTCGATCGCCAGGCGGCGGCCCATCTCGCTGTGATCTTCGACATAGCCTTTGCCCAGATCGTGGATCAGCAGTGCCAGGTGCAGGCTGCGCTTGTCCCGCAGTCCCCGATAGGCCTCTCCCAAGGGGCCGGTGTCGGCCAGGAACCCCGTAGCGCACTCCACGGCCCGTATGGAGTGTTCATCCACGGTGTACTTGTGGTAGGCGTTGAACTGCATCAGCCCCCGCGCGTGGGCCATGGGAGGGATGATCTTCTCGAGCACGCGCAGTTCGTGCAGGCGGCGCAGGAGATCGCCGAGCATCCCCGGCTGCGAAATCAGCGACAGGAACCGTTCCGCCGCGGCGCGCGTCATCGCGATATCCGTGCGGTTCATCATCGACTCACGGATGGCCCGCCAGGTGGCCGGCTCAATGCGATTTTGGTAGCGGTTGGCCAAGTCCATCAGGCGCAACACCTGGGCCAGGTCGCTGCGGACTTTTTCCAGCCCGCGCCGCGTAGCCGCGATGTGTACGGGATCCACGCGGAAATCCCGATCGACGCGGTGGCTGAAGATCGGCCGCACGAGCGACATGACCGTGGTACGCGCTTTGGCTTCCGACAGGAAATGGGCCACCGTGTGGTGGACCTCATTGGTGTGGCCGATGTATTCACGCAAGAACCGTTCCACGGGGAGCAGTTGCTGGTCGCCGGGATAGCCGAACCGCTCGGCAATGCGCAGTTGCTCGTCACGATTCAACACGTCTTGCGCGCGGCCGGCGTGGAAGTGCAGTTCGTTGCGCAGCCGCAGCAGGAACTCGTGTGCGATCCGCAATTCCTGCTGCGCGTCCTGGGTGAGATAACCGCGGCGGGCCAGGCTCTCCGGTGTACGCTCGCCGTAACGAGTGAAACCGATCCATCGGAGCAGGTGCAGGTCGCGCAGGCCCCCCTTCGAGCGTTTAACGTTGGGTTCCAGCAGGTAGACGGTCTCACCGTACTGGTGTTGCTCGGCGCGGCGCGAGTCCTCCATCAGTTTGAGCAGCACCTGCCGGCGGCGGCGGACCAGGCGACCAAACGATCGTTCAAACACGGCGTAGATGCTCGGCGAGCCGCCGAGCAGTCGGGCTTCGATCAGGGATGTGGCAATCGTCGCGTCGGTGAGGGCCAGCGTGCTGGCCTCGCTGGGGGTGCGCAGACTGAACCCCAATTGCAGGCCCACGTCAAAGATGTCCTGCGTGAACATGCGCACGAACGGTTCGATCGTCGGCGCGGCTGCCGAATCGTGCAGCAACATCAGATCGACATCCGAGTACGGGGCGACGTCGCCCCGCCCGTAACCGCCGATCGGCACCAGTGCCACCAAGGGTTCGATGCGCGGATCGCACGCCGCCAGCGACGCGCGGAACAGTTCCAGGAGCACCCCATCGAGCATCTCGGTCAGCAGCGTGCAGACCTGGATGCCGGGTGAGCCCCGTTCATGTTGGGTCTTGAGTTTGGCACGGCCTGCCGCCAGTTGCTCCCGCATGGCGAGTACGACCGGCCGCAACCGCGGTCCTGCTAATTTGGACATGCGTCATCCGAAGGGCACGAGTCCCGACAGTCGCGAACCGCGAAGCGGTGGATCAGAGTGCGTCTTGCCCGGTTTCGCCGGTGCGGATGCGAATGGCATCCTGCAGTTCGTAAACAAAGATCTTGCCATCCCCGATCTGCCCGGTCTGGGCCGTGCGCAGAATCGTCTCCACGACGCCCTGCACGTTGGCGTCGGTACAGACTATTTCCATCTTGACCTTCGGCACAAAATCCACGTTGTATTCCGCGCCGCGGTAGATCTCGGTGTGCCCCTTCTGGCGACCGAATCCGCGCACTTCGCTGACGGTCAGGCCGTGGACACCGCGCTCGGTGAGCGCGTTCTTGACTTCCTCCAGCTTGAAGTGCCGGATGATCGCTTCGATTTTCTTCATGCGAACGCTCTCCTGGTCAATGAGGCGGCGCCACCTGCTCGACGGCCGCGCCGCTCGTTTGCCTGCGGCCACGGGTGATTCCACTCCGGCCGTCCCGGTGCCGCTCGGTCAGATGTCGATATAGCCTTCTTCGCCGTGCTGGCTGAAATCCAGGCCTTGAATCTCTTCCTGCTGGGATACGCGCAGACCCATGGTGGCGTCCAGCAGCTTCAGCAGCAAGAGGGTGGCAATCGCGGCGACGATCCAGGTCACAATCACCGCGATCAACTGGCCGACAAGCAGCGCGGGGGTACCGTCGACCAGGCCGACCGGGCCACCGCTCGCCACGTTGTTCACCGCGCGCGTGGCGAAAACGCCGGTGAGCACGGCTCCCAAAGTGCCGCCGACACCATGGACTCCGAACGCATCCAGGGCGTCATCGTAGTTGAACCGGCGCTTCAACGCCGTGCAGGCCGTGAAACAGGCCACTCCCGCGGCCACGCCGATCAGCAGCGCCGGCATGGGTTGCACATATCCCGAAGCGGGAGTAATGCAGACCAGTCCCGCAACGGCTCCCGAACAGGTTCCCAACACGCTGGGCTTGCCCCGCAGCCACCATTCCATGCCGGCCCACGCCAAGGCGCCCGCGGCGGCCGCGAAATGCGTGGCCGCGAAAGCGCTGGCGGCCAGGCCGTCCGACGCCAGGGAACTCCCCGCGTTGAAACCGAACCAGCCCACCCACAACATGGCGGCTCCCATCGCCGTGTAGGTCAAATTGTGGGGCGGCATCGGCTCACTGCCAAACCCCAGACGCTTGCCGATGACCAGCGCACAGACCAGTGCCGAGACGCCGGAACTGATATGCACCACCGTCCCGCCGGCGAAATCCAACGCTCCGTTGGCAAACAGCTGCGCGGATTCGGAGCCGTACGCCAACACGCCCGCATCCCATACCCAGTGGCAAAGGGGGCAGTAGACCAAGGTGCCCCACAAGACCATGAAGACCACCATCGCGCTGAACTTCATGCGTTCCGCAAAGGCCCCGCAGATCAGCGCCGGCGTGATGATGAAGAACATGCCCTGGAATAACATGTGCGTCAGTCGCGGTATCTTACCTTCCATCGGTACGAAGATCCCCGCGTCCTGCCACGCACACTGGACGTTGCGCAGGAACAGGAACTCGCCGTTACCCAGCCAGCCGCCGCTGCCGCCAAAGGACAGGGAATAGCCCCATAGCGACCAGACGACCGACATCAGCGCCATCAGGAAGACGCACTGCATCATGACGCTCAGGACGTTCTTCTTGCGGACCAAACCGCTGTAGAACAAGGCCAGACCCGGAGCGGTCATGAACAGGACCAGCGCGCTGCTGGTGAGCATCCAGGCATTGTGACCGGCCAGGGCCGCGTCCGCTGCCGCTTGCTGTACGGCCTGCAGATCCGGAGGGGAGAGGCGTGCTTTCTGCGCCGACAAGGCACCGGCGCTCAGTAACCAGAGAAAAAGGGGCAGCAACAGCGCTGAACGAATCGCAGCGGAAGGCATGGGCAGGGCTCCAATCCATACGAACGTGCGTAGATCGAGCGCACACCCGCCTGCAGCACGCCCCCAAAATCGCTCAGCATCGCGCACACAACAGCTCTCGCCACTGAAAAACAGCGATCTCTCTGCACGTAGAACGTAGAGATTGCCCACAATAACGGGAAAGCCACTTCTCGAGCGATGCCAACTGCCGCACGAATCATGCCCGTTCTCAGTTGGGAAACGGTTGCCTGTGCATTCTCCCGCGGCTCACATTCAGTACCGTATCGGTCCTGCGCAGCCGAGTAAAGCACCCGTATTCAGCTTTTGCACTGGGCGGTGAGCCGCTCGGCCTGGTCAATCCGCCGGAGTCGCCGGCTTGCGCCAGATCACGTCTTCCTGCCGGGCACGCTGGTTCGCCGTGCGAGCCAACACGAAGAGCAGATCTCCCAGTCGGTTGACGTAACGCAGGACGCGATCCGAGATCCTGCCCGGCTCGGTTCGGCTCAGCGTGACGATCCGCCGCTCTGCCCGCCGGCAGACACTTCGCGCCACATGCAGCGTGGCGGCCAGCAGCGTACCGCCGGGAAGAATGAACTCGCGCAAGGGGGGCAAGTCCGCCTCATAGTGATCGATTGCTCGTTCGAGCCAGGCAATCTGCTCCTCCTGGACGAGGACCAGGCCAGCGGCCTCGGGCTGCGGAGTGCCCAATTCCGCTCCCAGCGCGAACAGTTCGTGCTGTGCGCGGCAGAGCACTCCGTCCATGTCGGCAGCCGGTCCCGCGGTGCGCGCCTGGCCGAGGACCGCGTTCAATTCGTCCAGCGCCCCACAGACCTCCACGCGCGGGTGGTCCTTCGGCACCCGCGGACCGGCGAACAGTCCCGTTTCCCCGTCATCGCCCGTCTTCGTGTAGATCTTCATTCGGGTGCCGTCTTGTGTGCCAACGGATCACACTTAGTGATCGTAAAGTTCCTTGAGCCGATCGCGCAACTGCAGGCGGGCCCGATGCAGGCGGCTGCGGACCGTGCCGATATTGATGTCCAGCGCGTCGGCGATGGCTTCATAGTCGCAGCCGTCGACCTCGCGCAGCACGAGGATGGACCGGTGCTCGTCGCTCAGTTCCGCCAGGGCTCGCTGGACTTGCTCCGCGCGTTCCGCGCGTTCCAGCGGCTCGGTGGGCAGGTCGTCACGGGCAACCGGTTCGTCTCCCCCTTCGTCGCGATGTTTGTCCACGGATGCCTGGTGATGCTTGCGGCGTTTTCGGCTGATGGTATTGTTGAACGCAATCCGATAGAGCCAAGTGTAAAAAGCGCTGTTACGATGGAAAGAGCCCAGCTTCAGATAGGCCTGCAGGAAGGCTTCCTGCACGACATCTTCCGCTTCGGCCCGGTCGCCTGCGAGATGCAGCACGGAGTTGAAGAGGCGGTCCTGATGCAGCCGGACCAGCTGGCCGAAGGCGGCAGAGTCACCCTGCAGAGATCGATCAATAAGGGAGGACTCGTCGCTCACACTCGCTCCACCGCACCGCGTTTCGCGCACAGCCAGTTTCATCTTGCCGTCCGCGTTGTGCGTTGTCAAATGCTCGTGCCGCCGCTCGTCTGACCATGCGGCGATGAGGAGATCATTCCAGGATCTGGACGTCCTGTCCGCGGCCGATCAGCGCACAGGTGGCCAGGCCGAGAAACAAACCGTGCGCAATCAGCCCCGGTATCCTGTCGAGCTGGTCGGCGAGTTCGCGAGGAGCGGCGATCGCGCCGAAATCACAGTCGAGCAGGAGATTGTTCTGATCCGTGCGGACGGGCATGCCATGGGAGTCCCGCCGCAGTTGCGGCCGCCCACCGAGGTCCTCGACCCAGGCCTCGATGACGCGTTGGGCGAACGGGAGGAGCTCCACGGGCAGCCGGAAGCGGCCCAGCACCGGCACGAGTTTGCGCGAATCCGCGATGATCAGCACGCGGGCGGACGCCGTGGCGACGATCTTCTCGCGCAGCAGTGCACCACCCCCTCCCTTGATCAGATGGAGTTCCGGCGTCAGTTCATCGGCGCCGTCGATGGTCAGATCGATCCGCGTTTCGTCGTCGAAGGAGATGACGGGAATCCCTTCCTCGCGGGCCAGGTCGGCGGACCGATGGGAGGTCGGAATGCCCCGCACCTTGAGGCCCTGCCGCACTCGGGCCCCGATCAGACGGATGGCCTGGGCGGCCGTGCTGCCGGATCCGAGCCCCAGCACCATGCCGTTCTCCACGAAATGCACGGCGCGGGCGGCGGCGGCCAGCTTCTCTTGTTCGGTCAGATCCATGGTCAGGTGGGGGTGCCGGAGGGATTCGGGCCGTAATGCTGAGCCCCATCATGCACCGAGAGTAGAGGTTGCGCCAATCGCCCCCCGCGGATTTTCGAGCGGTCCGGGTCCCGCCGGGCCTTGTGGGCTCGACGCGGCGGGGCGCGGACACCGGCAACGGCTCACCGGACGATCGCTCCGGATCACCGATGGCTGAGCGGCGTGTAATTGGCGTTGCAATCTGTCTCGGGGATGATACATTGGTCTGCTTAACTTGTTGTAAACGTGGTAAGTAGGATTAGTCCTGGTCAAAAAGACATGGTCGCGCCGCAGTCGGTTCAGCGACCGCACACGCCCGCAGTTCAAGGTAGCCAATGACGATCACGAAAGAGCGGAAGCAGGAAATCATCCAGGGGTTCAGGCACGGCGAATCAGACACGGGGTCGCCCGAAGTGCAAGTCGCCATCCTCACCACTCGGATCAACAACCTGACAGAGCACCTTCGTACGCACAAGAAGGACTACGCCAGTCGCCGAGGGTTGCTGGCCATGGTCAGTCGCCGTCGTCGTCTGTTGGATTACCTGCGGCGTGTGGATGCGAAGCGGTATTTCGAGATTATCGGACGGCTCGGGTTGCGCAAGTAGGATTACCGCGGCGGCGCCTCGCCTTTATGCATCGGGACGCAGAAGGCAGGAATCGGAAGTGAAGGTTCGCGTAGAAAAGCAGATTGGCAAAAGCGTTCTCTCATTCGAAACAGGGGTATTGGCGAAACAGGCGGCGGCGGCCATCGTCGCCCAGTATGCAGACACCGTGGTGCTCTGTGCGGTCACGTCGGGTCCCGCCCGCCCCGGGCAGGACTTCTTTCCGCTGACGTGCGATTACCGCGAACGCGTCTCGGCGGCCGGGAAGTTCCCCGGCGGCTTCATCAAACGGGAAGGTCGCCCGACCACCAAAGAGACGCTGACCTCGCGGTTGATTGACCGGCCGTTGCGCCCGCTGTTTCCCAGCGGGTTCTGCGACGAGGTGCAGGTGCAGTCGCTGGTGCTTTCCAGCGACCGCCAGAACGACTCCGACGTCCTGGCCATGAACGGCTCCGCCGCGGCAGTATTCCTTTCGCCGCTGCCCTTCCAGGGGCCCATCGCGGCCACCCGCATCGGGCGGGTCGCCGGGGAGTGGATCGCGTTTCCGACGCAGAATGACCTCGAGGAAAGCGATCTCGATCTGGTGCTCTCCGGCTCCGACCAGGCGATTCTCATGATCGAAGGTTTTGCCCGCGAGATGCCCGAAGAGGAAATGCTGGCCGCGCTGAGCTTTGGCCATTCCGTCGTGCGAGAAATCTGCGCCATGCAGCGGGATCTGTACGCGCAGCTGGGCATCACAAAACCCGAATTCGTGCCGGCCTGCAACACGGATCTGGCCAATCGCCTGCGGGCGCGGGCTTACGATGAGTTCCGTGCCGTCAAGCAGACGCCCGGGAAGCAGGCGCGGGCCGAAGCCGTGGATGCGTTCAAGCAGCGGGTCCTCGCGGAGTTCATTCCGGATCCGGCCGCGGAGGGCGCGGTGGAACCTCTGGCGTTCGGTCAGGCCTGGCACGACCTGGAACAGTCGATCGTGCGTGACCTGATTCTGGCCGGCACACGCGCCGACGGACGCGATACCAAGACGCTGCGCGACATTGAATGCTACGTCGATGTCCTGCCGCGCACGCACGGTTCGGCCGTGTTTCAACGCGGGGAAACGCAGGCCCTGGTCACCATCACGCTGGGAACCTCGAAAGACGAACAGCGCGTGGACGGATTGATCGATGAGTACTCGAAGAAGTTCATGCTCGACTACAACTTCCCATCGTTCTCCGTAGGTGAATGCCGGCCCATCCGCGGCCCCGGACGGCGCGAGATCGGCCACGGGGCCTTGGCCGAACGCAGCATCAAGCCGGTAATTCCGTCGCCCGAGGAGTTCCCCTACACGATCCGCGCTGTCTCGGACATCCTCGAGTCGAACGGTTCGTCCTCCATGGCAACCGTCTGCGGGACGACCTTGGCGCTGATGGCGGCCGGCGTGCCGATCAGCAATCCCGTGGCGGGTATCTCCATCGGCCTGGTGAAGGCCTCGGACGCACAATGGGTCCTGCTCACCGACATCATCGGCGACGAGGACCATTTCGGCGACATGGATTTCAAGATCTCGGGGACCCAGAACGGCATCACCGGCATTCAACTGGATCTGAAGATCGACGGCATCAGCGAAGAAATCGTGCGTGCCACGTTGGCCCAGGCGCGCGAGGCCCGCATCCAGATTCTGCGCAAGATCCTCACGGCCATCCGCGAACCGCGGGCCGACATCTCCCCCTGGGCACCGCGACTCCTGCGCACCAAGATCGACCCCGACAAGATCGGTTTGCTGATCGGCCCGGGCGGCAGCAACGTGCGGCGGATTCAGGAAACCACCGGAACCGTCATCGAAATCGAAGAGGACGGTACGGTCTTGATCGCCAGCACCAACAAGGAATGGGCCGACCAGGCGCTGGCCCAAGTGGAGGCGCTCACCGCCACCGTGCAGATCGGCAAGATCTACACGGGCAAGGTTACGAGCATCAAGGACTTCGGAGCGTTTGTGGAAATCCTGCCGGGCCGCGATGGTCTCTGCCACATCAGCGAGCTGTCCAACGGCTTCGTGAACAGCGTCAACGATGTCTGCCAAATCGGCGATGAGATGAAAGTGCTGGTCATTGACGTGGATGAACATGATCGCGTCAAGCTCAGCCGGCGCCGGGCCCTGGAGCAGTTGGGCATCGTGGAGGAGCCGGTCGCCGCCTCCGAGGATCGTCCTCCGCGGCGCCGAGAACGCAACGGCGAAGGCCGGGAACGTGAGGGTGGTCGCCAGGACCGACGTGGCCGGCGCTGAGTCGCTGCTCTTCCGCAGCGATCGAGAAGGCAACTGCTGCGGCACGACCGAGGGGACTGGATCTTCGGCCGCATGCCACGGCGCAGGGTGACACGGGCGGCTTGTCCGCCAGTGTGATGCTGGACGGCTTTGCACATGCACGGGTGGACAAGCCACTCGGGGCACCCAACTCGCCAACGTCCCGGTATCCGCCGGGGACAGTTCCCGTGAATTCAAGCACGTGCCGTGTTGCTCCCATGGATCGGCAAGAATCGCTTAGTCCCGAAGAACTCAGCGCACGCCTGGTGGCCAACTACCATGAGCTGGCGGAATTGGCCGGGTCGCTGGCGCACGAGATCAAGAACCCGCTGTCCGTCATCCGCATGAACATGGATCTGCTCGCCGAAGACCTGTCCGACGCGCAGAGCCAGCGGGATCGGCGCGCGCTCGCCAAAGTCGATCTGGTGCAGAAACAGGTGACGCGGCTCGAGAACCTGCTCAACGACTTCCTCCGCTTCGCGCGGCTGCGGGATCTCGAACTCCGCGCGGGCAGCCTCAATGAACAGATTGAACGAGTCCTGGATCTGTTCGAACCGCAGGCGCGGGAACTGAACGTCGAGATTTCCCGTTATCTGGAACCCGATCTGCCGACCATACTGATCGAGCCGCAAACGCTGCAGGCGGCGTTTGTGAACCTGGTCAAGAACGCGCTGGAGGCCATGCCCGATGGAGGCCAATTGCTAGTCCGCACGCGGTTGACCCGCGTCGGCCTGGCCCTGGATCTGATCGACAGCGGTTGCGGCATGGACGACAAGACGGCCCTCCACATGTTCGATGCCTTCTTCTCCACCAAGAACGGCGGATCAGGACTGGGACTGCCCACGGCGCGCAAGATCATCGAAGCCCACGGCGGGCGCATCGATGTGCAGAGCGCCGTCGGACACGGTACGAAGTTCACCGTGGAATTCCCCACACCCAAGCGCCTGGCGTGACCGGTCAGGCCTCGTCGCTTCCCGCCGGGTCGGCGAGCCTGCCGGGAGCAGGGCTCGGAGGTAATCGTCCACGCCGGGTGGGGGCTGGTCCATTTGTCGCCGTCTGAAAACCACCATGACACCTGATCTTCGTCAGATAACATGAATCGCCTCCGATCTCATCCTCAAAGAACAGGCTCGCCCCGTTGGGGCTTGAATGTTGAATGCTGGATCCGCTACCCAGGGCGGCGCTGCGCTCTGCCCTGGGCTGGCATAGGCCCACCCCTGCGGGGTTTGGGACCGATCCGCTTCCACACAATCGCCATTGATGCGCGCCGCCTTCTCCTGATCGGGACGATTTGCGGGGATTGTTCATCGTTGGGTGGGACTACGTCGCGCAAGTGATTGGTGGGCCGTCGCAAGCCGACTTGCTCCGAAATAAACCGGCCCACTGCTTCCAACTCCGGCCGAGCGACCGACGGCCCACCGCCATTTCGGCTTGCTCGTCCCACCCTACCGCGCCATGCATAATCAAGGTTGTGCGGCCTCCCGTCGGACCGTTCCCTACCCGATGACTTGCCAATTCAGTATCATCGCAGCATGTCCACTTCCAAGCTCAACGATTCGCCGACCGCTGTTCTGGACGACATCCGCGTGCTGATCGTCGACAATGACGCTGCGCTGGCCCAGTCCATGGCGGAAAGTCTGGAACGCGTGGGATATCCCTGCACGGTTGCCACGTCCGGAGCTGACGGCGTGGAATCCATCCAACGCGAAACGTTCGACGTGATCTTCACGGATCTGGTGATGAACGACGTGGATGGCATGGAAGTCTTGGCGCGCGCCAAGAAGTCGCTCCCCGACTCGCAGGTCATCGTGGTGACCGGCCACGCCTCCGTCCCCAAAGCCGTCGAAGCCATGCAGCAGGGGGCGTTCAATTTTCTCGAGAAGCCGATCACTCCCAATCGGATCCGCGCCGTGGCCGAACGCGCCGCCGAAGCCGTCCGCCTGCGCCGGCAGAACCTCGAACTGAACCAGCGGCTCGATGAAAAATTCGGCTTTGAGGGGATTGTCTACGTCAGCAGCCGGATGAAGGCCGTCATTGAGCGGCTGAAGCGGATCGCGCCGACCGACGCGACCGTGCTGGTCACGGGCGAGAGCGGCACCGGCAAGGAACTGGTGGCGCAGGCCATTCATCAGAACAGCCCGCGCAAGGGGAAGCGGCTCGTGGCGCTCAACGCCCGGGCCGTGTCGGAGAACCTGGTGGAGAGCGAACTCTTTGGGCACGTCAAGGGCGCCTTCACCGATGCCGCCACGGATCGCGTGGGCGCTTTCGAGTACGCCAACGGAGGCACGTTGTTTCTGGACGAAGTCGGCGACATGCCGATCTCCACGCAGATCAAATTGCTGCGCGTGCTGGAAGACCATCAAGTGACACGTGTCGGGGACAACAAGCCCATCAAAGTCAACGTGCGGCTGATTTCGGCGACCAACCGCAGCCTCGAAGCGGCCATCGAGCGCGGCGAGTTCCGGCAGGATCTGTATTACCGCTTGAAGGTCGTAACGGTCGAACTGCCGTCGCTGCGCGAGCGCCGCGAGGATATTGTCCCCTTGACCGATCACTTCCGCCGGCAGTTCGCCAAGCACCATCAGAAAAACGTCCGTGGTGTGTCGCCGGTGGTGACCCGCAAGTTCTTCGCCTATGACTGGCCGGGGAACGTGCGGCAGCTGCGCAATGCGGTCGAGACCATGGTGGTGCTCGACGCCGACGGGATGCTGGACGTCGACGATCTGCCGCCGGAACTGATCGACGTTGAGGAGTCACCGGCCGTCGCCGAAGCGGGACCGATGGGCCTGGTAGGGCAAACGATGGACGAGATCGAACGCTGGGCCATCGAGCAGACCCTGAAACTCACCAACGGCAATCGGGAAGAGACGGCCCGCATCCTCGGAATCGGTGCCCGGACTTTGTATCGGAAACTGGACAAATACGGCTTGTGAAGCACGGCGCGACGGGCTGGCGACGGATATGCCGCGGATTCAGCAGCTTGCTCCCAACGTGGTCAACCAAATCGCGGCCGGCGAGGTCATTGAACGCCCGGCCAGCGTCGTCAAGGAATTGCTCGAGAATTCGCTGGATGCCGGCGCCACGCGCATTGACGTCTCCCTGGCGCAAGGTGGACTGGAGCTGATCCGCGTTGCCGACAACGGGTCGGGCATTCCCGCCGAGGAACTCGTGCTGGCTGTGACCAGTCACGCGACCAGCAAGTTGCAGACCGCCGACGATCTGTTTCGCGTGCGCACGTTGGGGTTTCGCGGCGAAGCCCTGGCCTCCATTGCCGCGGTCAGCCATTTCCTGCTGCGCAGCGGTACCGATCAAGGGGGGGCCGATCTCGCCGTAACCGGCGGGGATCTTGGGAGCGTCGTCCCCTGCGGCGCGCCGCGCGGCACGGTGCTGGAAGTCCGCAATCTGTTCTTCAACACGCCCGTCCGCCGCAAGTTCCTGCGGACCGTGCCGACGGAACTGGGGCACGCGACGGAGGCCTTCACGCGCATTGCCCTCGCCCACCCGCAGGTGCACCTGACGCTGCAGCATCAGGACCGCTGCCTGTACGACCTGCCGCCGACCGAGAATTGGCGGGACCGCATCGGCGCGTTCTTCGGTGAGGAAGTCCGCGAGAACCTGATCTGGATTGAGAGCGTGGAAGACGCCGTGCGGCTCTCCGGCTACGCCGCCAGCCCGCAGCTCAACCGGGCGAACAATCGGCAGCAGTACCTGTTCCTGAACGGCCGATACATTCGCGACCGTGCGCTGCAGCATGCGCTGGGCGAAGCCTATCGCGGACTGCTGATGACGGGCCGGTTTCCCGTGGCCTTTCTGCGGATGGAGATGCCGCCGGAACTTGTGGACGTCAATGTGCATCCCACGAAACTGGAGGTTCGTTTCCAGGACGGGGGGCGGGTCTACAGCCAGTTGCTCGCTACCTTGCGCAGCCGCTTTCTGAGTACGGACCTGACGGTCAAAGTCCAACCCGGCGGTGAGTTCCCGGCAGACCAGAGTCTCCCGGCCAGTCAGGGGCTGTCGCTGGAGCAGCACCGCGCGGACGTGCGGGCCTGGGCGCGGGGCCCATCGGGTCCGGCAACGCCGCCCGTCACGAACCGGCAGACGTCCCTCGACCTGACGCGGTTGAGTGCCCCTGCGCCCGCTCTTCCGCTCCCTCCGTTGTCGGCAGCGGGTTCGTTGTCCGCCGCGC
>Ga0233425_10007902_pt1 | contig 14549 bp, 17 predicted proteins | sample Watercolumn_Towu_2_FD_181712 | JGI IMG/M metagenome (GOLD analysis project Ga0233425, IMG submission 181712) | Freshwater microbial communities from Lake Towuti, South Sulawesi, Indonesia - Watercolumn_Towuti2014_140_MG | ecosystem: Environmental > Aquatic > Freshwater > Lake | place...
GACCGCCGGGCGGCGCCCGCGTAGCTCTCGTGCGTCCGAGGTCGTCGGCGGACCGCTGTTGGGCCAGCACGCCGCACACGCTCGCACGATCGGCCCGGCGCCGCACCCGCCTCGTTCAGTTGATGGGGCCCGCCCAACAGCGATGCCGGAAGGCGGACCGAACGTGCGTCGGGCGCTACGAGAGGCGCCGACCGGATGGACCCGCAGGCCGGGGCCGGAAGCCGAGCGGGCGTGACGGTGGTCGCGGAGGCTCTTCGAGCGCGCTGAGCGCCGCGAGGATCCGGGCGAGCAGTTCGTCGTGTCCCTCGACCCGGTGCGCGAGTTCTTCGATGCTCTGCCGCAGCTCGGCGTACTGACCGTACGCGCGCCGGAGCTGGACGAACGCGCGCATGATCAGGATGTTCACCGCGACCGCACGCGGGCTCCGAAGCACGCTCGACAACATCGCTACGCCTTCCTCGGTGAAGACGCGAGGCGCTGAGCGGCGTCCTCCCTTTCCGCGGTTTGAAATCGCAGATCGCGATATCAAAGCATCGGTCTCCTCGGCGCTGAGCCGGAACGCGAAGTCATCAGGGAACCGCCGCAGGCTCCGACTCACCGCTTCGTTCAGGCGTCCGGTGGCGACGCCGTAGAGCTCGGCGAGATCCTCGTCGAGCATCACTCGCTCGCCGCGCACGACGTGGATCCGCTGGGCGATCGCTTCGGTCGGCTCGACCGCGGTGAGCTGCGCTCTCGTGGCCTCCTTGCGTTTCGCCATCTTCAGTTCACCAGCGACAGCAGCGGCGGACCGAGGAACACGATCAGCAGCGCCGGCAGAACGCAGAACGTGAGCGGGAAGAGCATGAGGATCGGCAGTCGCCGCGCCGCCGCCTCCGCGCGCCGCCGATCGGCGTCACGCAGCGCATCCGCCTGGATCACGAGCAGGTCCGCGAGCGGGGCGCCGAACCGTCCCGAGGTCGAGATGAGAGCCGCGACCCGCGCCTCGGCAGCCCCGCTCGCCGCGAAGGCCGCGAACGCGCGCCGGGCGCCCTGACCGAGCGCGAGATCCGCGAGGAGCCGCCGCGCTTCGGGGAGGCGGCCGACCGCCGGCGCGCGGGCGACGAGGGCGTACAGCGATCGTTCGAACGTCATGCCGGAGTCGAGCCCGACGACGACAGCATCGAGGAGCGACGCGAGGGACGAGCCGGTGGTCGGGACCCGCAGGAGCCGGCGCAGCCAGACCACCGCGACGAGCTCGAGCGCGACTGCGGCGATGAGCAGCGCGCGGCCCTCGCCGGTCAGGATCGCGACATAGTCCGGCATCGCGACCGCGAGGAAGAGCGCTCCGAGCGGCGCGAGCAGCACGAGCACGGACGCGGACACGCGGCCTTGCGCCGTGAGGGCCGCCTGCTCGTCCGCGAGGGCGAGCCGGCCGCGGAGGAGCGCGGCGACGCGCGAGAGGCTCCGCGCGACGCGGCCTCCCGCGCGCGCGAACGAGCCGAGGACGATCGCGATCGGCGCCAGGTCGTCGTCGGCGATCGCGCCGCGATAGGCGAGGAGCGTCTCGTCGAGGCGGATGCCCAGCGAGAGCGATGCGGCCACCCGCCGTGTCGGCCGCGCGAGCGATGCCGGGAGCGCCGGCGCGACCTCGGCGAATGCCTGCGGGATCGAGAGCCCGCTCGCGAGCGCCGCGGCGATGGCCTCGACGAGCCCGGGGAGCGCGGCGTGGCGGTCGCGCGCGGCGCCACGCGCCCGGAGCGCATCGACGATGGGACCGAGCGACGCGCTGGCCGGGAACAGCGAAACGACGACGAGCGCCAGCGCTGCACCGGCGAGGACGAGCGTCAGAGCGCGAGCTCCCGGAGAACATACGGATCGCCGCGCGAGCGATCGAGCTCCGCGACCTCGACGACCCGGCGGCGGCCGTCCGCTCCGCGCTCCTGATGCACGACGAGGTCGATCCCCTGGCGGATCTGCTCCCGCACGGCGGCGAGGGGGATATCGATCCCGGCCATGAGCGCCATCGTCTCGAGCCGGATGAGGGCGTGGTACGCGCCGTTCGCGTGGGCGGTGGTGAGCGATCCGCGGTGTCCGGTGTTCATCGCCTGCAGCATGTCGAGCGCCTCGCCACCACGGACCTCGCCGACGATGATCCGGTCCGGCCGCATCCGGAGCGCGTTGCGGAGCAACGTCCGGACGTCGATGGCGCCGAGCCCCTCGACGCTCGGCGAGCGGGTCTCGAGCGCGACCACGTTCGCCTGGGGCAGCCGCAGCTCGGCGGCGTCCTCGATGGTCACGATCCGCTCGTCCGCGCCGATCGCGAAGGCGAGCGCGTTCAGCGTCGTGGTCTTGCCGCTCGAGGTGCCGCCGGAAACGAGAACGCTCCGGCGCGCCCGGACGGCATCGACGAGGAACGCCATGGTCTCCGCGCGGACGGTCCCGCCGCGGACGAGGTCGTCGGGCCCGAGCGGGCGCGGCGCGAACTTCCGGATGGTGAGGATCGGACCGCCGAGCGCGATCGGCGGGATCGCGGCGTGGACCCGCGAGCCGTCGGGGAGCCGCGCGTCGACGAGCGGATTCGCGAGGTCGATGCGTCGCCCGAGCGGCGCGACGAGCCGCTCGATGAGGACGAGGATCTCTTCGGCCTCGGCGAAGCGGATCGGCGTCTGCTCGAGCTTGCCGTCGCGCTCGACCCAGACGCCGCGAGTGCCGTTCACCATCACCTCGCTCACGCGGTCGTCACGGAGGAGCGGGGCGAGATCGCCGAGGCCGAAGAGGCGGTCCTCGAGCCAGCGCTCGAGCGCGCGCAGTTCGCCCGACGGGACGACGACGCGCTCGGCCGCGAGCGACTCTCGCAGGAGCGACGGGAGCTGGTCGCGGCGCGGACGGCCGTCCGGCGCCTCACGCAGGCGCGCGACGAGCGCGCGTTCGAGCCGGCCGCGCAGCGCGAGCGTCACGCGACCTCGAGCGCGAGCAGCTCGGCGAGGTCGTCGTACGCGCGGCCGAGCGGCCCGCCGACGGGCGCGGGGCCGCGCCGCGCCGAGCCCACCGCGGCCGGGTCGTCCGGCAGCGCACGCACGACGGGATGTGGACCGAGGCGCTCCGCGCGCGAGCGCGACGCGATCAGCCACGTGCGCCGCTCATCCAGTGATGCGCCGACCGCGCCCACCGCGGCCGGATCCTCGGCCGCGACGAGGAGCACGCGATCCGCCGCATCGGTCAGCGCGCGCGCTCGTTCGTCGAAGAGCGTCGGCGCATCGACGATCACGATGTCGGCGAGGCCGATCGACTCGCGCGTCACGGCGGCGACCAGGGCCGCGCTCGGCATCTCGGGCGCACCTCCGATGACGCGGAGGCGATCGCGCTCGGCCGCGACGATCCCGAGGTGCTCGGTCGTCAGCTCATCGACGAGCCCCTCGAGGTCGGACCATGGGCCCGGCAGGCATCGCAGCCACCAGCCGGCCATCCCCGACCCGGTCGCGTCGACCACGAGCACGGCTACCCGCGTGGCGAGCCGCTCCGCGAGCCCGGCGACGAGCAGCGTGCGCCCCGTCCCACCCTGCGATCCGGTGACGACGACGAGGCGGGTGCGTCCTCGCGACGGCGCAGGCAGCGCGGCACGGACGAGCGGACCGATGGCCGCTGGCTCCGCGGACGGGGCGACCGCGAGGGCGCATCCCGCGGCACGCAGCAGCCGCTCCTGTTCGGGGCGACCGACCGCGACGCGCGGGACGTCCCCGGGCATGCCGGCGGCACGCGCGACGGCGTCCGCATCGGCGAGGTCGACGAGGACGACCTCCGGCCGCTCGCCGACCGCCTCGAGACCGAGCACCGTGACCGCGGCCTCGAACACGGTGCCGCAGATGACGGCCCTCGTCATCGTGTCGAACGGAGGATCGGGATCAGCGAGAGACCGCGCGCACGCGCGCTCGCGATCGCGGCCGCGTCATCCGACGTCAGCTCGACGACGACGGCGCGCTCGTCGGCGGACATCACCCGGACCCCTGTGGCGACCTCGGCTGCTGACGCACGCTCGCTCGGACGTGCCCCGAGGATGTCGAGGACGTCGTCCTCGCGGATCCCTGGGACGGGCGCGGAGAGCCACGCGATCGGGATCGCGAACGCCCACGTCTTCGGTCCGAGACGATCGGACAGGGACGGCGTCGGCGCAGGATGGACGGGCGCTTGCGGCGAGACCGCCATGCCGAGAGACGCGAGCGCGGTCACGACCGCCGCGACCGCGAGCACCGCTCGACGCGAGACGGTCGCGGGCCGGGGCAGGGTGAAGCGCATCACGGCTCCGACGCGAGCAGCGCGACGTGCGTGCGGCCGCCGAGCGTGACGTGCACTTCGATCTCGAGGTCGAACGCGAGGATCTGCACGCCCGACGGATCGGCCTCGCCATGCGCTCGAGCGAGCGTCACGGCGGCGCTCCGCGCGGCCTCGATGACAGCGGGCTCCGCCACGAGCGCCGCGACCTCGCGGCGGCTGAGCTCGTGCCCGAGCCGCGCGACGCGGGCCCGTGCGAGGTCGGCGACCGCCGCACCCGCCGCGGCCACGGCGGCCTCGCCGGCGCGCTGCGTCCGCGCCTGCGCGAGGATCCGATCCGACGCGGAGCGCAGGCCGACGACGGCCACCGCGGCGACGCCGAGCATGACGGCGGCCAGGACGAGCGCCTGTCCGCGGTCGCCCGTCACGGCGTCCACTCGATGACGCGCACCGCCGCCCCCCGCACCGTCACCCGGGGCAGACCCGCGAACGCGAGCGGCACCGGGACCGCGTACTCGAGGGCGACGCGGAGGAGGCTGCCTCGCGGGTCGGCCGAGCGCGGGCGCTCGTGCTCGCGTGGCTCCACCGTGACGCGGACGCGACCCTGCTCGAGCGGCTCGACGGCCGCGCGTACCGTGCGCGAGATCTCGTCGTCGTCGTTCGTCAGCGCCCCGATCCGGGCGCCCTCGGCCGCGGCGTTCTCGAGCGCGAGCCGGGCGACGCCGATCTCCGCGATGAGCACGAGCGCCACCGCGAACAGGAGCAGGAAGGGCAGCACGAGCGCGAACTCGACGAGCGCCTGACCGTCGTCGCTCAATCCCGGTCAACGACCGTGGGGACGAGCATCTCGAAGAACGAGAACGGCAGGGGCGTGCGGAGCGCGAGCGCGGCCTGGACCAGGTCCGCTCCGTCCGCGAGATGGGAGCCGAGCCGCTCGCCGAACTCGCCGAGGTCGTCGGCGTCGCCGTTCCGCACCGCGCCGGAGATCACGGCACCCGCCGCGACGTCGGCCATCGCGAGTCCGGCCGCGGCCACGACCCCGCCCCAGTAGCGCTGGACCGCCCGCGCGGCGAGAGACGCCGCGCGTCGCTCCGCGTCGGTCCGGTCGTCCCCCGGCACCGCGTGCTCCCTGATCGTGCGGACGGCGACGTCGACGGCGCGCGCGTTGTGCACGATCCCGCTGTGAGCTTCGAACTCATCCAGCGACGTCGGCAGGAGTTCGCGCACGTCCATGCGCCGGTCGGCCAGATCACCGTGCAGGACCATCAGGTCATGGACGAGCTTCTGACGGACCGCGACGACCCCGCGCGGCGGTCGCGGGGACCTCCGAACGGCGAGATCGCGAACGGCAGCGCTCGTCGGATCGTGGAGCCCGGTCCGCTGTGCCACTGTGCTCGCGAGCGCCGCGTACGTGTCGTCGAGCTCGACGCCGAAGCGGACGGCGCGCGCGTCGAACGAACCGTTGTGCGGGCTCGCGAGCGGGACGTATGCGGTAACTCCATCCGCGGCCGAGACGCCCATCGAGAACGCGCGGTCCGCGACGACGCCGCCCATCGAATGGGCGAGCACGTCGGTCGTGACGCACTCGTCGGAGAGGTCGCGGATCAGCGCGCGGAGCGTCAGCGCACTGCGGTCGATCGCGCCGTACGTGTCGTAGCGATAGCGGTCGCCGCGGTCCCAGCCGAATCGGAATGCACGGAACGGCCGCCCATCCGATGTCGTCCCGAGACGATCGAGGATCGGATCGAAGAAGTCGTCATTCGGAGGCGAGCCGAGGCCGCCGACCACGACGACGCACGCCGGCGCATCCGCCGCGACGGACCGGTGGGATCCCTGCGGGACGGGACGGAGGATCGTGCACGCGGGCCGCCCGTCGCGACCGCATCCAGCGTCCGCGGACGCGGCGGAACCGAAGGCGGGCAGCGAGGCAACAGTGAGGACGAACGCGACGACGGCGGTGCTCACGAGACCGATCATCGGACGGGCCTTTCCCGCCGGGATCAGGGTCGGGTCCGGGCCACCTCCGCCGCGGCCCGCTGCGCCGCGAGCTCGTCGGTGTCGTCGAGCGGCCCGAGCCGGACCGCGCCGTGGCGGCGCTCGAGCGCCCAGGCCAGGAGCAGATCCGCGAGCCAGGGGTTCTTCGGCAGGACGGACCCGTGGCAGTACGTGCCGACGAGCCGGGCCTGCACCGCGCCCTCGGTCCGGTCGTGCCCGTTGTTCCCGTGGCCGACGACGACCGTCGCGAGCGGCCGCGCGTTCGGCCCGAGGTACGTGTAGCCCGAGTGGTTCTCGAACCCGATGAGCGTCCCCTGCGGCGCCTCGGCGAGCAGGTTGCCCACGAACCGCACCTTCCCCGCGCGCGTCGTTACGTCGAGCGCGCCGAGGCCGGGGATCGGCGGCCCCTCGGCCGGGACGTACTCGTGGCCGAGGAGCTGGTAGCCGCCGCACACCGAGAGCGCCGCGGCGCCGGAGGCGAACGCCCGGCCGAGCGCGTTCCCGTTCGCGCCCTGCAGGTCCTTCGAGACGACGTCCTGGCCCTGGTCCTGCCCGCCGCCGAAGAAGTACAGGTCGGCCCAGTCCGGATCGAGCGCGTCGCCGGCCTGGAGGTCGCGCGTCTCGACGCCGATCCCGCGCCAGCGCGCGCGCTGCGCGAGCGCGATGACGTTGCCCCGGTCCCCGTAGATGCACATGAGGTCGGGGTAGAGGTGGCAGATCCGCAGATCCATCGAATGAGCCTACCCGTACCCACCGCGCGCAGACCGAGGCCTGCAGGGACGAAATCGAGCACGGTGGCGCGACCGAGGGCTTCGCCCGAGGGAGCGTCGGAACGAGGGACGGCTCCGCCCGACCGAAGGTCGGACCTAGTCCCCCGGCTCGGTGTACCCCACGCGCAGGTCGCGCATCCACTCTTCGAGCGCCAGGCCGACCTCGTCCGTGGCGGGCACGCCGACCTTCGAGACGTGCCGCGTGCGCGGCGGCTCGGGGAGCGGACGCGCGACACGGTGCTGACCGAGGAAGAGGATCGGGACATGCGTGCGTCCGTTGCCGCGGGCGACGTCCTTCATCGGTGAAGACACTGGGGCGCGAACGGCAGCGGCGAAAGTGCCGTTCGGGCCGATCAGTCCTCCCAGAACTGGCGCACGAAGCCCATCCGCGCGAGCGCGTCGCGCAGCGCGAGCATCGCCGTGTACGTCGTGACGACGACGACCTCGCCGCCCAGCGGCGCGAGCGCGATCGCGCGGCGGATCGCCGCCGACCAGCCCTCGAGGACCTCGACGCGATCGCGCGCGAGGCCGGCGTACTTGAGCCGCAGCGCGAGGTCGCGCGCGCGCAGTCCGGTGACGACCGCATGCGTCACCGCGGGCACGAGCGCCTCGAAGTCGGCGTCCCAGATCCACGACACGTCGCGCCCGTCGGCGTCGCGGTCGTTCAGGGCGGCGAGGAGGCGGTGCTGCCCGCCCCGCTCGAGCAGCGCGCCGATCGCGGCGTTGAAGCCCGCGGGGTTCTTTACGAGGACGACGCGGAGGCGGCGGCCCTCGGCCTCGATCGTCTCGAGGCGGCCGAACGCGGGGCGGAAGCCGGCGAGCGCGCGGGCGACCGTCGCCGTCCCGATCCCGAGCGCGTCGGCGGTCGCGGCGGCCGCGAGCGCGTTGTACGCGTTGTACAGGCCGGGCAGCGGCACGTCGAGGGCGTCGGCGGCCGACGCGGCCGCGCCGGCGACCCGCAGCCGGCCGCGATCCGCCAGCAGCTCGACGCGCACGGCCGAGATGTCGGCACGCGGCCGCGCGAGGCCGCACGCGGGGCAGGCCCAGTCCCCGACGTGGGCGAGGATCACGCGCTCGTAGCGCAGGCGCGTGCCGCAGCGCGGGCAGTGCGTCGCGTCGCTGATCGCCTGCGGGACGCGGCCGCCAACGCCCGGGTCGTCGATCCCGAAGTACACCGTGCGACCGCGGTGTCCCTCGCCAAGGCGCGCGACGATCGGGTCGTCGGCGTTCAGGACGAGCGTGGTCGTCTCGGGGAGCCCGGCGAACGACGCCCCGATGCGGCGCGCGAGCTGATCGACCTCGAAGTAGCGGTCGAGCTGGTCGCGGAAGAGGTTGGTGACGAGGGCGACGCGCGGCTCGATCCGCTGGAGCACGCGCGGGACCGAGGCCTCGTCGACCTCGAAGATCGCGACGTCGCCGCTCGGCGTGCCCGCCCAGTCCGACCCCGCGACGAGGGCCGTGGCGATGCCGCGGTCGAGGTTCGAGCCGGACCGGTTGTGGATCGGCGTCCAGCCGAACGCGCCGACGATGTCGGCGAGCATCCGCGACGTCGTCGTCTTCCCGTTCGTGCCGGACACGACGACCGTGCCGTGCGCGAGGCCGGCGGTCATGACGCGGATCGCGCCCGGATCGACGGCCAGCACGATCAGCCCGGGGAACGCGGTCGCGCCGCGGCCGAGCGCCTGGAGCCCGGCGCGCGCGAGCTTCCCCGCGGCGACCGCGGCGAGGGTGCGCAGGGTCACCTCCCGAGCGTAGGGGTCAGGCGCGGAGTGGCGGCAACTCCCGCAGGGCCTGTTCGAGCTCCTCGACCGCGCGGCCGAGACGCAGCGCGAGCGCCTTCGCCGCGTCGCCGTCGCGGCCGGGCTGCTGCAGCTGGCCCTGGGCCTCGAGCCGCGCGAGCAGGGCGACGGCGTGGCGCAGGCGCGCGAGCCCGAGCGTGGCCGGGAGCGACGAGCGCAGCGCGGCGACGCGCCCTTCGAGCAGCTCGAGCCGGCGGCGGAGATCGTTCTCCATCTCCTCCGGCGTCAGCCGCTCGAGGCGCTCGAGCTCGGCCGCGGCCTGGTCCATCTCCCGCTGGACGAGTTGGGCGGCGCGCTCGAGGGAGTGCCCCTTCGCGAGCGCCTGCCGGATGCGGATGACCTTCTCCATCGCGAAGACGTCGTAATCGTGCTCGCTCTCGGGTGACGGGCGGACGAGCCCCTTCTTGGTCCAGTAGATGAGCTGGCGCGGCGTAACGCGGCAGACGCGCGCGGCCTCGGCGGCCGACAGCCGCAGGCGCGATATCACCTCACCGTCGTTCGCGACGAGGACCTGCGCGAGCGCTTCCCTGCCCTCAGCGTCCATCGGCGGCGCGATCGTGGCATCGGCACCGGGGCATGTCAAAGGCTCCGACAGATGGAGGATGGACCGCCAAAGGTCCGGCGACGCGTGCCCCTGCTACGTCCTCCCGGCCCGCTTCCGGGTCGCGCGCTTCGTCGCACGCGCGGGCGCGGTCAGCGCCTGCCGGTAGGCGACCTTCACCGAAGCGCGGTAGAGACGGATGGCGTTCCCGCCGTCGAGGTCCGCCCACAGGCGGCCGACCTCGACCGCGATCGGCTCGGCGGCGTTCTCCTTCGCGTTCCGGACGGCGTCGGTGACGGCCGCGTCCCAGCTCCGTGGGGACGAGCCGAGGGCCTCGTGGAGCCGGACCGCGGTCGGCGCGACGGTCCTAGCGGGAGGCGTGCGCCTTGGGCGGGTAGCCCTCGAGGCCGTACTCCTTGATCTTGGCATAGAGGAGCCGACGATAGATCCCGAGCATCTCCGCCGCCTTCGAGCGGTTCCCCGCGGCGTCGCGCAGCGCCTTCATGATCAGGTCCTTCTCGAACTGGGCCACCGACTTCTTGAAGAAAGAGCGCTCCGAGGGGACCCCGTCGCCCTCGCCGTCCTCGCGGCCCTCCTCGTGGTCGCCGAACGGGAGCTCCTTGCTCGTGATGACCTCGCCGCGCGCGAGCGTGACGGCACGCTCGACGACATTCTCGAGCTCGCGCACGTTCCCCGGCCAGCCGTACTCCATGAGGCGCCGCAGCGCCTCCTCGCTGATCGCGGCCGGCTGGGCGGTCGCGCTGTAGCGGTGCTTCGCGAGGAAGTGCTCGACGAGCGCTGGGATGTCCTCCTTGCGCTCGCGCAGGGGCGGCATGTGGACGTGGATCACGTTCAGCCGGTAGAAGAGGTCGTCGCGGAACTTGCTCTGCTCGACGAGCTTCTGCAGGTCCCTGTTCGTCGCGCACACGACGCGGATGTCGACCGTGATCGGGATCGCCGAGCCGACGCGCTCGATCTTGTGGTCCTGGAGGACGCGCAGGAGCTTCGTCTGCGTCTGCAGGCTCATCTCAGCGATCTCGTCGAGGAAGATCGTGCCCTTGTCCGCGAGCTCGAACCGGCCGCGGCGCTGCGTCAGCGCGCCGGTGACGGATCCCTTCTCGTGGCCGAAGAGCTCGGCCTCGACGAGCGTCTCGGGCAGCGCGGCGCACGACACCTTGACGAGCGGTCCGGCGCGGCGGCTCGAGTTGTAGTGCAGCGCCTCGGCGACGAGCTCCTTGCCGGTGCCGCTCTCCCCGGTGAGGAGGACGGTCGCGTCCGACTTCGCGACCTTCCCGATCGTCTTGTAGACCTCCTGCATGGCGACCGAGTTGCCGACGATGCGCTCGGTCTGGACGAGGGAGGAGATCTCGCCACGCAGCGTCTCGACCTCGCGCGCGAGGTCCTGACGCTCGAAGACGTTGCGGACGGTGTAGCTGATCTTGTCGAGGTCGAACGGCTTCGTGACGAAGTCGAACGCGCCCAGGTCCATGGCGCGGATCGCGGCGTTCGAGCTGCCGAACGCGGTCATGATGAGGACAGCCGTCTTCGGCGACGCCGCCTTCACGCGCGACAGCGCCTCGATCCCATCGAGCTCCGGCATCCGCACGTCCATGATCACGAGGTCGGGCGTGGCGTCTTTCACCTTGTCGACGACCTCGACCCCGGTCGCGGCCTCGTGCACGGCGTAGCCCCCCTCCTGGAGCAGCTGCTTCAGGAGCGAGCGGATCGAGGCATCGTCGTCGGCGACGAGGATCGCCTTCTGCGCCATCAGGTGTACGCTTCGCGATCAGCTTGCGCCCGCGGATGGCCTTCCATCCGGTTGTTCGCCACTGCGCCGGGCATGCTCTGTCCCCTATGCGTACATGTCAAGCCGACGCCGCGCGTCCGGGAGTGGTGGCGGCGAAGGCGACCGCCCGGTCGCTACGGGACGTCGCGGACCGAGGGGATCAACGCGCCGACGAGAGCGACACCGAGGGTGACAATGCCCGCGCCCGCGATCAAGATCGGAACGCTGGTCGTCTCGGCGACCGACGCGGTCCACAGGATCACGGGGATCCACGTCAGGTTGAGCAGCGCGATCCGCGCACCGAACACGGCGGCGCGGAGGTGCTGCGGTGACGCCTCCTGGATGAGGGTCATGTTCGGTACGAAGAAAGCGACGTTCGTGACGCCGACGAGAACGAACAGGATCAGCAGGAGCGGGAACGGCGGCGACGACGCGAAGGCTATCAGCACCGCGCCGAAGGAGACGAACCCGAGGAGGATCAGGCGCCCCTTCGGCATCCGCGTGAACAGTGCCGGAGCCGCGACGCTCCCAACGACCGCCCCCAGCGCGATCGCGGCCTCGCTCGCACCGTACTGCTCGGGCCCGAGCCCGTATTCGCGGAAGATCAGGACTGGCGTGAGGCCGTTCAACACGGGCAACGAGAGTTGGGCGAGCACCGAGAGGATCGTGTTCGCACGCAGTGCTGCATTCCCCGCGAGCGCCGCCAGACCGTCTCGAGCGTCCCCGGCGACTCCGCTCCAGGACAAGGAACGCCCGGGCACTTCCGCGATCGAGATCCGGCTGAGCAGCCAGGCCGAGACGGCGAATGTCGCGGCGTCGACATAGAACGCCGACTCGCGCAGGATCGCCACCAGCACCCCCGCGACGAGCGTTCCCACGATCTCCACCGCGCGGTCCGACGCGTACAGCATCGAGTTCCCTGCCCCGAGACCGGTCGCGGGAACGATGTCCGGGACGATGGCCATCCGGGCCGGGCTGAAGATCGCCGAGCAGACCGCGGCCGCGAACACGAGCGCATAGATCACCGAGAGAGGCGCGCCACCCGCGAGCAGGACGGGGGTCACACCGATGGCGGCGACACGAACGACGTCGCACATCACCATCGCGCGACGCCGCCCGAGCGCGTCGGCGATCGCCCCGCCGAAGAGACCGAAGAGGGCATACGGGACGGTCGAGATCACGACGGCGATGGCCGTGGATAGCGCCGATCGGGTGATCTCCCAGGTCACGAACGCGAGGGCAAGGATGGTGATCTTGTCGCCGAACCCGCTGATGACCTGAGCGAGCCAGAAGCGCGCGAAGTTCGGGTATCGGAGCGCGTTGACGGCGCCCGCCCCGATCAAGAGGTCCGCATCCTGTGGAACGGCAGCCAGAAGCCACCGACTGCCAGCATCGCGTCCCCGACGCTGTACACGCGCGACACGACCGGGACGGGGATCACGTCGGTGAGGAACGGCAGGAGGTCGCCGTCCTGCAGCTCGCGGTGCAGCCCGTCGGCGGGGATCGCGACCCCGACGCTCGCGGCCACCCGCGCGTCGACAGGCATCGCTGAGTTCGCGAGCACGACGATCAGGTTCATGATCGCACCGGCCACGATCAGCCACATTCCCGGGATATCGCGGTTCACCGCCGCAACGAGGCCGATCGCTCCGAACGACAAGATCCAGACCACGAGCGATTCGCCGATCGATGGCGCGATCACGCGAAGGCCGATCGCCAGCACGAGGAGGGGCCACCACCGGACCTCGAGATCCGCTAGCCGGCCGAGCTTTCCTCCCGACAGCCAGCCCGCCGCGATGCCAAGGACGATCCCGCTAGCCAGCATGAGCGTCTTGCACCAGCGAGCGCTGGGCCAGACGGCGACGAAGCTCCGCGAGCGTCTCGTACTCGATCGGAGGCAGATCGCTGACTTCGAAGGCCGCCGGACCGCGCTTCTGCAGCAGTTGGGCGAGCGCGCGTACCACCTTCGGATCGAACTGGATCCCCTTGTACTTGTTCAGCTGCGCGACCGCGCGCTCGTGGCCGATGGCCTTCCGGTAGATGCGGTCGGACGTCATCGCTTCGTATGCGTCGGACACGAGGATGATCCTCGCACCGAGCGGGATCTCATCTCCTTTCAGGCCCTGCGGATAGCCCGAGCCGTCGTAGTTCTCATGGTGCGCGAGGACGATCGGCGCCAATGGGCGCAGCGCTGAGGACGGTTCGAGGATCGATGCGCCGTAGATCGGATGCCTCCGCATGAGCTCGGTCTCGTCGGGGTCGAGACGGGACGGTTTCATGAGGATCCGATCCTCCACCCCGATCTTCCCGATGTCGTGCAGCAGGGCGGCGAGCTCGATCTGTTCGATCTCACGCTCGGAGAGCCCAAGCTCGCGCGCCACCGCCCCGGCGATCCGCGAGACGCGATCGGCGTGGCCGCGCGTGAAGCCATCTTTGGCGTCGATCGCTTGCGACAAGGCGCTCACCGATCCGAAGAACAGGTCCCTGATCTCCGTGTAGCGGCTGAGCGAGAACCTCGCGAGCTGCAACGGGATCACGACCATGAGCGCCGCCCATAGGCCGACCCGCACGGCCACCTCGGCCATGAGCCAACCCAGCGGCACCTGCGCGATCAGCGGCGGCAGCACGTTGCCGATGCTGAGCACCCACACGCGGCGGATCGGCTGGCCCGTGCGGAGGCTTGCGAGGGTGACCGCAAGAGCGATGTTCGTGAGGCTGAAGACGATGCCCGCAGCGGTGAGTTGAGCGAGCACGCTCACTGGACGATCCGGGTCGCCGCCGATCCCCGCCGCTGCGGCCCATCCGGCCAGCGCGGCGATCAGGTATGCGGATCTGTTGTAGAGGGTGCCGAACGGGAACCACAGGACCTGGCGGCGAAGATCGCGAAGTTCGGTCGTCCCGAGGAACGCGATCCACGCGATCGCGAAGGGATGCGGCAGAGCCGAGTCGAAGATCGCGCCGAAGATCGGAGTGGTCGTCGTGTGAGCGACGACTCCGCCGGGCAATCGCACCGGGAGCGCCGCGGACGAGAACGTGAGTGCGATCCAGAACGCCATGCGGACCAGGTCGGCATCGCGAGGCGCAGCGACGGACACGACCGACAGCACGACCAGACCGGAAGCGACGACCGCTAGAACGAGCGGGCGTGCAGGACGAGGGATCGAAAGGATGGAAGTTAGCACGCGGCGAGGATAGGAGCGCTCTACAGCGCGACGATCATCAAACAGATGGAAGAGGGCCCGTCGATCGCGACGGGCCCTCTCGATCGCCGCGGAGATCGGTACTAGTGTTCCGTATCAGAAGTATCTTGACAATGAGTGATCAAGCCCATAGCGTGGCTCCATGCCCTGGGAGGCGGCCGCCGCGCTCTCGGTCAGGGCCGGCGACCGCGAGATGCTGAGCGCGTTGGC
>Ga0233425_10007903_pt1 | contig 14546 bp, 10 predicted proteins | sample Watercolumn_Towu_2_FD_181712 | JGI IMG/M metagenome (GOLD analysis project Ga0233425, IMG submission 181712) | Freshwater microbial communities from Lake Towuti, South Sulawesi, Indonesia - Watercolumn_Towuti2014_140_MG | ecosystem: Environmental > Aquatic > Freshwater > Lake | place...
GGGTCGCCCTACGGTGCTGTTCTTCCACGGGAACGCGGGCCACGTGTTCGACTGGGCGCTGGTGCGCGAAGACCTGGCCGGGCTCGAGGCGGGCCTGCTGCTGGTCGACTACCGGGGCTACGGCAAGAGCACGGGCAGGCCCTCCGAGTCCGGGCTGGCCGAGGACGCCGAGGGTTCGCTGCGGTGGCTCGGCGAGCGCGGCGTGCCCGAGGAGCGCGTGGTGCTGTTCGGCAAGTCGCTGGGCGGCGGCGTGGCCGTCGAGCTGGCGCGGCGGCACGCGGTGTGCGGCCTGGTGCTGGAGTCGACCTTCACCTCCATCCCGGCGGTCGCCGAGCACCTGTTCCCGGTGTTCCCCGTGGGCGACCTGTTCCCCGATCGCTTCGAGTCGGCCGCCAAGCTGCCCGAGGTGCATTGCCCGCTCCTGGTGGTGCACGGCTCCGACGACGCGCTGATCCCCCTGTCCGAAGGGCAGGCGCTCTTCCAGGCCGCGCCGGAGCCCAAGACCCTGTGGGTGGTGCCGGGGGCCGACCACAACGACGTCAGCTGGGTGGCGCGCGAGGCCTATGGCCAGCGGCTGCGGGAGTGGCTCGACGGCGTGTGGCGCCCGTGAAGGATAGTCGTCAGGCGCTGTCGACTATTCTGCACCGCGGGCCGGGGGCGGTCGCGGCCCGACACGGCGATCTCGTCGACGCAGCCTGAAATATCGGGGGCGGCTCGGGTGTTGGCACAGAGGCTGCAAGGCCACGAGGATGCCGCGTGCCCGACGGTCGGGAAGCGGCGACGACACGAGGAGGAAGACATGCGGTTCGAGAGCGTTCGCAAGCTGGTGTCCGTGGCCGCGGCGGCGGCGGTGGTGGTGGTGCTGGCGGTCGCGGGCCCGGCGGCCTTCGCGGCGCCCCAGGCGAAGTGCCCGGTCATGGGCGGTGAGATCGACAAGAGCGTCTTCGTCGACTACGAGGGCCAGCGCGTCTACCTCTGCTGCCCCGGCTGCATCAAGGGCTTCAACGCCGACCCCGCCAGGTACATGGCCAAGCTGAAGGCCGAGGGTGTCGAGCTCGAGAAGGCCCCCGACGCCGCCAAGGCCGGCAGCTCGGCGAGCGACAGCAAGGCGTGCGGGTGCGGCGACGGCAAGAGCTGCGGCAAGGACTGCACCTGCGGCTGCGGCTGCAAGGAGGGCAAGCCCTGCACCTGCGGCGAGGGCTGCTCGTGCCACGAGAAGGAAGGTGCGGCCGGCGGATGCAAGAAGGCCGACGGCGAGAAGCACGACTGCGGCTGCGGGAAATGACCTCGCAGGGGCGCATTCGCTGCGCCCGTCGGGTCGCGGTCTACGCGACCGGCAGCACCACCCGGAACGTCACCCCCAGGCCCGCGTTCGCGGCCTCGATCGTCCCGCCGTGCAGCTCGACGATGCGCGCGCTGATCGACAGGCCGAGGCCCGTGCCGTCTTCGCGGCCGCTGTGGAAGGGGTCGAACAGGCGCTCGAGATCCGCCTCGGGGATGGGGGGGCCGTCGTTCTCCAGGGAGAGCACCGCGGCGCGGCGGTCGCCCTGCTCGTCGCGGCCCACCGAGATGCGCAGCGACCCCGGACGACCCCCCAAGGCCTCGAGCGCGTTCACGGCGATGTTCAGGCCCACCTGGGCCAGCTGATCGCGGTCGCCCCGCACCGTCACGGCCTGGGGCGGCAGCACCGCCTCGACCTCGACCCCCTGGCGGCGGGCCTGGGCCCCCACCAGTTCGACCAGGCGCGTCACCACGTCGCGCAGGTCGAGGGGTACCTGCTCGGCCGCCTGGGGGCGCGCGAACGACAGGAAGCGCTCGGCCGTGCGCTGCAGGCGCTGGATCTCGGCCACGTGAAGCTCCCACAGGCGGCGCTCCTCGCGCTCGGGAGGGATGAGCGGATCGATGACCTCGGCGGTGCCGGCCAGGGCGTGCAGCGGGTTCTTGATCTCGTGGGCGATGCCGGCCACCACCTCGCCCAGGGCCGACAGGCGCCCCGCGCGCACCAGCTGCTGCTGCAGCACGCGCTGCTCGTCGAGGGCGCGCTCCAGCTGGGCGCGTCGACGGCGCTCCTGGTCGGTCAGCCACCCCGCCACGCCGCCCACCACGGCGTAGAGCACGATCTCGAGGCCCTTCTCGGTGCTGCTGGCCGGGTCGAAGTGGTGGGCGTGCAGGAAGGCGTGGGGGTAGTAGAGCGCGACGACCGCGGTCACGAAGAGCAGCGCGCCCCGGAGGCCCAGCGCGAAGGCGCCGAACAGGATGGGCAGGTAGTACAGCCGCCGGAGCACGTCGTGCACCCACACGTGGCACGGATCGGTCAGGAAGTGCGCCGCGCTGATGGCCGCGATGGGCGTCCACACCCACAGGACCATGCGCGCGCCCAGCAGGCTGCGTGCGGCGCCGCTACGCTTCGCGCTTGAGTCCATATTTCTCCAGGCGGTAGATGAGCACGTGGCGGGGGATGCCCAGGTAGGCCGCGGTCTGGCTCACGTTCCAGCGCTTCAGGGCCAGGGCGCGCTCGATGACGCGCTTCTCCAGGTCGATGAGCGACAGGCCGCCGGGAGGCAGGGGCGGCCACTCGTCGGACCCCGCCCCGGGGCGCCGCTCGGGCAGGGCGTCGAGGGACAGGCGAGCGCCCTCGCACAGGATGACCAGGCGCTCGCAGGCGTTCTCGAGCTCGCGCACGTTGCCGGGCCACGGACGGGACGCCAGCTCGGCCAGCAGCTCGTCGGCCACCTCGAGCCCGCGGCCCGGGGCGAAGCGCTCGACGAAGTGCCGCACGAGCGCCGCGATGTCGGCGGGGCGCTCGCGCAGGGGCGGCACGCGCAGCTCGACCACGTTCAGGCGGTAGAACAGGTCTTCGCGGAAGCGCCCCGCGTCGATCTCGGCCCGCAGGTCGCGGTTGGTGGCGGCCACCACGCGCACGTCGACGGGCACGGAGCGGTCGGCCCCCACGGGATCGACCGCGTGCTCCTGCAGGACGCGCAGCAGCTTGGGCTGCAGGGGCAGGGGCAGCTCGCCCACCTCGTCGAGGAAGAGCGTGCCCCCGGCCGCGGCCCGGAAGCGCCCCTCGCGTGCGCGCTCGGCGCCCGTGAACGCGCCCTTCTCGTGGCCGAACAGTTCGGCCTCGAGCAGCGCGCCGGGGATGGCCGCGCAGTTGACCACCACGAAGGGCCCCTCGGCGCGCGGGCTGCGCGCGTGGATGCGGCGGGCCAGGAGCTCCTTGCCCGTGCCGCTCTCCCCCGTGACCAGCACGGCGGCTTCGGCGCCCGCCACGCGATCGGCCAGCTCGAGCGCGCGCCGCATGGCCTCGGAGCCCGCCACGATGGGGCGCTCGACCCCGCGGGACTGCCGGCGCAGCTGCCGCACCTCGTCGCGCAGGTTGCGGCCGTCCAGCGCCTTCTGCACCGCCAGCAGCAGCTGGTCGCGGTTGAAGGGCTTGCCGATGAAGTCCCAGGCGCCGGCCTTCATGGCCTCGACGGCCAGCTGCACGTTGGCGAAGGCGGTCATGACCAGCACGGGCGTGTCGGGTGACGCGGCCTTGACGCGCTTCAGCACCTCCATGCCCGAAACCCCGGGCATCTTCACGTCGGTGATGACCAACGCGTGACGCGCGGGGGCGAAGCGCGCGAGGGCGGCCTCGCCGTCGTCGGCGGTGTCGACCGCGTAGCCCGCCTTCGTGAGGTTGTAGCGAGCCAGCTCGCGCCCGGCGGGGTCGTCTTCGACCAGCAGCAGGGTGGCCGTGGACATGAGCGAATCCTCCGCAGCGTAGCGTACCCGCCCAGCGGATCGGATCGCAAGGCGACGCGAGGCCGGGCTTGATTTCCCCCGCCCGCGGCGATACGTTGCCGAGCGCATGGATGGAGGGGGGAGCCCCGACAATGGCGACCAAGACCGTGAAAGACGTGGACGTTCGCGGCAAGACGGTGCTGATGCGCGTCGACTTCAACGTGCCCATCAAGGAGGGCCGCATCAAGAACGACCGGCGCATCGTGCAGGCGCTGCCCAGCATCCGGCACGTGCTGGCCGGCGGCGCGCGGCTGGTGCTGGTCAGCCACCTGGGTCGGCCGGCCGAGAAGGGCTTCGAGCCCGAGTTCTCGATCGCGCCGGCGGCGGCGCGCCTGGCCGAGCTGTTGAAGTGCCCGGTCAAGGTGGGGCCGCCCGGGGTGGTGGGACCCGAGGCCGAGGCGCTGGCCGCGGCGCTCGAGCCCGGCCAGGTGCTCATGCTCGAGAACGCGCGCTTCCACCCGGGCGAGACCATGCCCGACAAGGCCAAGAAGAACCCCGACAAGAAGCTGACGCCCGAGCAGCAGGCCGTCACCGACGCCTTCGTCGAGGGGCTGGCGAAGCTCGGCGAGGTGTACGTGAACGACGCCTTCGGCACCTGCCACCGCAAGCACGCCAGCATGTACGGCGCGGCCAGGGCCATCCAGAAAAAGGGCGGCCCCGCCGTGGCCGGCTTCCTGGTCGAGAAAGAGATCCGCTACCTGCACGAGGCCGTGGCGAGCCCCAAGCGGCCGTTCGTGGCCATCCTGGGCGGGGCCAAGGTCAGCGACAAGATCAAGCTGATCGGCAGCCTGCTCGAGAAGGTCGACCGCATCCTGATCGGCGGCGCCATGGCCTACACGCTCCTGAAGGCGCAGGGCGTCGAGGTGGGAAAGAGCCTCGTCGAGGCGGAGCAGGTCGACGCCATGCGCGAGCTGCTCGCGAAGGCCGGCGACAAGATCCTGCTGCCGGTCGACCACGTGGTCACCGCCGACTTCGAGGCCGGCGCGTCCGAGACCACGGGCGGCGTCGACATCGCGGCCGATCGGCTGGGCATGGACATCGGGCCCCGATCCGTGGCGCTGTTTGCGGCCGAGGTGAAGAAGGCCGGCACCGTGGTGTGGAACGGGCCCATGGGCGTGTTCGAGAAGCCGGCCTACGCGGCGGGCACGCGCGCCGTGGCCGAGGCCGTTGCGGCGGCCACCGACGCGGGCGCGGTCAGCGTGATCGGCGGGGGCGACTCGGCCACCGCCATCGAGCAGATGGGGCTCGACGCGCGCGTCACGCACGTGTCGACGGGCGGCGGGGCCAGCCTCGAGTACCTCGAGGGGCGCGCCATGCCGCCCATCGAGATCCTCGACCAGGCCTAGCGGCGCGTCCCGGGGGCGTTGTCTTTCGAAGCGAAGGCGGAGTGCAGCATGGTCCAGGTCGACGACGTGGTCTTCGGAGGCAACGACCTCGTGCTGATCGCGGGGCCCTGCGCCGTCGAGTCGCCGGAGCAGATCGACGCCGTGGCGGCGGCTGCGGCGGCGTGCGGGGCGCAGGTGCTGCGCGGGGGCGGCTACAAGGTGCGCACGTCGGCCGCCAGCTTCCAGGGCCTGGGCCGCGAGGGCTACCGGCTGCTGGGCGACGCGGCGCGCCGCCACGGGCTGCTGGCCGTCAGCGAGGTGCTCTGCCCCCAGCACGTGGCCGAGGCCGCCGACGACCTCGACGTGCTGCAGATCGGCGCGCGCAGCATGCAGGTGGTGCCGCTGCTCAGGGCGGCGGGGCAGAGCGGCAAGCCCGTGCTCCTGAAGCGCGGGTTCGGCTCCACCATCGACGAGTGGCTCGCGGCGGCCGAGTACGTGCTGGCCGAGGGCAACCGCGACGTCATCCTGTGCGAGCGCGGCATCCGCACCTTCGAGACCGCCACCCGCTTCACCCTCGACGTGTCGGCCGTCGCCATCGCCCGGGCGCGCTCGGGGTTGCCCGTGGTGGTCGATCCCTCCCACGCGGCGGGCGATCGGCGCTGGGTGCGCCCCCTGACCCTGGCGGGCATCGCCGCCGGGGCCGACGGCGTGATGCTCGAGGTGCACCCCGACCCCGCCTCGGCCCGCTCCGACGGCGGCCAGTCCCTCGCGCTCGGTGACCTGGGCCCCCTGGCGGCCGACGCGGCGCGCGTGGCCGCGGCCCTCGGGCGGGGCTTCGGGCGGCAGCGCGGCTGAGGCCCTGCTCTTCTATCGAGATTCGGGGCGCTCGCTGCGCCGACGGCGACCGTACGCCGACAGGGGCAGCACCTCGGGGCGATCGGGCACGAACAGCGTGCGCACCATCAGGCGCGCCAGCTCGGCGTCGTTGATGAGCGGGATGCCCAGGTCGGCGGCCGTGCGGCGGATCGCGTAGCCGTCGGTCAGGGCGGTGACGTCGGCCTCGCGGGTGGGCACGTTGATGACGCACTCGACGGCGCGCTCGCGGATCAGGTCGACCACCGTGGGGCCCTTGCCTTCGCTGACCTTGTGCACCTCGTGGGACGCCACGCCGTGGTCGGCCAGGAAGGTGTGCGTGCCGCCGGTGGCCCACAGCTCGAAGCCGGCGTCGACCAGGGCGCGGGCGCTGTCGAGGAACTTGCGCTTCTGCTCCTGGCCGCCGATGGAGAGCAGCACGCGCTTCGAGGGGAAGCGGAAGCCCACCGAGCGCACCGCGTCGCGCCAGGCCTCCTCGAGCGAGTCGCCCAGGCAGGCGGCCTCGCCGGTGGACGTCATCTCGACGTAGAGCACGGGGTCGGCGCCCTTCAGGCGGCTGAACGAGAACTGCGGCACCTTGACGGCCACGTGGTCGAGGTCGAGGGTGCGGTACTCGCCGTGCACGTCCTCGCCCAGCATGGCGCGGGTGGCCACGTCGATGAAGTCGTAGCCGGTGGCCTTCGACACGAAGGGGAACGAGCGCGAGGCGCGCACGTTGCACTCGATGACCGAGATGACGTTGTCTTTCGCCAGCAGCTGCACGTTGAACGGCCCGTGGATGTCGAGGGCGGCCACGATGGCCTTGGCGGCGCGCTTGGCCCGCCGGATGGTCTCGAGCCAGGTGCGCTGCGGGGGCAGCACCACGGTGGCGTCGCCCGAGTGCACGCCCGACAGCTCGACGTGCTCGGTGATGGCGTAGAGCACCAGGTCGCCGTCCTGGGCCACCCCGTCGACCTCGATCTCCTTGGCGCCCTCGAGGAACTTCGAGATGACCACGGGGTTGTCGCGCGACACCAGGGCTGCGCGCTCCAGGAACTGCTCGAGGGAGGCCGGCGTCTTGGCGATGTTCATGGCCGAGCCCGACAGCACGTACGACGGCCGCACCAGCACGGGGTAGCCCACCTCGTCGGCGAAGCGGCGCGCCTCGTCGAGGGTGGTCAGCTCTCGCCAGGGGGGCTGCGCCACGCCGATGCGGTCGAGCAGCTCGGCGAAGCGGTGGCGGTTCTCGGCGCGGTCGATGCCGTCGGCCTGGGTGCCCAGGAGGCGCACGCCGGCGTCGGCCAGGTGGCGCGCCAGGGTGTTGGGGATCTGCCCGCCCACGCTGACGATCACGCCCAGGGGCCGCTCGTGGTCCACCAGGTCGAGCACGCGCTCGAGCGTGAGCTCCTCGAAGTACAGCCGATCGGACATGTCGAAATCGGTGGACACGGTCTCGGGGTTGCAGTTGAGCATGACCGTGCGGTGGCCCAGCTTGCGCGCGGTGGTGCAGGCGCCCACCGAGCACCAGTCGAACTCGACCGACGAGCCGATGCAGTAGGGCCCGCTGCCCAGCACCATGACGGGGCGCCCCTGACCGTCGGGCAGCACCTCGGGCTCGCTGCCGCCGTAGGTGACGTACAGGTAGTTGGTCGAGGCCGGGAACTCGCCGGCCAGCGTGTCGATGCGGCGCACGCGGGGCACCACGCCGACCTCGAGGCGCCGGGCGCGCACGTCGGCCTCGCGACCCCCCCAGGCGCGGCCGATGGCGCGGTCGGAGAGGCCCAGGCGCTTGACGGCCAGCAGATCGCGCGCCTCGAGGGGCGCGCCGCGCATCGACGCCAGGCGCTCCTCGGCGCGCACCAGGCCCTCGACGCGCTCGAGGAACCAGGGATCGATGCGGCTGATCCCGTGAAGCTCGGCGACCCCGGCGCCCGCCGCAAAGGCCTGGGCCAGGGCGAACAGGCGCCGGTCGGTGGGGTTGGCGATCTCGTCGCGCGGATCTTCGACGTGGCCGCGTGGGTCGGTCACACCGTCGAGGCCCAACCCCAGGGAGCGCACGGCCTTCTGCAGGGCCTCCTCGAAGGTGGCGCCGATGCCCATGGCCTCGCCCACGCTCTTCATCTCCGAGCCGATGCGGCGCGAGGCGGCGCGGAACTTGTGCAGGTCCCAGCGGGGCACCTTGACCACCACGTAGTCGAGGGCGGGCTCGAAGAAGCAGCCGGTGACCCCGGTGACGGCGTTCTTGAGGTCGGCCAGCGACGCGCCCAGGGCCAGCTTGGTGGCCACCCAGGCCAGGGGATAGCCGGTGGCCTTGGACGCCAGGGCCGACGAGCGCGACAGGCGGGCGTTGACCTCGATGACGCGGTAGCGGCTGCCGTCGGGGCTCAAGGCGAACTGCACGTTGCACTCGCCCACGATGCCGATGGCCTCGACCACGCGCAGGCTGACCGTGCGCAGGCGGTGGTACTCGTCGTTGGTCAACGTCTGGGATGGCGCCACGACGATGCTCTCGCCCGTGTGGATGCCCATGGGGTCGAGGTTCTCCATGTTGCACACCGTCACGGCGTTGCCGTGGCGATCGCGCACCACCTCGTACTCGACCTCCTTCCAGCCGGCCAGGCACTCCTCGACGAGCACCTGGGGCGTGTGGGCCAGGGCCTGCGCCACGCGCTCGGCCAGCGCCTTCTCGTCGCCCACGATGCCCGAAGCCAGGCCGCCCAGGCTGAAGCCGGCGCGCACCATGGCGGGCAGGCCGATCTCGCGGGCGGCCTCGAGGGCCTCGTCGAGGGTGGACGCCGTGCGGCTGCGGGCCACGTCGACGCCGATGGCGCGCATGCGTGCGGCGAAACGTTGCCGATCTTCGGTCTCGTCGATGGCGTCGACGGGGGTGCCGAGGACGGTCACCCCGTACTTCTCGAACACGCCCGTGCGGGCCAGCTCGAGGCCCACGTTCAGGCCCGTCTGCCCGCCCACGTTGAGCAGCACGCCGTCGGGACGCTCGCGCGCGATGATGCGCTCGACCACGTCGGGCTCGACCGGCAGCAGGTACACCTGGTCGGCCAGGCCGGGCGTGGTCTGGATGGTGGCGATGTTGGGGTTGACCAGGATGGAGCGGATGCCCTCTTCCTTGAGCGCCTTGATGGCCTGGCTGCCCGAGTAGTCGAACTCGCCCGCCTGGCCGATGCGCAGCGCCCCCGAGCCCAGGATCAGCACCGACGTCGGGCGGTTCACTTCGCACCTCCGAGCTGAGCGACGAACCGGTCGAACAGGCCGTCGGTGTCGCACGGCCCGGGCCGCGCCTCGGGATGGAACTGCACGGCCGAGAACGGTCGGCGGCGGTGGCGGATGCCCTCGACCGACCCGTCGTTGGCGTTGGTGAACCACACCTCCCAGTCGTCGGGCAGGGTGGCGGGGTCGATGGCGTAGCCGTGGTTCTGGCTGGTCAGCGCGCAGCGCGGCGTGCCGGCCTCGCGGCAGGGCTGGTTCTGGCCGCGGTGGCCGTAGCGCAGCTTGTAGGTGCGCGCGCCGGAGGCCAGGGCCAGCAGCTGGGCGCCCAGGCAGATGCCGAACACGGGCTTGCCGAGGGCCAGCGCGCGGCGCAGCACGGCGATGGTGGCCCGGCACTGCTCGGGGTTGCCCGGCCCGTTCGACACCAGCACGCCGTCCCAGTCTTCGCCGGTGTAGTCGTGGTCGTGGGGCACCTGGACGACCTCGACGCCGCGCTGCACCAGCGCCCGCACGATGGAGCGCTTCGCGCCGCAGTCGACGAGCACCGCCCGCTTCGCGCCGTGGCCGTGGCGCACGACCTCGCGGGTCGAGACCTCGGCCACCACGTCGGTGCGGTTGGGGTCGATCATCGGCACGTCGACCGAGGCCACCCCCTCGGGGAGCAGGCGGCCCAGCATGGTGCCGCGCTCGCGCAGGCGCAGGGTGAGCGCGCGCGTGTCGATGCCGTGTACCCCGGGCACGCCCTCGGCCTGAAGCCAAGCGTGCAGGCTGCGCGGGTGGTCGGCGTGCGACGTGTCGGAGGACAGCGTGGACACCACCAGGCCGGCGGCCTGGATGCGACCGGACTCGAGGCGGTCGGCGTCGGGCGCCGGGACTCCGTAGTTGCCGATCAACGGGAACGTGCACACCAGGATCTGCCCGCGGAACGAGGGGTCGGTCAGGCTGAGATCGTAGCCGACCATGCCGGTGGTGAACACCACCTCGCCGGAGGCCGGGGCGAGGCGACCGAACGCCGTGCCTTGGAAGCGGGTGCCGTCCTCGAGCTCGAGGGTCACGTGGCGGAAGGCCTCGGGCATCGGAGCCTCCGTCGGGCGGGAAGTTGGCAAGAGGGTACGGATCGGCGGCAACGGCCACAAGGAAAAAGGGGCGGGCGTTTGACAAAGGCCGAAGACGTGCCCTACATTGACCACAAGCGTCCCAAGTGAGTGCGACGGCCATGCAGATCCAGGTGTTCTCCGGCGGTCCCTTCTTCGTGAACAGCTACGTGCTCTACAGCGACCGCGGCGGCGAGGGCGTGGTGGTCGATCCCGGGCTCGAGACCACGAAGATCAAGAGCTTCATCGGCGGCCGCAAGATCCGCATCCACTCGATCCTGCTGACGCACGGCCACGTCGACCACGTGCTGTACCTGAACGACGCCGTCGACGCGACCAACGCGCGCATCTGCCTGCACGAGGGCGACCAGGCGCTGTACGACAACGCGGTCGAGATGGCGCGCTACTTCGGCATCCTCACCATGGAGGCCCCGCGGCCCGTCGACTGGTACCTGCGCGACGGCGAAGAGGTCGTCATCGGCCAGGAGCGGCTGCAGGTGCTGGCGACCCCCGGTCACAGCCCGGGCAGCGTGTGCTTCCGCTTCGAGGACGAGTTCGTGCTCACCGGCGACACGCTGTTCAACGACGGCATCGGGCGCACCGACCTGCCCGGCGGCTCCTACGACCAGATCCTCCACTCGATCCGCTCGCGCCTGCTCAACCTGCCCCCCGCCATGGTGGTCTACCCCGGCCACGGCCCTTCGTCGACCATCGGCTTCGAGGCGGCCAACAACCCCTTCCTGGGCGGGTAGGGGCGGCGCATGAGCCAACAGGCCTATGTACGGCTGTTCCTGCAGCCCGTGGTCGACGAGTGCGAGGTGATGGCGCTGGCGCTCTACCGCATCACGCGCGACGGGCTGGTCCTGGCGGCGGCGGCGGGCGACGAGGCCGGGTCGGCTCCCGCCTCGCTGCCCCTGGGCGGATGCCCGGCCGGCACCGCGGCGCGGAAGGGCGAGCGCCGACGCGTGCACGAGGTCGAGGCCTCCGACGCCACCCTCCCCGACGCGGCGAGCGAGCTGATCGAGCCCGTGATCTTCGACGGCCTGCCCGTGGGCGCGCTGGTGGCCGCGTCGGGCGTGCCCCACGGCGTGGACGACTGGACGGCGCAGCTGGTGGCGCTGGCGGCCTCGCGGCTGGCCCCTGTGCTGGCCTGGCCCGACCCGGCGGCGGCCCTGGCGGCGGCCGAGGTCGTCGACGGGCTGTCGGCGCGCTTCGAGGGGCGCTTCGACTGGACGGGCGTCTACGCGCGCACCGGAGCCGACGACCTGCAGCTGGTGGCCTTCGTGGGCGAGCCCACGGTGCACGTCCGCATCCCCGTGTCCACCGGGCTCTGCGGGGCCGCCGTACGCGAGAACGCCGTGCAGAACGTGGCCGACGTGCGGGCCGATCCGCGCTACCTGGCCTGCTCGCTGCGCACGCGGTCCGAGCTGGTGGTGCCCATCCGCGACGCCGCGGGGAACGCCGTGGCCGAGCTCGACATCGACAGCGATCGCGCGGGCACGTTTCCGGCCGAGGCGGTGGCGGTGGTCGAGGCCGCGGCCATCGCGCTGGCTCCCCACTTTTGAGACCGCCGTAAAAATGGCCGAACAGGCCTGATTGCTCTCCGGTGCGAGGCTTCCGAGCGCCGGAGAGACAATCGAAGCCCCCGAGCGGTCTTCGCGTGGCGCCATGCGCGCGCCAGGGGACCCGGACGCCACGAGAGGGGCCGGGTTGCCCCTCTCATGGGTAGGCCTGTTCGGACCTTTTTACGGGGACCCCATTTTTCAGCGGCGATCTGACCCCAGGGCCTCGACCGCGACCTCGGAGCGCAGCGTGGCCAGCTCGGACGCCGTCAGCCGGACCAGGTCGAGCGTGAGCATGGGCTGCACGATGGGCGTGTAGACCAGCTGCCAGGGCTCGCTGTTGTAGGTGCGCGCGGGGATGTCGGCGCCGGCCAGCGGGGGCGTCGACGCGACGGCGCGGGCGCGGCGGCAGAGGCGATCCTGCCCCGAGCGGTCGTCGGTGCGGTAGCAGTTCAGGTCGCGCAAGAGGAACACGGGTCGCGTCGCCTTGCGACTTCCCGCGAGCCACTCGGACAGGCCGACCACCTCGACGCGCCGCTCGGCCAGGCGCGCCAGCGCCCGTACGAAGGGTCGCGTGCGGAAGATCTCGTCGTAACCCTGGCGCTCGGGCCGGTAGCCGTGGCTCCCGGGAGGCTCCAGGTCGACGCGCACGCCGTGATCGGACAGGAGCACGATGGCCTTGTCGGGCAGGCGCGAGAGCGCGTCGCGCGCGAAGAGGTACTGGCGCTGTTGGTCGTGGAGCACGTTGGTGGTGACGTCGAGGTGCGTGACGGCGGGCAGCAGGGCCAGCAGCAGCACCCCCGCGTCGAGCAGGCGGGGGCGGAGCCGGGGGCCGTCGAGGAGCCCGGCGGCGCGGGACAGGCCGACCCCCGCCAGCGCACAGGCCGGACCCAGGGCGGCCAGCTGGTACCGCATGCCCTGGAACAGCACCTCGCCCGACACCGAGAAGGCCAGCCCCACCAGCACCACGCCGGCCACCACCAGCAGCGTGACGGGCACGCCCAGCGCCTCGGTGTCGGAGCGCGCCCGCCGCGACGGGAGCAGCGAAGCCAGCGCGGCCACGGCGAAGAGGCCCGGGAACGCGCGCTCGTCGAGGCCGAAGAAGGCGGCCCTCACGTGCTGCGACATCACGGGGGTGCGCAGCATGCCCAGGCGCCACATCACCGGGACGAAAGGCCGGGACGGATCGTGGACCTGCATGTCGTCGGTGAGCCACGCCCAGGTGAGCCCGGCGGCCGACGCCAGCAGCAGCGTCACCACCGCCGCGACGCGTGCCCACGGTGCGATCCGGCCGGCCAGCCGGCGCAGCGGTGTCCACGCGAGGGCCAGCGCCACAATGGCGGCTGCGGCCAGCAGCACCGGGGGCGCGCCGGCGCGGGGCCGATCGGACAGGGTCTTCAAGAAGTAGGGCACCTCGGCTGCGAGCAGCGGCGCCGCCAGCGCCGAGGCGCCGACCAGGGCCAGCCAGGCGACCGGCCGAGGGCGGGCGGAGCCCAGCCCGCCGCCGTGCAGGAACACCGCCAGCAGCGCGGCGCCCAGCACCGAGGACTGCACGAAGGCCTCGGGGCGGCAGTGGACGAAGAGCACCAGCGCGAGCACGGCGGAGACCAGGTGCGCTGGGCGGCGGGACGTGAGCCATCCCGCGACGTGGGCCAGCGCGGCGGTCGCGAACAGCGCCGCCCAGGTCTCGAGCGACACGCCGTTGGCGAACCACGCGCCCAGGGGGACCACCCCGGCCGCCGCCCCGGCCGCCAGCGCGGCGCGACGCGAGCCGTCGAGCCTCTCGGCCAGCACGAAGGCCGCCGGAGCCAGCAGCGCTCCCGCCAGGGTGGTCGTGGCGAACGCCAGGGGCAGCGACGGGCCGAAGAAGGTGAACAGGGACGCCAGCATCGCCACGACCAGGGGCGGGTACTCGCCCAACGACCAGCGCCACGAGCCGTCGAGCCAGGCCAGCGCGTGATCGAGGTGCACGAAGTCCGACTGCGCGGCGGTCATGGGCAGGCGGGGCGCCACCAGCACGCGAAACACGACCGTGGCGGCGGTCAGGCAGGCCAGCAGCGCCACGCGCCGCGGATCGGCCCGAAGGTCGCGGACCAGGCCGGCCAGCAGCAGCGCCAGGTAGAGCGCCAGGGCCGCGAGGGCCGCGGCGATCACCGGCCGACCGTCGGCGTACACGCCGCCGTGCTCCCCGGGCCCCTCGGACTCGGAGGCGTCGTGCACGGCCTCGAGCGCGCTGGACAGCCGGTCGACGATGGCCGCGGTCTGCTCGGGGGTCGCGGGCGGCCCCGCGCAGTCGGCGTCGGAGAGCACGGGCGCGGCCAGGTCGGTCAGGCGGGCCAGGAGCGGCCGCCACGTCGCGTCGAGCTCGGACCGCACGCGCGTGCTCGAGAGGGGCTGCAGGCCGCCTCCGGCCCGTGCCACCCCGGCCCACAGCACGGCCGCCACGCCCGCGTCGTCGTGAAAGGCGAGCAGGGCCCCGGCCTCGACCGGCAACACCTCGGGCTCGGGCAGGCCCACGTCGCGCGCCAGCGGCGCCAGGCGCTCCCCGGCGCAGGTGGACCTCGGGGCGGCGCGGGCCGCCGGAAGCCAGGCGGCGAGCAACAGCACGAGGAGAAGGCGACGCGCCATCGGGACTCCCGGGCGGGACCGCGCGAGCATGCCACGGGGCACCCGCCGGCGCAAACGCGAACCGGCCGTGA
>Ga0233425_10007904_pt1 | contig 14541 bp, 14 predicted proteins | sample Watercolumn_Towu_2_FD_181712 | JGI IMG/M metagenome (GOLD analysis project Ga0233425, IMG submission 181712) | Freshwater microbial communities from Lake Towuti, South Sulawesi, Indonesia - Watercolumn_Towuti2014_140_MG | ecosystem: Environmental > Aquatic > Freshwater > Lake | place...
CCCAAGCATTTATTGCCATTCCGATTTTGATTTTTGCATACCTTCTGCATATCATCAAAGTCAAAAACTGGAAAATGTTTCGATGGTTGACTGCTATTGGAGTAATAGCATTTATTTTCGTCCTCTCTCCGCTCAATCCCTATCTCTCATGGGTCAACTCCCCCAATCTCAAGCAGACTGTCTTTAGTGATTTTCTAAAATTTTCTTTAGATAAACTTCTCTCACAAAATATTGTTTGGTATTGGGGAGTATATAAATGGCTTGGAGTAGTGCTACCACCTATTTACTGGCAGGTTGCCAATAGATTGGTCTTGTTATCAGCCTTTGGAATACTTCTCTACATCTGGAAAGTGTATAAAAAAAAGAACGTCGTAGTAGATATCTTTTCTGTTATATACATGCTTCTCGCTATCACAATTTATGTCACTTCTATCTACTACTTTGACTGGCAATATCACAAGACAGTCGGGTACTCGCTCGGAGTCCAAGCTAGGTATTTCTTCCCCGCTATCTCTATGCAGATGGGCATACTCATGACTGGTATCCTCTCGCTAGGGTGGTCGTCCAAACTCACTGCCAGGCTTCGTTCTGGACTTGTCATATTTATCTTCTGGATGCAGTTGGGTGGGTTGTGGAGACTCATTACTAGCTACTACGATACATCATCAATTGGAGTGTTTATCACCCAAGTTAGTCAGTACAAGCCGTGGTTTGCCAAAGGAGACATGTGGTTTTTGTGGATATCTCTATATGCTCTCTCAATAATTTGTCTAGTTATTAAAACTATAAATAGTAATCAGAAAACATCAAATTCCTGAATCGAATCTACTGCTGCCTCTTGTAGATCTATGCCATATAAGTGTTTATATCCATTTTGCTCCAAAGCTTTCAGTATTTTGCCGTCAGAGCATCCGATATCTAGGATATGTGAATCAAATGTAGAATATTTTTGGATCATTCTCAGCACTATATGGTGCTTGTTTATCATTCCTATATCAGTAGGCTCATTTTCCTTGAACGTCTTGACTTGATTATCTATAAATTGTTTTTTAATATTTTGCATATTTTACTTGGCCACGTGCCACCACGGTTGTATCCAAAAATACGACAACATTAGACAGAATTGTATCGTAAGTAGAGCTAAGATAAAGTATCTAGCTTTGGGGTAAGCTTGATACGCGCCCACCATTCCCAGTACATATACGACTGGCAGTCCTGATACAAAGAAAGCCTTTAACTCAGATGGATAAGGCAAGTGGTAGTTATACAAAATATAAGCAATGATTCCCGATCCAAGATAAGTCATCATCACATTAAATATTTTGGGTTTACTCATCTTCAATTTCGTCCATCCTAGGATTGCAATTATTGTCAGTGGGAACCCCAGTAACCAAAGGCCAAAGGCCATCTTATGAAAAGCAACCACAGGTATAGTCGTCTGATATCCATCATGCCAAAAAGTATTCCACGTACCTCCAATAAATGAATAGTGATGTGCTTGAAACATATCTCGCTTGGTAATCCACGCCAGGTTTGTAAAAAATCCAAGATCACGCGCTTCGCGACCTGGCGGAAAAGGGAAAAATGACTCTGCCATAGCGAGAGGAACTTTGTAGTGATAAATATTACGTAAAATAATCGGGCTAATCGTCAGGACAAATAGTGAGCCATACAAAATCATTAATGAAATATTTTTGCCTCTTGCTTGCCACAACGCCACAAAGTATGCCGGTCCTAGCGTAAAGATAGTGTATTTCGTATAAAACCCCAATGTCAGTAACAAGATATTTATGATCGAGCTAGGCGCAATTACCATATACAAGAGTGCCGACCCCAAAAATAGATCATTTAAAAATTCGTTGCTTATCATAGGCACTAAGTAATTGACTACTGGCAAAGACGCCAATGCATACATAGCCACTATCGCTAAATCATGATTTTGCGGAAACAAATTTTTGGCCGCTAGATACACTACAAGCAGAAAAATCAAGTAATACAAAATATTTTGATATTGGACTGCCTGGATTCCACCAAGCAAATAACTAGGTAATCCTAAGATGTAATAAAGTGGTGTTTGATAATATTGCCAACCCTCATGTGGTAAAGGCAATTTTTGGTGAGATTTGATGTACTCAAAATACTCAATATGTCCTAGTCCATCAAATCCATGTAAAGGATCATAAAGAGTCGCGTTGTGAATATGCAATACCAATGTGCAAAGTAAAATCGCTCCTATTACCAGATTCCGCAAATTCATATTTGTATTCTACTGCAAATTTGCTAGCATAAATATATGGACGACTTGCGTAATTTGTCACAGCGTACCAGCACTCCCAAAAAGAGAGTCGGTCGCTCAGTCTCCTTAAACGGTATTCATGCCATAGATGTCGAGCTCAACAAATCCGAAAATCTCAACGACCCCATCGTCGATCTCAATATAAAAGTCAACAACCCAATTGGTCGTTTGTGGTTGGCTCTCAAGCGCATCTGGCAATCACAAAACACCATTATCCAATTACGTTTTACGATTCCTTTACTGGTGTTGCCTATTGTCTTGTATGTTTTGTATATTCTCTGGCAGGGTAGGGGGATGAGTATCCCCATGTCAAAACTTGGGGTGATACACGAAGTCAATATGGGTGGCACCCCCTCCGATATTCTTGTCCTTCCTACATCCGATGTTTACGTTATCAAGTATGACGTGAGTTTCAACAAAACTACTCGACTCGCAGAGAAACCAGTGATTGTCGTTGGTACTTATCACTCGCCCAGCAACACACTCAAAGTAGAGAGTATCACGCCATATAGTCAGATAGATTTACCACAGTCTGCGCTCACGTCGTCACAAAAAACATCGGTCTGGGAGAGTATTTGGCAGTTTATCGAGCAGTTTAAGTAGGGGTAGTGTAAAATGAGCATATGGAAGAGGGTAAAGAAGTTATCGAAAAAAATGGGCAAATTTTCGCCCATGTGATTCGTAAAGCTCATAGACCAGATGGGGTCAATTTTATGACCCCCGACGACTATACTCTCCAACTAGGCATGATTTCTCACCCTGCCGGCAAGCATATCCGTGACCACATCCACAATCCTCATATCCACTATAAAGTCGACACGACCCAGGAATTTCTTTATGTCGAGTCTGGCAAAATCAAAGTCACTATTTATGATTATGGTTGGAATGTTATCAAAGAGGTCATACTTTCCGCGGGCGACATCCTTCTTCAAGTTTCTGGTGGTCATGGTTTTGACGTGCTCGAGCCATGCTATTTAATAGAAGTCAAGCAGGGTCCTTTTCCTGGCGACAAGCTCATGAAGTTCTACCGGGAAGATCCCCCCACCAAATTATGATTCCCGTCAATGCGCCTCTCATCACCAAAGAGTCAAAACAACTAGTCTCTCAGGCACTAAAAGAAGGGTGGATCAGTTCTGCTGGACCATATATCAATGATTTCGAAACAGAATTTGCCAGATACTTGGGGGTCAAACATGCAATTTCTGTCAATACGGGGACTGCCGCCCTCCATATCGCTCTCCTTGCCGCAGGCATTGGGGCAGGGGACGAGGTGATTGTACCAGCGTTCACCATGGCTGCATCTTGGATGGCTGTGATGTATACCGGCGCTACCCCGATCTTTATCGATGTCGAACCCGATAACTACACGATAGATCCCAACCTCATCGAAAACGCGATTACAAAACACACCAAAGCCATCATGCCTGTCCATATTTATGGTCACCCTGCTGATATGGATCCAATCCTAGATATCGCGAAAAAACATAATCTACTCGTAATCGAAGATGCCGCCGAAGCGCATGGTGCTACTTACAAAGGCAAGCTCACCGGCTCAATCGGCGATATCAATGCATTCAGTTTTTATGCCAACAAAATCATCACGACCGGTGAAGGGGGGATGGTCACAACAAATCGGGACGATTTCGCCGATATCGCTCGCCGCATGAAAGATCTTGCCCACTCAAAAGATAAGCGTTTTATTCACGACGCGCTTGGTTACAACTATCGTATGACCAGTATGCAGGCCGCCCTTGGTAGTGGCCAGCTCAAACATATAGATGAGTTTTTACAAATCAAAAAGAATATGGCCCAGCAGTATCAAATTGGTCTTCAGGGGATCAAAGGACTTACCCTTCCTTCCACGCGTGACTGGGCTACTCATGTCTACTGGATGTATGCTGTACTAGTTGATCCTGCACAATTTGGTATGGCAAAAGATGATCTACGCCAAAAACTATTAGAAAATGGTGTCGACACCCGCGACTTCTTTTATGCACCTACTCAACAACCCATCCTTCAAGGCCTGGCCTTGAAGGATTCTTATCCAGTTACAAAACTTATTGCAGAAAATGGTTTTTATCTCCCATCTGGTCTAGCGATTACCAATGAGCAAATTGAAGCTGTCTGTGCGACAATAAGATCTATATGGCGCTCGGTGTAAAATCTACAGGCTTGCTTTCTATATTGGTGCTAGGATCAGGCAATGTCTTGGGCACGATCATCTCGGCAATTGCTCTCATTTTGTTTTCTAGGTTCATGGGACCTATCGAGTTTGGGCTCTTCTCAGCAGGTCTTGCAGCCATGCAAATCGTGGTTAGGCTCGCAGATATGGGCACCAATATGGCAATCGAGAGACTACTTGCTCGTACACACATTTTCAATCAATCTTTGGCAGACAAATATATGCGAGTTGGGATGTGGTTAAAGGTAATAGTTCTGCTTATTTGTTTTGCAATCGGGTGGTGTATGGCTCCGTGGTTGAGTATTACTATCCTGCGTATCGAGCATTATTCCTTTCTGAGAATGGCTATCATCTTATCCATTGGTACTGTATTTTTTGAGTTCGCTACTGTCTTGTTTCAGTCTAGTCACAACTTTGCTACAGTCGCCCGCATCACCATAGCACAGGCTACTGGCAAACTATTGTTTGGCCTCATTCTTCTATGGCAAGGTATGTTAAATGCCACATCAGCACTGTTACTTTATGGTGTCATGCCAGGGTTAGGTACTGCCGTTTTTTGGTCAAAGTTTCCCGTATCAAACTTCACTCTTCCTCCAACATGGAAAAAAGACATCGTACAAATACTCTCAGTTGCCAAATGGACAGGTCTTGCCGCTGTATCGGCTACTCTTGCTGACAATATCGATACTCTCATGATTCAGTCTTACATGAGTAGTTATGATACGGGGATCTGGGCAGGTGCAGTCCGCATTGCCACCTTTGGTAGTTTGCTCGGTTGGACTGTAGGGTCAGTCCTTAGCAATAGAGTCGCTAGGTATCACGATCCAGATAATCTCAAGAAATATATCAGCAAATCCTGGAAAATCGCACTCGGATCATTTGTTTTACTGCTTCTTACCATCCCGTTTGCCAAATATCTAGTATTGTTCACCATCGGTCAAGAATACTTAGGAGCAGTTTATCCACTACAAATCTTGTTGATTGCAATGGGCCTGTCTGCCGCAATCTCGCCGTATTCAGCACTATTTTATTTGTTTGATCGCCCCCAATACTATGCATATGCCGGTATTATGACGGCGCTCTTCTTGATTGTAGGTGATTACTACCTCATTCCCCAAATTGGCATCAGTGGAGCTGCCTACGTCAGGCTAGCCGTCAAAACCATTACCCTGATATTTACTGTTTATTATGCATTCAACTCGCTTCATAAACATCTCAAAAAAGTATGAAGTCAAAAAAAGTAGTGCTGTTTGAATTGCTCAAAATAATTTTAGCGTTTTTAGTCATCAATCTACACATTGAAAGTTTTGTATTATCCAATCCATTTACTCCTTTGTACTACCTAGGATGGTACAGCGTGCCGCTATATATTACAATGAATTTTTACTTCAATTCCGACAAGTTTAAGGTAGCAAATTTTAACCTATCACAATTCACAAAAATCATCCAAAGACTACTAATACCACTCATCTTTTGGTCGATAGTTGGCTTTATACTTCATCCAGAATTAATAACTATAAAATATTTATTCAGACAAATGATTACCGGTACTGCCGTAAATCCTCCCTTATATTACTTAACTACTTTGATCTATGTCAGTGTCATAATATTTGTGCTTAAAAAATATCTTTTCAATAATCCACTCCTAGTATTTTCACTTATTTGCCTATTTGTTTTAGTAGAAAGTACAGGTATCGAAATGTACTTCGCGTCAAAATTGTGGATTCAAATACAATTAGCGGTAGTTCGTATATTTGAGTATTTTAAATATGCCCTCTTAGGGCTTTATCTCCCCAATATTTATGAATCTGTCAATAACAAGCTCAACAAAAAATTTCTCTATTGTCTTACATTATTGTTGCTGATTTTGGATATTGGATTTGAATCATATTTCCATCCATCGCATATGAGCTATGGCGGGATCATCCAATTTACTACCGTTACTTTACTCATGATCTCAATGATTACTTTTGCAAAAATTATGCCTCTTGCGACAAGCAACAATCACATTTTAAGTTTGAGTAAATATACGCTTGGGATATATTGTCTTCACACTTTTATTATCGAAAGAGTATCCTGGCAAACAAATGGTATTTTCTTATCGTTATCAGTATTTTTTGTGAGTTACCTGATTGCGCTCATTATTGATAAAATATTTATGGGTAAACTAAACGTTGTGGTTTCTTGATGTATATGAATAAATTTGGTCTCACTGCCCATATGATCGTTAAAAATGAAGATCAGTGGGCGTGGTACGCGATTATGTCAGTACTCCCATATGTTGATCATTTCTTTATCACGGATACTGGCTCCAGTGACCATACAGTGGAGCTCATCCAGTCGCTCTCCTCACCTAAAATAACTTTCAATCAAATCAGGGCAAATAGTCCCAAAGACATTGCTCAGCTTCGCCAAGCCCAGTTAGATGCGACTACGACAGATTGGGTCTGGATAGTCGATGGTGATGAGATATATCCAGATAATCTGGTCAAAGAATGTATAGTTGCGATTAAATCTGATAAATACGAAGGGTTGGTAGTGAGGCGTTATGACCTCCTAGGCGATATCTATCACCGTCAGTTAGAGTCAGTGGGTACATACAATATCTTTGGTCATTCCGGCCATTTACTTACTAGATTTGTCAATAAAAAGAAAATCACTGGTCTCCACTATAGTGGAGACTATCCACTCGAAGGATTTTTTGACAATACAAATACTTCAACAAGAGATAGGTCTGTCAAAAATTGGTACATCACCAAAGCGTCTCTCTATCACGCCATGTATCTACGACGCTCCAGTTTGGGAGCCAATTTGAGCATGTTCAATAGGACTAAATACAAAATCGAGCGGGGAATAAAAATTGATGCAACGTATCCAGCAATATTTAATACTCAAGTACCAGGATACAATTTGCAACCACTCAGTCGTAGATCACTTATATACGAAATATTTGCCGCCATAATCACACCTATCAAAAATCTAAAAAGAAAAATACTATGAAAATCGCATTTTTGCACATGACCATGGGACTAACCAACCGGGGGAGTGAAATATCTTTAGGGTTGTTAGCATCAAGTTTGTGCAAAAAACACGAAGTGGTAGTACTTCAATCAGGTAAAGTCACACATCAAAAATATCAACAAGTTCAAGTACATCCTCTCACTGTCGCTCCACCTACTTCTCCTCAAAATATTTTCGAGAAAATCTTGTTGCGTCTACGCATGGATAAAGAATCAAAGCAAGTTGTCGAGTTCACTCACTCCTGCAAAAAATATCTAAGTGAATTCGATCCCGATATCGTTGTCGCTACAAATGGCTCCCTACAACTCAAAATCCTAAAATCATTCAAATTACATTCAAAAATTGTCTGTTTTGGTAGAGCAGGTATCGGTCAGCATGATCTCATGACTTTGCGTACTGCGCCAGATTTATTTATCGCTCTCTCGCAATCAGCCTATGACTGGGCAACTCGTTACCAAATGTCACGCACAAAAGTAATATACATCCCCAACCCAGTTAGCACGACTCGCAAAACACCAAAACTAAAACTATATCTTCCACACCCGATTGTGCTGGTAGTAGGCGCTCTCGCCAAATACAAAAACATTATTTCCGTCGTCAAAGCCGTCAAAGATATAGATTATAGTTTGCTCGTTATTGGTGACGGCGAGCAAGCCGGTGAGCTAGAAAAAGCCCTATCTGATTTTGGAGGTGAGTTTCGCTGGATCAAAGAAGTCGATCCCAGTGAGATTGCTAGCTTTTACGCGAGTGCTGATGTTTTTTGCTTTGTCCCAGATCCCCAAGAAGCTTTTGGTCGCGTATATCTCGAGGCTATGACCGCAGGTCTGCCTATCGTTGCCAGTGACGATCCGATTCGTCGGGAACTGATCGGCGAAACAGGTTATTATGTCAATCCACATGATCACATCCAACTCAAAAATCAAATCATCCAAGCCGCCAATTCTGCAAAAATCAATTATTCCAAACAGCTAGAGCCATATAAAACTGATACTATTATCAAGCAAATCGAAAGCGCATTTTATGAACTCACAAAATAAACCACTCGCTTCAGCGATCCTTGCAGTCTACAATAGCGAGACTACCATAAAAGCCACACTAGATTCTCTGCTTCTTCAGTCGGTTCCTATCGAAATAATTGTCATAGATGATGGCAGTACCGACAAATCTCTCAAAATCATCAATACCGATGAATCGATTCATCGGTACATAAAAGTATACAAACAAAATCATGCTGGTCCAGCTCTAGCGCGCAATCTAGGTAGTCGGCATGCAAAATCGGACATTCTATTATTTGTAGACTCTGACATGGTATTCGACAGGGATTACGTCAAAGATTTAATTGCACCAATAAAAGATAGTGAGTCGATAGGTACATATACAACACAGGAGATGGTAGCAAACTGGCAGAGTGTCTGGGCTCGCTGCTGGAATATAGAGGAGGGGTGGGAGGATAAGAAAAGATTCCCCAAGAATCCTCCCAAATACGGTACTGATTTTCGTGCTATTTTAAAGTCTGAGTTTGATAGGGTAGGGGGATTTGACAATATCGGCTATACCGATACTTGGAGTCTTTTCCACAAGCTAGGTGTACGCCCTTTAGCTACCAAAGCCATTTGTTATCACAAAAATCCCGACAGTTTGTCTGCAGTTTTTCGTCAAGCCCGCTGGGCCGCCAAGCGACCTTACAAATACGGTATTCTGGGCACATTCTTTGCACTCATGCGCACCTCGCTACCGCTCTCAATCATAATCGGCATCTCCAAATTTTACAAAGAACCGTTCTTTGTAAAATTTAAAATAATCTATGACCTCGGCAGATTTGTGGGGATAATGGAAATGCTTCTTACTGGCAAACTCACGAAATAATTAGCGAAAAAATCTCAATCTCCAGGCTTCTTTAGTGTATTCAATCGCCATCTGTGCGAGCTTGGATTTTGATACTCCACCGATCCTTGTTTGGTAGGTCGTAGGTACTTCCACCATCTTGTATCCTGACTGAGCGGCATAAAACACGAGGCGTAGGTGATAGTCACCATAACCATAATAAATCCGCGATAATCCTAGTTTCTCTAGATCAGTTTTGTGGATAGCATAATAGCCACTGGTATTATCCCAAATGGGCAGACCAAACAGTCTAAACATGCCATTAAACAAAAATGTTGGCAACATCCTCCAACCTTTCATTCCTCCATCACCCGCAAACCGCGATGCTACAACCAGCTTTACATCATCTATAAGATGCATGAGCATATTGGGCATGTCTTCAGGATCATGGTTGCCGTCAGCATCCATCCCAATTACTATATTTCCCTTTGCTTTGGCCATACCTTCGCCAATCGATAGTCCTAGTCCATGATTTTTTTTACGCACAATCAATCGAATATTTTTGTTTTTTTCTGACGCTTTCTTTACGACTTTTGCCGTACCATCGGGCGAGTCATCATCCACAATCAGTACTTCATGTTTATAACCTGCCTTAGATAATACGCGACTTACATGGATTGCGTGCTTGACTATCGCATCTTTTTCGTTAAATGTAGGTAATACGACTGAAATATAATCCATAAATACTCTGCTATTCCTGCTAATGTTATCAGATTGCCTATTTTTTGTGCAGTGGGAGCTCTAAAAATTATCCTGATCTCACTTTCACCTTTATCTACAAAACAAGCCATCAGTCCAGAATCGTCGATATGAGTTGCCTGTCGTACCGTCACATAGCAATTACTTGGTAGTTGCCAGATAGGGAAATAAGCTGTGTTTATGCGGACCTCACCTGCACTAGTGGTTTTTAGCTTTAGATGTTTTTCATTTGATTTTTCACTTATCCACTCTATTTCGCCTGCTCCACTTATATATTCAGCGCGCAGTCCAAAAGGTGAGGAGTCTCTCGTAGCTCTAGTTTTTGGTGCATACTCACCATACGAATCGCCAGTTTCTCTGGCAAAATATTTTAAGTCATAGTGGCTATCGTAATAAGCATTGGTGTGAGCCATCGACATCGCAGGTATTATCATCATCGTAGTGATTATTATTGCCAAAACTTTTTGCCATTTGTAGTTTTGGATTTGTTCGATGATGATTGCGCTTGTCCACGTAGAGGCAAATACTATGCACAAAAGTAGTCGCCACGGGAAGTCGATGATGTTGCCGAGCCACCATTCATACAACAATTTTGAACCTGGTAATATCAAAAATATTGTTAATCCACTCATCACGACGAGGTAACGCAATAATATATTTTTCTTACGGAGTGAAAATGGGATCGCAATAACGAGTATAAGAGCCGCGACTATTCCCATACTAAATGACATTCCATCATTTGGTCCAGGTAGTGATACTCCGTACCCCCAATAATTTGAGAGTAACTGGCCCATTGTCGGAAACATAAGTATCGTATCGGACAAACTAGGCGAGTAATAAGTATCTTTAGTAAAAAGCACAGTAGGTAGGAGATTAAACAATGCAATACAAAGTGCAACTAGGTACGGCCCAAAAAAGTATTTCAGTTTTCCTACAAAATTTTCTTTCTTTTCAAAAATCAGAACATACCCTAAATAAAAAGCCGAAAATGCCGCCGACGCCACCGGATGCGTCAAAAACAAACCACTCCAACCCAATATCGTGACTGCACGCGACTTATGCAAAAATCCATAAAGTAATAGTGGGGGAAACAAAAACGACATCGACTCACCTAGTGCCCCCCGCACATAAATATCTACGAATCGATACGGAGCTAAACTATAAACAATCGCTCCCACCCAAGCAGCTACCGTACCATATCGAGCAATAAGTGCAAAATACATGAGTAAGCCTGATGCGATATAGGTAATCCCAAGCGTCAGTTTAAAACTATCAAAAGTTGATGCTCCCATGCTTTGCCACAACTCACCAAGCATATATGGCAACTGATAATTGAGCATAAGTACTGGAGAGCCTATTCCCCCCAGTACCTCTTTCGCCCACATGGGAGGGAACTGTCCATCTTTGAGTGCGGTGTGGTATGCGATCGAGCGAGCGATATGTGGGTTTACATCATGCATTTTGGGGAGACCAGGGATGCTTAGATCGCGCATAAAATAACTCAAAAATAATCCAAGAAAAATTGCGATCAACCATTTTTTTATTGTCATAACCTTATCCTACTATAGCCTGATACAATTGTGGTATGACTTTTATTCTTTCACTTGGACTTTTCTTCAGATTACTATTTATTCATCAGTCCCTCTGGCTCGACGAAAGCATCGAAGCTCTCGCCCTTATGGGTCGCCTAGGACCGTTGATGCAATACGCTCTCGCTGACTACCAGCCTCCGTTATATCACCTTGTAGGCTGGGTCAATACTCAAATTTTTGGCTACAGTGAACTTGCACTTCGCCTGCCATCTCTTTTATCTGGCATGTTGACCATTTATTTTGTTTATCGTATTGGTTGCTTACTGGTGGATCACTCTACCGGTCGTATCGCAGGTCTCCTTGCCGCCACGAATCCGCTCCTTATTTACTATAGTGTCGAAGGTCGCACTTATGCATTGACGACCTTCTTTGTCACCGCTAGTTTTTACTATTTTATCCAGTTGCTGGATACAAATAATCATTCAAAACTGAACACTTTGTACTATGTACTATTTACAATCTGTTTCATCTATACCTCATATTTGTCTTGGTTTTTGCTCTTATCAATGGGCATTTATGCACTATCCAAAAAACGCTTCGACATCGTCGCAATGCAGGTCTTCTCGGCTCTTACTTTGCTCGCTTGGATGCCATCATTTGTTAGTTCGCTCGCGATCGGTCAGTCCACTAGGATGGGGAGTCCACAGTGGGGAAAGGTGGTAGGAGGACTAGAATGGAAATCACTCCCACTCACATGGGTCAAGTTCAATATTGGTCGTATTTCCTTTGCCAACAAAACATTATATGCGGCAATCGTCATGGGTTTAGTTGCTCTACATTTCTCTATACTTCGCCATTTCAATCTCAAGAAATACTTGGTACTTCTGATTTGGTTGATCCCTCCTGTAGTCCTTGGTTTAACCACGGCATATTTTCTCCCAGTCTATTCATACTTCCGCCTTCTCTTTATCCTACCTGCATATTTATTGTGTTTAGCTCTCTCATCAAAAAATCTCTCTAGGTTTGTGGTTGTCTTCAATATCATTTTTGTCTTTGTATATGCGATGACGCCAAGCAACCATAAAGAAAATTGGCGTAATCTTGTAGCTCATATTCCTGCAGGTAGTGTTGTGGCTATGCCATCTCGTGCTCAGAGTGCTCCGTTGCGATACTATGGCTATGACAAAGAGATCATCGAACCGAGTCATGAGGATTTGCAAGGATCACCGGTCTTTTATATTCGCTATGTCGAAGATTTGTTTGATACTAAAAAGGCAGGACAGGCAAACTTTAAAGAATCTGGTTATACTATTACCAGTCAGAGGGTTTATCCCGGTATACAAGTAGATATTTATGAAAATAGGAATTGATGTCTCACAAATGTGTTACGAAGGTACAGGTGTAGCTCGCTACGTTTTTGGTCTTGTAAATGCGCTACTAAATCTAGATACTCCTCACGAATTTATTCTTTATGCCGGGGCTTTCAGACAAAAAGCTTTTTTTGATCAACTCAAAAAAAATTCACCATGGGACAAAGCCAAATGGATCATCTTGCCTATCCCCCCCAAAGTATCTGGTTTAGTATTCAATACTTTCTCATTACCCATGAGTTCCTTGATCGGACCGGTCGATGTCTTTCATAGTTCCGACTGGGCAAGTTTTAAAACTGTTGGGGTGCCAGTCACCACAATACACGATTTAGTCTTTATCAAATATCCCGCAACACTCGACAAGTTGATATTAAATACTCAAGTGAAAAGATTATCAAAAATAGTGAAAACAAAATCACACATTATTGCTGATTCAAAGAGTACAAAAAATGATCTCGTGGCAACATACGGCATTCAATCGGATTTAATTGATGTGATATATCCAGGTATATATGAGTCTTACACGCCACAATCAAGCACAGAAATAGAACGCGTGAAAACAAAATATAACTTACCAGACAAATATATCCTATCTGTAGGTACAAAGGAACCACGTAAAAATTTACCTCGCCTGGTCGAAGCATGTCATACCCTTTCGCTTCCTCTTGTTTTAACAGGTAAATACGGTTGGGGTACGCCACTTACAACCCCGGGGGTTATAAGTACAGGTTTTGTGTCAGACACAGATTTGCCAGCTCTATATAGTTCAGCCGCCGTCTTTGCCTATCCTTCGCTATATGAAGGTTTTGGTTTCCCTGTACTTGAAGCCATGGCCTGTGGTACGCCTGTAGTGACCTCAAATGTTTCCTCACTCCCTGAAGTGGTAGAGGATGCCGCAGTACTTGTAGATCCCCAAAGTGTCGAGAGTATCATGGCTGGGATCGCAACCGCTCTAGAAAATCGCGCTATCTATATAGAACGTGGCTTTAAACAAGCCAAACTATTTACCTGGGACAGCACAGCCAAAAAAACACTGGAGGTCTATGAAAAGATTGCAAATAGGCATTGATATCAACGAAGCCAACGTCACCTCGCGTGTCGGTACAGGTCAATATCTCTACAACATTCTCAAGTATTTTCATAATCACGATGAGATTGATTTCCACTTGTATCATCGTGACGCGTTGCAGGGTGACATGCCAGTTGCAGCACCGCATTGGCAGTATATCCAGGTATCACCCAGTCGAGCTTGGCTTTCCTTTTCGCTTCCTCTTTATTTGGCGATACACAAGCGAAATGATGTATTTTGGGCTCCTGCTCACTATATGTCAGCTCTCACAAAAAGCAATAATGTCGTGACTATCCATGATCTAGCTTACGAGTATTTCCCCAAATTATTCCTCCTCAAAGACCTCTATAAACTAAAAAAATGGACTCGCCATGCTATATCACACTCCCGGTGTGTGATATCGGTATCTAGTGCCACCAAGGACGATCTGGTTAAACTCTATGGTTTAGACCCAACCAAAATAGTTGTGATCCACAATGGGTATGTTA
>Ga0233425_10007905_pt1 | contig 14539 bp, 8 predicted proteins | sample Watercolumn_Towu_2_FD_181712 | JGI IMG/M metagenome (GOLD analysis project Ga0233425, IMG submission 181712) | Freshwater microbial communities from Lake Towuti, South Sulawesi, Indonesia - Watercolumn_Towuti2014_140_MG | ecosystem: Environmental > Aquatic > Freshwater > Lake | place: Indonesia...
TCGAGGCACTGACCTTGAAGTCTTTGGTATTGAATGCCCCGGTCAGCACCATGTCCTGCCCCTGGGCATTCTTCATGCCCGGTGCGGCAATGGATACGGTACCGTTCGCATCGCCGACGGCGTTCGGTGTTCCCTGGCTCTCAATCTTGACCTGCTTCACCTGGCCATAGCCGGGAACCGTCGCCGTGATCGTCCCATCCACGAAGGCTTGGCCGCTGCCGGTAGTGAAGTTAGGATTGTTCGGATAGTCGCTGAGATAGACCATTGGCTGTAATGGATCACTCAGGACGTTGATCGGACCGAAGAGGTTAGCCCGGTAGGATCCGAGTTTGCCGCCGGTCACGTAACCGCTGACGTTACCATTGGCGATGAAATCGAGGTTCTTCCAAGCCAGCGAATTAGCGGTCACGGAGAGCAACGCCCGCGTTTCCAGTGACTCCAACAGCAAGGGTCGCGCCGCCAAGTGCCGTCGCGCGGCGACGTCCGCTGCCTTGCGGAGTCTTGAGACCCCACGACGGAGCCCTGACCAGCGCAACCAGCCGACGGATTGACTCGCCATAGACATGCACTCCTTCAACCGAACGGAAACGACCCGCGACGCGGGCGTTAGGAGACTCGACACATGCCGGCAACCAATGAAAGAACTTCCAGCCGCCAAGCACGGTCTATAGTACCAAGATTACCCATTTACCGCAAATAAACATTTGCGACTTGCGCGGCAGGGGACCGCAGACAATCCCCGTCGTTGGTGGGGAATGCGGTGAAAATGACCTCGGTAGGCATGACTCCCGTCATGCCGCTCCCAGGATCTGATCGACGGCGGCGGCGGACAGCGGCGCGACATCGTGGATGGTGCCAATTCCCTGTCCGAGAGCCGGCGAAAGCACGGCATAGGTCGGCGCGGAGAGTCGCACCGTGAATTGCTCATCCCGCACTACGCTATCGCGTTTTACCTTCACCACGATCATCTGATCCGAGGTGCCGAGTGGGAACGTGAGCGTTCCGGCCACACGTGTGTAGTCTTCCACACTCCGGGCTGTGCCGTTCGCGGTCGTGTATTTTACCGTCACCGGCGCGAGGGCCTGCCCTGTAAGGGTTACTTTGAAAACCGCGTCAACGGTGCCGATTGCCGGGGGTTCAATCGTGACACTGTCGATTGACAAGACCGGCTTGGGCGGCAACTCCAGCAACAGCGTGTCCAGAACCAGTCGGCCCTTGGTGGCCGTGATTTGCAGATGAGTGGCTGCTGATGGAGGGGTCGGCAAATCGATCCGGTATTTCCCACTCGCCTGATTCCAGACCAAGGGAATCTGGTCGGGCAGCTTCGTGAGCTTCTTGCCGGCGATTCCGAGCCATTGCATTTTGACGCTAGCGACGGCCGATGTCCGCGTGAGTGCTTTCTGGACCGGCCCATCGATCTTGACTTCGAGATCCAATGTCCGGTTGTAGAAGTCTGCTTTGGCAGCACTGTCGACAATATCCACGGCGAACGGGGTGGCGGTCGGCGTGGGCACAATGGTTCCTATCCACGTGGCAATGCCGGTCGGGTCGTTCGATGTCGGATCGGGCGGTTCATTGACCCCCTGATTGATTTCCAGCCGAATCGACGTGGATGCCGCAACCCTGAAGTTCTGGGTATTGAACGAGCCTGTCAGCACCATTGGCTGCCCCGCGGCGTTCGTCTGGCCCGGCACGGCGATCGAGATGGCACCGTTCGCGTCTATCACCGAACTCGTCTCCCCACCGTTCTCTACCTGGACCTGTTTGATCTGGCCGTAACCGCGGATTGCAGCCGTAATCGTGCCACTGACCAATGCGTCCCCGACTCCCTTCGTGGTTCCGGGGACCGCCGGGTCGAGGTCATAGACCAAGTGCCCTTGCTGCACATTGACTGGCCCAGAAAGATTCGCTTTGTAGGGTGCGGGAATCACGCCACCGCTCACGTATCCAGTCATGGCGCCGTTAGCGGTAAAATCAAACGTCTTCCACGTCAGCGAATTGACCGTCACAGAAAGCAGAGTACGTGTTTCCAGCGGTTCGAGTTGCAGTGACCGGGCAGTCACTTGGCGCCGCGCGACGCCGCAGGCAGCTCCGCGGGAGGCAGACGCTCTCCGATACAAGGCCCTCCAGCCTAGCCAGCGGGTGGTATGATGTGTCATAGCTACAGGTCCTTTCCTCGGAGGAATGATATCCGACGAAACAAGCAAGCGAAGTGACCGCTGCCTGCTCTTTTTACTCATTATTCCCAAATTGTCAATGGACCGGCGCGTCGTGGGGGATGACAACTCGATTTTGTTGGTTATCATCAATTCCGGCAACGCTATTGCGGGCGATGCGCGGCACGGGCGGGAAATCGCTCCACCGACGACTTCGCCCAATGTCGGGTTCCGGAAATTGCGTTCCCTTGAAACGTTGGGTAATATGCGAGTTCTGGGAATGAAATAGCGCCCGCAGGTGGCGTTCTGCGGTAGAGGTATGCGAGTCGGTGACTGTGCAAAGCTTGCTTGAACTACTGTCGAGTCGCGCGCAGAGGCAGGGAGACAAGTGCGCCTTCAGCTTCGTGCGGGGGGAGATTGACGACAGGGTCAGCAAGTCGTATCGGGAATTGCACCGCCGTGCGATGGCGATCGCCGGGGAGTTGCAGGCCTGTTGCCAGCAGGGCGATACGGCGTTGCTGCTGTTTCCACCGGGTTTGGAGTTCATCGAGGCCTTTTTTGGGTGCCTGTATGCGGGAGTGGTGGCGGTACCCGTTTCACCGCCGCGTGGGCGCCGGGTAGCCACGTCGTTGGCGGCGATTGTCGACGTATCGCAACCCCGGGTGGTGTTGAGCACGAAGGAACATCTCGAACAGACTCGACCCTATTACAAGGAGGTTGCGGGACTTCCGGGTCTCCCGTGGCTGGCGACGGATGCCGTCCCGGAATCGCGTGCCAATGCCTGGCGAGAACCGCCAATCCAAGGGCGAGACGTCGCTTTCCTGCAGTTCACCTCCGGGTCAACATCCTGGCCGAAGGGGGTCATGCTCAGCCACGACAATTTGCTGAGCAACTCCGCGATGATCGGCGAGGCGTTTGGGGCGAGCGAGGAGAGCAAAGCCGTCTTCTGGCTGCCGTTGTATCATGACATGGGGTTGATCGGCGGCGTCATCCAGCCTGTGTTCTGTGGCGGGTCGTGCACGCTTTTCGCGCCCGCGGCATTCCTGCAACGACCGACGATTTGGCTGGAGCTGATTTCGCGAGAACGCGCGACGATCAGTGGCGGTCCGGATTTTGCGTATGACCTGTGTGCCCGGAAGATCCCTGCCGGCGATTGCGAGAAGTTTGACTTGAGCAGTTGGGAGGTGGCGTTCACCGGCGCGGAGACCATCCGCTCACGGACGTTGGACCGATTCACGGCTGCATTCGGGCCGCGCGGCTTTCGGCGCGAATCGTTCTTTCCTTGCTATGGATTGGCGGAATCGACGCTGATTGTATCCGGCGGCCCCCGGCAGCGCCCGCCCGTGGTCATCAATGTGGATGCCGACGAACTGCGTGCCGACCGCATTCATCAGATCCCGAGCGATCAGAATGGGCGACGGGTCGTCAGTTGCGGCCTCTGCCTGGCGCCGCAGCGCGTCGAGATCGTCAACCCAAAGACGTTTGAACCGTGCGGCGAAGCGCGTGTGGGAGAGATATGGGTGCAGGGTCCGAGCGTCGCCCTGGGCTACTATCGCCGGTCGGATGCCACGCGCGCCACGTTCCATGCGCAATTGGCGGACGGCGGGGAGGGACCGTTCTTGAGGACGGGTGACCTGGGATTCCTGCAGAACGGCGAATTGCACGTGACCGGCCGGTTAAAAGACCTCATCGTGATCCGCGGCCGTAATTACTACCCCGAGGACATTGAACAGACGGTCGAGGAAGCACACCCGAGCTTCCGGGTGGGCCATTGCGTCGCTTTCTCCATCGACATCGACGACCAGGAACGACTGGTGGTTGTTCAGGAAATCGAACCCCGAGTACGATCGGTTGACTGCGAAGGGGCGTTTCAGGCTGTGCGGCGGGCAATCGCTGCAACGTACCAACTCGAAGTGTATGCGATCGTGCTCGCCAAAGCGGGCGCCAATCCCAAAACCTCCAGCGGAAAACGTCGGCGATCCGCGGCCCGGAAGTCGTTTCTCACCGGTCGCATGGACGCCCACGGGCAGTGGATAGCAAGTCTCCAATCGTCGAGCACCCTGGGTATCGAACTGGGTCGCGTCAACGGTGCGCGTGTACCCGAAGTGCGTGATGTCCGGGAATGGCTCGTCCGGCGCATTGCCGCGCAGTTGGGTCTGCCCGTCGCGCGGATCCATACGTCCACTCCCTTCCTGGAACTCGGTATGGGTTCGTTGGACGCGATGGAAGTGGCCACGGACCTGCAGACCTGGCTCGGACGTCAATTGTTGCCGACCGCCGTATACAATCATCCCAGCATTGACTCTCTAGCTCAATGGTTGGCAGAACCGCCAGCCGAATCGACTCCCACAACCGATCCTGCATCGGATTTGAAGGCGGCAGTGGCTGTCAGCGACGAGGACCTGCTGCGCGAGGTGCAAACTCTTTCCGAAGCCGAGATGGAAGCTTACATCTTCCAGGAAATGGCCAAACAGGGTGTGCCTGCCGACCCGACCTGAGCGTTGGGACCAGGCAACGAGCAGCTCCCTGCCCCAAGCCGCGTCTCCGACGTGCCCTTGGACTAAGCGGCCATCCGGAGATCTCGCGAAGATAGGAACTTCACGCGACAGATCGGTAATGGAACTCGTTGGCTTTGGGAGCGGGCCGCAGTCGACGGAGCATCAACTGGATGGCGCTGACTCGGATCATGGACTCACTGGAGTCCGTCCGGCGCTCATAGTCCTTGCTGAGTCGCCGTGAGCGGCCATTCCAAGCGTTGGTCCGTTCCACGACCCATCGCCGATGCAATAACACGAGTCCTTTCGCACCAATCGGTTGCGAGACAACCTCAAGTGTAATATGTGGGTGTTCCTCACAGGTCTGTCAACTTCTTCGTTCCGTCGTACCCGCGCTCACCTCCCTGCTCCGTGGTCTTTACCGACTGGCTGTCGATCGAGGCACACTAGCTACGCGCTGGACGTGACGTCCGGATTACGGACTCCCGACTGCGGACCACAGACTACAGGCTGTTTTCCTCCCCTGCGCGGCGTGGGAAGAACAAGGCCAGCAGCACGACGCAGGCGGCGCAGATCGCGGCACAACTCAGCCAGACACTCGTCCAATCACGGACCGGCAGGTCTCCGACCTGCGTGGTGAAGAGCGCTACCACGCGGCCGCTGATCGCGCCGCCGGCAAAGAAGCCCAGCGCCACCACGAACGTGCCGTAGAGCGTTTGCATGCTGCCGCGCGCATCCGGCGGTGAGATTCGATCCACGTACATGTAACCGACGGCGAGGAAGCAGCCGAAACAGAATCCGTGCAGGGCCTGTCCCAGGGCGGCGAGCACCAGCTTGCCCGTCGATGGCGGATCCAGATAGAAGACCGCCGCGAACAGCAGGCAACGGGCAAGGTAGGCCGTCGCCCCCAGAATCAGTGTGCGCTTGTAGCCCAATTGCTTGATGAGGAAGCCCAGGACGGCCAGGACTCCCAGTTCGCAGATCTGACCCAGCGAGCTGATACTTTGTTCGTAGGCTCCCAGTTTGCCGAGATCGAGGATGTCGCGCAAGAACGGGCTATACCAGGCCACCACGAACTGATGCGCCATCGCGATGAAGAAGCTGACCACGACCAAGACGATGAAATCGCGTTGGGCCAGCATCGAGACGATGACTCCCGGCGCATACTTGCGGTCTTCGTGTTTTCGCGGAGGAGTATGGGGCAGCGTCAGGCAATATCCCGCCATGACGATACCGACGATGCCGGACAGCGCGAACACGAAGCCGCGCGCCTGGTTGAGTTCCGCGCCCTGCAGACCGCGCAACCACCAGAACTCGATGATGTACGCGGGCACAATGTACCCGAGCGTGCCGAAGATGCGGATCCAGGGAAACTCCGTATCGCGGTCGCGCAGATGCTGAAAGGCCAGCGAGTTCGTGAGCATCATCGTGGGTACATAGAGCACGGAGTAGAGCGTGCCGAGTACGATCACGGGCCAGACTCGCGTCTCAAGATAGAGCGCAAACATCAGCAGTCCGCCCACCAGATGGCAGACCGCCATGACCCGCTCCGTGGAGAACAGGCGATCCACAACCTGCCCCAGCACGAAGGGGGCAAGAATCGGTCCAATGGCCAGCGCGGAAATGAAATAGCCGATCTCGGCACTGCTGAAGCCCAGCGACCGCTCGACGTAGACCGATGCGACCGGCAAATACGCTCCCTGGACAAAGTACTGCAGGAACATCATCAATGAGAGTCTGGTCAGGAGCGGCAACGGCGAACGCGCTCCTTGCAATGCTGCAGCATCCACGGCGCGACTCATCCGCATCTCCTTGAGCCAGTGCCCTCGCGACATCGGTCCCGCGGCCTGCGGGAGTGCACTGGTTCTAGCACACAGGAGATCGCATGACCAGCAGCGGTTCCGAGCGGACCGTCGTTCGCGTCATTGCTTGGCGTTCTGCAACTGCCGGGCCGCCTCTTCCACACGTTCCATGACACGGAGGATATTGCCGCTCATGATCTTGTGGATCTCCTGCTCCGTGTACCCGCGATCGAGCAGAACTTGCGTGAGGAACGGATAGGTGGATACATCCTCCAATTGCAGCGGCAACTTGTCGATGCCATCGAAATCCGATCCCAGGCCCACGTGGTCGATCCCCGCCACGCGCACCAGATGGTCGATGTGGTCGGCCACGTCATGAACCGTCCCCGGTAACAGAGGATGTTGGAGGTCCCACTGGCTCATCAGTTTGCGATACGTGTCCGCGTCCGGCTGCTCCTTCTTCAGTTGGCGCGCGTGCGCGGAGCGCTCCGCCAGCAACCGCGCGGACTCAGGGACGACGAATCCGGAAAAGAAATTCACCATAACCACGCCGCCGTTCCTCTCCAGGAGCATCAGGACGTCATCGGGAGCGTTGCGGGGATGATCGGCCACCGTGCGCGCGCCGGAATGCGAGAAGATCACCGGGGCCCGCGTGACGGAGAGCGCGTCCTGCATGGCTTCCACCGACACATGAGACAAGTCCACGAGCATTCCCAGGCGGTTCATCTCGCGGACCACTTCTTCACCGAAGGCACTCAGGCCGCCGCTGCGGGCCTCATCGGTAGCAGAGTCGACCCAAGTCAACGAATCGGAGTGCGTGAGCGTCATGTAGGAGGCGCCCAGGTCGCGCAGCCGTCGCAGATTGGCCAGCGAGTCCTCGATCGAGTGCCCTCCTTCGACGCCGATCAGAGACGCGATCTTGCCGGCGGCCTGGATGCGGCGGACGTCCGCGGCCGTCTTGGCGATTTCCAGCGAGTCGCCATACCGTTCGACCATGGCCTGCACCAGGTCGATCTGCTCGAGCGTCTGCACCAGCGCCTGTCCGGTGCGCATCGTGTCAGCAGGAACGTAGACGGACCAGAATTGCGCGCCGACGTTTCCCTGCCGCAGCCGCGGCAGATCGGTGTGCAGCTGCGGCTGTGGTCGTGAAATGTCCAGCCGCTCGAAGGATCGCGACCCTGTCGTGCGAATTTCCCAGGGGAGGTCGTTGTGTCCGTCGAAAACGAAACCGGCCTGGTGAATTCGGCGCGCTTCGTCACTGACTTTGACCAGGCGCCGATGGTCCGCCGAGCGCCAGATGCCCGGCCCCTGCAAGGCGCGACCCGGTTTGGCTCCTGTGTGCTGGCCGTTATGGAGCACTAGGCGGCCGTTGACAAGCACGTCGCGCACGCCCGTCGCAAACTGGTGCGGCTCGTCGTAGGTGGCATGATCCTGAACTGCCGTGGGATCCAAGACCACCACGTCTGCAAAGTAACCCGGTTGCAGCAACCCGCGGCGGCGCAGGCCGAAGTTGCGTGCCGGCAGCCCCGACAGTTTGTGGATCGCCAGTTCCAGCGGCAGGCATTGCTCGGCGCGCACGTATTTCGCCAGCACGCGGGCGAAACTGCCGTACGCACGCGGGTGGGGACTGTTCAGGAGGAACACGCCCTCCGGGGCCAGCGACGGCGCATCGCTGCAGAAACTCACCCACGGCAGGGCCACAGCCTTGCGCACATTGTCTTCGCTCATCAGGAAGTAGATGCACTCGACGCGGCTCCCGTCCTCGATCACGAGGTCCAGCGCCGTTTCTTCCGGCGATTGCCCGCGGTGCCGTGCGACTTCACCGAGTGATTTGCCGGCCAGCGGCTTGAGACCGGGCGACTTGAAGCCCACCAGCAGGACGTTGTCGGCCGAACCGGCCATTTGCAGCAGGTTCTCCCACGAACCCTGCCGGGACCGCATCTCCGCCATCACTCTTTGCCGCACCTGTGGTTCGCGCAACCGATCGCGGAACCGGCGGAAGCCACCTTCCTGCACCCAGGGTGGCATCGCGGCGCTCAGCCCGGTCCCGCCAGCCGTGTAGGGATACACATCGGCCGTGATACGCAATCCCGCCGCGCGGGCCGCGTCCACGCGCTGGATGACTTCGTCGAATTTGTGCCAGTTCTCGCGCCCGGCGGCCTTGAAATGATAGATCTCGGCGGGGATGTTGGCCGCGCGGGCGATGTCAATCAACTCCTCCACGGCCTCGACCAGCCCGTTTCCTTCACTGCGCACGTGCGACATGTAGATGCCGCCGTACGCGGACGCCTCTCGGCAGAGTTCCGTCAGCTCCTGCTTCCGGGCATAGACACCGGGCGCGTAGATCAGCGACGAGCCGATCCCTAAGGCCCCGGCCTTCATCTCCTCTCGGACCAACTCGCGCATCTGCGCCAATTCTGTCGCGCTCGGCGCGCGATCGTCGTACGCCAAGGCGTGAATCCGGACGGTCGTAGCGCCGACGAGAGACGCCACGTTCGGCGAAACACCGCGGGCCAGCAGGTTCTGCAGAAAACCGGCGAGCGATGACCACTTGACGTCGTACTTGATATCACCTTGATCGCGCAGGCGGTCCCGGCGCATGGCACCATTCAGCGGTCCCATGGACCAGCCTTCACCGAAGACTTCCAGCGTGACCCCCTGGCGGATATCGCTCTGGCTGCGGCCGTCCTGCAGCAGGGATTCGGCAGCCCAACTCAGGGTATTGATGAAGCCGGGCGTCACGGCCATGCCTCGCGCATCGAGTTCCTGGTCCGCGCGCCGCTGGCTCAAGTCGCCGATCGCCGCGATCGTGTCGCCGCGAATCGCTACGTCAGCCGACTGAGGCGGATGAGGCAGCCCGTCGTACACGAGGCCGCCGCGAATGATGATGTCATACTCCGCAGCCGGTTCGGCGCCGCGCGCTGCTGGCACCAGCACCAGCGTCACGAACACCCAGAAATGATGGCAGAGCCTGCGAGACAACGAGAAGCTCGCGACGTGATCCGTCACACGAATGCAGTGAAGTTTGCACATGCCAGGATTAGACCGCGAAAGAGACCCGACCAGGACAAGCCGTCATGCCGTTCTCGTACCTTAGTACACGCAGACCGGCAGTTCAATTCGCCGGGCGATTCATTCCTCGACCGGTTGACGACTCCGCCGCCTGCCGGTACTTGTAGGTCCTGCTCCCGTTAGGGCGCGCTCAGGAACAAGTTGCCGCATCGAACATGGTCGCACGGCTCTCCGAGCCGTGATTCCTCGACTCGGAGAGTCGAGTGACGGACGGCAATTCGGTAACTTATTGTGTTACGAGTCCTTAGCCTCCCCTGCAAAGGAAGAGACCGTGGAAGACAGCGCGCTGCAATTTCTGAAAGACCTGCTGCACACTCCCAGCCCGTCCGGGTACGAACAGGCGATTCAACGGGTCGTGCGGCAGTACGTCACGCCGTTTGCCGATGAGGTGCGCATCGACATCCATGGCAACCTGCTGGCCGGCAAGAACCTGGCGGCGCCCGTGCGGCTGATGTTCGCCGGGCACTGCGATCAGATCGGCATGATCGTCAGCCAGATCGACGATTCCGGCTTCCTCTTCGCGCAGACGATCGGAGGCTGGGATCCGCAGCAGCTGATCGGGCAGCGGATGACGGTCTGGACCCAGAGCGGTCCCGTGCCGGCGGTGATCTCCCGCAAGCCCATCCATCTCTTGAACGATGAAGAACGCAAACAGGTCGCGAAGATCGAGGATCTCTGGCTGGACATGGGAGCCAAGAGCAAGGCGGAAGCGGCCGAAGTCGTGCGCGTCGGCGACGCGGTGACACTGGCCCCAGCCTTCTGCGAACTGCGCAATCGCCGCGCAACGGCCCCCGGAATGGACAATCGCTGCGGGTTGTGGGTGGTGATCGAGGCTTTTCGGCGAGCCAGCCTGCAGCGACTGGACTGCGCCCTGCACGCCGTATCCACCGTACAGGAGGAAATCGGCCTGCGCGGGGCGACGACGAGCGCTTTCGGCATCGACCCGTACTGCGCGATCGCGGTCGATGTGACACACGCCACCGATTGCCCTTCCAGCGACAAACGGCAACAAGGGGACATCCGGCTGGGCTCCGGCCCGGTCATCTTCCGCGGACCGAACATGAACCCGCGGGTTGTTGCGCGGCTCATCGAGATCTGCACCGCGGAGTCGATCGAGCATCAATTGGCCGCCAGCGGCCGAGCGACTCCCAATGACGCCAATCCGCTGCAGGTCAACCGAGCGGGAGTGGCCACGGGACTGGTGAGCATTCCCAATCGCTACATGCACAGCGCGGTGGAGACCATTTCCCTGGACGACCTCGACCGTGCCGCCGATCTGCTCTGCCACTTCGCTCGACGTCTGTCCGCCGATACCGACTTCACACCGTGATACCACCGCCGTCACGGCCATCCTGGCGAGCGCAGGATGTCAGGCCCCTGTTTCGTGGCGTGGGGCGTAACAGAACTCCGCGGAAACAGCAGGCTCACACCCACCGCTCGACTGCCGGTTCCGACCGCCGTGGCAGTGACTATTCGAACCGAATGTCCAGGACCTCGAAGTTAATGACACCGCGCGGTGCCGGAATGGCGACGCGGTCGCCGATCTTCTTGCCGAGCAACCCTTGCCCGATCGGACCGGTAAGCGGATACCGGCCCGCGTCGAAATCTTCCTCGCCGGCTCCGACGAGCGTGAATTCCTCTTCGTCGTCCAGGTCCAGGTCCTTCACGCGCACGGTGGCGCCGAGCGCCACTTTGTCCTTGGGCAATTTGCTGGGATCGACGATCGATGCCCGGGACAGTCGATCCTTGAGCCGGTTGATCCGGGCCTGCAGCATGCCCAGAGCTTCCCGCTGGCCGTGATACTCGGCGTTCTCCGACAGATCTCCTTCGGCCCGCGCCGCGGCGATCCTCTCGGCGATGCGCGGTTTGTCTTCGTTCTCGAGCCGATCCAGTTCCGCCTTCATCTTTTCGTAGCCGTCACGAGTCATCGGAACCCGATCGGACATGAGGTTTTCTCCCGAAAGAAGCTGGGCAGGGCAGGCCGCGCGAGTCGCCGCGGGGCCGCCCGGGATTCCCGACACGAAAAAAACAACCTCCAGCAGCCTGGAGGTTCGCGGACCGATGCCGCCGATGCGAACGGCAGCCCGTCGGCCCGGGTTGTATTCTGAGCCAAGCCCGCCGTCCTGTAAAGAACGGCGGACGGTCCCCTGCGCTTGATGCCAGCACCGGGTCATTATGCCTTCACTGCGGGCAGCCCTTCGTCGGGCAGGTAGAGCAGGCAACCGCACGTCTTGCAGAACACGGGGCGGGAGAGAAAAAGCTCGTTGATGGTTTGAGTCGTGAGGGTCTGGTAGCAGCCGCCGCAGGACTGGCCATCGACCTGGGCGAGCGCGTTTTCGCCGCGCACCTTGGAGATTCGTTCGTATTCCTGACGAAACTCGAAAGGCAGCATCAGCTCCGCTTGCTTCAGCTCATTCTGCACGCGTGTCAATTCCTCTTGCAGCATCTGCTGTTCGGCGGTCACGCGGCCGGTGATCTTTTCGGCTTCGTCCTTGACGCGCAGCAGGTTCGACTCCGCCGATTTCTGCTTGCTGGCCAGTTCGTCCAGTCGTTCGAGGGCCTCCAGGATCTCGTCGGCCAACACGCCGTTAGCCTGTTCGTCCGCGGCGATCTGTTCCTTCAGGGCCTGATACTCCCGGTTGCTCGAGCAGGCGTTAAGCTTGCCGCGCAGGTCCTTGATGCGCTGTTCGCGTTCCTTGAGTTGCAGCTGTTTGTCATCCGCATGGATGCGCATGCGTTTGGCCGATTCCCGAGTTTGCTGCAAGTCGGACTCCATCTTCTGCACGCTGCCTTCGGCAGCGCGGGCTTGTTTGGGGCCTCGATCCAGCCGTTCGCGCAGATCGGTCAGTTGCCGGTGAATCCGATGCAAGTCACGCAATGCGCTCGTCGGGGTGCTCATTGCCGAATATTCTCCTTATGAGTTGCTCGCGGGGGTGGAGCGAGCAGGAAACAAAAAAGCCGCTGATCCCTGGACCAGCGGCTTGAGTAACCCCAGAAGCCGGATGCGGAGCGGAGTGTCTTTGGGAGACCATCCGCCCAGCGGGTGAGTTTGGCCACGCGACTACCCCGCGACACCTCGCAGGAACCCTTCCAGATGTTGGGCCCGCACGGGATGCTGCAGTTTGCGAATCGCCTTGGCTTCGATCTGGCGGACGCGTTCGCGGGTAACCTTGAAGATTCGCCCCACTTCCTCCAGGGTGTAGGTATAGCCGTCACCCAACCCGTAGCGCAAACGGACGATCTCGCGTTCGCGATACGTGAGTGTCTTGAGCAAGGCTTCGATCTTGTCTCGCAAGATGCCGTTGTTGGCATTCTTCACCGGGTTGTCATGCGTACCGTCTTCGATGAACTCGCCGAAGCAGCAATCGTCGCCTTCCCCGACGGGCCGGTCGAGACTGACTGGGTGGCGGCCGATATCCAGCACGCGTTTGACTTCCTCCAGACCAATCCCCGCGCGGTCGGCAATCTCCTCGGTGGTCGGTTCGCGGCGCATTTCCTGCTGCATCTTCTTCTGAATATTGCGCAACTTGGATAACACGTCAATCATGTGGACCGGAATTCGAATCGTGCGCGCCTGGTCCGCGATGGCGCGGGTAATGGCCTGCCGAATCCACCAGGTGGCGTACGTTGAGAACTTGAACCCCCGGCGGTACTCGTACTTGTCGACCGCGCGCATCAGTCCCGTATTGCCTTCCTGGATCAGATCCAGAAAGCTCAGTCCCCGATTGCGGTACTTCTTGGCGATGGAGACCACCAGCCGCAAGTTCCCGCTGGAGAGCTGGCGCTTCACCTGCTCGTATTCCGCGAACTGGTGCCGGACCGTTTCACAGCGTTTCTTGAGGCCGCGCGGGCTTTCCTGGGCGATCATCATCAAGTCCCGCAGTTCGCGGCGCAGATTGGCACGTTCGTCCTTGGACAGCGGCTGGCGTCGGCCGGCCTTCAGCCGTGTCCGGATCGCGTGCATGCGTTCGCTGAATTCCTCCAACTGCTTGATCATCGGCTGCACGCGGCGCGTGCGCAGGCTCAGCTCCTCGACCAACTGCAGGCATTTGCGCCGGCGCCGGAGAAACGTACCGCGAATTGCCCTTCTCTGTTCCCGCGTGGTCGATTTGCGGATCAACTGCGAGAAGTCCCGCCGGTTCTGCGCTAGCAATTCCTCGAGCGTGCGCAGGTTATGGGGCATGCGGGCCAGAATCTGTTCCTTCGTGAGTTGCTCGGTCAGAGAAACTTTGATCGTCCGATCGAAGGGGAGTTCGCCCACGTGCACTCGCCGGAGCGTGTCCACCGTGGCACGCATGGCGAAATCGCAGCTGAGCAAGGTGCGGCGAAAGCGTTTCCGGGTCACCTCAATCTTCTTGGCCAGGGAGATTTCTTCTTCGCGGGATAAGAGCGGGATCTCAGCCATCTGGCTGAGGTACATGCGAATCGGGTCGTCGCTCAGCTTGGGCAGCCCTGCGGGGATAAGGGCCAGTGATTCTTGTTCAGCCGCCTGCTGCACTTCCTCGGCGCTGGGTGCCGGGCTGGGTGTTGTCTCGAGAAAGTTCTGGGCGGGCGGCTCGTTGACCAGTTGGACGCCGACTTCCTCCAAGGCAATCAACAGGTTGTCGAGTTTCTCCGGAGTGACGTCTTCGTCCGGCAAATAGGCGTTCACCTCGTCGTAGGTCAAATACCCCTGATCCTGGCCCTTTTTGATCAGCTCCTGCAGTTCCAACTCGTATGTGTGCATGTTGTGCCAATCCTCCGCGCAATCCTGCGCATCCTAGGACGCGTTGACGGTCAAGGCAGGCTACCCGTCCGTGGGTGCGGAAATACCTTGCCGCTGTCGTTCAGCTTCGATCAGTTCTTGCAGTACGGCGGCCTCCTGTTGTGCAGTACACTTCCCTTGTTCCAACTCCGCCACGCGCTGATTCCGCGCCGCGGATCCAGAACGATAACGCATGTCCTCAATCAGGCGACGCAAGCGCGACGCGGCGTCCTCGGCGGCCAGCGGATCCTTCGACTGCGCTCGCTCATC
>Ga0233425_10007906_pt1 | contig 14537 bp, 15 predicted proteins | sample Watercolumn_Towu_2_FD_181712 | JGI IMG/M metagenome (GOLD analysis project Ga0233425, IMG submission 181712) | Freshwater microbial communities from Lake Towuti, South Sulawesi, Indonesia - Watercolumn_Towuti2014_140_MG | ecosystem: Environmental > Aquatic > Freshwater > Lake | place...
TGATCGACCGTGCGGGCCTGAAGGTCGACTGCACCGGCCCGATCTGGCGGATGAACGACCTGGCGAGCGCGGGCAGCCGCATCGACTGGGGGCGGCTGCCTGGCGTTCGGGACGAGGTGCGAGCGGCGACGGCTGACTATCTCGTCGAGCTCATCCGCACGCATGCGCCCGTGTACGCGCCGACGGCGTTCGGCGTGTTGTCGCGGATGATGGGCACGGACGCGTTCCCACGGCAGGTGGCGATGCCGGGCACGACCATCGGCTTCGAGCCGTTCGAGGAGATCCGTATCCTCCGTCGCTGGAGTGCGACCTACCTCCACCATTACCGGATGTGGTATGTCTGGTGCGCCCGCCGCGATTATCCCGGCTTCGACCGCGCGGTCGCCGATCGCCTGGACGAGGTCTCCATCGGCAACGACCCGAAGGGACGAGCGGTCCTGTCGGACGACCCACGGGACGGCCCGCTCACGGACCTGGAGACCACCGCGCTCGCGAACGCATTGCGGGCCGCCGACGAGCTCGGGACGTTGAGCCCGATGGAGTCGGTCGCCGTGTGGCTGTTCCTCGCGCTCGGCTCCAACCCGTTGAACCTGGCACTGCTCCGCGCCGACGATTACCAGCCCATGTCCGACCCGGGCACGGGGGCCGTCGTCCACCGGCTGAAGGTGCCCCGTATCAAGAAGCGCCACGCCAAGTACCGGACCGCGTTCAAGACCCGGAAGCTGAACCCGGAGATCGGTGCCAAGGTCGCCGCCCTGGTCGCGGCCAACGAGGAGCGGGCGCGGCGCGACGGGTGGCCCCACAGGGACTTCGCCATGCCGCTGTTCGTGCGGGCGTCGCCCCGCTCGACGGTGGCGGAGTCTGACCACCGGGCCTTCGCGATGCATCTCGATTCGACCGAGGTCCGGACGCTACTGGTCAACACCGTGGACAAGCTCGGGGTGATCTCCCCTCGGACCGGGGAGCCGCTGCGCGTGGTCCCAAGGCGCCTGCGCTACACGTTCATCACCAGGTTCCTGCGGGAGGGAGGCAGCCTCAAGGCGGCGGCCGAGGCGGCCGACCATTCGGATACGCAGACCGTCATCACCTACGTCAACCTGCGCGGGGATCTGGTGCCCCGTCTGGACGAGGCCCTCGCCTTGCAGATGGCGCCGATGGGCATGGCCTTCATGGGCATGGTCGTACGGTCCGAGGCGGAGGCCGTCCGTGGCGACGTCGGCGCGCCGAGCCGCGTTTACCACCATGCGCGCGACCGTGGGGCCATCGAGCCGGTGGGCACCTGCGGTTCGTTCGCCTTCTGCGGCTTGACCGCACCGACCGCATGCTACGAGTGCGTCCGCTTCCAGCCGTGGCTGGACGGGCCCCACGACGAGGTTCTCCGGACGTACGTGGCCCGTCGACAGGACATGATGGATCGCGGCGTCGACGAGGGTCAGGTCCGAACCATGGACCGAACGATCCTCGCCGTGGCCGCCGTGGTGCGACAGGTCGCCGAGTTCAGGCAGGGAGACGCCGCATGACGGTCCATGTCCTTGTCACGGCCCGCCAGCGGACCGCGGCGGCGAACCTCGCGCACGTGATCGACGAGGCCCGAGCCAGCCAAGCGTTCGGGCCCGACCTCGACTTCGACGCGATGATCTGGGCGTTGCCGCGCGACCGTGGTCGTCACCCATCGATGAACAACCCGCGGGCGCTGTACTTCAGCCGCAACCCGCCCGACGGGAAGCGGACCCATGTCCATCACACCAAGCGTGCGGAGACGGATCGCCCGCTGGCGCAACCGTTCGGCGACTTCCTGAGGGCTTACGTCAGGCTCGCCGACGCGAACAAGGCGCGCAAGATGCTCGGCGACTACGGCAACATGATCCGCGCCGGCCGCTGGCTGCACGACGTGTTGGAGCCGAAGGTCTACGACCCCTGCCGCCTCACCACGGAGGACTTCGCCGCCGCCTTCACCGCCTTCGAGTCCGGAGGGGCAAGGGACGCGGCGAGGTACGCGATGGGATCGCACCTCTCGCGGCTTGCGAACTTCGTCACGCGACGCGGCATTGCACTGGCGCCCATCGACTTCCCCAACCCGGTTTCCGGCAAGGTCCTGACGGGACATCGTCGGGGAGGCGCGGACATGGAGGCCGTTCGAGCGGCCAAGCTCCCAAGCGACGCCGTGTTGGACGCGTTGGCGGACATCGCCAGCAGGGTGGTGGACGACACCGACGTCGTCCTGATGCGGACCATCGAACTGATGGTCTGCGCCCCCTGGCGCGTCCACGAGGTCCTTACGATGCCCGCTGATTGCGAGGTGACGCGGGAGCTCACCGAGAAGGGCGAGCCCCTGATCGACGCCTCCGGGAAGCCCGTGGTCGGATACGGCTTGCGCTATCATGGGGGCAAGGGGCACGGCTGGGACATCAAGTGGATCCCGACCGCCATGGTGGACGTGGCGAAGCGCGCCGTCGCAGATTTAAGGCGCATCACCGAGCCGTCCCGCGCCGTCGCCCGCTGGCTCGCGGCCCACCCCGGACGGGCCTGGGTGCCCGAACCCTGGACCGGTGCCGATCCGGACATGATCCTCGGCACGAACGAGGTCTCCCTCATCGTGAAGGGCGAGAAGGACCCCATCGCCGGCCGCGACTTCATCGTGAAGAACGACTTGCCCCACCGTCGGTCCGGGGTCGCCTACGAGGTTCGCCTGGGCGACGTCGAGGCTGAGCTTCTGAGTCGCATGGGCGAGATCCCCGAAGGGCACGAAGGCGTCCGACGCGAGGATCATCTCTTGATCCTTCCCGCGGGGTTCTTCGGAACGCGATGGCTCCGGCGCCCGACGGTCGTGCGCTTCCTAGCGTACTACGAGATCCAGAACTGCCTGACGGGGCGTGCCAACGTCGCGTCGATTTTCGAGCGTTTCGGGCACGTCGACGCCGAGGGTGTCCCGCTGCGCATGACGTCGCATGCCCTTCGCCATTGGCTGAACACCCTGGCTCAGGACGGCGGGGCGTCGCAGGTCGACATCGCGCGCTGGTCGGGCCGTAAGACCGTCGAGCAGAACGCGGCCTACAATCACCTCAGCGGGATCGCCCTGGCCGAGAAGGCGCGCGAGCTGATGGAGGCTGGATCGGTCAAGGGGCCCATCGCGGACATGGCGGACCGGTTGCCGCCGGTGGACAGGAGCGACTTCCTTAAGGCCGGCATCGCCACGGCCCACACCACCGACCTCGGCATGTGCGTGAACGACTGGTCCCTCGCGCCCTGCCATCACCACGGCTCCTGCGCGGACTGCTGCGACCATCTGGTCGTGAAGGGAGATGCGATCCAACGGGGCCGGGCGGAAATACTGCTGACCGAGACGGAGTTTCTCCTCAGCAAGGCGCGGGAGGAGATGGCCGAGGAATCGTTCGGTGCCTCCAACTGGGTTGCCCACCAGGAGCGAATGCAGGCCGGCCTGAGGGCCGTCCTCGCCGCGCATGACGACCCCGCCGTCGCCGACGGGACGTTGATCCAGGCGAATCCACGGGGGGCGCTGCGAGGCCCGTTACGCATGCTCGGCGAGGCCGATCCGGCCTAGCCAAACCGAAGCCGGCGGACAGGTCCGCCCGACATCCTTAACCGAACACCAACGGAGAACGGTCATGCTGCTCGCAAGGGTGGCTGTAGCGGGACGCGCCATGCGCGTCGCCGGCAGCCGGGATCGGTCGAGGAGGCGCTTAGGCATGGCGCGGGGGACGGCGACTGGCCCTGGACGAAAGCGGGTCGTCGGGCGCCGCCGGCTCAAGCCGGAAGAGATCGCCGACCTCGTCCGGGAGATCCGGACGTGGGACTACACCAGGGAACCCCTGACGTGGGAGGCCGTCATCGATTTCGCGGAGGGGGTGTTCGGCCACAGGTGGAAACGCCAGACCCTCGAAGGCCACGACGCGATCAAGAAGGCGTTCCAGAAGCGCCAGGAGGAGGGCCCGCGCAAGGCCCGCAGGGCGCCGCGCGATGCCGCCATGGCGCTCTATGCCAAGCAGGTCGAGGCTCTCAAGGAGGAGAACCGCCTGCTCGCGGAGAAGCTGGCGGCCTATGAGCAACGGTTCGCCCGCTGGGCGGTCAACGCCTTCCTCAAGGGCGTGACCGAAGGGGACCTCGACGCCAAGCTCCTGCCCACGGACCGCGGGCAGACCGACCCCAAGCTCAAGGGCGGCGTCAAGTGAGCGTCGGCGGCAAGTCGGGTCCCCTGGCCGGCGCTGAGAACGTCGAGAAGGTGCGCGCCTATCTCGACGAGATGCGGACGAAAGGTGTGCCGCTGCCGATGCGCGGCGGCGAGATCAATCGATCCGCCATCGCCCTGGCGTGCGGCTTCAACCGGCAGGTGCTCTACGTGAACGAGGGAGCCAAGGCTCTCCTCGACGAGGCCATCGCCGGGGCCGGCCTGGGCGAGGGCCTGGAGCAGGCAGGGGGCGACGACAAACCCGTCACCCGTTCCGACAAGCGTGACAGGCGCATCCACCAGCTCGAACAGGCCAACGCCGCCCTCCGTGCCGAGAACCACGGCCTGCGGGAACGGCTGCGTCGCCTGGAACACGTCGAGGCCGTGATGATGGCCGGGCGCCGTGTCGCGCCATGAGGTCCCGTCCCTTGGTGAGATCGAAGACTGACCGTCCCTCGGAGCCGACCTGCGTACAGCAGGGCATCGCGCGCAGGGTAGGGGAAGGGATCGCGCGAAGCGCGACGCTTGCGCTCGTCCCTTCCCCGGACCGAGCACGATGGCATGATGGTAGCTGGTCGGCGGGGCAGGCGCCGCGGGTCCGAATGGGCACCCCATGCTGACCCTCGTCGGTGAGGGCCTCGTGCGCCACCTCGCCCAGGATCCGGCATTCGTCGGCATCGGACCCGCCTCCGCCTCGCGCTTGTGGGAGCGGTTCGGGGACGACCTTCCGCGCGTCCTCGCTGACGGGGACGCCGATGTCCTCTCGGACGTCGTCGGGGAGGAACGCGCCGCCGCCCTGGTCATCGCCTGGCGGGAACACCAGGCCCACGGGGACATCGTGGTGTGGCTCGGCGAGGCCGGGTTTGACATGCGCCTTGCCGGTCGCATCCTCGCCCTGTGGGGCGTCGGCGCTGCCCGGCGGCTTCGAGAGCGGCCCTACGATCTCATGGCCCTGGCGCCCTGGAAGACGGTCGATGCGGCTGCTCGCCGTCTCGGCGTGCTCGCCGACGACCCGGCTCGGCTCGTGGCAGCGGTGGAAAGTGTCCTCTACGACCGGTTCGCCGAGCACCATACCTGGATCAGCTCGGAAGAACTCGTCGACGAGGTGACGGTCAGGATCGGCGAGGGCGTTGGCGACCCTGTGAGGGCGGTTCGGCTCGCCGTTGCGGAGGGTGCCGCGATTGAGGCGTTCGGCGGCTTCCAGCCCGCCGGAGCGTTCATGATGGAAGGATACGTCGCAGACCGCCTCAGGACGATGGCGACGGACACGCCGACCGGCGACCTCGTCGCCCGGCCGGTCACAGACGCCGGGATCGACGCCTGGCTGCGGGGCGACCGGAACGGCGACGGGCTGGTGCTCGACCCCGAGCAGCGCCAGGCCGTCAGGATGGGCGTGCAGGCTCCCCTGGGGCTTCTGGTGGGCGGTGGAGGGGTCGGGAAGACGACCGTGCTGAAGGCCATCTGCGATGCCGCCGTGACCTTCGGACAAGTGGTCCACCTCATCGCCCTTGCCGGCCGAGCGGCGGTACGGATGAGCGAGGCCACGGGATACCCTGCCTCCACCATCGCGGCCTTCCTCGCTCGGCTCGAATCGGGGGAAATCGTGCTCGGACCACAGGTGCTGGTGGTCGTCGACGAGGCGTCTATGGTCGACCTGCCCACCTTCTACCGGCTGCTGCGGCGCATGCCCGAGGGATGCCGCTTGCTGTTGGTCGGCGACGACGCGCAATTGCCGCCCATTGGCTTCGGGCTCGTCTTCCACGAATTGGTCGATGTGCCGGACATCCCGAAGGTGACGCTAGTCCGCGTGCATCGGCAGGCCGCCGCCACCGGCATCCCGATCGTCGCCGCGGCCGTGCGGTCCGGGACGTTGCCCGTCATGGAGAGGACGGTGGCCGGTCCCGGCTTCGGCGTCGCCTTCCTGGACGGCTCCTCCTGCGGTCAGGCCACCCTCGACGACGTCGTGAACGTCGTGGCGACCTGCGGAGGGTGGAGCGACGACCTGCGCATCCTGTGTCCGACCAAGGGCGGCCCCGTCGGGACCGAATCGATCAACGACTGCTTTCACCGGTACCTGACCCACGGTCGGGATCGTATGGCCGGGACAGGCTTCGCCGTGGGCGAGCCCGTCATGTTCCTGCGCAACGACTACCGTCTCGGGTTGCGCAACGGCTCGCTCGGTCAGGTCACGGGGTTCACCGGCGATACCTTGGAAGCGGAGTTCGACGGTGTCCGCCACGCACTCACGGGAAGGGACCTGGAAGATACCGTGCTGGCCTACGCCGTGACCGTTCACAAGGCGCAGGGATCCGCCTTCCGTCGGGTCGTCGTCCCGGTGGCCCCGACGCGGTTGCTCGACCGCTCGCTGATCTATACGGCCGTCACGCGCGGACGGGAGCAGGTGGTCCTGCTCGGCGACCGCAAGGCCTTCGACGATGCGGTGAGGTCGGAGGCGAGCGCCCATCGGCGTCTGACCGGTCTCGGATGCGCCATGGCGGCGGCCGCGACGGCGGGTTGATAACGTCACAAGGTGGTCGAGCGGGAAACGACCGCCTTTGAGGTTCATTTGACGGAATGGCATTCTCCCGAGGAGAAAAATGCGTTGGGGGCCAGGGGCTTCACACACACAGTTGGCAGGCCATTCGCCGATAAACAGTTCTGAGATGGTGTCCGCCCCCGACAGCGCCGGACCGCGGAACTGGGCGGCCTTCGCGCGCCTGTTCCTCGGAACGGCGATCGGCCTGCTCGCGGGCTATCTCGCGCTGGCGTTTCTGATCGATCCCTACGACAGCGGCCGCTCGACGCTGTTCTCGGCCGGGGCGGTACGCCCGCAGGGCCCGCGCACCGCCGCGGCCTCGCGCGGGCGCGATCCGGCCTTCGCGGGCGCGGTCTTCGGCAATTCCCATATCCAGCTCGTCGAGCCGGCTCGGCTCGCGGCGGCAACGGGCATTCCCTTCGTTCAGCTCTCCGTCCCCGCGACCGGCCCCGGCGAGCAGCTTGCCCTGCTCGCCTGGTTCCTGCGCCATCATCCGGCGCCCGAGGCCATCGTCCTGTCCATCGACGATTACTGGTGCACCGACGATCCGGCGCTCCCCAACGACAAGCCGTTTCCCTTCTGGCTCTACAGCCCTGAACCTCTGTCCTATCTGCGCGGCCTCCTGCGCTTCTCCGTGGCCCAGGAAGTGGTCGGCCGCGCCGGCTGGATCCTCGGCTCGCGCCGCAAGCGGGCCGCCGCCGACGGCTGGTGGGACTACGAGCCGGATTACCTGAAGCTCGGCGCCCTCGACGGCGAGCGCTTCCGCGCCGCCCGCGAGACGCCGATTCCCGACGGACCGGCTCCGGGCAAGGCGGGGCCGGATTTTCCCGCCGCCGAGCGCCTCGGCGCCGCCCTCGCCGGACTGCCGCCCGAGACCGCCGTCGTCATGGTCTTTCCGCCGGTCTACGCGGCCGGCCTCCCGCGGCCCGGCACGCCGCGCGACCGGGCCGAGTCCGCGTGCCGGCAGGCGATGACGGGAGCGCTGCGGCGGCACGCCCGCAGCGCCCTCGTCGACGGCCGGCGCGAGCGCCCGGCCCTGCACGACCCCGCCCTGTTCTTCGACCAGACCCATTACCGGCACGCTCTCGCCCGCCCTCTGGCGGACGAGATCGCCGCCGCGATCGTCCGGCTGCGCAGCCGGCCGTGAGCGCGGAGGAAGCCGGGGGGTGGGAATCAGCCGGCATCCGTTGTTTGCAGGCACTCTCTCGCGCGCGAAGTGCCATTGAGGATCGGGCGGAGAATCAACTTGATGGCGGGCATCCGGCCACTTGAGCGTGTCGTCTTTGCCGCATCGCGGCAGCTTTTCGCGCGAGACGGTGCGCAGCGGCATCCGCGCGTTGTAGAGCTTGCCCGGCTCGATTATAGCCTCGCCCAAGATCGCCGCTGACCGGCAGGGAGCGCGAGGACAAGACGATGGCGAAGGTCACGATCGAGGACGGCTACAGGCCCTCCGACGACGAGCCCTTCATGAATGAGCGGCAGCGCGAGTATTTTCGGCGCAAGCTGCTCACGTGGAAGAGCGAGATCCTGCGCGAGGCACAGGATACGCTCACGGCGCTCCAGAGCGAGAACGAGAATCATCCCGATCTCGCCGACCGCGCCTCCTCGGAGACGGATCGTGCGATCGAGCTGCGCGCCCGCGACCGTCAGCGCAAGCTGACGAGCAAGATCGACGCGGCCCTGGCCCGGCTGGAGGACGGCTCCTACGGCTTCTGCGAGGAGACCGGCGAGCCGATCTCCCTCAAGCGCCTCGACGCGCGGCCGATCGCGACCCTGTCGCTCGAAGCCCAGGAGCGCCACGAGCGCCGCGAGCGGGTCTACCGGGACGACTGATCAGGTCCGTCTCCCGGCGCCGCTGCGGGCTCGGTCAGTGGCGTCCCGCATCGATCCGGACGAAGCTGCGCACTGGCCCGAGGGCGGATTCGCTGCGGGTATCCACTGCGATGCGGCTCTGAACGGGGGCGGTGGTCCCGCTGCTGCCGGCATCGATGCCGGCCCTGACGCGGCCCGACAGGCGAATGCAGGTCGCTGTGCCGGGAATGCGGATGAAACCCGCGCCCTGGCTCGGGCAGGATTCCGCCGCAGCCTCGGACGGATGCGGGACGCGCTCGAAGGCCGCCACCGGGGAAATGCCCGTGAACAGCGGTGCCAGCGTGAGCGTGAGACCGAGGCATCGCACCGCGTTCCGCATCTGATTCTCCCTGGCCTTCACGGCGGCGGCTCGACCCCTCGGATCGACACGGATCCTCTCATACCAGATCCGGTGACTCTTTCGTGGCACCGGATCCGCGTTTCGCTCGAGCGCCGCGCGGGCCCGCCGATACGGTGTCCGTTCCGATCGAGCGAGGGCGGCCTCAGTAATGGGGTGGAGGTGGTTCCGGGGCACCGCCAGCGGCCCGGAAGGCGCTCTCCTCGACCTGCTCCTGCAGACGCGCGACCTGCCGGGACAGCCGGTCGATGACTCCCCATTGCGCCGTGATGGCGGCGTTGAGATCCTCGATCATAGCCTCCTGCTCGGTCAGACGGATTTCGAGGCGCGCGATACGATCGCTGTCGGACGGCATGTGGCTCATCGCCCGACCATGCCCGGTGCGGCCGGCTGCTGACAACCGGCCTTCTCGAGCGCCGGAACCACCCGAGCTTCGACCCCATGGCGGGGTGCATGAGTGCCATGCGACTCAGTCATACGCGTGAGTGCGCCTCGATTTCAGCAGAAATCAGGCGCCATGTTACGTCGAATCAAGGCAATAAACATGCTTTGTAGTCAATATGTTCGAATAATTTTATGACGAAGTCCAGCATATTCTTATAATGCCGACGGAAATACTTCTAAGTAATAGATTTGATCTTTAATGGATCCGCTGTTGACTGGTTTCGAGCTGGTTCAGGGTGCGTGACGATGGGTGCGCGCCCGCGATCCTGCCGCCCATCGGCGAGAATTTGCGAAAAATCGAAGCATTCTTTCCGCCTTCCCTTCAGGGCTGTGCAGGCAATGTTGCGCAACGAAGACACGTGGCACCATGACCGAGCGCCCAGCCCCTGACCTCCATACCGTGTTTCTCCCGGCCCTATGCTGGAGCCGGCGGCAGCCCGACTTCTACGCGGTCACGCAGGACCTATCTCGAGCGGGCATCACGTTCCGGTCGGCGTCCGAGCCGGCGCTCGACGAGCAACTCACCTGCAGCATCCGCTACATCGGGCAGGTCGAGGCCCGCGTCGTCCGCACCGACGACAAGCTGTTCGTCGTCCGGCTCATGGCGTCTCGCCAGCGGGCCGCCGAGATCGCCCGCACCATGCTGGCGCTGGGACGCGAGCAGGGTCGGACCTTCGAGGCGGCCCGCGTGCATCCGCGGATCAACCCGACGCGCAAGGACGTGCTCGTGACCCTCGGGGACGGGAGCGTCCTGCCGGGCCGGCTGATCAACGTCTCGGCCTCCGGAGCGGCGCTTGCCCTCGACCACACCCTCGCTAGAGGGGCGAGCATCACGATCGGCGGCACGGCCGCCGAGGTGGTGCGCGTCTTCCGCGACGGGATCGGCGCCGCCTTCGCCAATCCCCTCGATCCGGCGCAGGTCCATGCCGGGATCCGGCTCTGATCCGGCTCGGATCGGCCTCGCAGCCCTGCCCTGCCCTCGCATCCGGGCCGCGGAAGGTCTAAGTCCCCGGGCGAGCCCTGCCCGATGACGCGGCCGAAAGCCTGCCCGTGACCGACTACATCAAGAAGATCCTCTCCGCCCGCGTCTACGACGTGGCGATCGAGAGCCCCCTCGACCCGATGCCGCGCCTGACGAAGCGGCTCGGCCGCCCGGTGCTGCTCAAGCGCGAGGATCTGCAGCCGGTCTTCTCGTTCAAGCTGCGCGGCGCCTACAACAAGATGGCCTCGCTGCCGCGTGAACAACTCGATCGCGGTGTGATCTGCGCCTCGGCCGGGAACCACGCGCAGGGCGTGGCGCTCGGCGCGGCCCGCCTCGGCGTGCGTGCGGTGATCGTGATGCCGCGCACCACGCCGGCGATCAAGGTCGATGCCTGCCGGGCGCGAGGCGCCGAGGTGGTGCTGCACGGCGACGCCTTCGACGAGGCTCTGGCCGAGGCGCGCCGTCTGGAGGCGCAGTGGGGCCTGACCTTCCTGCACCCGTTCGACGACCCCGAGGTCATCGCCGGCCAGGGCACGATCGGCATGGAGATCCTGCACCAGCATACCGGGCCGATCGAGGCGATCTTCGTGCCGATCGGCGGCGGGGGGCTGGCCGCCGGCATCGCCACCTTCGTGAAGTATCTGCGCCCCGAGACGAAGGTGATCGGCGTCGAGCCGGACGACGCCGCCACCATGGCCGAGGCGATCCGGGCCGGCGACCGGGTGATGCTGCCGAGCGTCGGCCTGTTCGCCGACGGGGTCGCGGTGCGCCAGGCCGGCGAGGAGACCTTCCGCCTGTGCCGCGAGCATCTCGACGCGGTGATCACCGTCGATACCGACGCGATGTGCGCGGCGGTTAAGGACATCTTCGACGACACCCGCGCGATCTCCGAGCCGTCGGGTGCGCTGAGTCTGGCCGGCGCCAAGGCCTGGGCGGCGCAGAATCCCGGTTCCGGGCCGCTGGTGGCGATCTCGTCGGGCGCCAACCTCAACTTCGACCGCCTGCGCCACATCGCCGAGCGGGCGGAGATCGGCGAGGAGCGCGAGGTCCTCCTCGGCGTCACCATCCCCGAACGGCCGGGCGCCTACCGCGCCTTCATCGCTGCGCTCGGGCCCCGCGCGATCACGGAGTTCAACTACCGCTACGCGCAGGGAAGCGACGCGCGCATCTTCGTCGGCATCAACCTGCCCGGTGGAAAGCCGGAGAAGCGCGATCTGATCGCGGCCCTGGAGAGCGCCGGCTACCGTGTCGCCGACATGAGCGACAACGAGATGGCCAAGGTCCATGTTCGCTACATGGTGGGCGGGCGCGCCTCGGGGCTCGCCGACGAGCGGCTCTACCGGTTCCAGTTCCCGGAGCGGCCGGGGGCCCTGATGAAGTTCCTGGAGGCCCTCGGCGACGGCTTCAACATCAGCCTGTTCCACTACCGCAACCATGGTGCCGATTACGGCCGGGTGCTCGCCGGGATCGAGGTGCCGGCGGCCGAGCGGGACCGTTTCGATGCGGCCCTCGAAGCGCTCGCCTACCCCTATGTCGACGAGACCGACAACCCGGCCTACCGGCTGTTCCTCGACAACGGTATCGGCGCCGAGGCGCACCGCCACGAGCGATGAGCGCCGGTCCGGCGCGGCCGGGCACCACTTTCGCGCCGGCTCGAACGACAACGGCCGTCTTTTCGGGGTCGGCCCGCTTGCCTACGATAGGCAGCGGCCGACGGCGCTCGCCGGCCGGAGAACGGAGCGGTGGTCGATGCGCTCAGCCCCTCTCGCCTTGCTCGCCCTCGTCACCCCGGCCCTTGCCGGTCCGCCGGAAGGGGCCACCCGGGCGGGTGCGGTCCCATCCGGGGAGACCTCGATCCTCTCGCATCGCAGCGCCGAGGAATCCATGGCGCGTCAGGCCGAGTTCGATCGGCGGATCGCGGAGCGCAGCAACCGCGCCGCCCGCTCGATCTGCTCGGGCTGTGGGGCGGGCGGCGAGAGCGGCCCGCACGGTGCGGCTGTCACGCCGGGCCTGCGCAATCCCGGACGCATCGAGCTGCGACCGGCCGATCCGTCACGGGCACCGCTCGATTGAGCGGTTCGGCCGGTCCCGGGGGAATCAGGCCGCGCTGTGCGCGGGTTGGCTGCGGAACAGGGCCGTGCAGCCGGCATCCCTATGCATGCTCAGGATCGACGCGCGATCGATCTCGGGATGCGCGGCGAGAACACGGCGCACATCCTCCACCACCTTCTCGTAGCGATGAGCGTCGAAGTCCTTCTCCAGCGGACTGACGGCGATGTAGGCCTCGACCACGAGGACCCGTTCGGCGCGGTCCTTGGTGATGTCGACGGCGATCCAGGCCGATTTGACCAGGCGGTTGGCGGCGAGCATAGGACGATCCTCCGATGCCGCCGCGTTATCCGGCGGCTTTCGAAGGGAAGCATGGACCGCGCCGAAGAGCTTGCCAAGCGATTCCGCCGCCGCCTAGGGCCGTATCCTCACGGATCCGGCCTGGAGCTTCCGACCGCCGTCATCCGATCCGCCCTCGTTCGAAGCGGCGCGGTCATGCCGGCCTTGCCGAAGCCGTCGGCGCTCCATGGCTTCGCGTCTGCCCGGGATCGTGGTCTCGCCAGGATCGTCGATCCGGAAAGAAGAGCCGACCCCGTCGCGGCGGACGGCTTCGGCCCCTGCAACGCCCCCCCCGAGGATCAGGTGTCGGAGACGATCCGCAGACCCGCAAAGCCGTTGAGGCGGGACGGTGCGGTGTAGCCCGCAGCGCCGTCCTCGTCTTCGGTGCTCGCCAACCCTTTCGCGCGCCCCTTCATCAGGGTCGGGCGTGCGATCCAGCGCACCACCTTGTCGCCCTCGTAGCGCCCGGCCCGCCGCTCGTCCCTGCGCAACACCCAGCGCGGATGAACCGCCCCATTTCTGACCATGACCCGTCCCCCTCAGGGCTCCGCCGCCGCAGCCTGCGCGCCACTCGGCGCGCCCTGGCCTCACGACAGCCCGTGCCCTAACGATCGAAGCAGGCAATGATTTCGGGACAATTGCATCCTCCAAATTAGGGATATCCGGCATCAATTGCGCTTAAGTAGTAGCGAGCGGCGTCAAAGCGATTTTAACCGCGTGCCGCGACACGTTACTCAACCTCTGCAAGCGTCGGACAGCGGTTGTGACGCAACAGTTGACGCAACATCCCCGTAAACAGCCGGGTCTAACCCCCGCCTTGCGAAATGTGAGACGTCGCGAGGGGAAGATGCCGAAGATCGTTGTCGCCGCTGGAGTTGTCTCGACCATGCTGATGGTGGTCGGCACCCCAACCGATCTTGCGGCGATGGCCGACACGAGGGCACGCCCTGCCGAGGCGGTGCGGCCGGCCCCGAACCGGACAGAGGGTCTCGGCTCGGGCCTCCCGCAGCGCGCCGCGCGGGCATCCTGCCCGCCGCGCTGGCCCTACATCGTCCTGACCTGCGTGGCGTGAGGCGGTCATGACCTTGTTCCTGATCCTGCTCGCCTGCAACCTCGCCCTCGGACTTCTCTTCACGCTGATCGCGACATCGGTGGACTGAACCGGGTGGCGGGTGCCGAAGGCGTATGCGGCGCGCTTGACCTCGACCACGGCTTGAGCGCACGAAACCCTATGCTGAAGCTTGTTCGCCTGATGGCCTGGGTCGTGGCGATCGGTCTCGTCGCCGTGACGCTGTCGCCCCTCGAAGCGCGTCCTGTCCTGACCTCGCCCAATCTGGAGCGGGCCGGCGCCTACGCGCTGTTCGGCTTCCTGCTCGCGCTGTCCTATCCGCGCCGCTGGGGGCTGGCGCTGATCGCGGCCGTCGCCCTCGCCGGGTGTCTCGAGGCAGCCCAGGGGCTGACGGCGAGCCGGCACGGCCGGGTGATCGACTTCCTGGTCAAGGGCGGGGCGGCGATGATCGGCGCGCTCGCCGCGCAGGGGTTGCATCTCCTGCTCGCGCGCCGCGCCGCCCGCTGAGAGGGCCGCCTCCGATCAGTCGCCCGGTGCCAGGGCACCGACACCGACATGGCGCAGGCCGTGGCGCTCGACCTCTGCGGGGGCGTAGACGTTGCGCAGGTCGACGAGGACCGGCGCGGCCATCAGCGCCTTCAGCCGGGCCAGATCCAGCGCCCGGAACGCGTTCCACTCCGTCACGATCACCAGCGCATCCGCCCCTTCCGCGCAGGCATAGGC
>Ga0233425_10007907_pt1 | contig 14536 bp, 11 predicted proteins | sample Watercolumn_Towu_2_FD_181712 | JGI IMG/M metagenome (GOLD analysis project Ga0233425, IMG submission 181712) | Freshwater microbial communities from Lake Towuti, South Sulawesi, Indonesia - Watercolumn_Towuti2014_140_MG | ecosystem: Environmental > Aquatic > Freshwater > Lake | place...
GAGACGCCGACGGAGATGTCGATGGCGACGGTGATGCGGATACCGATGTCGACGGCGACGGCGATTCGGACACCGACACGGATGGCGACGGCGATGCTGACACGGACAGCGACTCCGATGGCGACGGCGACGACTGCGACGGATATCCCTGCGCCCCGTACGGGACCGCGCTCGGAGACATCATCCGGAACCTCGAGTTCGAGCCGGCGAACGACAGTGCCCTCGCCCTCGCTGGTGCCGACGGCGTGCTGGACCTCGGCGACCTCTACCAGGCCAACGTGGACCACGGCGGAGAGCTGACCGGCCTCCTGATCTGGGTCACCGCGGGCTGGTGCCCCTACTGCGCGAACGAGGCGCCCCACCTCGAGGACCTCCACCAGGAGATCGAGGACGACGGGGTCGTCGTGCTCGGTCTCGTTGACGAGGCGAACTCACAGGGGGTCGACGCTTCGCGTGACTACGCATCCGGCTACGCGGACCGATACGGCTGGACCCTTCCCACCGTCGCGGGCGACATCGACTACAACTACTGGCCGCCCGACGCGGTCGCCGCCGGCGAGATCGGGATGCCGCTCCACCTGTTCATCGACCTGCGCACGATGCGGATCTACGGCCGGTTCTCGGGCGCGATGGAGGACCTGCTGCTGGTCCAGTACACCCTCGAGGAGATCGCGGGCGGCGGCGCCTGGGGCCCGGACTGGGAACGCGACTACGACCCCGACTGCAACCCGGGCTTCGGCACCGAGAACGAGCCGAACCAGTACGACGGCAGCCCGGAGGACGGCACGTCGCTGGCCTTCACCATGAGCGCGACCCAGTGTCCGCCCACCATCGCCGACGGGTTCCTCTTCGACGAGGACTGGATCGACCTGGGCTCGCTGACCGAAGGCACGGCGATCGACGTCACGGTGCGTCGTGACACGGGCTCTCCCGTGTACCCCTTCGTCGAGCTCGTCCGTGTCGCCTCGGGGGGCATCGAATGGATGACCTTGGGGCCGGCGGAGATGGACGTCGAGGAGTCTGGCCGGCAGTGGGTCATCGACACGGCAGGGCACTACTACGCGGTCGTCTTCGACGGCCGGAGCCAGTCGGCAGCCTTCTACGGCGAGGGAGCAGCGGTTCCGGCGGACGACGCGTGCTGCCAGGGCGGCCCCGACTACACCTACGAGGTCACCGTCTCGGAGATCGAGCTTGCGCCCACGGCGGAGCCCCTCTCGATGGGAGACAACCCCGGCACGCTCGCCGGCGGCGACATCGGCGTGTTCCCGCTCGAGGCGACCGGCGGTACGCGCTACCAGGTGCGCCTGATCGCCGACGACAACCGGATGGACCCCTACCTGATCCTCTTCGACCCGGCGAGCGGCGACGTGCTCGGGTTCAACGACGACGAGTCCTACCCGGGCAACCTCAACTCCTATGTCTCGTGGACCGCACCCGCCGACATGACGATCTATGCGATCGCCTGCTACTGGGGCGCGTGGCTCCGCGGTGGCGCGCCCGGCTACACCGTCCGCCTCCAGTAGGTCGATCCTCGTTTATTCGAGCTCGGGAGCGTCGAGGAAGTCGAGGTCGGGCTCGGCCACGAGGGCGATGTAGTTCGAAAGGGTGGCGAGCGCGACCGTGCCGATCGCGTCGAGGATCTCCTCGTCACCGTACCCGACTGATCTGACCCTCGCCAGCGTCTCGTCGCGGACGCGTCCGCGCCGTTCCACCAGCTCCCGGGCGAATGCGAGCATCGCATCGACCTTCGGATCGTCGCTCCGGCCACGCCTCGCGTCGAGCGATTCCGACGCCGTCAGCACGCCATGCTCCGTCGCCGTCTGCGTGTGGGATGCAAGGCAGTATTCGCACTCATCGATCTGCGAGGTGAGCAGGTAGATCATCTCGCGCGTCTTCTTGTCCAGCCTGGATCCCTCGAGGCACGACGTGAGCTTGAGGAAGCCGTCGAGGACCATCGGCGAGTTGGCCATGACCACGTAGAGGTTCGGGACCATCCCCACACGCTGGTAGAGCTTGCGGGTGAAGGCATCGGCGTCCTCGGGCTCGATCTCGTTCAGCCTGGGCACGGTCGTGCTCCTTTGAGAGATGTGGGGCTCCTGCGACGAGCCCCTGTTCACCGCGGGTAGATGCCGAACCAGGTGAGGTAGCCTATTCCCTCACCGGCCGAGGTCTGGATGCGGCCCCCGTCGGCGGACACCGTCGCGGTGGTCCACTGCCTCCATTCACCCTCGGTCGCGCCGGCCTCGAGCGCGTGTCCGCCTCCGACCACGAAGACATCGACCACCGTGCCGGCCGGGAGCTCCGATGTGTTCGGGAGGTCCAGGCCGGCCGGGACCATCACCGGTTCGACCACGGTTCCGGGCTCGATGACCATCGAATCGAGGGGCGTCACGACGTACAGGGCGGCCGGTGGGGACGCCGCGTCGATGAAGCACGGCGTGTGCTCCTCGAGCGGGAACCGCGACAGGGCGAGCCACATCGGCGCCCCGATCGGGAGCCGCATCTCGGAGCCGGCGGGAAGGACCAGCGCGGCCCCGTCGGCCGCCGTGATCCGGATCTCCGATCCCAGCTCGCCCTCGGGGACCGGGGTGCCGGACGTCGGCGCGGCGTAGAGCACGAACTCGGTGCACAGGTGGACCGGGCCGTCGCAGAGGGCATCAGTGAAGCAGAAAGGGCTGTGTCGCGGTGGGTTGGTCGGGAAGTACACGGCCACGTCGGGCGCCGGAGCGCCGCTGAGCTGCACCGCGAAGAACCCCTGTGCGTCGGAGGTCGCGGCGAAGCACCGCTGGTTGGCGCACACGACCGCGCTCTGCCCGGCGAGCGGGTTGCGGTCCTCGTCGAGCATGGTCCCGCCGACGCACGTCACCGCGAACGGCCCGGCCCCGCACGCGGCGTCGGTGCACTGGGCGTCCGAGGTGACGCACCCTGGCTCGACGTCGCCGTCCGAGTCGCCGTCCACATCTGTGTCCACATCGGTGTCGGAGTCGATGTCGGCGTCGGAGTCGGCATCGGTGCCTCCGCCATCGTCACATGCCGCGAAGAGAAGCCAGGAGATCGCCAGGGCGGCTGACATAAACAAACCGATCGCGCGTGGTTTCATACGCTCTCCTCCTCGGCGCGTGCATCACGTATAGCACATTCCCCGGCCTCCCCGCGCTCCGACATGGCCGCGGTGAGGCGCGCCACCAGCGACGGGACGTCGTCAGGCACCTCGACAGCAAAGAGGGCCATCGACGACTGCCCCTTGAGCTTCATGGGTGGGAGCCGCTGCGCCGAGACGAGATCTTTGACCGCTTCGTACGTCCGCTCGCAGATGAGGATGTTCGTGCCGAACTCGCGGTTGAGCTTCTCGAGCCTGGCAGCGGCGTTCACGGTGTGGCCGATGCACGTGTACTCCATGCGTTCGAGGGACCCGATGTTGCCCGCGACGACCGGGCCGGTCGTGATCCCGACGCCGATCTGCACCTGGGAGAGCTCCGTGAGGCCGGCTGACTCGTTGAAGTCGCGGAGCGCGTGGTGCATCTCGAGCGCGGCGGTCACGGCACGCAACGGCGCGCAGGCGACAGGGAACGGCACGCCGTACTCGGCCAGGAGGCCGTCGCCCATGTACTTGTCCAGCGTCCCGCCCGTCCGGAACACGATGGAGACCATCCGCGTGAAGTAGAGGTTGAGGAAGCTCACCACCTCCTCGGGTTGCCGCTTCTCCGAGAACGGGGTGAAGTTGCGTACGTTGGTGAACATGATGGTTGCAGTCCGACGGGTGCCGCCCATCTCGAGGCGGTCGGGGTCCTCGAGCACCATGTCCACCAGGTCCCTGGACAGGTAGCGGCGCAGCCTCCCCTTCTCCTTTTCCAGCCGGCTCCGTTGCAGGGTCTCCTCCTCGGTCCGGCGCACGAGGGTCCGACCCATGGACGCGATGATGCCGCTGACCAGGCCCGGGGCCGAGATGAAGACGATGACGATGACCTGGTCCACGACGTTGATCGCAGCGCCGTGGACGTCGGCGATCGCCGTGGTCTCGAGCCGCCCCGTGGCCACGCCGAACCAGAGGATCGCGGTGTTGAGCACGAAGGACAGCGCGGCGGCGTAGAGCCCGGAGCGCAGGGTGAACCTGAACCCCGCGAAGAGCGTCCAGTACACGAAGAAGTACAGCCAGGCGGACCGGAAATACTCGAGGATGCCCGAGTGATTGACCGCCGTGGCCGCCGACACGGACGCCATGAGCACGAGGTCGAGAGTGATGGTGGCGTACTTCAACCAGGGACGGTACCCATCGCGGACCAGCGCGAGGTAGAGGTACAGGACGAGGCAGTAGACGAGCCAGAACAGGCCCTGGATGATGAAGATCAGGTTGGCGAGGGTCGTGTTGTACTGCCACGATGGGACCATCCCGACCAGGCCGATGATGCTGAAGACGAGGCGGATGTGGTTGACCAGCCGCTCGCCCCGCATCTCCTGGCGCTGCAGGTTGTCCGTCACCGCAGCCTGGTGCACGATCGAGAAGGCCGTGGGCCGCTCACCATTCATGCGAAACCTCCAGCCGCGAGAGCCTTGGCGATCCCCAGGGCGCAGATCGCCGTGGTGAGCTCCGGTCCCTGGTGCCATGCCGCGGCACCGGTCTTGCCCGGCATGAGGTAGAACGGCTCGGGCGCCCAGGTACCGTCGGGCCGCTGGGTCTCGTCGAGGTATCGGAGCGCCCGCGCCACGTCGGCGGAGCGTCCGCCCGACAGCGAGAGCCCGGAGAGACGGAGGGCGGTCCGTTGCGGTGTTCCCCACCCACCGTCGAGCCGCTGGCACGTCCGGATGCGCGCGATCACGGCGTCCCGCGCACGGGCGAGACCCTGGCGGAGCGCGCGGGTCGGGATCGTGGCCGCGGCCTCATCGGCGACCCTGAGGAAGAGCAGGTCGGTGAGCGCGGCATCATAGAAGAACACTCCGGAGAGGCCATCCGGTCCGCAGCGCTCGATCGCGTCGGCGAGGTTGACCTCGACGAGGTCCGCGAACCTCGCCGGATCGTGGCGCAACAGCCCGAGGGTCAGCGCCAGTCGCACGGTCGTGCACTCGTTGCCCTGGTAGGTGATTCGGCCGTCGTACGTCGGTCCGTCGGGGCCGAGCGTGAGCCACGTCGGCGTGAGCCGCGATCCAGGCAGGCTCGCCAGCAGCGGCTCGATCCAGCCGTCGATCCGCTCGCGGGGATAGTCGTCCACGCGGGTGGCGAGGTCGAGCGCGAGCCCGAGCGAGTCCGAGTCGGGCGGGATCCCGCGCCACGCGCCGTACCACCTGAGGCCGGACGGATCGCCCTCGTCGAGGAGGTCGCGGATCGCCCCTCCGACCGGCTCTCCGATGGCGTCCAGCGCCCTGAGTATGAACCCTCGGATGAACCAGGAGCCCACGAGCGTGCCGGGCTCGTGCGCGAATCCGCGCCGGACCTCCCACGAGCCCGGCCAGGTGGCCGTGCTCCGCAGGACCTCGAGCGCCGCGTCGAGCGCGCGCCTGGCCGACGCCGGAGCCCAGCAGGGGCCGCGCCCGACGTACGATAGCGCCATGCCCAGGAAGCGCAGGCGTGCGAGATGGCGCGAGAAGGCGTCATCGATCTCACCGAGCAGCTCGATCGCGAGGTGCTCGTGATCGGGCGGCAGGCTCTCGCGGGCCCGTGGCACGAGGTCGGCGCTCCAGCAGGCGGCGAGCCGCGCGATCCTGTCCTCGTGCGCGAGCCACGCCTGGACCTCGTCGGCGCGGCCCTCCTCGCCGCGCGATCCCGCCGCGGCGGTCAGGAGGCCGGAGGCTTCGCACCCGCGGCGCAGCATCGCGATGATCGTCCGGATCGCGTGGGACGCCGAATCGCCGCGATCGAGCCGGTCGAGCCCCTCGAGCACGTCGAGCATCGGGCCCAGCGCCTCGCCGTAACGGGCCCACGGCTCCGGAGGCAGGCCAGCCGCCAAGGCGGGGAGTGAGAAGGCGAGCACCGCTTCCCGGTATCCGCCGTGTTCCTCGAGCGCGAGAGCCTCCACCGACCCGACGGCCGGGTTGTCCGCCGTGGACGAAGAGGCGCGGGCGGCGCAGGCGAGGGCCCAGCGAGAGGCCCCGGCATGCCCGCACGCGGAGTCGAGGAGATCCGCCGCCGAGCTCCAGCGTGCAAGCTCCGCGGCCCCGAGAGGGCCGACGAGCATCCCGACGGCGGTGGCCACGATCGAGGCGCGATCGGGGTCGAGGCCGAGCGACGTGCCGAGCCGACAGGCGTGGTCCGTCCACGACCGGTGGCCTGTCTGTTCGATGGCGGCGGTTTCCGCAGCGATTCGCGTGCTCCGGGCTCGCGTCGTCCTTCAGATGGCGCTCTTGGTGCCGAACTTCTTCTCGAGGCTCTTGACGACCTTCTCGGCCGTGGCGAGGTCGATGGCCTCGAGCTGCTCCACGACGTCGTCGCCGACCTTGAAGCCCTCCCGGACCAGGACGTCACGCGGCGATGAGAGCACCTCTGCCCTGAACGCGGCGTCATTGACCATGCGCCCCACGAGCTCGTTGTATCCCTTCTTGGCCATGTTCTCCTCCTGCCGCCCGGAGCCCCCCGCCCGAGCTCTCTCCCGGGGCATCTTCGAGGGTCGTCGCGGCACGTCGTCGGTCTGCAAGTGTTAGTGTGTTCCGGCGTTCTTGGCAAGGATCGAGCGAAACAGCGACTCGAATGCTTCTCGCCGTGTCTGCTCCATGAGCTGCCGTCGGCAGCGTATGGCGTCCACGGCCTCCGGCATCGGCAGACGGGCGGCCGCGGACTCGGCCCTCTCGAGCGCGGCCAGGGCCTCGTCGGTGACCTCGTCGAAGCCTCCCTCGAGCATGAGCTTCCGGATCAGGGCCTCTCGGCCCTCGCCGCCCCGGAAACGCTGGACCACGTGGGTGTGGTTGCCCATGCGGAAGTCCTTGTCGGCATCGATCAGGTCGTGGAAGAGCTGGTGCGCTGTCGCCAGATGCGCGACGTGCTCATCGAGGATCGACACCCGGTCAGCGAGGCCGCCGCGGACCAGCGCCGCGGCTCCGGGGAGCACGAGCGGCTGCGTGCGGCGCAGCACCCGCTCGAACGCGGCGGCGTCGTACCCCTCGCGGCGGTCCATGAGCTCCCGCTCGAGGATCATGGCGTCGTCGTACTCCAGCCAGCGCTCCTCGAAGAGGCGCCAGAAGCCCTCGGAAGCGCCCACCACGCGCGCGATCAGGCTCTGATGCCGGACGAAGAGCGCCTCGGCGAGGAGCATGGCCTCGGCCGGTCGGCCGACCTCCTCGTCGATGAGGTCGTCCTGGACGCGCACGTGCAAGTAACCCGTCGCGGCGGCCTCGATGAGGTCGTCTTCCGACTCGTCCGGCAGCGGGGTCCCCTCGAGCGCCGCAAGACGGCACGCCCACGCGGGGAGCTGGAGCACCGGCAGGGCGAGAGGCGCGACGAAATAGCTGACGAACGCCTCGCCTTCCCGGACACGCCCGAGGCCGAGGCGAGAGGCGAGGTCGTCGAACGCGGCCCGGAGCCGCGGGGGCAGCCTGTCCCGGAAGGTCTGCGACCGGGCATCGACCAGACGCTGGAGCCGCAGGTCCTCCTCGCGGGAGGTCCCACTCATCCGGAGGGGTCCTTCGGTCCCGTCTCGAAGTCCCAGAACATGGGCTTGTAGCTGACCTCCAGCATGATCGACCTGAAACCGTCGGCGCTCATGCTGCAGCGTCCCTCGCGGTCCTCGATCCTCACCTCGACGCCCTCGAGCCAGGGCTCGAGCGGGTCGAGAGGGTCGTCGTACATGATCCGTCGCGTGTCGGGGTCGACCGAGAGGACGCGGACCTTGTGCGGGAGCGTGATCGGGTGGTCCTCGTCCGGCGGCAGGCAGTCGGGCGAGATCCTCGACGTGTCCAGGGTGACGAACGTGGCTTCTCCCGCACGTGCGGACCGGACGATGATGTCGAGGCCGTCGCGCGACAGCACCGGGACGTTGGGCGCCGGCAGGCCCTGCTCGATCAGCCACGCGACGAACCGGCTCTGCGTCTCCGACAGGACGTCCCACTTCTCGCCCGTGACGCCCTCGAGGAAGCGGTCGAAGGCCCCGATGTCCAGGCCGACCGTGCCGGTCGTGTCTCCCGAGCCGGTGACCGTGTCGCGCCCCGGGACCTGGAACGAGTCGAGGGAGTCGCGATAGACGAGCTCCGGGTACGCGTAGGCCATGGACGCGGCCTGGAAGAGCCGGCTGACGGGGTTGCGCCGCCACTCGCGCTTGCTCCACCGGAACAGGTGGACGTTGCGCTGGAGCAGCTCGCCGTTTCGGAGCGCGACCCTCCCCGCTTCTGCCATCAACCCGGCGAGGAGCCGGACGTACTCCGCGGGTGAGGTCTCGGCCAGGTAGGACTCGACGCAGGTCACGCCGCACGTGTACATGAGGCCCTGGTTGATGCGGCCGGGCCGCACGACGTTCCTGACGAGCTCTCCGACGAGCCGGGCTCGGCCCACCTCCGCCTCGAGCGTCGGGCTGAGGGCCTCGGAGGTCAGTCCGAGCAGGGACGCACCGAGCGGCCGGTCCGCGCTGTCGAGCGCATTGGCGAGGCCCTGGTCCCGGAGCGCGCGGACGGCCGAGAGGCTCGCGGACCGCCAGTCGTCTTCCGTCTCGCCGGGCGGCAGTGGATACGCGAGCACCAGCGGCCCGGAGAGCAGTGCCGTGAGGCGTCGGTCGAGCTCATCCATCGCCGTCGAGGTCCGTGCGTGCGGGGCGGAAGCCGAGGTTCGGGTTCCGCTCGGTCGGGGGGCACCCGTCGCGATTCGACGCCCTGCACAGGTCGGCGGAGCTGTTCCATGCTCCTCCGCGGTCCACTCGTCCGAGACCCGATGACGGTCCGGTCGGGTCCACCACGGTCCCCTGTGGGTAGGAGCCGTACCAGTCCCAGCACCACTCCCAGACGTTGCCCAGCATGTCGTACATCCCGAAGCCGCTGGGCTCCTTCTGCCCGACCGCCTGTGTGGCGCCAAGGGTGTCGTCCGCGTACCAGGCGATCTCGTCGAGACACGCGCCTCCCCGGTCCGGACCCGTGCCGCGGCACGCCCGCTCCCACTCGGCCTCGGTCGGGAGGCGGAACCCCTCGTGGTCCGGCCCCTTCCACTCCACTTTGGCCGAGAACCCGGGCTCACCCGGCCTGCCACGCACCTCGGTCAGGATGTACGCCTCGTCGAGCCCGCAGGACCGCGACAGGGCGTTGCAGAACGCCACCGCGTCGAACCAGCTCACCATCTCGACGGGTCGATCGGCCCCCGTGTGGTGAGACGGGTTGTTGCCCATCAACGCTTGCCACTCGGCCTGGGTGACCGGCCTGGCGAACAGTCGGTACGGGCGAGAGATGACCACATCGTGCCGTGTCTCGTCACTGGATCGGCCCGACTCGTCCGGAGGCGAGCCTACTTCGAAACGGCCCGCCGGGACACGGACGAGGTCTGGGGTCTTCGGTGTCGCTCCGGGCGTGGCCGGCGAGGCCAGCCCCGCGAGCGCCTCGGCGAGCTCGTCCACGCTCTGGAACCTCGTGTCCATCTGCGCGGACATCGCCTTGACCACGACGCGTTCCAGCGCAGCCGGGACGTCGGGTCGCAGCTCGGAGACGGGCGAGGGCCTGGTCATGGTCACCTGGTAGACGATCTCGCCGACCGACGAGCCCTTGAACGGCACCACGCCCGTGAGCAGCTCGTACAGGATCACTCCGAGCGAGTAGATGTCGGCCCGGTGGTCGACCTTGCCCGCGCCGAAGAACTGTTCGGGGGCCATGTAGTACGGTGATCCGAAGGTGTCCTGAGAGCTCGTGAGCCTGTTGTCGAGGAACTTGGCCATGCCGAAGTCGAGGATCTTGACCCGTGCCACGCCGTCGGCGCCGCGTGTGACCAGGAGGTTCTCGGGCTTGAGGTCCCGATGGATGATCCCTTTCCGGTGCGCGGCGATCAGACCGCGGCACACCTGCGAGACGAGCTCGACCGCGGTCGCCGGCGCGAGCGACCCCTCGCGCTTGAGGAGCTTCGAGAAGTCCTCGCCGTCGAGGTACTCCATGACCAGGTATGGGGTCCCGTCGTGTGTGACGCCGGCGTCGGTTATGTCGACGATGTGCTCCGATCCGATCGCTGCTGCCGCGCGAGCCTCGGCGAGGAATCGCGCGACCACCGCTTCATCGCGAACGTGGTACGAGTGGAGGCACTTGAGCGCGCCTCGCCGCTTGATCAGACGGTGTCGGACCTCGAACACGCGTCCCATCCCACCGCGGCCGATCAGGCGGACGAGCTCGTACCTCCCGTCGACGACCGATCCGACGCCCAGTCGATCTTCCGCCTCGGTCGGTCCGTTCGCTCGGTCCCCATCGGTCATGTTCGTGATCATGCGGTCCCGATGCCTGCAGGGGGCAGTCTCGACACATAGCCCGTCCGGGGGCTTCGAGGCAAGTTGACTGCAGACGAGCAACCGGACGGGCGCCTCCTCCTTTGCTTCCAGCCCCGAGCGGTGATACGCCGACAGACACGATGAGCGGGCGCGACACCCCGGCCGCGACGATCCGAGCGAAGTACGAGACCAGGCGACTGCATTTCGAGGAGGAGCGGCAGAGGCTGGTGCGGCGAGCCAACCTGATCTCGACCGCCCGACTCCTCGCCTTCGTCGCGGCCGGGCTGGGCCTCGTGGCCGGGCTCTGGGGATGGCGCCTGTCGAGCCCGCTGTGGACCGGGCTCGGCGTCGTCGCCTGCGCCGGCTTCGTCGCCCTCGTCGTGTGGCACGACCACGTGCTCGGAGCGCGAGACCGCGCGGCCCTGCTCGTGTCCATCAACGTCGACGCGCTCCACCGCCTGGCCCGCGAGTGGGGTGCGCTCCCCGCGATCCCGGTCCCAGCGAGCGCTGCGCAGGACCCCGTGGCCCGTGACCTCGATCTGCTGGTCGCCGACCATGGGCGCGCATCGGTGCTGCAGCTCCTGGGGACGGCGCGAACGTCCCACGGGCGTGGGACCCTCGTCGCGTGGCTGCTCGGGGCGGCGCCTCCGGCCGAGGTCACGGACCGCCAGGACGCGGTCGCCGGCCTCGCACCGTGCCTGGACCTCAGGCAGGAGCTCGAGCTGCGTGGGCGGGAGCTGGGCGACGATCCTCCGGACCCGGAGCTGTTCCTGGCCTGGGCCGAGGGGGCACCCGTGGTCCTCGGCAAGTGGTGGCTGGTCTGGGTGCCCCGGGCGCTGGCCGTGGTCGCGGTGTCGCTCGCCGTGCTCCTCGCCCTCGGGCTGGTCCCGGCGGGCTGGTTGGTCATGGCCGGCGCGGTCAACCTGGCGTTCGCCGCGGTGGCCGGCCGGAAGATCCGCGAGACCTTCGGCCGGATCGCGGGGCGTGGCCAGACGCTCCGCCGTTACGCCAGGCTCTTCCAGCTCCTGTCCCGGATGCTGCGCGCCGGGTCGCGCACGTCGCGCAGCTCGATCCTCCCCGGGCGTGCCTCGTCGCCTCCGGGGCCGGAGGTCCTCCAGGGGGCCACGATCGAGCGGATCGCCGAGAGCCTGACCGCGGAAGGCCGGGACGTGTCGCGTCAGATGCGACGGCTCGAACGGTTGGCCGGTCTGGCCGAGGCGCGCCACACTCCGTTGTTCCACGTCCCGCTCATGGCGCTGACCCTATGGGACTTCCACGTGCTGTACGGGCTCGAACGGTGGCAGCAGCGCGTGGGGCCGCGGGTCCGGGGCTGGTTCGCGGCCCTCGGCGAGGTGGAAGCGCTCTGCGCGCTCGCCGGGCTCTCCCACGACCACCCGGACTGGGCCTTTCCGCGGATCGACGAGCAGGCCGACGCGCTGCGCGCCGAGGGGCTGGGGCACCCGCTGCTCCACCCCGACGCGTGCGTTGTCAACGACGTCGTGATCGGCCCTCCAGGGAGGTTCATGCTCGTGACGGGCTCCAACATGTCGGGCAAGAGCACGCTGCTCCGCTCGGTCGGCGTCAACGTGGCGCTCGCCCAGGCGGGAGGCCCGACCTTCGCCCGGAGCCTGGTGCTCCCGCCGCTCGTGCTCGGGACCAGCTTCCGCGTGCAGGACTCGCTCGAGGCGGGCGTGTCGTTCTTCATGGCCGAGCTCCGGCGTCTCAAGGAGGTGGTCGACCTCGCGCGCCGGGTCCGGACCTCGCACCGGCACCGGCTCCTCTATCTGCTCGACGAGATCCTCCAGGGCACCAACGTGTACGAGCGTCAGATCGCAGTGCGCCGGGTGATCGTGCACCTGCTCCGCGAGGGGGCGCTGGGGGCCGTGTCCACGCACGACCTGACGCTGGCCGAGGCCGAGACACTGGCCGAGGCGTGTGTGTGCTGCCACTTCACCGAGTCGTACCAGGCCGGCGGCGACGGCGGGCCGCGCATGGTCTTCGACTACCGGCTCCGGCCGGGCGTGGCGACCTCTGTCAATGCGCTCAAGCTGCTCGCCCTGGTGGGGCTCGACGACGGGAGCTGAGCGTCACGTCTTGCGCTGGTCCAGCGACTCGAGCAACGCGACGACCTCGGCGCGGAGCCCGAAGAGCGCCTGGCGCTGCTCCTCCAGACGTCGCGTGGCGGTGGCCCGTGCAGTGGCGAGGATGATCCGCTCCGCCTTCAGCCGTTCCACTTCCTCACGCAACGCCGCGACGTCCGCGATGTCGGACTCCTCGTGCCCCGGGCGAACCGCGCCAGCGTCGCCGGCTCGATGCGAGGTCTGCTGTCGCGCGAGCTCCTTGCGCGCTCCGGCGATCGTGAAGCCCTCGTCGCGGGTGAGGGTCTTGATCCGGACCAGGAGCTCGATGTCCGCCCTCCGGTACAGGCGTTGCCCCCCGCGCGACTTGTGCGGGCGGAGCCTGGGGAACTCGTCTTCCCAGTACCGCAGGACGTGAGGCGGGACATCGAGCAGACGAGCGACCTCGCCGATCTTGAAATAGAGCTGGTCGGGAAGTTCGAGCTTGGAGCTCACCGTTGGCCTTCTGGCACGCCAGTCAGGACCGCGCGGCTACTTCCCGTTGAGCAGGGCCTTCAGCACCTGGCTCGGCTTGAAGGTGAGCACGCTCCGGGCCGAGATGGCGATCGGGTCACCGGTCTGGGGGTTGCGGCCCATGCGTTCGTTCTTCTTGCGAACGATGAAGTTCCCGAAGCCCGAGATCTTGATCTTCTCGCCAACGGCGAGCGTGTCTTTCATCGAGGCGAAGACCGTTTCGACGACTTCTGCGGATTCCTTCTTCGAGAAACCGCCAACCTTCTCATAGATCGCCTCGATGATGTCCGCCTTGGTCATTCTACCGCCACCTCCCCGGATGAAAGCCTCTTGCGGTCATGCAGGTGCATTTCACCACAGCAACGCCCTGATATCAAGACGTTTTCGGTCTGCGTGTCAGAACATCGAGGTCGAGCTCGATCAAGACGGCCGCGGCGCGGAGCCCGAGCCGCTCGAGCACGGCCGGATGGACCTCGCCCATCACGCCGGCCACCGTGTCGCCGTCGCCGTCGCGCACGCGCAGAACGCTGGCCCGGCCGGGAATCCAGAGATCGCGCCTGTCCTGGTCCGCAGCGGACACGACGAGCTCCCAGCCGAGCTCGCGCACCACGGCGTCGGCCACCGACCAGCCGTCCGACAGCCCGGTCCGGACGCCGATCAGGGCGATGGCGGCCCTGCGGCACTCGCGGGCGCCGGTCTCTCGCGCCGGATCGAGCACGGTGACGTCGCCCACCTCGAAGACCCGTTGCGGTAGCTCGTGGTGGATGTTGCCCGCGAGCACCGACAGCACGCCGGGGAGCAATGACGTGCGCAGCATCGTCTGATCGAACGACACCGGGTTGGCGATCGACACGAAGTCGTCGGTCCGGGCGAGCCCGAGCGCATCGAACGACGCCTGGGGGCTCGTCAGCGGGAGCGTCACGACCTCGGTCATCCCGAGCCCCGTCAGGACGTGGCGGACGACCTGGCTCTGCTCCTCGATCGCACGGGGCTGCCCGAGCGTGAGCGCCTCGACGAGCGTGGGCGTCACGGAGTCGTAGCCGTAGGCCATGGCCACGTCCTCGATGAGGTCCACCTCGTGGAGGACGTCGTTGCGGTAGGCCGGGACCTCGACGTGGAGCACGTCGCCTTCGCGCTGTCGCACCCGGTGGCCCATCATGGTCAAGAGGCGTGTGACCCCCGCTGCGTTGATGTCCACGCCGATCAGCCGCGCGGCCCGCCGCGCGTCGAGCACGTGGTAGTCCGGGGTCAGGTCGGGCGTGACGACCTCGCGGTCCGGGTAGACCACGCGCACCTGCTCGAGCCGTGCCTCGGGGACGAGCTCGAGGAGCGAGGTGACCGTCACGACGAGGGTCCGGTGCACCAGACGCTCGCTCAGCCCCGTCACGTCGATGAACAGGTCCCGCGTGCGCGCGCTGACCTTGGTGGCTTCGGAGTTGATGATGGGCGGCATGCTGAGCACGCGACCCCGCCCGTCCTCGAGCAGCGGGTAGCGCGCGAGGTGCGCCAGCAGGTGGGCGTAGGCAGTGCCCTTGGGGTGCCGCTCGAGGACCTGGCGCGGCGTCATGTTCGAGG
>Ga0233425_10007908_pt1 | contig 14536 bp, 14 predicted proteins | sample Watercolumn_Towu_2_FD_181712 | JGI IMG/M metagenome (GOLD analysis project Ga0233425, IMG submission 181712) | Freshwater microbial communities from Lake Towuti, South Sulawesi, Indonesia - Watercolumn_Towuti2014_140_MG | ecosystem: Environmental > Aquatic > Freshwater > Lake | place...
CGCCGCCGCACCGCCGGCGGCGCTTCACCAAGCGCCTCGGCGTGGGCGAGAGCGCGGTCTATGCCGGGCGGGTGGTCGAGACCGATCTCACCGCTCTCGGCTGGATGCTGGCACAGGGCCTGCGCCTCGTCGGTGCGCCGCTGCCCACCGCCCGCATCGCCAACGTGCCGAGCGTGGTCGCCGTCACCCAGGACGGCGCCGGCAGCGGTCAGATCTGGACGCGTCTCTACGCCCGCGGTTCCGGATTCCCACAGGCGATCCACTCGGCCAAGCGCTTCCAGGGTCCGACCGGGCTGGAGGAGCGTGTCGGCGCCGGGCTCGGAATGAGCCTGCGGGTTCTGGTGGAGGATCGGGCGCTCGTCTTCCGCAGTGAGCGCTACTTCATCGACCTGCCGGGCTTCCGACTGATGCTGCCGCGCTGGCTCACGCCGGGGATCCTGACCGTCAGCCACTGCGCGACCGGCACCCGCAGCTTCCGCTTCGTGCTGGAAATCCGCCATGCATGGCTCGGCCTCCTGCTGCGCCAGGAGGCGGAATTCGTCGATCAGGTCGAGGCGCGCGACGACGTCACGGTCCCGATGCCGTGAGCCTCAGCCCGCGAGGCGGGCCCCGGTCGGACGATCGACGCCCCAGATCTTCTCGAGGTTGTAGAACCCGCGCACCTCGGGCCGGAAGATGTGGACGAGGATGTCGCCTGCATCGATCAGCACCCAGTCGCAGGCGGGCAAGCCCTCGACGCGGGCATTGCCGAATCCCTTCGCCTTCATCTCCTGGATGATCTTGTCGGCGATCGAGCCGACATGGCGCTGGGAGCGGCCGGATGCGATGATCATCGTGTCGGCGAGCGACGTCTTGCCCGCGAGGTCGATCTCGACGGTTTCCTCGGCCTTCATCTCGTCGAGGCATCCGAGGGCCAGGGCCTTCAGGGCGTCGGAGGAGGCGGTCTCGGTGTCGGAGCCGGCGGCTCCCGGCTGAAGGTGTGCGGACAGGGTCTCGGTTCCCGGCGATCGGATTGTGGCGACGCCGCCACGGGCTGAAATTGGCGGCTTTCGTCCCGCTTTTCAAGCGGGCGGAACGCCCTACGCCCCTGTCCGCAGCGCCGTCGAGGACAGATCGGAGCGCGGGCCGTGCAGGAAGGCCCAGGCGGGCGGGTGACGGCCGGCGAGAGTCACCGCCTCGGCCTCCGGGATCCGCGCCGCCGCGAAAGCCTGCGCCGCCGGCGCCGATGGGGCCTTCAGGGTGTGGCCCGGCCGGTCGATCACCGCGACCGGCATCAGCGACAGGATCTCCTCGAAGCGGCGCCAGCGGTGGAGAGAGCCGAGGGAATCCGCCCCCATGATCCATACGAAGCGGAGGGCCGGCCGGCGGCGGACGAGCCAGCGCAGGGTGTCGACGGTGTAGCGGCTGCCGATCCCCGCTTCGAAGCCGGTGACGGCGATCCGCGGGTCGGCGGCGAGCGCCCGCGCGCGTGCCACGCGCTCCTCCAGCGGCGCGAGCAGGCCGCGGTCTTTCAGCGGGTTTCCGGGTGTGACGAGCCACCAGACACGGTCGAGCCGCAGCCGCCTCAGCGCGGTGCGGCTGACATGCAGGTGTCCCGCATGCGCCGGATTGAACGAGCCGCCGTAGAGGCCGATCCGCAGGCCGGGTGCGGCCGGCGGGAGTCCGTTTGCGCGCAGAGGAGCCGCCGTCAGCGCGTCACGGCCGCGTCTGACCGCTGCCGTGAACCCGGTACTTGAAGGTGGTCAGTTGCTCGACGCCGACCGGCCCGCGGGCATGCATCCGGCCGGTGGCGATGCCGATCTCGGCGCCGAAGCCGAACTCGCCGCCGTCGGCGAACTGCGTCGAGGCGTTATGGGTCACGATCGCCGAATCGACCTCGTTGAGGAAGCGCGCGGCGGCCTCGGTGTCGTCGGTGATGATCGCGTCGGTGTGGTGAGAGCCGTTGGCCTCGATATGGGCGATGGCCGCGTCGAGCCCGTCGACCACCTTCGCCGAGATGATCGCGTCGAGATACTCGGTGCGCCAATCCGCCTCGTCGGCCGGCGTCACCCGCGGATCGACCCTTTGCGTCTCCGCGTCGCCGCGCACGGCGCAGCCGGATTCGAGCAGCGCCTCGACCAGCGGCTTGAGGTGGGTTTTGGCCACCGCCGCATCGACCAGCAGCGTCTCGGCGGCGCCGCAGATGCCGGTCCGGCGCATCTTGCTGTTGAGGAGCACCGTACGGGCCATGCCGAGATCGGCGCCCTCGGCCACGTAGACGTGGCAGATGCCGTCGAGATGGGCGAAGACCGGCACCTTGGCCTCGTCCTGGACGCGCTCCACGAGGCTGCGCCCGCCGCGGGGCACGATCACGTCGACGCAGCCGCCGAGGCCCGTGAGCATCAGACCGACCGCCGCCCGGTCGCGGGTCGGCACGAGCTGGATCGCGTCCGCCGGAAGTCCGGTGCGGGCCAATCCCTCGCTCATCGCCGCGGCGATGGCGGTCGCGGTGCGGTGCGAATCCGAGCCCGCGCGCAGGATCGCGGCGTTGCCGGCCTTGAGGCAGAGCGCCCCGGCATCGGCCGTCACGTTGGGGCGGCTCTCGAAGATGACGCCGACGACGCCGAGCGGGACGGAGATGCGCTCGATCAGGAGGCCGTTCGGCCGCTCGAAGGCGGCGAGCTGGCGCCCGACCGGATCGGGCAGGCCGGCCACCTTCTCCACCGCCTCGGCGATGGCCGCGACGCGGCCCTCGTCCAGCGTCAGCCGGTCGATGATCGCCTTGGTCTGGCCCGCAGCCTGCGCGGCCGAGACGTCCCGCGCGTTCTCGCGCAGGATCGCCGGGGCGCTGGTGCGGATCTGCTCGGCAATGGCGCGCAGCGCCAGATCCTTGGTCTGGGCCGGGGCGAGCGCCATCGCCCGGCCGGCGGCGCGCGCGCGCCGGCCGATCCCGGCCATCAGCGCATCGAGGTCGTCGGCGTCCGCAAAATCGGACTTGAGATTCAGGACAGGCACGTTCCCGCTTCCCGTCTGGCGCCGATCACGCGGCGCGATTGAGCATTTGAGTGCATATGCACCTTCCCGCACCCGTTTGCACATCGCCTTCGGGTTGAACAAGCGTCGATGTTAACTTGCCCGACCGGATCGGGCTGCCTTCAGGTTCCGATCATCGCGAGATCGTCGCGATGGATCATCTCCGTGCGACCGGCCTGGACCGAGGCGGCGGCGATCTCGCGGCTGGAGCGGCCGATGATCGCAGCGGCGTCGGCGCTGTCGTAGGCGACCAGTCCCCGGCCGAGGATGCGCCCCTCGGGTCCGCGGATCAGGACAGTGTCGCCCTTGGCGAAGCTGCCCTCGATGGCAACGACGCCCACCGGCAGCAGGCTTGCCCCACCCTGAAGAGCGCGGGCGGCGCCGGCATCGACGACGAGGGTGCCGGAGGCCTCCAGCGAGCCGGCGATCCAGGTCTTGCGCGCGGCGGTCGGGGTCGAGCCCGACAGGAACCACGTGCAGCGCCCGCCCTCGCGCACGACCCGCAGGGGGTTCTTTCCGCGGCCGTCGGCGATGACCATGTGGGTGCCGCCGCTCGCGGCGATCTTGGCGGCCTCGACCTTGGTGCGCATGCCGCCGCGGGACAGTTCCGAGGCCGGACCGCCCGCCATCGCCTCGATCTCCGGGGTCACCCGCTCGATCACCGGCAGGTGACGGGCCTGCGGATCGCTGTGCGGCGGAGCGGTATAGAGGCCGTCGATGTCGGAGAACAGCACCAGCACGTCGGCGCCGATCATCGTGGCGACCCGCGCCGCCAGCCGGTCGTTGTCGCCGTAGCGGATCTCGGCGGTGGCGACCGTGTCGTTCTCGTTGACCACCGGCACCGCCCGCACCTCCAGCAGCTTCTGTACGGTGGCGCGGGCGTTGAGGTAGCGGCGGCGCTCCTCCGTGTCCTTCGGCGTCACCAGCACCTGACCCGCGACGATGTCGTGGTGTCCGAGCGCCTCCGTCCAGTACCGGGCGAGCGCGATCTGTCCGACGGCTGCCGAGGCCTGGCTCTCTTCCAGGCGCAACGCGCCGGGGGGAAGGCCCAGCACCGTGCGCCCGAGGGCGACCGCGCCGGAGGACACGACCACCACATCGACGCCGCGGCCGTGCAGGTCGGCGATATCCTCCGCGAGCGCGGCGAGCCAGGCGTGGCGGAGACGTCCGCGGGCACGATCGACGAGGAGGGCCGAGCCCACCTTCACGACGACGCGGCGGAAATCTTCGAGAGCGGGAGGATGGACTTGGGTCATGCAACAGTCGTGACGAGGGCGCAGCGGGCGCGCGGCACGGCGTCCGCTCGATCGAGGCGGAGACCGGATCGGCGAGCTCGCGCGGCGCTTGAGCGAGGCCCGGATCCGCCATCCCGAGGGGATCGACCGGATCCGGTGTGGACCCGCTTCCTGTGCATCAACCGCCGGGCCTTGGCCAGATCCCACGATGCGCCCGAGTCCCACGACGCGCGCGAGGCCCCGCCCCGATGCGGACACATGCAGTTTTTGCGTGCAATCTTCGCGTGTATGTCTCGCAATCCGATCGTGCGTCAAGTACGACGGACTCGATCGTATCTCGGACAATTGTTTGGCGCGGCCCGACCATCGCGCGCAGGCAGGAGCGGCTCGCGCTGCGGAGATCCGGATTCCGGAGCGTGCCACCTTGTCGGACAGAGTCCTCTCCGGACGCAGCATCCTGATCGCCGAGGACGATTACTTCTGGGCCGACGAGCTTCTTCGCGGCGTGCGGGGTGCCGGAGCGATCGTCCTCGGCCCCGTCGCGACCGTCGGGGCCGCTCTGACACTCGTCGAGTCGGCGGCTGTCTTGGACAGCGCGATCCTCAACATCAATCTCCGGGGCGAGCGCGCTTACGCCGTTGCCGATCGACTGATCGAACGGGCCGTGCCCGTCTTGATCGTGACCGGATACGACGAAGCCGCACTTCCCGTCCGATACGCGGGCGTGCGGCGGCTCGAGAAGCCGGTCGGCATCGAGGCCGTGCTGAGGGCGATGCGCTCGCTTCTGCCCCCCTCGTGACCGGTGTCGAGCGTTGAGGGCGAGGGGCCCCCCGATCAGTTCATCTCGCGCAGGAGACGCTCCGCGACGACTTTGACCGGTTGACGGCGGCCGATCAGCACCGCGAACCGCGACTGCTCCGGATCCGCCTCCACATGGGTGCGGGCCCAGGCGACGAGAAACTTGAGATACTCGGCCCCGAGCAGGCGCGTGACCGCCGGATCCGCCCACCATCGTCCGACATCGAGGCCGTCGGCGACGACCGGATAGGGGATCAGCGTCTCGCCGTCCCGAAGGGCGTGCCGCAGCTCCACGAGCGTGCGGGGCATGTGGTAGCTCGACGTCACGACCGCGACGGTCTCGAACCGGTGGCGCCGCATCCAGCGCCGGGTCTCGATGGCGTTGCCGATGGTGTTGCGCGCCCGATAATCGAGATCGACGCAGCAGGTGATCCACTGCTCCTGGGCCGGGTTGAGGCGGACGATCTCGTCGCGGGTCGTGCGCTCGTTGACCCCGGAGATCAGGAGCCGCCGGCCGTGTCCGGCCGCGAGCAGGTCGATGGCGTCGCCGACCCGCTGCGAGCCGCCGGTCATGGCGACGATGCCGTCGACGCCGGCCAGACTCGGCCGCTCGGCCTGCTCGACCTCCGCGACGAAGGCGAGGAAGCCGCCTGCCAGCGCCATCAGGCCGAGAGCGGCGAGGCCGACGACGACCTGGAAGAGACGCAGGCCGCGAGAAGGACGCGCGCGTTCGTCAGTCATCCGCGCGGGAAAGGTCTGCGTCGTTCCACGATCCGACAGCGTGGCCCAGGGCCATCCGAGCGCCTCGCATGCGGGATCGCAGGAGGAGCGGATGGGGAGCCGGCCCGGGCCGGCCGCCTGTCGGCGTGGCGCTCGCGGAAACATCTCGGACGGAACAAGGGCTCATGACGGTGTCGTAGCCGGGACTCTCGGTTCCGAATGGTTGTCGAAAGGTTAACAGGTTCACGCAACCGGAAGCCTAGCGGAGGAAGCGGCGCACCGTGAACCGCGATACGGCTGCAGTGACGAGGGAGGCGATCACGCCGATCAGCACGATGATCGCGTAGCCCTGCCAGCCGATCTGAAACGTGCCGAACAGCGCCTCGATCTCCTCGCCCGCCGGCCCCGAGCGCCACATCCGGGCCAGGAGCCCGGCGAGCGCGCAGGTCAGCAACGCGGCGCCCGCGCCGAGCACCCCTCCCCTCAAGCCCAGGCGGAAGAAGCGGCTCTGAAATGCCTTGGCGATGTAGTCGTCGTCGGCGCCGACGAAGTGCAGCACCTCCACCACCTCCCGGTTGCCCGCCATGGCGCCGCGGGTCGCGAAGACCACGGCGAGACCGGTGGCGAACAGCACCAGAAGGACGACGCCGATGCCGATGCCGGCGAAGGTGTTGGCCATGGTCGAGAGACGCTGGAGCCACAGGGCATGGTCGTCGAGGCTCGCCACGCCCGGCAGCGCCGTGGTGAGCGCCGTGCGCAGGGCGGAGAGGTCGGCGTTGCGATCGCTCGCGAGCGTCAGCGCGATCAGGCGCGGCACCGGCAGATCCGACAGGTCGAGGCCGCTGCCGAGCCAGGGCTCGAGCAGCCGCTCGGACTCCGCCTTCGAGAAGATGCGCGCACCGGCGATGCCGGGTGCGGCCCGCGCGAGGCTTTCCGCCTGCCGCACGTCCGCGTCGATGTCGCGCCCGGCGCTCGGACGGACCTGCACCGTCACCTCCTGTGCAACGCTGCCCTGCCACTGGCCGGCGCTGGAGACGGCGATCTCCGCCGCGCCGGCGCAGAGAGCGGCGAGGAAGGTGAGGATGGCGATGACCGCCGCCAGCGCCCGGCTCGCAGCGGAGTCGGTCGGCACCAGCGGCGCGTTGCGGCGCAGATTGGCCGGGAGCGTCGGCTCGGAAGGCGCGGCCGCCGTCCGGCCCGGGCCCGCGTCGCTGCGGGCGGGAGCATGCACCTCGCTCATGGCCCCTCCACCCGCAGGCGGCCCTCGGCCAGCACCATGCGTCGCGCCTCGACGAGATCCATCAATCCGTAATCGTGGGTGGCGATCACCACCGAGGTGCCGAGCCGGTTCAACTCCATGAACAGCCGCAGCAGACGCCGGGCGAGGCTCGGATCGACGTTGCCGGTCGGCTCGTCGGCCAGAAGCAGTTCCGGCCGCGCGATCAGTGCCCGTGCGATCGCCGCGCGCTGCTTCTCGCCGCCCGAGAGAAGCGGGGGCAGAACGTGCATGCGCTCACCCAACCCGACCCAGCGCAACAGCTCCACGACCTCCGCCCGGTAGCTCGCCTCAGCCCGCTCCTGGACTCTCAGGGGCAGCGCCACGTTCTCGTAGGTCGTGAGATGATCGAGCAGGCGAAAATCCTGGAACACCACGCCCATGCGGCGGCGCAGGCCCGTGAGCGCGTCGTTCGAGATGCCGCTCACTTCCTTGCCGAAGATCGAGACGAGGCCGCGGGTCGGACGCACCGAGAGCAGGATCAGCCGCAACAGCGTGGTCTTGCCCGCTCCCGACGGCCCGGTCAGGAACTGGAACGAGTGCGGCGCGATCTCGAAGCTGACGTCCGACAGCACCTCCGGCCCGAGGCCGTAGCGCATTCCGACGCTCTCGAACCGGACGACGGGCTCCTCTGCGCCGGACAGGAGGCTGCCCGTTTTCATCCCAGCCGACAAGGCCCGCTCACTCCACGCTCTCTGCCCGACACGGCATCCCTGTGCCGTACGCGACTTCACGTCCGGTTAACCACACTCGGGGAGAACGTTTGTGTCCTTTTCGAGAGCGCGGCAACCCGCTGCCGGGACCTGACACCGACTCCGGCCCATCCATGCTGATCGTCTGCCCGGCCTGCGCCAGCGAGTATCGCATCGATGCCGAGCGCGTCGGAACCAGCGGACGTTCGGTGCGCTGCGCGGCCTGCCGCGAGACGTGGTTCATCTCGGCCGACGAGGTCGTCGCCGCCATGTTCGACGAAATGGCGTCGGACGATGAGCCCGCTCCGCCGCCGCCGGAACCCGCGCCCGCGGCCGAGCCGGACGCACCGGCCGCCGAAGCCGTACGGCGCCCGCGTCCGGCCGCCGCGAAGGGAGGGCGGGCCGGCAAGCCGCGGCGCAAGGCCGGGCGGTTTTCACCGGCCTTGGCCGCCTGCCTCATCCTCGCCGCCGCCCTGCCGCTCACGCTCCTCTTCCGTGCCGATGTCGTGCGGGCGATGCCGCAGACGGCCGGGCTGTTCGCCCGCATCGGCCTCCCGGTGAATCTGCGCGGCATCGATCTGACCGACGTCGCCGCTTTCCAGGTGCCGGCCGAAGGGAGCAACCCCGCGCGGCTCGTCGTAGAGGGAGATCTCGTCGCCGTCGCCCGGGAGCGCGTCGCCGTGCCGCCGATCGAGGTCGAGGTGCGCGACGCCGGAGGACAGCCGCTCTATCGCTGGAGCGTTCCCGGTCCGCGCTCCGCGCTGGAGCCTGGCGAGCGGGCGCGATTCACGGCGAGCCTCTCGGCGCCGCCCGAGAAGGGACGACAGATCGAGGTGCGTTTCGCGGACCGCCCCGCCGCCGCGGATACGGGAGCGGACGAGAAACGCTGAGGTCGGATCGGGAGCCGCCGCTCGGCGGTGCGGTGCGGAGCCGCGAAACCCGTTTCGTCGGATCTGCCCTCCGGCGATCCATCAACGGGAGTTCCGCCTCCCCTCACCCGCAACGCTGGCGGCAGCGCCCGCACATGGTATGGTAGGCAGCGGGACGGTCGAGGGCGGCCCGCGCCGCTGAAAACATCCAGCACAACATCACGAGCCGCATGAGCACCGCATCCAAACGCGTCCGCGTCCTGTTCGACGAGGCAGCCATCGCCAAGCGCAACGAGGAGCTGGCCGCCGAGATCGTGGCGGCCAAGCCCGAGAACCTGCTCGTGGTCGCCGTGCTGAAGGGCAGCTTCATGTTCGCCGCCGACCTGCTGCGCGCGCTTCACCGCGCCGGGCTCTCGCCGCAGGTCGAGTTCGTGCATCTGTCCAGCTACCGCACCTCCACCGTCTCCTCCGGACAGGTCGAGATCCTGCGCGACGTCCAGAGCGAGGTGCGTGGGCGCGACGTGCTGCTGATCGACGACATCCTCGAATCCGGCCGCACGGTCGTCTTCGCCAAGGACCTGCTGATGGCCCGCGGCGCGAAGCGCGTGCTGACCGCCGTACTCCTCGAGAAGCCCGGCAAACGCGCCGTGACCATCGATGCGGATTTCGTCGGCTTCACCTGCCCGGACGTGTTCGTGGTCGGCTACGGCATGGACGCCGCCCACGCCTTCCGCCAGCTCCCCTTCGTCGGCCTCGTGGATTACGACAGCAGCGACGCCGACCTGTTCGGCGGCGCCTGAGCGGAATCCCGGCTCGGCAAATTCCTGATAATTCCGCGACACTTGCCGGAATTGAGCCGCCGATGGAACTCTGTCGGCGCGTGAGGCTTGACAGGCCGCGCTCCGGCGCGGTCACTCGAACGCAGCGATCCAGATCGATGGAATGGTGAGGACGCCCGACCATGGCGCGCATCCTGCTCGTGGATGACGAGGATACGGTTCGCGGCTTCCTCAAGCGCGGGCTCGAACTCGACGGTCACACCGTCGTCACGGCCATCGACGGCAGTGACGGCCTCGATCGCCTCTCCGAAGCCGGCGGCGGCTTCGACCTGATGCTGACCGACATCCGTATGCCGTTGATGGACGGCATCGCGCTCTCGCTCGCGGCCAAACGCGATTATCCCGACCTGACGATCCTGCTGATGACCGGCTTCGCCGATCAGCGCGAGCGCGCCCGCGGCCTCGACGCCATCGTCACCGATGTTCTGACGAAGCCCTTTTCTCTGGCCGACCTGCGCTCGACGGTGACGCGGGCGCTTGCGGCGTAGGAACGCCTCGCCACGAGAGTCGCGCGACCGGCGAACCGACCCCACGGATCCTGATAATCGGTCGGATCGGCCTCGTTCCCTGTACGCCCTCCACCCCTTCCCAGCGCCTGCCTTCCCTCTCGACCAAGTGAGGTCCGAAGCGAGGAGGCGGAAGAAAATCGTTTCTCGCCAAACGGTTCGGAGAATGGCGTCACGAAACAGGCCGGGTGTCGCTCAGGGGGAGCCGGTGAGGCTTATCGCACTGCAATATTGATGTATGGCGGGCGCTCAACGACGCAGGGCGCAGGCCAGACCATGCCGGGAACGGACAGCTTCACCATCCAGGATGAGGTCAACATCCTTCTCGCCGAGAACATCGCGCCCTCAGCGGTTGAGGTTCTCGCGCGAGCGGGGATCCATGACGTGCGGCGTCTACCGCGTGCGGTCGGCTCGGCGGATGCCGGGGCGCTCACCGATGTGCACGTCCTCGGCATCCGCTCTCGCACCCAGGTGACGACCGGCCTGCTCGACGCCGCCCCGGCCCTGGTCGCGGTCGGCTGCTTCAGCGTCGGCACCAACCAAGTCGATCTCGACGCCGCCCGAGCGCGCGGGATCCCGGTCTTCAACGCCCCCTTTTCCAACACCCGCAGCGTCGCCGAACTGACGATCGGCGAAATCGTGATGCTGCTGCGGCGGATCACGCCCCGCTCCGAGGCGGCCCATGCCGGGGGCTGGGACAAGTCGGCGGAAAATTCCTACGAGGTCCGCGGCAAGACGCTCGGCATCGTCGGCTACGGCAATATCGGCGCGCAGCTCTCGAATCTCGCCGAGGCGATGGGCATGCGGGTGATCTTCTTCGATCTCACCGACCGGCTGCGCCACGGCAACACCGAACCCGCCGAGAGCCTCGACGCCCTGCTCGCGGCCAGCGACGTGGTGAGCCTGCACGTGCCGGAAACGCCGCTCACCCACGGGCTCATGAGTGCCGAGCGCATCGGCAAGATGAAGCCGGGCGCCTATCTCATCAACAACAGCCGCGGCACCGTGGTCGATCTCGACGCGCTCGCCATCGCGCTGAAACAGGGGCGGCTGCGCGGCGCGGCGGTCGACGTATTCCCCGTCGAGCCCCGCTCCAACGACGAGCGCTTCGTCTCGCCGCTCCAAGGCATCCCGAACGTGATCCTCACCCCGCATATCGGCGGTTCGACCGAGGAGGCGCAGGACCGCATCGGCTCCGAGGTCGCGCGCAAGCTCGTGGATTATGTCGAGACCGGCTCGACGCTGGGCGCGGTCAACTTCCCGCAGGTGCAGATCCCGCCCCGCATCGGCGGCGTGCGCTTTCTGCACGTCCACCGGAACGTTCCCGGCGTGCTCGGCCACGTCAACCAAGCCTTCGCCCGGCGCGACGTCAACATCGCGTCCCAGTACCTTCAGACCGAGGGGGAGTTGGGCTACGTGGTGGTGGAGGCCGACGCCGCCCCCGCCGAGCGTGCTGGCATCCTCGCCGAGCTCGACCGCATCGAGGGTACGGTGCGCACCCGCCTGATCCAGGCCCGGATCGCCTGACACTTCTCGACGATGTCCCATCGCCGACGGCCGCGGAAGGCGGGGCAGCGGGGATCCGCGGGACGTACGGACAAGGAATCCTTCGAGCCATGAGCGCGACCGGTCTTCCGCCCGACTTCCTGTCCCGACTCGGCGGGCTGCTGGGACCGGGTGGCCTCCTGACGGATGAGGCCGATTGCGCCCCCTATGGGATCGACTGGCGCCGCCTGTTTCCGGGCCGGGCCGCCGCCGTCGCGCGGCCGTCGAGCACGGGTCAGGTCGCTTCGGTGGTCGGCTTGTGCCGCGAAGCCGGCGTCGCCCTGGTGCCCCAGGGCGGCCATACCGGTCTCGCCGGCGGCGCCACCCCCGATGCGTCGGGGCGCCAAGTCGTGCTCACCCTCTCGCGGATGAACGCGGTTCGCGCGGTCGATCCGGTCGGGCTCACCATGGAGGTCGAGGCCGGCTGCGTGGTGCAGGCGGCGCAGGCGGCAGCGGAGGCCGCCGGGCGGCTGTTCCCGGTGAGCTACGGCGCGGAAGGCTCGGCCATGGTCGGCGGCATGATCGCCACCAATGCCGGCGGCATCAACGTGCTGCGCTACGGCATGACCCGCAGCCTCGTGCTCGGTCTCGAAGTCGTGCTCGCCGACGGCGGTGTCGTCGATGGCCTGCGCGCACTGCGCAAGGACAATGCCGGCTACGACTGGAAGCAGCTCTTCATCGGCAGCGAGGGCACGCTCGGCATCGTCACGGCGGCGGTGCTGCGCCTGGTGCCCCGGCCGCGCTACACCGAGACCGCCCTGCTGGCGGTGCCCGACCCGGAGGCGGCGCTGCGTATCCTCGCGGCGGCGCAGGACAGCCTCGGCGACACGATCCAGGCTTTCGAGCTGATCTCGCGCTGCGCGTTCGATCTTCTCGAGCGTTATGCCGGCCTGTCGGGCCCGCTGCCGCCCTCCCCCTGGTCCATCCTGCTCGAAGCCGGATCGAGCCTGTCCGGTCTGCGGGACGCCGTCGAGGCGACCCTCGGCGAGGCTCTGGAGCGGGGCGACGCCGTGGACGGCGTGTTCGCCGAATCGAAGGCGCAGGCCGCCGGTCTCTGGTCCCTGCGTGAGCGCATCACCGAATGCGAGGCGCACCAGGGCAAGTCGGTCAAGCACGATGTCTCGGTGCCGATTCCGGCGATTCCCGCTTTCCTGGAGGCTGCCGACCGGGCGCTCGCCGAGGGTGCGCCCGGCACCGTCCCGAACGTGTTCGGGCACATGGGCGACGGCAACCTGCACTACAACGTGCTGGTCGGGCCGGAGCATGACAGCGCCGCGATCAACCGCCTCGTCCACGACGTGGTCGATCGCTTCGCCGGCAGCATCTCCGCCGAGCACGGCATCGGACAGTACCGCGTCGACGAGCTGGCGCGCCGGCGCCGGCCCGAGGAAATGGCTCTGGCGCAGCGTCTGAAACGGGCGCTCGATCCGGACGGTCTGCTCAATCCAGGCAAGGTTCTGCGGGTCTGACCCCATTTGAAGGCCGATCTCACGATCGGTCCAGCCGCAGCATCGCCCCTCCAAGACCGAGAGGGACCCAAACCTCTTCCCGCGTACCGGGCGCCGGCCTCAGTTCATCTGCCAGATCGTCCCGTTGAGCAGGCAGGCGAAGGAGACCCAGGCGGCGTAGGGCACGAGCAGCCACGCGGCGGGCCGGTCGAAGCGCCACGACAGGCGGATGGTCCACAGGATCATCACCAGCATGGCGAGCGCGACGATCAGCGCGAGACCGAGCCTGTGGGCGGCGAAGAAGACCGGCGTCCAGGCGGCGTTAAGGGCGAGCTGAGCGGCGAAGGCGGCCAGCGCCAGCCACCACGCCTTCCGGGCTGGGCCCGGCACCGGGCGGGCGCCGAGCAGCCGCCAGAGCGAGATCGCGATCAGCGTGTAGAGAACGGTCCAGGCCAGCGGAAACACCCAGTTCGGCGGGTTGAAGGCCGGCTTGCGGATCGTCGTGTACCACTCCTCGATGTTCGAGCCGGTGGAGAGCGAACCCACCGCCGTCACGAGCGCGACCGGAAGGATCGCGGCGGCGAGCCGCGGGATCGGCGGCAGGGCGGGCCGTCCGGGAATGTCCAGGGCGCTCATGCGCTGCGCAACGCTCCGTCGATCATTTCCCCGCCTTGCCCGCTCCGACGGATTCGCTCAAGCCCACCGTCGAACCGATCCGAACGAGGAACCCCATGAGCCGGTCCAACGCGCCTCACGGCGATTCCGATGCAGCGCCCGCCCCCGGCTTGTCACCCGACGCGTGGCGACCGGCGACGCTGGCCGCGCAGGCTCTCGGCCGGATCGATCCGGTGACGCGGGCGGTGGTGCCGCCGCTCCATCTCTCGACGACCTTCCTGCGCGATCCCGACAACGCCTATCGCTCCGGCTTCTCCTACGCGAGGCCCGACAACGCCACGACGCGGGAGGCTGAGGACGTCATCGCCGCGCTGGAGCGAGCGGAGGCCGGCGCGCTGCTGTTCGGCTCCGGCATGGCCGCCGCCGCCGCCGTGTTCTGCGCCCTGGAGCGCGGCGACCACGTCATCGCCCCCGAGGTGATGTACTGGGGCCTCCGCCGCTGGCTCCGGCAGGAGGCGCCGCGCCTCGATCTCGCGGTCGATTTCGTGCCGATGCAGGATCCGGAGGCGGTGCGTGCCGCCATCCGGCCGGGCAAGACGCGGCTCGTCTGGATCGAGACGCCGGGCAACCCGCTCTGCACGATCACCGACATCGCCCGCGTCGCGGAGGTTGCCCGAGCGGCCGGGGCGCGGGTCGCGGTCGATTCGACGGCCGTGAGCCCGATCCTCACCCGGCCGCTCACGCTCGGGGCCGACATCGTGATGCATTCGGCCACCAAGATCCTGAACGGTCACTCCGATGTCGTCGCCGGCGTGCTGGCCGGCGCGCGCAGCGACAGCTTCTGGGAGCGTGTCACGGCGATCCGCGGCGGCTGGGGAGCGATTCTCGGACCGTTCGAGGCGTATCTGCTGGTGCGGGGCTTGCGCACCTTGCCCCTGCGCGTCAGCGCCCAGAGCGCCGGGGCGCTCCGCCTCGCGCAGC
>Ga0233425_10007909_pt1 | contig 14535 bp, 16 predicted proteins | sample Watercolumn_Towu_2_FD_181712 | JGI IMG/M metagenome (GOLD analysis project Ga0233425, IMG submission 181712) | Freshwater microbial communities from Lake Towuti, South Sulawesi, Indonesia - Watercolumn_Towuti2014_140_MG | ecosystem: Environmental > Aquatic > Freshwater > Lake | place...
GCAAAAATAATCCGTGCAAAAAATCCGTCAACACCTCATTTTGGTTCTTCTCGCCATCAACCTCCTGGCTGGCGTTTTTACCTTTCGAGATTACGGCTTGTCCTGGGACGAGCCGCTTTTTTACGATTACGCAAACGCCCTCGGCTACGCCTACTCGCCGCAGGAGTGGTTCAGTGGAAACTTCAACCTCGAAAACGCTTACGGCATCAGCGGCACAGACCACGCCAACCGCGGACCCGCCTACATTATCCTCGCCCGCCCAATGGTCTCGGTCATCGAAGCCTTCGGCGCAGACAACGCCTCAGCGTGGCATCTGGTCAACTTTCTGACGTTTCAACTTGGGGTGTATCTCTTCTACCGCCTCGCCAAACGCTGGGCGAGCGAATACGCCGCCCTTGCCGCCGCTGCCCTCTTCGCATGGCAACCGCTCTTGTGGGGACATGCCTTCATTAATCCCAAAGACCCGTCTTTTTTGGTCTTCTTCCTCGGCGCAGTCTGCTTCGGTTTTGAGATGGTAGATGTAGATCCTAAAGGTTCTAAGAAACCTTTAGGATCTGTATTGCTTGCCGCTTTCTTTCTCGGCGCCGCCACCTCCATCCGCGTGCTGGGACCGCTGGCGGGCTTGTTGGTGGCAAGCCACGCCCTGACCCGCTTCAACACCGGCACCTTCAAACGACTGGCTTGGTATGCCGTCCTCAGCCTGCTGGTTTCCCTCGCCCTCTGGCCCTACCTGTGGACAAACCCGATTCAAAAATTCATCGAAGTCTTCGGTTTCATGTCCGACAACCCGACCCAATTGCAGGTATTGTTCAACGGGCAACTCTACCGCGCCGATGAACTCCCGCGCCGCTACCTGCCCACGCTTTTGGGATTAACTCTCACCGAGCCTGTCCTGCCGCTCTTCTTGATTGGCGTTCTCGCTTCTTTTTGGAAAAAATTCAAAACCACCCGCCCCCGTAACTGGTTGCTGTTTACTGATAACTTCTTACTGCTCTTCTGGTTTTTGATTCCCTTCGCCTACGTCCTCCTCCGCAAACCGCCAATGTACGATGGGTATCGCCACTTTCTTTTTATCCTTCCCCCGCTCTTCATCTTTACAGGCTTTGCCTTCGACAAACTATTCGAAATTTCACGGTCGCACTGGTCTGCCATCGTACCGACCCTGTTACTGCTCGCCCCCGGAATTTACGGTTCCATCCAATTACACCCCTACGAATACGCGTATTACAATTCGCTCGCGGGAAGCCCGTTCCGACGCTACGAGACAGACTACTGGCTGACCTGCTACAAGGAAGCCATTGACCAGTTCGACGCGCCGACCGGAGCAAACCTCTTCGTCAAACGCGAGCCGTATATCGCTGAGTATTATGCAGGTGAAGACATCACCATCCGCGATTACCGCGCCGAATTCGCAGAGATTGAAAGCGGAGACTTCATACTGGTCAACACCCGCGCCAATGAAGATATCAAGACCTTCAAGGACGCCCCCGTCGTCCTGCAAATCGAACGCAACCAAGCCATATTCTGTGAGATAAAACAAATCCCATGACCACACACAAAGAAAGAATTCAAGCCTGTTTGAGCGGTGAAGTTCCAGACCGCGCGCCCATTGCGCTCTGGCGGCACTTCCCCGTGGACGACCAGAACCCGGAAAGCCTGGCGGCGTCCACTTTGCACTTTCAATCGACATACGACTTCGACATCGTCAAAGTGACTCCCGCATCCTCTTTCGCGGTCAAGGATTGGGGCGTGGACGACCAGTGGATGGGCGATGCGGAAGGTTCGCGCCGCTACACGAAGCGCGTCATCCACAAGCCCGAAGACTGGGAAAAACTCAAGCCGCTCGATCCAACTTCCCCCCACCTGGCGGGTCAGTTGTATTGCCTGCGGCTGCTGAAAAAGAGTCTCGCACCGGAGACTCCCATCATCCAGACCATTTTCAATCCACTGTCACAGGCAAAGAATTTGGCGGGCAACGAAACCCTGCTCGCGCACTTGCGCCAGCATCCCGAAGCGGTGATGAAGGGACTGGACACCATCGCAAAGACCACGAAAAAATTCATTCAAGCCGCTTCCGAAACCGGTATCGATGGCGTCTTCTACGCCATACAACATGCGCAGGCAGAGGTCATGGACCTGGACGAGTACAAAACCTTCGCCCTGCCCTACGACCAGCAGGCGCTCGAAGGAACGCAAGACTTATGGTGCAACATGCTCCACCTGCACGGGAAGGATGTTTTCTTCTCGCTGCTGCGGTTGTTCGATTTCCAGATTGTCAACTGGCATGACCGCGAGACCTATCCTTCGCTGGCAGAGGCGAGGACCCTCTTCAAGGGGACACTGTGCGGTGGTTTGCGGCAGGATACCCTCGTTTTGGGAGACCAATCCAAAGTCTGCGAAGAAGCGACGGACGCCATTCGACAGGCAAACGGACGGCATTTCATCCTCGGAACGGGATGCGTTGTCCCCATCACTGCGGCTCACGGAAATTACCTGGCGGCTCTGGAAAGCGCGCGCGGCGCGAATGCGGGGAAGGTCCAATGAGCCTGCGGGTCATTGCGGGAATCGCGCGCGGCAGGCGGCTGAAATCGGTACCGGGCGACACCACCCGCCCCGTGATGGACCGGGTGAAGGAAGCCTTGTTCAACATCCTCGCCGGGGATGTCATCGACTCGCATTGGTGGGATCTTTTCGGCGGCACGGGAGCCATCGGCATCGAAGCCTTGAGTCGCGGCGCTGCATTCGTGCGATTCACCGATTTGAACCGCGCCCCGGTCGAGACCATCAGGGAAAACGTGGAGCATTGCGGATTCTCCAAACAGGCGGATGTCCGCAAGGGCGATGCTTTCAGCATGTTGAGCGCCCAGCCTGACAGGAAATTCGAGTTTATCTACATTGCCCCGCCGCAGTATCACGAGATGTGGAGCCGTGCCCTGAACCTGGTCGATGAAAATATCGGCTGGCTGGCAGAGACGGGGACGGTCATCGTGCAAATCGACCCACTGGAATACAGGGAGATGACGCTCAAAAATCTCGAAGAGACCGAGCAGAGAAAATACGGCAGCACGCTGCTCCTTTTCTATGACCAAATTCAGCAACCGCCGCCAGCCGAATAACGTAGTACTGTGTGGAGGTAACCATGCCAGAAAATTATCGCACCGAGGAATTCAAAGTGGAGGGCGAGAAAGTCGTCGCCAAGATCAAGGAACTCTTCCACGAAGGGAACATCCGCAAGGTCATCATCAAGGACAAGGAAGGAAAAACGCTGGTGGAAATCCCCATGACCTTCGGCGTAGTGGGCGCCTTGCTTGCCCCGCAACTTGCCGCCATCGGCGCCATCGCCGCCCTGCTGACAGAAGCCACCATCGTGGTGGAAAAGCAGGAATAGACCACTTGCAAAAGGCCAACGCCGAACCACAGCGGTGTGAAGACACTGACTTCACACCGCTGTACCATCGCGGTTAGGGACTAATGTCAGCGTAAAAATTTCGTTGTTCCAGACTTTACAAAAAAAGCGCCTCCCCAATGCGGGAGGCGCTTTTGAATTTGGCATTTCCAATGGTTACGGGATGACTCCTGCCAGGTCGGAGCCAATGCGGATTTCGATATCCACAGTGGAGGCAGGGTCGGGGTTGAATTTGATCTGGTTTGCCGAAATACCAAATGTGCTCTGCAAATAACGCAGGGTATAGAGTTTGGGACCATAGACGACGACAGTGGTCTGGGCATAGACGGTATCCGCCGCGCCAACTTCGGTCACAGCCATACCCTGAGACTGGAAGAAAACGCCGGCGCGCTGGTCGAGACCGGGAGTGAAAGTCCCATCGGCAATACGCACGCGGGCTTCCTCGGCGCGCATCAGGGAAGCGGCATCACCCTGGGCAACGGGGCTGAGCGCTCCTCCAGTGGTAAAAATATCGTCGCGCAAGACGCGAATTTTATCCGCCATCGGTTTCATCACGCTGGCAGCCTGCCCGGCGAGGACGGTGTTTTCGAACGTTACCATGGTGGTGTCGATAATCCCTGTCTTGATATTCTCCGGGGGGATGTCCCTGCCAAGCATCGCCAGTTTGAGCGCGTCTTCAAAGGGCATATTGGTGTGGATGCCATGTTGAAGCTGGTAATACATTTCCGGCGCCTGCGCAATGAGGCTGGAGAAGTTTTCGGGGTCGAAGATCTTCTTTTGGAGGGCAAAAATCACCTGCTGCTGGCGGCGCGAACGGTCGGTGTCGCCGCCCTGCGTCTTACGGGTACGCGCATACGCCAAAACCTTCCAACCGCAAAGTTCGCGTTCGCCGCCCGCCTTGATCTTGACATGGTCTGGGCCGCTCCCCACGCGGTCGAGGATCAAATCCTCTTCGGGAATGACGGTGATGCAGCCGAGCATATTGATCAGGTTGACGAAGGTCTCGAAATCGATCTGGGCGTAGTAATGAACGGGAACGCCGATGACCTGTTCCACCGTCTTCATGGCGAGACCGGGTCCGCCACCGGGGAGTTGCGCGCCCTCGCCCTCGGGATATGCCATGTTAATACGTCCATAGCCAAAGCCGGGGACATTCACCCACAAATCGCGGGGAATGGACAACATGCCGGCGGTCTTGGAAATCGGGTCAACCGTAAAGAGGATCATCGTGTCGGAGCGCGGCGGTCCTTCGCCTTCCCGCCAGTCGGCATAATCCAATCCGATGAAAAGCATATTGATGCGGCTGGCGCCGTCCCAGGTGGGAGGCAGGTCCAATTCGGGGGCAGCCACCACCGGCGTCGGCAGGGCGGCAAGTTCATCCGGCGCGATGGGCGTGCCTTCCGGGTTGAATTGCTCAACAGCGCCCGAAGCGCCGCAATTGGCGGGAGAGATGCCGGGCAGACCTGTCATGTTCCAGCAGGCGGTGAAATCGCGGGCGTAGAGAAAGGCGGCAACCGCCAAGCCCAAAGTCACCATCCAAAAGACGATTTTCGCAACCAGGGAAAAACTGAACTTGGGGAATTTCATGTTCTGCAAAAATTGGAATTTACTCATTCTTTAGTTCACCTCAGGGCTTAACATATACCATATCAAGCCCAAGACGTGTCAAACCTTCCTGCGCCCAATATCGTAAAAGCGCCGAATCGTCGCCCAGGCATTTCATCATCAACGGGATGGCGCGGTGATCGCGGATTTCTGCCAGCGCGCGCAAAGCCAGGATTTTAACGCCGGCGGGCGAGTTTTCCATCACTTCCAGCAGGCCGGGAACGGACGGAGCGCCGATGAGCGCAAGGGCGTTCCCTGCCAAACCCGCCGTGAGGGAATCCTCATCTGCAAGGGTGTGGATCAACTCGCCGACTGCGCTTTCATGGGGATGATTGCACAGGGCTAACGCGGCAGCGGAACGGACTTCGGGGGAGGAATCCCGCAGAAGCGGGATCAAACCTTCGGGTTGGACTTCGGGAAAAGCCGCGAGGGCGCGAACCGCCCACCAGCGGGAGTCCACATCTGCGGCGCGGGTCAAATCCAGCAGGGGCGGAATCGCCGCCGCACCCAATTCAACCAGGGCAGGGATGGATTCTTCGGCGCGGGTGTCGTCGCCGCCGGTCAAGGCGCGCAGCAAATCCTGCATTCTATTTCGCGGGAGGCGGGACGGGCAAAGCGTCCTGCGCGGTGTTGACCCACTTGTCGCCTTCGTCAATCAGCATCACGGGGATGTCGTCTACAATCGGGTATTTGCGCCCACAATCCTGGCAAATGAGCCATGCGTCGCGGTGCAGGGTCAGCAAGCCTCCCTTTTCGCGGACGCAATTGGGGCAGCGTAGAATTTCGAGCAAGTCGGGTTTGACCATGTTTTCTCCTGTTTTTTGCAAAGATTGTACCATCTGATTATGCATCGGGTGTGAGGCACAATTCCTCTCGTTTTGCGGCTTTGATGGGGTCTTCGGTGCCGGGGCCGTATTGGCAGACTGCCGCCCAGGGTTCGTAATGAGTCTGGAAGCGGTCGGTGAAGTAGATTTGCCCGTTGAGCCAGACCGTGCGCATGACATCCACGTCCGCGCCCTGGGCTGGATAATCCACCTGCTTGATCTGGTCTGCCTGCAATTCGGGATTTTCCTCGAAGACGGGTTTGGGTGGGGGGGCGACATTGACGGGACCCGTCGTCTCCCAGGTCACACTGCGCCCATCGGGGGTGGAGTAAAGCCTCCAGGTAAGCGTGCGCGCGCTGACGTTGACATCGGTCTCCATCAACATCCAATAGGGGGTGTCGTTGGTGAATTTGAAATCCACTAGGGGGAAGTACACGGTGGCGTCCAAACCTGCGAGGTTGGGATCCACATCGCCGCTGATGGTCTTTTCATAATACGAAACGCGGTAGGCATGAGAATAGCGCTCGACGACGGGAAAACCCGCGTAGAACACGGTGCGGAACAACGTGGTGCTAACCTGGCACACGCCGCCGCCGACGCCCTTGATGGTGCGCCCGCCGTAGATGATGAGGGCTTCGGCAAAACCGTTTTCGAGGCTCACGTCACCCAGCGCATTCCCCATCGAGAAGGTCTCGCCGGGAGCAACGAGAACGCCATCAAACTGCTCCGATGCCGCCACGATATTTTGGATGCGCTCCGCGCTCGACCCGTAGAAGTAGGTGGTGTGCGAGGCGATTTCCTGAACGATGCCGAGGTCTGCGCCGACGGCTGTATCTGCCACTGCGGGCTGCTGCTCGGCGACGACAAGGGAAACATTATGCTCGCCGCGCAGGAGGGCGTCGTTGATGGCGGTGATGCTGGCTTCCACGTCCATCACCCGTCCCACCGCCGAAGCGGAGGTTGGCTCGATTTGACCGCTGGAATCGTTGAAGACAAAGCGGGCGTTGGCTGGAAATCGGTCAACGTACACTTTGAGTTCGCCCAGAGTCACGCGCAGCGCGTCGAGGTCAAGACCAACTTGCAGGTCGAGTTTGCCGTCTTTCTCCGTTGTATTGACCTTAAGCATGTTGGCAAGGACGGGGATGTCATAAATCCAGGGACCAGGACCGTCCGAGCCGACATTGGGAACGGTGATGGTCAGCGGCTGGCTGAGGATACGCCGCGCAGCCTCCGCCTGGGATGAAACATCCAACAGTTTGGGGGCGGCTTCCTGAACCACGAGCGGGACTTCGCCGTCGCGGAAGGATTGCAGTTGGGCGCCGAGGTAAATCAAGGTCGCGTCGAGGCTAAGCAGGCGTCCCACCTGACCGGGTTGGGCGACGACATTCGTGCCGTCCACTTTCAGGCTTGCCTCCACGACGGGCTGGTCGATTTGGGCGGCGATGTTTTGCAGGTAGGTGTAAGCCACCCGCTGGTCGAAGATCAAAACCGGGGAGACATCTGCGCCAAGCCCAAGCGCGCCGAGTTGTCTCGTCAACGCGGTGAGAATGCCGTCGGAACGTCCGTACTCGTAGGCGGCAATCGCGCTGGCAGAGGGGTCGAAGACCATGCCCAACTCGACGGGAGAGGCAACCCACACCTGATCCCCGGCGCGAAAGAGGATTTTGCCCGTGATCGGGAAGGAGAGGGTCTGGCTCAATTTAAGGGCGGCGTCGTTTGGCGCAAGCCCGGAGACATCCACCCCGGCAACCGAGACGCCGGGAAAGATTCGCCCCGCAAATGCCAGTTGGTAGCCGACCGTCCACACGAGGGAAATCCCGATAAAAAGAACCGCCCCGCCAATGAGTGCGGCAAGGATTTGTTTCAGCAGGTTTTGTTGAGACAATCTCATGGGCAGGGATTATAACGAAAAATCGAATTTCGTTCGTGAGGTTTCGATGAGTTTTCCTTTAGACTACACGCTTTGTCCCTCCCGTTTTGAACCACGGAGACACTGGGGCACGGAGTTTTTAGGTTTTCTCAGCGTCTCCGTGACTCCGTGGTTAAATATCGGGCTTTGAATCCCTGATTGCATAAAACCACCTTCGCCGAGACAAGCGCAGAACATGGGCTATAATCCGGGCATGAAATCGCCGGGTATCCACTTTCAAAACGAACAGTTCACCCTCATCCACGATGATGTGCTGACCACGCAGCTTGTGGCAGACAACAGCGTCGATCTGGTCGTCACGTCGCCGCCGTACAACGTGGATATTCAGTACAACTCGCACAAGGACGATGTATCCTACGCGGAGTATTTGGAGTTCAGTCAAAAGTGGATGTCCCGTTGTTTTGATTGGCTGAAAGAGGATGGGCGTTTCTGCCTGAACATCCCCCTCGACAAAAACAAGGGCGGGCAGCAAAGCGTGGGCGCCGACTTGACGACGATTGCCAAACAAATCGGTTTTCACTATCATTCGACGATTATCTGGAACGAAGGGAACATCTCCCGCCGCACGGCTTGGGGTTCGTGGAAGAGCGCCTCTGCGCCATACGTCATCGCGCCCGTCGAGTTGATCGTGGTGCTGTACAAGGAAAAGTGGAAAAAGACCAGCGGCAGCAAAGTCTCGGACATCGAACGCGACGAATTCATGGACTGGACCAACGGCTTGTGGACCTTCAACGGCGAGAGCAAAAAGCGGGTCGGACATCCCGCGCCCTTTCCCATCGAACTGCCGCGCCGCTGCGCCAAACTTTTCAGCTATGTGGACGACCTCGTCCTCGACCCGTTCTGCGGGAGTGGAACCACGCTGCTCGCCGCAGTCACCAACCAGCGGCGCGGACTCGGAATCGACGTGGACAAAAAATACTGCGAACTGGCGCGCAAGCGTATCCTGGGCGCAAAACCCGTCCTGAGCGAAGTCGAAGGACAAATATAAAGTTCAATATCTGTAACGAGAACAACCGCCTGTTTATCCACAGATGGCGCAGATTTTCACAGATTTTCTTTTTGAAAATTTACCAATCTGTGAAATCTGCGGATCATTTCGGATAAAGTTTAATCATGTCCAACACCCGCAACTGCTTCGACAAGAAAGATTCCCTCGAACTGGGCGAAAAAGCCGAGCAACTCTTCGCGGCAACCGCGCGAAGGCTGGGCTGGCAGGTCTCGCCGTCGTCGCAGGAGCAAAACATCGACGAACATTGGGATTTCCAGATCGCCAAAGACAGCGAGAATTTCAAAGTCGAGGTGAAGAGCGCGAAACGCGTGGACAGAAACGATGGCGGAATCCAATTCGATTACACCTGGGTCGAGATTCACGGTGTCCGCCCAAAGGATACGGGCTGGCTCTTCGGCAAGGCGGACTTGATCTCCTTCGAGAAGGAAACCTCCTTCGTCTTTGTCAAACGGCTTGACCTGCTGAAAGTGATCAACCAAAAAGTCAACCTCGTCGCCAAAGTGAGCGAACCCCGCGACGCGCTTTACAAAATCTACCGGCGCGAAGGGCGCAAGGATAAACTGACCCTGCTCCCATCCGCCGACATCGAAGAAATCAAATGTATGGAATGGAAAAAGGAATAGCCGCAAAACCGGAATGCAGACTTTAGTCTGCATTGGTGTTGCGGACTGAAGTCCGCGCTCCGGACGAGCTTTGCGCGGAGATGTCTTAATGTGAAATGATCAAATTAGGAACAAAGGCAAACGTTTATGAAAAATCTTCTCACCTCTCTTGTCCTGATCTTCATCCTCGCCGCCTGCACGCTTCCCACCGACGCGCCGCCAGACCCTGCGCCAGTCGTCGAAGCAAACACCGCCGCCCCCGCAGCCGTCCTGCCAACGCCGACGGCAACGGCAAGCGCAGCGCCCACCCCCCTCCCGCCAACCGAGACCTTCACTCCCGCCCCGCCGACGGCAACCGAAACGCCTACCGCTGTTCCCTTTGTCGAAAGCCTTGAAGCCGTCGTCACCGCCGACCTTCTTAGCTGCCGCTACGGACCGGGCGCCGAATATCTTTATCTGTACGGCTTGAAAAAAGGCGCAAACATCGAACTCATCGGGCGCACCGACGGTAACAATTGGGTGATGGTGAAGGGCAAAAACCTGTGCTGGCTCAATGACAAGTTCGTCGAAATCAACGGCGACCCGCAGACCCTGAAAGTCACCTACCCCGACGAGTACAAACTCCCCGTCTCGCCGTATTACGGCCCGCCTGCCATCCTGAGCGCAAAACGCAGTGGCAACAACGTCAAAGTCATGTGGACCGACATTGAACTCCGCGCGGGAGATGAAGAAGATGAAAACATGTTCATCTACATCGCCGAAATCTGGCGCTGTGAAGGCGGCAAGATCGTCTTCGACCCGCTGGCGACCAACGAAGCCGAAATCACCTTTGTGGACGAACCCGGCTGCGAAGTCCCCTCGCATGGGCGCGTGTTCTTCCAGGAAAAACATGGCTACGCCGGTCCCGCCGACATCCCCTGGCCCGCCGAATGACGACCGACTTCTCCACCGTCCCCCCGCTCGACGCCCACGCCGTCCTCAAACGCTTTGGGCTTCGCGCCGATAAAAGCCTCGGTCAAAACTTCTTGCAGGATTCCTCCGCGCTGGAAAAGATTGCCCGCGCCGCCGAGATTCAGGCGGAGGATTCCGTACTGGAGATTGGTCCCGGCTTGGGGAGTCTGACCCGCTACCTGGCTTTGGCTGCCCGCGAAGTCGTCGCCATTGAACTCGACCCGGAGTTGATTCCACCGCTTCGGGCTGTCCTCACGCCGTACGCTTCGCGGAATGTCCGCGTAGCCCAAGGTGACATCCTCAAAACGGACGTCTCCGAACTCATCCACAAAAAAGACTACCTCGTGGCGGCGAACATCCCCTACTACATCACCTCCGCCATCATGCGTCACCTGCTCGAAAGCGAACCGAAGCCGCGCCGCATTGTGTTGACCATTCAAAAGGAAGTTGCCGAGCGCGTCTGCGCCGCGCCCGGCGACTTGAGCCTTCTGGCGTTGAGCGTGCAGGTGTACGGGACGCCATCCATCGCCGCCATCATCCCCGCCGCATCCTTTCACCCCGCCCCCAAAGTGGATTCCGCCATCCTGCGCGTGGATATCTACCCCGAACCGCTCATCCCACACGAGACATTGCCAGCATTCTTCAAACTCACCAAGGCGGGGTTCAGCCAAAAGCGCAAGACCCTGCGCAACTCGCTTTCATCGGGACTGCATATCTCGACAAAGGAATCCGAGTCCATGCTCACCGCCGCTGGCATTGATTTCATGCGCCGCGCCGAAACGTTGTCCATTGAAGAGTGGAAGGGGTTGTGCAAGGTCGGTGATCGGTAATTGGGAAATGAAAAAACTCCTTCCCCTGCTTCTTGTCATATTCTTTTCCCTTTCCTGTCAGGCAATCGGCGGGAATGAACCCGCGCCGACCCCGCAACAGCCGCAGGTGGTCTTGCAGCGACTGAGCGTGGCGTTCCTCGGCTTGGACGGTCACAAGGTCATCGGCAGCGGATGTCCGGGCATAGACGGCAAAGGCATCATCGAAGATTATCACCTCATCGTAGGCAATGTGGACACGGAAAAGAACGTGGAGCGGATTTTGGTTGCGGGCGACAACTCCACGCTGACATGGGAACTGCCGTGCAGTCACGACTGGGCGCTCTCCGCCGAAGATTTGGGCAACGGCAACTGGGAAATCTTCATCGCCCCTTCACTCCCCTCGAAGATTTACACCGTCATCTTTTTCTATGCCGACGACACCTTTGCTCTCGGCATGGTTATCGCCCCATGATACAATTGGAGGAAACATGAAAAAAATTACCATCCGCGTTGCCGTCGTCCTTGCAGTTCTCGTTGTCGCCTTTCTGTTGGGTCCCAAAACAGAAATAGGACTGACGCTCAAGCCCGTCAACCTGCCCGCCGACCTCGACCAATATCTGGCAGAGTCCGAAGCCAAATACCCAGACATCATCTCAGGAGCGGAAAAGACCATTGTTTGGGCAAACGCCGAAAAGACCAAGACTCCGCTGTCCATCATTTACCTGCACGGCTATTCCGCCACGCGGCAGGAGACCGTTCCTCTCAGCGACGAACTGGCGGCGGAATTGGGCGCAAACCTTTTCTACACGCGGCTCTCCGGTCACGGGCGGGGAAGCGCGGCAATGGCAGAGCCAACAGTCAACGACTGGCTGAACGACACGATGGAAGCTTTTGAGATCGGCAAACGGCTGGGAGAAAAAGTCATCGTCATCGGCGTCTCGACGGGCGGTCCGCTGGCGGCTTGGCTCGCCGAACAACCCAATACAGATGAGGCGCTGGCTTACGTTTTGATGTCGCCGAATTTCGCGCCCCGCGACTCGAACGCCGAAATTTTGACCCTGCCCTGGGCAAAACAATTCGCCCCTCTGATTCTCGGCGAAACCTACAGTTGGGAGCCGCAGAACGAAGGTCACGCCCAATACTGGACTCACAGTTACCCGTCCACCGCGCTGCCGACGATGATGGGACTGGTCAAGTTCGTGCGCGAATCCGATCTGGAAAGCATCAAGAAGCCGGCGCTGGTCATCTACTCCCCAAACGATCAAGTGGTCAATTCAGAAGAAGTGGAACGCAGGTTCACGCAGATTGGCTCCGAAATCAAAGAACTTCATCCCATCGAAGACACTGGCAACCCCGAAAACCATGTGCTGGCCGGGGATATCCTTGCGCCGAACAACACCGAAGCGGTAAAGAAACTCATTCTCGATTTTATTTCCCATCTGCAAAAGTAGTATGTTTTAATTCAAGCAAGAGAGACTGTTCTATTCAGAAAAAGTTCTCGCGCGCATATTTCAAACACACGGAGGAACGATATGAAAGTCTTGTTACGTTTTGTCCCGATCCTTGCAAGCCTTGGCGCTTGCGCCGTTGTTGGCATAATCACTGTCATGATTGGCATGAATGACGATAGCGGCATGGTTATAAAAATTGGAGGCGTCGTCGCCCTGGTGGTGGGATTTGTTGTGCTCCAATTTGTAAAGAACAAGGTGAATAAAGGAACGCCTCCGAGCTCAGAGTAAAACAAATCATTTTACACAAACAGCCCCGCAGATTTCTCTACGGGGCTTCTAGTTACCAATTACGAATTACGAATTACCGACTTACGTTCCCTCTTCCCACGAGTTCAGGTAGTGCAACTGCTCATCGGTGAGGACATCGATCTTCACGCCCATCGCTTCCAGTTTCAGGCGAGCGATTTCGTTGTCGATGTCAGTCGGGACGGAGTAGACCTTCTTCTCCAGCTTGTCGGCATTTTTCGCCATGTATTCGGCGGAGAGCGCCTGGTTGGCGAAGGACATGTCCATCACCGAGGCGGGATGACCTTCAGCGGAAGCGAGGTTGATCAGGCGTCCCTCGCCGAGGATGTTGATCTTGCGTCCATCTTTGGTGGTGTACTGGTCAACGAACGGGCGGACAAGGTTGGGCTTGCCCACGCTCATCTTTTCCAGCGCGGGGATGTTGATTTCCACGTTGAAGTGACCGGAGTTGGCGACAATCGCGCCGTCCTTCATCACCTCGAAATCGTGACCGTCAATCACGTTCAGGTCGCCGGTGACGGTGCAGAAGATGTCGCCGACTTTGGCAGCATCGAGCATCGGCATCACCTGGAAACCGTCCATCGCGGCTTCGAGCGCCTTCAACGGATCCACTTCGGTGACAATGACGTGCGCGCCCATGCCGCGCGCGCGCAACGCGAGACCGCGTCCGCACCAGCCGTAACCAGCCACAACGAAGGTCTTGCCAGCCAGCAACACGTTGGTCGCGCGGACGATACCGTCGATGGTGGATTGTCCCGTGCCGTAGCGGTTATCGAACATGTGCTTGGTCAGCGCGTCGTTCACGGCAATGACGGGGAACTTCAACACGCCGTCTTTTTCCATCGCCTTCAAGCGGATGACGCCCGTGGTGGTCTCTTCGGTGCCGCCGATGACGTTCTTCAGCATCTGCTTGCGCTCTTCATCCTTGAGAGTCTTCGCCCACTCCGCGAGGGAGGGTTCGAGACGTTCAAAACGTCCCATCTCGATGAAGAAGAGGGAGGAAACGAGGTCGGCGCCATCGTCCTGGGTCATGTGGGGTTTGTGTTCCAGCGCGGCGCGGATGTGCTTGAAGTAGGTGACCTTGTCCTCGCCCTTGATGGCAAACACGGGGATTTCATACTGGTTCACCAGCGCGGCGGCAACGTCATCCTGCGTGGAAAGCGGGTTCGACGCGGTGAGGACGATGTCCGCGCCGCCTTCGTGCAGGGTGCGCATCAGGTTGGCGGTTTCGGTGGTCACATGCAGACAGCAGGACAGGCGCAAGCCCTTGAGGGGTTTTTCCTTCTTGAAGCGTTCGCGGATGGAGCGCAGGACGGGCATTTCGCGTTCCGCCCACTCGATGCGGCGGCGTCCGCCTTCAGCCTGTTGAATATCTTTGATGTCGTAATTGCTCATTTGGGTACTCCTTTGATTATGTAGGGCGGGATTTCATCCCGCCAGATTTCGCGGCGGGTTACAAACCCGCCCTACGCAATTTATTTTAACAACGCATCCAACTTCCCGCCATCGTCGAAATGGTTGCGGAAACGCTGGACAAATTCCTGTTTGGTATAAGTATGGTTTTGCGTGCCGCGCTGTTCGAGACAGTATACCGCCGAAAGCGAGCCGATCTCGCCGCACAATTTCCAGTCGAAACCCCGCG
>Ga0233425_10007910_pt1 | contig 14535 bp, 15 predicted proteins | sample Watercolumn_Towu_2_FD_181712 | JGI IMG/M metagenome (GOLD analysis project Ga0233425, IMG submission 181712) | Freshwater microbial communities from Lake Towuti, South Sulawesi, Indonesia - Watercolumn_Towuti2014_140_MG | ecosystem: Environmental > Aquatic > Freshwater > Lake | place...
AGGCGCTGGCCACGGTAAATCAATCCTTCCTGATATAAACTCACAAAGGCTCTAGTCACCGCTTGCGATAAATCCGGCTCTAAAGTAAAACGTTCACGCTGCCAATCAATCGACACTCCGAGCCGCCTTTCCTGGCGCGAAATAATATTCCCCGAAGTTTCTTTCCACTGCCATATTTTTTTGACAAATGCTTCGCGACCTAATTGATGGCGCGTCATGTTTTCCGTTTGCAATTGACGTTCGACCACCATCTGTGTCGCAATGCCTGCATGATCAGTTCCACCTTGCCATAAAGTATTATAGCCGCGCATGCGATGATAACGAATCAGAGCGTCCATCAAACTTTGCTGAAAACCATGGCCCATGTGTAAAGTTCCTGTTACATTGGGCGGCGGAATTACGATGCAATAAGGCTTGCCTTTACCGCTGGGAGCAAAATAATTTTTGGATTCCCAAACCTGATACCATTTTTTTTCGATTAATTCTGGTGTATAAGATGGTTGCATAACGTTCCTGGAACAATTATTAATTTTTAAGCGTAACCAGTTTATACCTCATGCGTTTCTAATTTAATATTTTGTCCCTGATAATTTTTATACTTCTCACGGCTTTTAATTTTAATTTCGTTAATGTCAGGAACAATCTCAATAATATGATTAAACGTAGCAAAAAAAAAGGGTATTCGCGAAGTTAAATTCATTAACACCTCAAAACCAGGACTAGGCTCTTCCCAACCAATTGCGATTGGGGCATTTATTCCTTGAACGCTGACTTCATGAGGTACAAAGCTAATATCGCTAAAAGTCCAAAGCTGCGTATTCAATTGCTCGGCTTCTTCAGGCGTTTCAACATAAACGTATACGCGTTTTCCCGCTTGATAAGCCTTATCGATAAGCCGACAAGCACATATATTACGCGCTTTCAAATCTATGCTTTTAAGAATATAAAATACTGCCTTGGTTTCCATAAAATAATTCCCGACTATTATCCTATCCTAGCAGTTAAAATATACCATCGTCTTATATTTTCTTAAATATATTCCAGACTTTGGTCTAAAATGTATTTAAAAAAACATGATCGTCACCTAACCATGCAAAAAATATTTCCTTTAAAATCAATGACTTAGTAAATTGGCCAGCTAAAATCGGGACTGAACTTTTAGCATTTAATTCAGCTATATTGACCAGTTTTCATGGATAGCCTATTAAACCTAGAAAGAGCAATTGAAATCAATGAGTTAGAAAAAAGAAAAACGTTGCTGACATCAATCTTATGTAGTAGATTCCTTCTCCTATGCATCCATTCCTAAACATTGCTTTTGAAGCGTTAAAAGACGCGAGAAAATTAATTATTCATTCCATGGAAAACATGGAAAACGTCAATATTAAAGAAAAGGCGCGTAATGACTTCGTTACTGAAGTTGACCAAAAAGTCGAACACATTATCATCGAAGCGATCCGCGCATCCTATCCTGATCACGCTATTTTAGGCGAAGAGCATGGCCAAATTGGCAAACATGAATACACTTGGATTATCGACCCAATTGACGGCACTACTAACTTCATCCATGGGCATCCATATTTCTGCACTTCTATCGGCATTAAATACAAGAACAGAATTGAACACGGTTTGATTTATGATCATTTGCGTCACGAATTATTTACCGCTTCGCGCGGTGGGGGCGCCTATCTTGACAATAAACGTATCCGCGTTAGCAAACGTTTAAGTCCTGAAGGATCGGTATTTGAATCCGGTATTGCGCAAAACAAGGCTTCTCATTTAATGCCACTTTTTAGAAAAATTTTGGACAATCTTTACCCTCACGCAGCAGCGATCCGCAATAGCGGCGCGGCAGCATTAGAACTTGCCTATATCGCATCAGGTCGTATGGATGCGATCTTCAAGTTTGGTTTAAGCATATGGGATTTCGCCGCAGGAATATTATTAGTCAAAGAAGCCGGCGGCATAGTAACTGACGAACTCGGCGCAGAAAACTATTTCGATAGCGGTAACGTCATCGCCGCCAATCCAAAACTAATCAAAGAATTGCTTAAAATAATTAAGCAAAATTTATAATTCATTGCCTTTTTTGTTCAGATAATAATAAACATTTTACATCCGTAGATATATAAATCTATGTTTAGCTTTTAAACAAAATAAAGAGTAAAATATATTTGAGTATTGTCCTCATTTAAATTACAAGAAAGCCATGCTTACCTCAATACAAAAAGGAATGGTTGAAAGTTATATGTATCATTGTCTAGTAAATCTGGTGCAGTATTTTCGCGATATCATGCATGACGTTACACCGTGGCGTGAAACAATAATAGATTTGCTGCATACTGCTAATAATGAAACTGTTTATCAAGGACAACATTATCAAACTTCGGCTGATAAAACACCACTAAAAAATGCACTTCCAATTATTAAATACGAATTGTGGGGAATATTCCATGCTGATTGGGATGTACTAAACAAATTAGGTTTGATAAATGGCCAAAAAGACATTCCTTGTCTTCCTCACGATCTAACTTTAATAGCTTCTGAAATTAGAGAATGCGCACAAAAGGCCATTAATTTTTTTGCAACCCGCCTATATAATATGACGGTGTTTACGCAACCACCTCATTCTCCGCCAAATGTAACCGTTCTTGACCAAGAAGAAATACAAACAACACCAATAACTGCCGTATATTCATCATAATCAAAACTTTGCTATAAACACATAGTTAATGATGGTTGCAATGCCTTTGCTATCTCAGGATAATGCTCTTTGTCATAAAGATCAGCTATTTCCGCTACAGTTAGGGGTACAGGGAGCAAAGCTGCGAAAATGTACTCTTGCGTATTGTACGAATAATTTATTTTAGTATTGAGTTAATATCCGATACCCTATGCTCAATAATTGACTCAACCATTATCGTTTTTTTTAAGTCGAATCCCTTTATTAAAGAAGCAAACCTATTGCCATTTTGTATTGCGGCAACTAGTTCACTCATCCCCGAATGTTTATAAGCAGGATATAAAATTAAATTGTAATGTACACCATTTACATAAATACCGTCTAGTAAAGTAGGAAATTCATGCAATAAATATTGAGATAATAATAATTTTTTTTCGTGAGTTAATACCCGATTACGATTTTCAACATATTTATCTACAAAAGATAAAATAACTTCTCTGAAACTAGCATTCGTTGCAAATTCTTCTTCTGCTTTTTTTAAAAGCATTTGAAAACGAGGAGATTGAATATCTTTCCATCTTATTATTCGGAAGCGGCACCGTTTCACCGCATCAAACTCAGCAAGTATCTTTTCAAAAAATTCCTGATATTTATCTCCATCTCTAATTGCTCTTGATAAAGCACCTGGTTTTGTAGAATGACTAAATACCAAATAATTAAAATGAGTAATTGCGTCAGCAATTAAGATTTGCACAATTCCTGTTGAATATTGTAGCGCCCATTCAAGATAAGATATAGCCATATCGCGAGACATGGGTTTTACGCCAACACTTATACCAATAAAAATGTGATGTTTCTGACTGCATAATTCTTCATGAGTTGTATTAAAAATACGTAGATTCATTTCAGTATTAATCATAATAATTTACAATAATTTTGTTTGTTATACTTTATGGTTCGTAGAGTTATTTGCCTCATCGTCCAACTTAGGTTTGCTTTTATTTTCTGGTCTAAAAAATCTCCATTGATTTCTAATAAATTTTGCTTGATCCTCAAGTTCCACTAGTAAAGTACCTTCATTTATTCCGATGTAAGCTAGTTCTTCTCTTATTGAAAATTTAGCACTACCTTTAATTTTTACTGCAGCAATAATTCCTTTTTTCTTTGTTCTCAATTCATAATGCCAAAAGGAAATTTCAAAGGGAACGGTGTCGTTGTCTTCCATAATTCAGATTGATGTAATATTTTCATTAAACTCATAATATCGGACACAGAATGAATATAAACATACTCACATTGTCCATTATCAAATTTACGTTTTTTTCTTAAAAATCCATCGTCACCTATCCTTACATCTGTTAATTGCGAGCAAGAAGGAGCAATGATACTTGACATATATCTTCTTGTTGAAAAAATACTACAACATAGCCCATAATTTTTTACTAATTTAACTGTTAGCATAAATAATAACAATCATTCACTATTCATTGCCTTTTTATGGCATGTTATCCACCAACTTCTTCTCCGCCGGAAGAAGTCGCGTGCGATCTAAGCCGAACAACAATGCCAACGAACCAGAAATGTAGATCGATGAATAGGTCCCCACAACGATACCGATCATCATCGCTAAGGAAAAACCGCGCAACATTTGGCCGCCAAAAATCAGCAATGCCAAAATCACAGAAAAAGTCAGCCCGGCAGTCATAATGGTACGCGATAAGGTTTGATTGACTGATAAATTTAAAACTTCAACTGGAGTTGCCTGGCGCACTTTGCGAAAATTTTCGCGAACCCGGTCATAAATAACGATGGTTTCATTCAGCGAATAACCAATTACCGTCAAAACCGCCGCTAACGCAACTAAATCAAATTCAACGTGAAAAAAAGAAAACAATCCTAAAATTAAAATTGGGTCGTGAACCAAAGACAAAGCCGCACTTAACGCAAAGCGATATTCAAAACGAAAAGCAATATAAATCATCGTACCCAAGAGCGCGACAATTACCGCTAAAATGCCGTTGGTAACCAAGCTCTGCCCAACTTGCGGACCGATATATTCAACCCGCTCTAATTTAGCGCCACTTAAAGCCGCCATGACTTTTTCCGTCAATTCGTTGGCAGTTAAATCTTTATGCACTTTGACTTTAATCATAATATCGTGCGCGCTGCCATACGCTTGCGCTGACGCTTCAGGAAAACCCGCCTGAACCAACTGTTGGCGCACTTGGTTGGTATCGGGAATTTGCGAATATTGCACTTGAATTTGTGTACCGCCAGCAAAATCCAATCCCAAATTTAGCCCATTAATTATTAATGAACTAACTGAAAATATAAACAAACATATAGAAAAGGCCCAAGCGTATTTGCGCTGCCCGATAAAATTAATTTTTGTTTTATGACTAAAAAATTCCATAATTGTACCTCTTATATGTTAAAAAGCTCACCCCATTACACTTTAAAATGACGGTTTTTGCACTGCTTTTTAATTTTTCTGTTTAGGCAGCCCAATCGACAATGTTTTAACATTGCGCCTGCCATAAACCCAATTCACTACTGCTCTTGTATAAACGATAGAAGTCAACATCGAGCTCATAATGCCGATTGTTAGCACCACCGCAAAACCTTTAATCGGCCCAGTACCAAAAGAAAACAGTACCATCGCCACAATCAATGCAGCCACGTTGGAATCAACTATCGTCACCAAAGCGCGTTCATAACCCGCATAAATGCTCGCTTGTGGGCTAATTCCATTGCGCAATTCCTCGCGAATGCGCTCGTAAATTAAAACGTTAGAATCAACCGCTAATCCCACTGTCAAGACCATCGCCGCCATTCCCGGCAAAGTAAGCGTTGCGCCCAAAATCGATAATACCGCAACAATAAAAATCAAATTCAACAATAACGCCATATCCGCAAATAAACCAAACACACGATAATAAAAAGCCATAAATAACACAACAAAAATAAATCCCGCGATAATTGAAATTTCTCCTTTTTGAATATTAGCTTTACCCATACTTGGACCAACGGTTAATTCCTGCACGATATTAACTGGAGCAATTAAAGCGCCTGAACGCAATAGCAACGATAAATTTTGCGCTTCTTTTTCGCTGCGCAATCCCGAGATTTCAAAATTAGCGCCTAATGCTGATTTAATGGTAGCAACATTAATTACGCGCTCTACCAAATGCGGAACGGTTACCGTCTTGCCATTAACGATTTGATCTTCATTCTTGGTCTCAACATAAACCACTGCCATGGGCCGACCGATATTTTCCGTGGTAATGCGATTAAACGCGCTTTCACCGCCACCGCCAAGATGAATATTAACGGCAGGACGTCCTTCTTGCGAAAATGAAGCAGTTGCATAAGTAATAGAGTTTCCCTGTAAAACCACTAAATCCTTCAGCAAAATCTTTCGTCCTTCATATTCGTACAGTTTAGTACCCAAAGGAACATCGCCTGCTGCAGCGCTTGCCGCATCATGTTCAACATCAACTAAATGAAATCTTAAAGTCGCAGTTTTGCCAATAATTTCTTTAGCCCGCGCCGTATCTTGAATTCCAGGCAAATCAACGCTAACGTGGTCCTTGCCCTGACGCTGTACTAAAGCTTCACTCACTCCTAGCTCGTTCACGCGATTACGCAAAATATTCATGGTTTGTTCCAGCGCGTAATCTGCAACTTTAAATACCGCTGTTTCCGACATAACAGCTTGCAGTTGATATACTCCACCCGAATTATTTTTGGTTAAAGTATAGTCACTTAAGCGTGGACTCAATTCACTATAAGCGCGACTTAAACTATCCGCATCGCGGAAATTAATTTTCACTCCATGAGGTTGCACGCGTTCAATATTGGTATAGCGAATATTGTTTTCACGCAATTCATTACCAATCGAACGTACATCGCCATCTTCGCGCGCTTTAATCAAAGAATTAATATCGACTTCCAATAAGAAATGCACACCGCCGCGCAAGTCCAATCCCAACTTCATCGGGTTAGCGCCTAAAAACTCCAGCCAACCTGGCGTACGCGACGCTAAATTCAGAGCGACAATGTAATTATCTCCCAGGGAAAGTCTTAACGCATCACGCGCTTTTAATTGCGTATCAGTATCAGCAAAACGCACCAATAAATTATCCTTCGTTTCTTCAGCCGTCAAATAAGAAAAATTTTGCGCCACTAAAGTTTGTTTGACTTGCTCCAATACTTGGGCATTAATCTGTGCGCCCTCGCCGGCCGATATTTGCACCGCAGGATCAGCACCAAATAAATTCGGCAAGGCAAAAATAATTCCCACCAGCAGAACTCCTGCTAATAATAAATTTTTCCACATCGGATATTGATTTTGCATAAATACCTCTCGCACTCACAAGTACGAATTATTCATCTGCGACTATTAGCGCCATAAAACGCAGACTTTTACCAAAAAACCAAACATAGCGTGGCATATATCGCTCGCACTTGAAGATGCGATTTATTTGCCGGCGGCATTGTAGGGGCACAATATTTTGTGCCCGTTTTTAATACGGGTTCAAAATATTGAACCCCTACGATTCTTTGGCAAACTTCGTATTTTCAAACGTGAGCGGTATACACAGCACAACTGTTTCACCGATAGGCGAAACTCATTAATTATTCATTATTAATTGCTTTTTACCGTCCCCTTCGGCACAAATCCCGCAACTGAAACCTTCTGCACTTTAATGTTTATCTTTTCAGCAATATTCAATATAACAAAATCATCGCCGACTTCTTCGATTTTGCCAAAAATCCCTCCGGCGGTTACAACTTCATCGCCTTTTTTAAGGTTAGAAATAAGATTGCGCTGCTCTTTCGCGCGTTTGGTTTGAGGCCGGATAACTAAAAAATACATAAAAACAATCAAAATAACCAACATCGGCAAAAAAGACATCATGCCTTGCGCACCAGCTGGTGCAGGTGCCGCGGCTGCATCAGCTAATGCATCAGCAATACCAAAAAACGCTAAAATATTCATGGTTTTAACTCCGATTTATATAAATTATAAAAATTGGCTTCAAATTGTACCAATGTACCCTGTTCAATTGCAAGACGCAAATCAGACATTAACTTTTGATAAAAATAAAGATTATGCAAAGTATTTAATCGCGCTCCCAACATTTCGCCACATTTATCCAGATGATGCAAATAAGCGCGTGTATAATTACGGCAAGTATAGCAAATGCAATTACTATCCAATGGATTAGGATCGTCCTTATAACGGCTATTACGCAGCCTTAAAACGCCATGACTGGTAAATAAATACCCATTGCGGGCATTGCGCGAAGGCATGGCACAATCAAACATATCAACTCCACACTTAACCCCTTCAATTAAATCTTCAGGCGTTCCAACGCCCATTAAATAGCGCGGTTTATCCTGAGGTAACTCAGCGCTTAAATAATTTAAAATATCAAACATATCCTGTTTAGGCTCACCAACTGCCAATCCCCCTATTGCATAACCGTCAAAACCTATTTCAACTAAACCTTCAAGCGAGTACGACCGTAATTCAGGATAAATTCCACCCTGTACAATACCAAATAAAGCAGATTCATTACCCTCATGCGCAATTTTGCTTCTTTTTGCCCAACGCAAAGAAAGTTCCATGGATTTCTTAACTACTGGAAAGTCAAGCATATATGGTAAACATTCATCAAAAACCATGATGATATCTGAATTCAAAACTCGCTGCACTTCCATAGAAATTTCAGGATTTAAAAACACTTCTCTGCCGTCAACAGGAGAGCGAAAGCGCACGCCTTCTTCCGTAAGCTTTCTCAATTCAGTCAAACTAAACACCTGAAAACCACCTGAATCAGTCAAGATCGGTCGCTGCCAATGATTGAATTTATGCAAGCCACCGTGTTTTTTAATGATTTCCAAACCAGGTCGCAACATTAAATGAAAGGTATTTCCCAAAATAATCTCACTTCCTAAATCTTCCAATTCTTCAGGAGTAATTCCCTTAACTGCGCCATAAGTTCCAACCGGCATAAAAGCTGGAGTATTTACAATATGTCCCGAAGGAAAATGAAGTTGCCCCCGTCGAGCTGAGTTGTATGTAGTTATTAATTGAAAATACATATACTATTCTATTTTTCACATAGCGAAATGTAGCGAAAAACACGCCGCGAAAAACGCCGCGAAAAAACCATGCAAAATAAATTATCAATAAAATCAATGACTTAGAAAATTAAGCCAACGAAACACGTGTTTTCATAGGGCAAAAAACTATAAACACGACAGGATGTCGTACATTCATTATTCATTGTTAATTATTTTCTGCTTTTACCTACTTACCGCCGCAACCCTGGTAGGCAAAAAACTGACGGGCAAACGAGACGGGTCTTCAAAAGTTACAATTTCCCAAGCGCTTTCCGTTGCTAATAACTTTTTTAGTAACATATTATTGAGCGCGTGGCCAGATTTATATCCCGAAAAAGCGCCGATCATGGGATGCCCAAGCAAATACAAATCTCCAACCACATCCAAGATTTTATGCTTAACAAATTCATCGTTATAGCGCAATCCATCCTCATTAATTACGCGATAATCGTCCACAACCACTACATTTTCCAAACCGCAGCCTAAAGCCAGTCCGCTCGATTGTAACTGCTCGTATTCTGAAAGGAAGCCAAACGTACGCGCACGGCTGACTTCTTTTACAAATGAAGTGCTGGAAAAATCCAAAACCGCCGTCTGCGCACTATTACGAAATACCGGATGATCAAAGTTAATGATAAAAGAAACTTTAAACCCATTATAAGGCTCGATTTTCGCCCATTTATCACCGTGTTTTACTTCAATTTTCTTCTTGATCTTGATAAAGCGCTTTGGAGATTTCTGCTCTTCAATGCCAGCCGATTGAATTAAAAATATAAAAGGTCCGGCACTTCCATCCATAATTGGCACTTCAGGAGCGCTAACATCGACATAAGCGTTATCAATGCTTAAACCCGAAAAAGCGGACATAAGATGTTCAATTGTCGAAATTTTGACACCGTCCTTAACCAGGCAAGACGATAAAGTTGTCGCGCCAACATTGGCAACATGAGCAGCGATTTCTACATTGGGGTCCAAATCAACACGACGAAAAACTATTCCCGTATTAGTCGCCGCAGGTCTTAGATTTAAATAAACTTTTTTGCCGGTATGCACTCCAATCCCGGTAGCACGAATTGCATTTTTTAAAGTACGTTGTTCTACCATTAAGCTATCCATTTTGTAAAATTCGTGACATTATACTCTTTTATCCAGGAAATGAGAAATTTTTTTATTCAATTATCTATATGAAAAATAAAACATATTTTTACTGGCGAGACAACGATTTATTTCTAGAAGTTTACGTTCAACCTAATGCCAGCAAAAATAAAATTATCGGTATGCATGGAGATAAATTAAAAATCAGCGTGAAAACCCCGCCTATTGACTCCAAAGCAAATATAGAACTGGTTAACTTCCTTGCGCAAATATTAGGCATACCTAAAAAACAAATTTTCGTAGCAAAAGGTTTAACCGCCCGCAACAAATTAATCGCAATAAAGAACGCTCCAAAAAACCAAAAAATAGTTTAATATTACTTGCCTTTTAGCAAATATTTTGTAACTTACGCGATGAGAGGAACAACTATGAGTAATTTACTATCCGTCGATGATCAATCATTTGCTACCGAAGTGTTGCAAGCGACCACTCCCGTTTTGGTAGATTTCTGGGCCGAATGGTGCGGACCTTGCAAAATGCTAAGTCCGGTTTTGGATGAAGTAGCCAAAAACTACGAAGGCAAAATCAAATTTGTGAAATGTAATGTCGACCACAGCACGGAAATTCCTTCTACATATAACATTCGCGGCATTCCCACTTTAATTTTATTTAAAAACGGTAAAGCTGTTGCCACCAAAGTCGGCGCCATGTCGAAAGCACAATTGATTAGTTTTTTAGATACAGCGATTTAATTCAAGAATAAAATGCTAATTCATACCCATCCACAAATTCAAAATGCAATTTATTTGCCCGCGGTATTGGGGCTCAATATTGTAGGGGCTCAATATTTTGAGCCCTAATATTTACCCCCTACAAATTTCGTATGGATTATCTTCCCGGCCCCGACCCACTAGACGGGCCAGCTTTTGGACTGCCTTTAAATTCAAGTCCGTATTGATCACAAATAAAAGCTTTTAAATCTTGATCTTGTGACCCATTGCGCAGGTCAGCAGCTTTTACCAGCTGATTCACTTTTTCTTCCAATGTTGCATTTTCCGTCTGCTTCCTGACGTTTTGGTCAAAAATACCCGCTTGCACATTAAATCCCAATGTGGAACCAGCGGGACCTTTTAAGCTCTTTGCTTTGGTCTTAATTGCATCTAAAGCGCCGTCTTGTATCATCGACGGACGAGCATCTTTCTCTACTCCGCCCGAAGCCTTACTTGACGCAGCTGCAATAACTCCAGGTTTCTTGCTCTGTGCAGTGGTACTTGCGCTAAATATACCTGCTTTAATAACAACATGGCTCAACCCCCCCATACTATTGTCTCTTCGTGCATTTATTGATGCAAGCAATGCGTCATGAGCTCCTTCTGCTGATCCCAATTTTCCTAACTCTATTTGTGTACTCATAATTTGTCTTGCTATATTATCTTCATTTTGTTGTCGATCTTTTTCTGACGCACATTCCCCCGCCAAGTCTTGTATTTTTTTTAATTGCTCCTCAAGTTTTTTTAATTTTCCCTCCAACTCTTCCTTTGACGCCCCTAGCTTGGCAACTGGCGGAGGTGGCGGCGGAGGTGGCGGTGGCGGTGGTGGCGCAGTATTCGCTGCTGCTGCTGCTGCAGATGACGGCATTGTCTCTTTTTTATCACTTTTCTGCTGTTCTTCCAAATCTCGTCTTGTTTTTTCTTGCTTCTCCCGAGTCTCTTTCTCTTGTCGTGCTTGCTCATCCGCTTTCTTTTTCCGCTCCTCCTCTTCTAGCTTTCTTCGCTGTTCTTCTGCGACTTCATCTCCATTTCGCGCTGGAGCCGCTGCCACAAACGATGATGGTGGAGGGCTTGCTTGTCTACCTGGTATCAACGTAAGTTTCCTAAATAACATCCGACTATCGTCAGCTTCCAATTGCTTTAGACCTCCATCTATACTGACATCTTTAAATACATTTTTGGACGCGCTTAAATCCTCGGCAGTCATCTTACACAGACTTACTTTCCCATCATTGCCTCGAACCCATACTTGCAACTCAACATTGTCTACATCAACCAGTTTTTTTCGTTCTTCCGCGGATTGCAACGGCCTTGCTGCAGCGCTTGCCGTCCCATTCGGTTCTTCTTCGTCTTCCGAATCAGAAGTACTATCACGACGTACCGCCGCAAATTTTTTATGTAAAGTACCAAGTAGTGAATCTCCTGGTCCAGCTTGCTTCGGCTCTTCACCCTGCTTAGATCTTCCATCAACAGTTTGAACAAAAACAAATATATTACCCTTCTCTTTAAGAGATCCTAAATACTCGTCTGTCGGATTTGATGATCTCACACAAATCCAAGACTGAGTAGACCTTAACCCTGAGGACTCCCTCCTACTTTTTATATCATCTAACACAGCATAACGAGGATCTCCTGCACTACCTCCTAATTTAGCCATTTTCATCTGTATCCCCGAAATTTCCTTACTTATATTTTCCATTTCCGGTGTCGATTTCTCTACGCGCCCATCTGCCCCCTTCAGCGCTTTTTCTTCTGCTTTTTCCAATCGTCCCCTGAGCTCTGCTAATTGCTTCTCCAGTTCTTCCTTTGATTCCGCTGGCGCGGCGGCGGCAACTGGCGGTTGGGCTACAGCAGAGCCGTCATCTACAAGACTTCCTGTTCTTAAAAACTGATCTACGGGTGCCGGTGGTGGTGGCGGAGGAGGCGGTGGTGGAACGCCCACGCTGCCATTAACTTGCAACTCTGGTGCTGCTGCTGGCATAGCTGCATTATCCGCTACTACCGAAGCTGCCACAACCGAAACTGGCAACACGCTTGCACCTGCCCTTGTTTCCACTACTGCGGCTTGTGGATTACCTGGAACCTTCTTTTCTTGCTTTTCTTGCTTTTTTTCTACTCTTGCTTGTACAACAGAGCCCGCACCACTGGCTGCTGCTGGCGGAGATGCTGGTGTTGCTATTCCTGCTGTGACTGCACTACTAGCTACCGCCGCTGCCGCCGAACCTCCTTCTAATCCCGTTCGGCCATTTCCTTGCTCAACTTGCTCTTCCTGCCATTTCTTCAATTGCGCTTTTTCCCATTTACCTTGAGTCTTTCCCTCCACCTTCGGCACATGATATCTTAAATAGCCTGCTCTCTTTTCCAATGCCGTTATATGTTTATTAAGAACCTGACGCGCTAAAGTTATCGTACCCCTCTCAACTGTTGTTCCATCCCCCAATTTAGCCACTTTATCTTGTGGAATAGCTATCGCCAAAAGCATATCCATATTTTGCGAATCCACACTTCCAGCATTTGTTCGTGCATCAAAAATATCAGTTAATGCACGCAACAATATTCTTCGTTGAAATATTTGTTCATACAACTGCTCTTCTGTTTCAAAGAACGCGTCACCCTCTGATTTCAATACCATCTCTTCATCTTTTCTTAATTGCTCCATGTTTTCACAAAACTGCTGCAACAAACCCTTTAATCGCTCCGTTTGATTGCTGACCGTAGCGTCTATGATTTGCGTTATCCCCTCAGTTTCTCTTATAATATTTTTTAGTTCTGCTATTTTAGCCTGAAGCGCCGGGACACTTGTTTCTAATTCATGCTGTTTTGCCCTAGCTTGTTCATCCATTTTCTTTTTCTGCTCTTCCTCCTGTTTTCGCTGGTCTTCCGCGACTTTTCTCTGTTGTTCCTCTTTTGCTTCATCTTCCCGCTCTTTCCTTACTTTTTCTTCTTGAGCTTTCCTTTCCAGATCTTTCTTTTCCTGTTCCTCTCGTTCTTTTTGCACCTGCTCAGCTGCTAGGCCACCTGAAACTGTAGTCGTTGCGCTTGTTACTGCAGTTAATTCAGATGCTAGAACATTTAAGGCAACTGATGTACCACTCAACACCATAATTTCAACAGGGACTTTTGATAATTCCTGAGTTACCCTCTCGTACTCTTTAATTAAACCCGATAATGTGACCGATAACTCGCTTAACTTTGCAAGAATCTGATCACGATACTTACCAAAATTTTCTATCTCTTCCTTTGATGGCCGTTTATTTCTACTAAATTCCTCTTGGCGTTTCGCAAGTGTCTCTTTAACTTTCACAATATTAACCCGTGCAAGATCCATTTTGCCCTCTATTATTTTCTTAGATGCAACCAATGACCTGCTCCTCTCCATTAATTCCTGTTTTTCTTTTGCTGCTTTTTCTTCTTTCTCTTTTCGTACTACTTCATTTCTTTTTGCAATATGCTCCTTCCTTGCTTTCTCTGCTTCTTCTCTATCTGATTCTACTTGTTGCTTTAACTTGGCGCTGGTTTGTGCTAATGCGGATCGTTGCGAAGAATCGACTTCAAATTCTTTCCATTGCTCTTCTTCATCAACAGGCTTCATCGAACCATTTTGTTCGCTTTCTTCTGCTTGTTTCTTCTTTGACTCTTCTTCTACCACTCTTGCAGCTTGCTCTTTTTGCTCTTTAGCGAGTTTATCTTCTAACACCTTTCTTGCTTGCTCAGATTCCGATGCTCTCGACTGTAATTCATCCACTTGTTTTTTCATCGCCTCAAACTGCTTCATAAGCTGTGCAAGTTGATCTTCTTTAGCAGCTTCATCCTTTTTAGGAGAATCACTTGAGTTTACCGGCGGTGCCACTACTG
>Ga0233425_10007911_pt1 | contig 14534 bp, 8 predicted proteins | sample Watercolumn_Towu_2_FD_181712 | JGI IMG/M metagenome (GOLD analysis project Ga0233425, IMG submission 181712) | Freshwater microbial communities from Lake Towuti, South Sulawesi, Indonesia - Watercolumn_Towuti2014_140_MG | ecosystem: Environmental > Aquatic > Freshwater > Lake | place: Indonesia...
CTCGGGTATCTCGGCCCATGCGAACATTGTTGCCTTCGGCGGCTCAATGATCCAGCCGGCCTGCTTCAGCCCCTTCACAAGTACATTTCTCCTTCTTTCGCATACCTCTCTTATCTCATCAACACAGCCCTGGTCGCCCCTCAGCGCAATAACGCTTGCTATCTGTATGGGCTGGAACATGCCGTAATCGAGATAACTTTTGATCTTGATCAGCGCCCCGACTATCTCCTTATTGCCGACACAGAAGCCGACCCTCCAGCCTGCCATGTTGTAGCTCTTGGTAAGCGAGAAGAACTCCACTCCCACATCTTTGGCGCCCGGCACCTGAAGGAAGCTCGGGGCTTTGTAGCCGTCAAAGGTAAGATCGGCATATGCATAATCATGTATCACCATGATGTTGTTCTCTTTCGCAAAATCAACGACCTTTCTGAAAAACTCAAGATCGTCAAGCACCTGTGTTGTCGGATTATGGGGGAAGTTCATTATGAGCATCTTCGGCCTCGGCCATGATGTTTTGTATGCCTTCTCCATCTCCTCAAAGAAATCGATCCCCGGACCGATAGGCACATGCCTCACCTCTCCGCCGGCGATAATAACGCTGTATGGATGTATCGGATATGCAGGAGTCGGCGTCAGCACAACATCTCCAGGAGTTATCGTGGCAAGCACGAGATGTGAGAGCCCCTCTTTCGAACCTATTGTTACACAGGCCTCTGTATCGGGATCTATATCAACGCCATGCCTATTTTTGTACCATTCAGCTATCGCCATCCTGAGATTGGTTATGCCTTTTGAAGCAGAATAACGGTGGTTTCTGGGCTTGCGTGCAGCCTCAACCAGCTTTTCAATGATATGCTTTGGCGCCGGGCCGTCTGGATTGCCCATTCCGAGGTCTATTATATCTTCGCCCTTCTGCCTTGCCTCCATCTTGAGATTGTTCACAATGGCAAAGACATACGGCGGCAGTCTCTTGATCCTGTTAAACTCGAACATCTGTCCTCCTAAGAATGAATCCGGCAGCAGTCTGTCAGGTACTTTTGACAGATTTCATGTAAGTTTCCTCGGCATTCATGGAACTTCTCACAAGCGGCCCTGAAGCAACAAAACTGAAACCAATGGCCAGGGCCTTTCCCCTGATCTTCTCGAATATTTCAGGAGGAATATATTCTACCACAGGAAGGTTTTTCAGAGTTGGCCTGAGATACTGTCCTATCGTAAGCATACTGCAGCCGTGCCTTATGAGGTCCTCAAGCAACCCATTGACCTCGTCCATCGTCTCGCCGAGCCCAAGCATGAATCCTGACTTCACAGGCATACCGTTCTCTGCTGCATATCTGAGGATGGACAGGGAGCGCTGATATTCTGCCATTGGCCTGACAACCGGGTACAATCTGGAGACGGTCTCGATATTATGATTGAATACATCAGGGCATGCCCTGATAACTGAATCCAGCGCCCTGATATTACCCATGAAATCAGGGACAAGGACCTCAACCTTTGCATCTGGAAGTCTGTTTCTGACTGCAGTTATTGTCCTGACAAACTGGCTGGCGCCTCCGTCGTCAAGGTCGTCACGGGTCACTGAAGTTATCACAACATATCTCAGTCCCATCTCTGTTGCTGCCTCTGCAACATTCGAAGGCTCGTTCATATCTATCGGATGAGGGCCTGCAGATGATACTGCACAAAAACCGCAGTTTCTGGTGCAGTTCGGACCGAGTATGAGAAATGCCGCTGTAGGCATTGAGAAGCAGTCAGGCCTGTTAGGGCAGCGGGCATCCTCACATACTGTAGATATATGGTGATTCCGCAGAAGACGCCTCGTCTCATGCAGGTCTGATCTCTTCCTTGTCCTCAGCCACTCTGGAAGCCGCATCTGATAAAATTATATAAAATCAGTACTATTGTCAATTGAACGAAAAAAGCTTCCCTTTTCAGAATATTCTGATAAAATTATTTCATGGCAAATGAATCAAAGATACAGATCAAGTCCAAACGCTCCCCTGAGTTCAGCACAACCATCACGGTAAACAATGTCAGCTATCTTGTCCAGACAGAGGACCTCGGCAGAAAATCATCAAGGATCGTGACCAACATATACCTGAAAGGCGAGATAATAGAATCAAAGAAATCTGACTACTCACACCTTGCAAAACTGGAGGACTTCGAGAGCAGGCTCGAGGCGCTGATGGATAGGCAGCACAGGTCCACAATAGACGCTTTCAAGGCAGAACTGTCAAAGAACCAGAAGCAGACCTCAGACTATTTCAAGGCTGTGCAGCAGTGCCTCAAGAGGGGCAACGGCAGGGAGGCGATGGAGATACTGAGAGAAGGACTTTCCAAATATCCTGCAGACCCTTTTCTGCTCTCATATTACGGATGTCTTTTAGCAATCGTCGAGAACAATCCCAAAGAGGGCATAAAGATCTGCGAACATTCCATAAAAGAGCTGAAAAAGACCATGCCTTTCGGCAGCGAATTCTTCTACCCTGTCTTTTATCTTAATCTCGGCAGGGCTTATGTGCAGGCCGGACGCAAGTCAGATGCAATGAAGGCTTTCAACAACGGGCTGAAAAATGATCCGACCAACAGGGACATCCTCTCGGAGATAGACAAGCTCGGAACCAGAAGAACCCCGCCAATACCGTTCCTGAAACGAAGCAACCCCATCAACAAGTATATCGGCATGCTGCTGAGCAAAAAATCCTGATAGTTAATCCAGGCTGCTGCCCGTGATGATAGAATAAATCTCCCTGTATCTGGCAACTGCCTTTTCCACAATTTCATCAGGAAGCACCGGACCCGGATAGGTCTGGTCCCAGTCAAGCGTCAGAAGATAGTCCCTCACGATCTGTTTGTCATAACTGTCCTGTCCCCTGCCCGGCTGATAGCCCTTTGCAGACCAGAAGCGTGAGGAGTCAGGTGTCAGCACCTCATCTATCAGTATCAGCTCATTGTCAAAGGTCCCAAACTCGAACTTCGTATCGGCTATGATTATCCCCTTCTTCTCAGCAAGGTCCCTCGCCCTTGTATAGACTGAAAGGCTGATGTCCCTCAGCTTCTCTCCAGTCTCACTGCCGACGATCCTGACCATCTCATCAAACGGTATATTTATATCATGTCCTTCATCCGCCTTGGTGCTTGGGGTGAATATCGGCGAATCAAGCCTTGAAGATTCGACAAGACCCTGAGGCAGTGATATGCCGCATACTGTCCCTGACTTTTTGTATTCCTTCCATCCTGAACCTGAAAGATATCCTCTAACAATGCATTCCACAGGCATGGGTGATGCCTTCCTGACAAGCATGCTTCTGCCCTCAAGCTGGTCAGCATACTTATGGCAAACAGACGGGTAGTCCTTAACATCAGTAGCGACTATATGGTTCCTGATTATGCTCTCCATCTGTCCGAACCAGTATAGCGATATCTGCGTCAGCACCCTGCCCTTGCCAGGGATGCCGTTCGGCAGCACTACATCAAAGGCCGATATTCTGTCGGATGCTATCAGAAGCAGGTGGTCTTCAAGCTCGTATATATCCCTGACTTTGCCCTTTCTCAGGAACTTTATGTCAGGCATGTCTGTATTCAGCAGGATCTTTTCCATATCGAACTCCTTAAACTCTGTTCAACAGATCAGGCAGCCTTCTCGATCACAAAAAGAAGCTGACCCTCAGTTATCGTGTCATTCATTTTAACGCAGACCTCGACTATCTGGCCATCAAACGGTGCTGTGATCGCATTTTCCATCTTCATTGCCTCGAGATTTGCTATCTCCTCACCCTTATGGACGATATCTCCGGCCTTGACAGCACCTCTATCAGGATTTCCTATCCTCCAGAGATTGCCGTTTATCGGCGCACCTATGTCATTGGGGCCCTTTGCCATCCTGATCTCGATCTTCTTCGCCCTTGGCGTCTCAACCGGGTATACACGGGTCTTGTTGTTTACCCTCATGACCACATGGATGATCCCTTCATGTTCAGCGCCTATTGATACAAGTTCGATCGTATAGGGCTTGCCCCAGAGATCAAAACTGACAGTATCACCAGGTCTCTTCAGGCCGTTCCTCCATACATCAGTAGGCAGCACGAGCGGGGCCTCGCCATACCTGTCCCTGAACTCTATCATGCCGAGGGCATCTTTCGGATGCATCAGATAAAGAATAAACTCCTCCTCAGACGGGGTCCTGCCTATATGCGCTTCAAGCTCGCTTCTGAGCTGGCTGATGTCCTCGTCCTCAATGGAATCCAGCGGCGAAAGCTCTTTTCTTTCTGATATCCTCTTCTGCCATTCATCGCCAAAAGTGCTCCTGTATACCCAGTCTGCAGGCCATCCCATCGGGAGCCTTCCATAGTTACCGAGCAGCAGGTTCCTGAAATCGCCGGGAGCAGTCCTGAAAAGGGTTAAAAGCTCATTCTGCTCTGCATCTGACAGGCTGTCGAAATCCTGGTCCATCTCTTCAACGAACTTTGAGAGCAGGTCTATAATATGCCTGACCCCTGCGTCTCCCCTCTCCTTGGCGTAACGGTTAACGATCCCACTGCAGGTGACCCAGGTGATCTGTGAGCCCGGCGTCACGTCAAAATACCTGACAATCCTGTTATAGAGCGACATCACCTTGAGCACTGAGGGCATAAGATGAAGAAATTCCCCCTTCTCTGCCTGCTCAAAAGAGCTCGGGAATGCCCCTCCCGGCATCCTGTGTCTCGTAACAGTATGATCAAAGCCTTTGAAAGGAGATTCAGCCCACTCATAATGTCCGATCCAGTCTCGGACCTTCTGGACTGCACTCTCTGCCTCCTGGCGGTCAAGATGGACAGGTATGCCGGACTCTTCGAAATAGGCCTGAACGCTCAGAATAGGCGAATGTCCGTAAAACCTTACGAGGGAATCCTCCTCAACATCGAATATCCTGGCGCCGGCCTTTGCTGCGGAAAGAAGAGCAGGCATTGCAAGCCCGTCAGTTATGTGTCTGTGATACTGGATCACAAGATCAGGATATTTCTGCTTGATGGCATCGATCAGACTGCCGATCCTCTTTATGTCTCCGACGCCTGCCATGTCCTTTACGCAGAGCACTATCTCGTCAGTGCCGGAGCAGAGGTCTACTATGTCACTCACGACCGAAAGATAATATTCATTTGTCGTCCAGTCCGCAGATGTAAATGATATTGAGGGCTCAAAAAGCCTTCCCCTCTTCATCACGACCTCTGCAACGGTCCGCATGTTCCTTACATCATTCAGGAACGAGAAGCATCTCCACACATCAATATCAACATTTGCGACAGTGTACTCAATTATGTTCCTGGGATAAGGCCTGTAGCCGAAGAGATTGGTCTCACGGATAAGTGTCTGCAGCAGCACATTCGGCATCAACTCCCTGAGCATTGCAACTTCCTCAACAGGGCTCTCCCTCCTGTTCATGACGCCCACATGCCACCGCGCCCCTCCATGGCATTCTGAACTGAAAAGCCCCATTGCATTATAGCTGGCCGCAAGAGTTTTGAGATCATAAATGCGGTGCCGGTTCTTGAAGTCGGACTGTCCCGCATCACGCATTCCGACCGAAGTAAAGCTGACACCATCAAGTTCGCGGACAGCCTTGACGATCTCCCTTGGCGACATTCCCGGCTTTGCAAAAATATCTTTTTCCATTTTTACCTCACATCCAGGCCTGAGGGCCGAGCGCAGAAATCTCTGCAACATATCTTGCGACCTTCAGAGCCTCGTCCTCACTGCTTGTTTCCCTGAACTTTGAGATGAGTTCATCCATATGTTCTTCAATGAATCTTGTCGAGAATTCACCCGAGATAAAAGACGGGTGTCTTATTATGCTCAGCAGCAGCGGGGCAAGAGTCTTGACGCCTTCTATCCTGAGATTTCTCGACAGCGACCTGTCCATTGCCCTTATCGCGTCCTCTCTGTCAGCCCCTGCGGTCATCAGCAGCATGAAGAGCGAATCATAATAGGCAGGAATGTCAGCGCCTTCGTAAACGCCTGAGGAGACCCTTACCCCCGGGCCCATAGGCACCTGAAGACGGGTGATCTTGCCGAATGACGGGCTGAAGTTCTTCGGATCTTCAGCATTAAGCCTCACTTCAAGCGCCCACCTGTTCGGCCTCACATCAGCCTGGCCAAAATGCAGGGGCATTCCCATCGCAACATCGAGCATAATGCCGACTATATCAAGTCCGGTAATGAGCTCTGTGATGCCATGTTCGACCTGGAGCCTTGTATTCACCTCAAGGAAATAGAACTTTTTAGTAGGGGCGTCGAAAATGAACTCAACAGTACCCGCAGTCGTATAACCTATCTCCCTCATGAGCCGTGTAGCAGTAAAGCAAATCTCCTGCCTGAGACCCTCATCAAGCGAAGGAGAAGGAGCTTCCTCAATAATCTTCTGATTGCGTCTCTGAAGCGTACATTCCCTCTCGAACAGGTGGATCACATTCCCATGGGAGTCTGCAACTATCTGGACCTCGATGTGGCGGCCCCTCTCTATATATTTTTCGACAAGTACAGTCTCGTCGCCGAAAGACTTTTTTGACTCGGATCTGGCCTGGTTAAAGGCCTGTACGAGCTGATCGTCATGCTCAACCTTCACCATGCCCTTGCCGCCTCCGCCTGCTGCGGCCTTGATCATTATCGGATAACTGACCTGCTCATCTCTCATCCATCTCCGTATCTGTTCCACATCTGTCACAGCGCTGATGCCGGGGATCGTTGGCACATTCGCCTTCTGTGCCAGCATTTTTGCCTCTATCTTGTCGCCCATGATCCTGATGACATCAGGAGATGGCCCAATCCATATCAGACCTGCATCAATGACCTTCTGAGCAAACAGGTGGTTCTCTGCAAGAAAACCCCATCCCGGATGCACTGCATCAGACCTGCTTCTGATCGCGGCATCTATGATCCTGTCCATATTAAGATAAGACTCTGCCGGCGGTGCATCTCCGATATGAACTGCCGTGTCCGCCATCAATACATGGTGGGCAAGTCTGTCTGGAGTGCTGTATACAGCTGCAGTCCCGATCTTTCTGTCCCTGCAGGTATGCATTATGCGCACGGCAGGCACTCCCCGGTTTGCAATCAGTACTTTCTGGATCTTCCTGTTCATGGGGTTAACCTCTCAGTAAAATTGAGCAGATATTTTACCCGATTGAGCCGAATTAATAAAACCGTGCTTATATGCCTATACGAAAATAAAATCAGCCTGCATTTCTTATGTTAGGCCCCCCTCCGTTAACTCTCATGAGCATCAGGAGGCCGGCAATAAAAAATAGAGAGACCGCAAGTATTGCAGGCCTCTGACTGCCGAAAGTAGAGGAGATTATGCCGAAAACAGAAGGTCCGAGGACAGCAGAAGATTTGCCGACAAGCGAATATGCGCCGAAATATTCACTCTCTTTTCCTTCAGGTATGAACTGTGCAAAAAATGCCCTGCTTGCAGCCTGAACAGTGCCGAGACCAAGACCTGCAAGAGAGGCAAGCATGAAAAAGGTGATCTTTTCCCGGATAAAAAAAGCTGAAAGTGCAACTATTGACCACATCAGAAGGGAAGCCGATGTCACTTTTTTTGGGCCGAGTGCATCTATAGGCCTTGCCATCAGAAATGCACCTGCAAGCGCAGTGACCTGCACTACGATATACAAACCAATCAGCTCCTTTGTGCTGAATCCGAGCGTTGCAGCTGCAAATATGCTCGAAAAGACTATTACCGTATTGACCCCGTCCTCATAAACAAGATAAGCGAGCATGAACCTTCTGAGATCCCTGTCTCCGATGATCCCCTTTGCTACCGAAAGGAAATATCGCCACCCCATTGCTGCAGAACTGCCTACAGCAGCACCTGAAGAGCTGTCACTCGGCATGAATATGAACAAGGGAAGAGAGAAGAAGGAAAAGAAGCATGCGACCATTATCCATGTCATCGCATAATGGCCGGAACCTACGAGCGGGAGCGCAAGAAGCAGCGATAATATCGATCCTGCATATCCGATTCCGAAACCCCAGGCAGATACCCTGCCCTGGTACTCCCTCTCCGCAATTTCCGGCAGAAATGAGTTATAGAAGACCAGCCCGCCTTCCATGCCGATGTTTGCAAGTAGTATTAGAAGAAAGCCCTCAAGCACCATGCCCTTGTCGAGAAGAGAGAAGAGCGACACAGCAGCTACAGAGACGGCAGTATAAACAAGAAGCATTCTCTTTCGCCTGCCGCTGTAATCTGCTATTCCGCCTGCAAAAGGAGATGTTACTGCAACTATGGCCATGCTGACAGAGATGGCCCTTCCCCACCAGAGGTCACCCTGTCCTGCCTGGTTGCCTACAATATAACCTGCATAATAAACAGGGAAAATCACTGCCGCAATGACCGCAGAATATGCAGAGTTCGCAAAATCAAAAAGGCACCAGCTGATTATAGTGCGCCTGTTATGCATATCGGCTGGCCAGAAGGATCAACTGCAGGTCAATCGGCATCAAGATAGTTCCGGATATGCGCCTTCTGAACAAGCATGTTCAGGAACTCCCTGAGCCTTTCGTTAAGCTCCTTCTCTGTGAGATACTTTTCTATCTCTTCACGGACATCCTCAAAGCTCCTGCTCCCGAAGTTGGAGATATTGTCCCGGTAATAGCTCTCCACATCAGAATCTCCAACTCGTATAAATGACCTGAGCTTCAGGTCAATATATTCGTTGAGCACCTCCTCTTTTGTAGGCGCCTCAATCCTGAACTTCTTTGCTTCTCTCAGGAGAAGCAGTCTGTTTATCATCGTATTGAGCACTTCATTCATCGTTATGTCCGGAGATACTTCAGATGTCAGCCTGAACTGCTCTGTGAGCTCGCTCATTGTGATGGCATCGTCATCAACAAATGCTATCACCCGGTCCCTGATCGCAGCTGAGCAGTCATCTGTAATGAGTAATGAGTGATGGGTGACGAGAAACAGAAACATAACCAGCACCCTTATCAGCCTCACAAACATTATGCGATCCCCTTGCGATTCTGTCTTTCATTCATAACTCATCACCTTTCACGCATCACAGTCCCTAAAACGCATGTCCGACACTGAAATGTATCTCGCTTCCGCTCTCTGCCCTCTCCCTGTTCAGCTTGAAACCATAATCTACTCTCAGAGGGCCGACGGGGGTTGCATAGCGCAGGCCGAGACCGGCCGCATATTTAAGATCTGAAGGCTTTGCATCGGAGGCCTTTATCCAGACATTCCCAAAATCAAAAAAAGGCACAATGCTGACGCCTTTGCCTACGTTGGTCCTGAGCTCTATGCTTCCCATTGCAAAGGCATTTCCGCCTGTAGGATTGCCGTCAAGTCCTTTGGGCCCGAGCATATCCTGCTCATATCCCCTTACTGTCGATCTGCCTCCGAGAAAGAACCTCTCAACTATAGGCAGCTCGTCAGTAGCCCCAAAACCGAAGGCAATGCCGCCCCTTGCAGAAAGCGCAAGCACAACCTGCCTGTGAAGTCTGTGGAAAAAACTTGCATACATGCTGAACTTTGCAAAATTTGTCTCTGAAAACAGAATCGGCGAAGCGAACTTTGCGCCCAGCCCTGCAACAACACCTTCGGAGGGTTCAAACGGATCGTTGCGGGTGTCATACACTATAGCCGGGCGTATTGCGCTTATCGCCATGGTCCCTATGTCTTCTTTGCTTAATATGACGTCAGGCTGCAGATCAGAAGTTCTGACAAGTGAGAATTCATAATAAATCTCTGCCTTGACCGAAGGACTCAGCTTCTTCTCTGTCCCTGCACTCACAGAATACCGTTCGAGCCTGTATCTTACTTCCCTGCCGGGTATTGTTATCTCAGTCTTGTCTTCGCGGATCAAGAGAACCCTGAGCGGCAGCGGCCTTCCGAGGAACCAGGGTTCATGGTACTGCATTATCAGACGGTTCTCAAGAGAACTCAGCTCGACCCTCATTAGTCCCTGGCGGTTCATACCGAACAGATTGCGGTAACTCACTTCTGCAAACCCTCTGAGCTTCTCGTAATCAGCATACCCAAATCCGAACTCAAAGGCACCCGCATTGCCCTCTTTAAGGCGTATGAGCAGGTCGCGTCTGTCCTCAGATGAATCATATGCCTCTATGTCCACATCTGTGAAAAGGCCGAGCCTGTACAGGCCCTGCCTTATGTCGCCAAGGGACTTGAAATTGTATGCATCGCCCTCATTATGTGCAAGGTCACGCCTGATGACCGCATATTTTGTCCTGCGGTTGCCGGTTATTACAGTCTTCCCTATCAGCAGCTTCTTCCCTTCGATAACACTGAATGTAATATGGGCAGACCTTTCCTCGATCCTGCGGATGACCCTGACATCCATATTTGCATATCCTTCATTTGCGTAGTAGTCGAGGATCCGGAACCTTGCATCCGATATGTCAACCTCATTATATGCATCTCCTGTCCTGAGAGAGATGAGGCCCAGGAGCTTCTCTCCAAGTTCTTTGCTGACCCCTGAAATATTGATCGAAGCAATGCTTGTCCTCAGCCCCTCATCGACGACAACCCGTATATCTGCATATCCTGAATCCTCATCGACCTTTGCATCAATCTCTCTGACATCAGCATCAAGATACCCGAGCGCATTATAGAACTCCTTCAGCAGTTCAGCATCCTGCCCGGTCATCCCCGGATCATAGTAGCCGCCTTCCCTTGTCTGAATGACGCCCTTGAGGCTGGGATCAGGATATGAAGCTCCTGAAAATGATATCGTACGCACATTGATCCTTCTGCCCTCGAAAACAAAAAAACCTGCACTGATCTCCCGTTCGCCTGCAACTATCACTGGAGCTACCTGGGCATAGATGAATCCTTCTTTCCTGTAGACCGATAACATTCTGCTGACAGCTTCATCCACAATGTCGTCATTGAATGTCTCGAGTTCGAAAAAAGGTATCTCTTTTTCGAGTCGTTTTGAAGAGATCTCGCTGTTCCCTTCTAAGGATATGGAGAGATGTCTGCCGGGATCGACAACAACAAAAAGCGTCCCCTCAAGGTAGCTGTATGGCCCTGCTGCGGGATGGAAGTAACCCTCTTTTCTGAGAAGGTCCTTTATCCTTTGAAGCTCCTGATTGATGCGATTCTGGTCATATATGTCACCTGCGGCAACTTTAAAATCAGACGCCGATATTCTCTCATTGGGAGATATCTTCACCTCTTTGATCATCTGCGGCTGACCAGTGTTGACCACAACCTTAAGGCTGACACTCCCCCTGACAGAAGCATTGTCAGCAGTTATAGTGACATCAGCATACGGGTATCCTGATATGGCATATACAGCCTTCAGCTGCTTCTCTGCCTCGCCTATCAGGTCATAGCGCATTGTCTCACCCTCCCTGAAGATAAGCGCTGCACTGACAGTCTTTGCAGAGAGCCTGAGGTCTCCCTCAAGTTTTATACTCCTGATCACATCCCTTTCTGTAACAGTTATGACGACCTCAGCCGGGTCCCTGTCATCCGTTACTACAGAGATATCATCGAAGAGACCCTTCAGAAAGGTCCTTTTTATACCGTTTCTGACCCTGGTCTCATCTATGATGCCACCTTCTTCGAGGCCGAGGATGTCAAGAAGTTCGCCTTGTTCTATCAAAGTGAGTCCGTTCACCTTTACTGAAGAGATAGTTGCAGAATACAGATCAATCGGAAAAAGAAAGACCACGGCCAGCAAGACCGCAGATTTAAGCAGATGTCTGAGCAGACCAGGCATATATTTTCCAAAAGCCATATGATATATTTTCTGAATCATTTAAACTCGAACCTGAACTTTATATCTCCGCCTACTATGCCGCGTTCATCCCTGATGCCGACAAGAGATACATTCTTTCCCATAAAATACTCTACCTTGATAAGCTGCTCTTCCTTTGTCCCTACACCTGTCGAATAGGTCACGAATACCTTGTCTCCAAGCATTCGCTTTGATACTGTGACCCTCGGTTCTACCATGCCGGTCACCTTGGATACATACGGATCCACCTGAAAACGGTCAAGACCTGTAAGGGATCTGACACGCTCTTCAAGCACATCCTGGATCTTGCCGGTAACAAAAGAGGTGGCCTCTCCCGCGCCAATGCCTCCCTCAAGCCCTTTCGTTCCTCCGCTTGTCTGGCCTACAGTAAGCAGTGAAAGGATGTCCATCTCCTTAAGCGGAGGGTCAGATGAAAGCGACATATTGAAATGATCGAACTGCCCCTCGAGGTTCATCTTGATCTTGTATCCCTTAACCATCGTATCAGCGGCGATCATTATCAACGGGTTAAGCTTCTGGGGGTCTGCAAAATCAGCGCTTGCATGGACTATTCTGAACTCGTTGTTTCTGAAAAAGACCTTCCCCTCAGAGGTCTCGAGCCGTCCAAAAAGCACCGGTCTGGATATGGTCCCCCTGAGCACCATATCTGCGCTGACCTGTGTACGCGCAACATTATTGTCTATCTGAATTGCATCTTTGCCTGTTATCTTGATATTAAGGCTGGCCTTTTCGAGATTCGAAATCTCCGCCCTGAACTTCTCTTTCCGCGACTGCAGCAGCCAGCTCTTCCATTCAACCCTCTCACGGTAGCGAGCCTTGTTTATGAATATATTGCCTGAAACGACCTGTGATTCCGGCGTGCCCTTGTAAAGTATGCTGCCGTCAAAATTTACCGTAAAGTCGTTCGATACTGCACTGCTTATGTTGTTGAGCGCTGCCTCAACATAGAACCTTGAGAAGGCGAACTTCTTCAGATAGAGCACACCGGAAAGCCCAATGTCTCCGCCTCCTAATTTGCCATTCAGGTTTCTCAGCACAACTTTGTCGTTGTCCAGATACATATATCCTGCGAGAGAGGTGATTCTGTGTGAGGGATAGTCTTTGAGGCCAATGGACCCGTTTGTGAGATTAATGCCTCCGTTTATCTTCGGCAGGTCCCATTCCCCGCTTATGCCGACCACGAAGGATGCGTCGCCCTTGAGCACGCCAAGCTTTGATGAAAGGCTTTTGAAGGGAGACAGGGCAGACTGGCCTTCGATGTTCAGATTATAGCTCTTGCCTATATTGATCGAACCTCCGACCCTGAGCCTCGCATCCCCGCTCTTCATCGTGATGTGTCCGAAAGAGATATCACGGTCCCTGATCTGCAAGCCTATCTCATCTTCATTCGAAAAACTGTATCCGTACATCGAAAGCACCACATTCTTAATCGAAGCATCCCCGGATATATGGTTCCTTGTGCCGTGCACTGAGAATGACCCGTTCAGACTGAGTATGAGATCTTCAGGCACATCCCTGAGCATTGATGTCAGCAGAAAATCATATCTCCCTGTTCTGACCTCTCCTGCAGCCTCCCAGGGCATTATCCCGTCAGTCCTTCCTTTGGCAGATATGTTTATCCTGCTGTTAATGAGGTCTGCCTTAACAGTAAATTCATGGTCCTTAATGCTTGCATTAAGCGTCCCTGCCCCTGCAGGCTTGCCCTTGAGTGATCCCTCCACAATGTTCAGATCAAGCCGAATCTCTGGGTTGTCAAAGCTCCCTCTGCCCTCAGATGACATGCGCGCAATAACTTCGCCCTGAAGAGGCCTCTTCAAAATATCGCTCAGCCTGACCCTGTCTGACGCAGCTTTATAATAGAAGGTATCATCAGGAAGGATGGTGAAACTCCCTACTGCCGCAGAATCACCCATCTTTGCGGTCATATTTACAAAATCAAGCCTTGATGACGCATACCTGAAGTCAAAAGAGCCGGAATCGACCCTGACCCCGTAAACGATCGATTCCCCCATTGTTACAGATGCCTTCACAGCCGGAAGTTTTCCTCTCCCTTCAAGCTTCAATGAAGATGAGAATCTGCCGCTGCCTGAAAATCCGGGATAGAAGATCTTTACAAACCTGTCAGAATCAATATTCCTGAGAGATGCATCAAGCGACCATACAGGATCCACAAGATCAAAGAGCTGTTTTGCGCCCCTGAATGCTATGCTGCCGGAAAGTTTGACATTGCCGTTCTGTCCGCCTGCAGAGAGGCTCTCGACCTTGAGCAGATCTTTTCTGTAACTGATGTCGGCTGTCAGGTCTTCTGCAGGATAAGCCTCAATGAGCGCGGCCCCTGACCTTATTCTTCCCTTGATCAGGGGATCGTCAAAGCTTCCTGTCACCTTTCCCCTGAACTCTGCCGGCCCGGAAAGATGGTTGTAATATGGCGCTGAAGCATCATTAAGGTCAGCAGTGGTTATCACGGCATCAATATCAAGCAGCTTCTTTGCCAGGTCCACTTTTCCTGAAGCTGCTGCTGCTGACTTCTCTGTTCTGATATCTATATCCGACAACTGCAGAATGTCGCTTGTGAGGTCATATCTGCCTGTCATACCTTTCACCCTGCCCAATACATTGTCTCCTGCCTCAACAGCTCTGTAGACAAACTCACCTTTAGGGCTGAAATGGGAGCCGTCATGCTTAAGATTTCCCCTGACCTTGCCTGCAGGCACTCCCGGGTCCCATCCTATAAGCCCGAAAAGGGGTCTGCTGTCTGTCTCC
>Ga0233425_10007912_pt1 | contig 14533 bp, 12 predicted proteins | sample Watercolumn_Towu_2_FD_181712 | JGI IMG/M metagenome (GOLD analysis project Ga0233425, IMG submission 181712) | Freshwater microbial communities from Lake Towuti, South Sulawesi, Indonesia - Watercolumn_Towuti2014_140_MG | ecosystem: Environmental > Aquatic > Freshwater > Lake | place...
CACCCTGAGCATCGAGACCCGGGGGATCCTCATCGACCAGGAGTTCATCAAAGCCCATGGCTTTGGGGTCGCCGGCCCATACGCGCAGCTCGTGGTCAGCGACACCGGCATCGGCATGTCTGATGCTGTGCGCCAGCGGATCTTCGAGCCGTTCTTTACCACCAAGGAGACCGGCAAGGGGACCGGACTCGGCTTATCCATGGTGTACGGCATCGTCAGAAAACATCACGGCTTCATCAATGTCTACAGCGAACCAGGCTTGGGGGCGACATTCAGGATCTATCTTCCGTTGCTCGAAAGCTGTGCCGCGGCAGCACCCTCCGCCGATGGACAAACGCGGCTCGAGGCCAAAGCCCAGGAAGGCACCGAGACCATCCTGGTGGCCGAGGACGATCCATCGCTGCGCAGCTGGCTGCAGTCCTGGCTCGGCATGAATGGCTACACCGTGATCGCGGCCGTCGATGGGGAAGACGCGAACCAAAAGTTTGACGCCCTGGGCGACAGTGTTCACATGGTGCTGCTCGACGGCATCATGCCCCGCAAAAACGGCAAAGAGGCGCTGGTGGCGATGCGAGCCCGGCGACCAGACCTCAAGGCCATAATCCTGAGCGGTTACGCCGAAGATGTCTTCACCCAGCAGGAACTCCGCGACTTGCGGGTGGCCTTTCTCGAAAAACCGGTAGACCCGACGCATCTGCTCCAAAAAATCCGCCACGTGCTGGATGGGAAGCAAGACACGGCGTGAATGGCGCCGTGTCTTGCATTGAGAGCCGCAACTCCTGCCAACACGCCAACTGGCCTGCGCTGTACAATCTCGCATCACCTAGCCGTACAAAATAACGACTCCGCCTCCTGGCCACAGGCACCAGCCCCCGCGATCTCCACCTAAGATTTCGACTTTCCCATAAAATTTACACAGGGATCGCAACCATCAGCCTGGCACATCACTTGCTAGCATGGCGTATACCCATTATCAGCTCAACCCAAAACTCTCACCCGCCAGAGGAGGACCCATGCCCTACCCGAAGATTCTCAGCCTTTCTGTTATCGCCTTGGCCATGTCGGCACAAACCGCCCTTGCCGAAGGACCTCAGCCTTCTCAGGGCGTCAAGGTGCTGTCCGACCGGACCGAAGCCCACCTGAAACCCATGTTCGAGGCCTTTCAGACAAAGACCGGGATCAAGGTGGAGCCGGTCTTCATGGAGCAGGGGCTGATCAACCGGGTGGAAGGCAACCCCACTGAGGCCGATGTGGTGATCACGAAAGATGCGGAACTGATGGAGATCGCCCGGGACAAGCACCTCATCCAACCCTTCGCTTCCGCGGCCATCACCGACTCCATCGCCAAGGACTTCCTCGCCCCCGACTCCTCGTACCTGGTGGACGCCTACCGGGCGCGAGTCATTTTCTACGCCAAGGACCGGGTCAAACCCGGGCAGCTCTCCACCTACAAGGATCTTGCCGATCCCAAATGGAAGGACAAGATCTGCATCCGCTCAGGGCTGCACGACTATAACGTGGCGCTGTTCAGCCAGATGGAGACCAGTTACGGGCCGGCAGAGACACGGCAGATCATCGAGGGGATTCACGCCAACCTGGCCCGCGAGCCCAAGGGCAATGACCGGGAGCAGGCCAAGGGTATCTTCGAGGGCAAATGCGATATCGCCATGATGAACACCTACTACCACCCGATCATGGCAGACAATCCGGAACAGAAGCCCTGGGCCGACGCCACCGGCGTGTTCTTCCCCGACCAGCAGGGCAAGGGGGCCTTTATCATGCGCAGCGCCCTGGCACTCACCACTGCCAAGACCAATGTGGCGGCGGCGACCAAGCTCTTGGAGTTCTTCGCCAGCGAGGAGGGGCAAACCATCATCACCAACGCCACCTATCAGTTCCCGACCAACCCGAAGGTGCCCTTTAACGCCCGCCTGCAGACCTTGGGCGAAGGCCAGCCGGAGGTAAAAAACGGGGCCTTCAAGATGAACTTCGTGCCGTTAGCCCAGGCAAGCCGCGAGCGGGAAGCCATCGTCAAGGTACTCAACGAAGTCCAGTTCGACAAAAAGTAGGTCATTGCGACGCACCCAGGTATTATTGGCAGCCCTCGTTGGGCTGGTCAGCGCCCCTGGCCTCTTTGTTGTGGCCAGGGGCATTGTCGATTTTTCGCCCCCGTGGTGGCAGCATCTGGCCCAGACGATCCTGCCCTTCTATGCAAAGAACACCCTGACCGTGGCAACCGGGGCCACGGCCTTCGCCCTGCTGGCTGGCGGCATTCCCGCCTGGCTGACCTTTCGTTACGACTACCCTGGCCGCCCGGCCAGCGTCTTCTTGCAGCTCCTGCCCCTGACAATACCTGCCTATGTTGCCGCCGGGCTCTTTCTCGAGGCCTCGGCGTCGCCATTTTTTGAGAGCCGCGCCGCCCTGGCGCTGGAGCTTGGCGCAGGCGCCGCCCCCTTGGTGTTTCTCTTCCTCAGGATCGCCCTCGCCCGCCTGCCTGCCGCCCTCTTTGAAGCCGCAGCCTCCCTTGGGGCAGGACCGCTGGAGCAATTCCGCCGGGTCGGCCTCCCCCTGCTGGCGACCCCGCTCATCGCCGCAGGGTGTCTGGTCATGGCCGAGACGATGAGCGATTTCGGGACAGCCACCCGCGTCGGCATCCCCACCCTCACCGTCGGTCTCTACCAACAGTGGTTTGCCCTGCAGGCCCCAGGCATAGCCACCATGCTCGGACTGATCCTCTTTGTTGCCGCCGCGTGCTGCGCCACCCCGGTAATCCGCTTCGGACTGGCCAGACAGCGGGCAAACTCCGCCGCCGCCCTGCAGCCCCTCTCTCCATGTCCCGCCCCGCCTCTCGGGGCCATCGCCATTCATGCGCTCTGCCTGCTGGCGGCATTTCCCGGGTTTCTGGCCCCCCTCTCCCTGGCTGGGCGCTGGGCCGCCAACAATATCGACCACGTAGATATCCGGCCCCTCTTTCACGATGCCGGCACCACCGTCTCAACAGCGGTGCTGACCGTCACCCTCTGCCTACTGCTGACCATGGCCTTTGCCGCACTCCTCGAGCCTGGCGAGCGCGCCAGCCGTTGGGACAGAGCGGTGTGGCTCGCCGCCATCAACTTCATCAGCCCCTCGCTGGTTATGGCCACCATCTGGCTCGCCGCCGGGCTCACCGGGCAGACCGTCATCGTCATTGCCACCGCGGCAAAACTCCTGCCCCTCAGCCTCCTGCCCGTCGCCGACGCCATGGGCCGCCTCCCCGCCTCCCTGGTGGAAAGCGCTCGGGCCTTGGGCTGCACCCGGCTGGCGGCGGTGCGCCGGGTGGTGCTGCCCCAGTTGTTCCCCGCCCTGGCAGGCGGCATGCTGCTGATCTACATCCTGGCCACCGCCGAACTGACCTTCGCCCTCACCCTGCAGAGTTTCGGCTACGGCTCGCTGGCCCTCAGGATCTACTCGTCGGCCAGTCTGTTCCTGACCCAGAACGCCTCGGTGTGGGTGCTCTGTCTTGTCCTGGTCTCACTCTATCCGGTTTGGCGTTTGTCCCGGTTTGTCGACGCGCCACGAGGTATCCATGCTCTCAATCAATGACCTCTCCGCCTACGCCGCCGGACACAACCTGCTGCACTCGGTTAGCCTCGAACTGGCCGAGCAGCGCACCCTTGCCCTCCTCGGCCCCAGCGGAGGCGGCAAGACCACATTGCTCAGGATGATCATGGGCTTTTCGACCCCAAGCTCCGGCACGGTCAGCTGGCGGGGCACGGTGCTCTCGGCCCCTGGCCGGATCTTGGTCAGGCCGGAGAAGAGGCGTTTCGGCATGGTGTTTCAAGACGGGGCGCTTTTTCCCCACCTCTCGGTTGCCGACAACATCGCCTTCGGCCTCCACAGTCTCGACAAAAAGACCCGCCGCCAGCTAACCGACGAGTGGCTGACCCGGCTCCACCTGCAGCGTTTGGCCAAACGCCCGGTGCAGGGGCTCTCGGGAGGTGAGCAGCAACGGGTCGCCTTGGCCCGGACCATGGCCCCCAAGCCCGAACTGCTGCTCCTCGACGAGCCGTTCTGCAATCTCGACCGGCTGGTGCGCTGCGACCTCTTGGCGGAGCTAAAAAACATTTTGCGCGAAACGAAAACCACGACTATTGTAGTCACGCACGATGCCCGGGACGTGATTGACCTCGAGGCGACGTTCGTGCTGCTCGCCGCAGGTGCGGTGGTCTGTCACGGCAGTATCGACGATCTGTTGACCAAGGGCGGCGATGACTGGGCAGGCAAATTCCTGGCCCACGGGCTGGGGATCGCCGATACTGTTCAGCCGGCATAGCCTTAGCCAAGAGAAGGCGGGCGACACCCCCATACAGCTCTTGCCCTCCGTCCAGCAGTGACGGGCCAGTGCCCGAGCCGCCCCACCTCCTCCCGGCGCTGCCGAGGAGGCAAACACCATAAAACAACGGTTGGAGCCGTCTTGTGAAAATCCTTCGTATCCGGCGCGGATATACCACCAACTCATCCTCCGCCAGCCAATATGTGCCGCCGCCCAACATGCAGACTCCGGCCGCCGCCCCTACCCAACCGGCAGAGACGCCGCCACCAAACCCTGCCCCCACCGCTACCGCAACCGCGCCAGTCGCCCCGGTGGCGGTCACCGCCATGCCGGCCAAGGAGACCCAGCCGCCGCCAGCCCAGGGCCTGAGCAACACGCTCCTCGTCGGCGGGCTGGCGGCTACCGTTGCCCTGGCGTTCGCGGTGGAACGCATCGTGCGAATGATCTTCCGCTCCTTGAGGAAACCTCAGGATGAGGAGTGACGGCGGGACTCGCGAAATCCTGTTCCGGCGGGAGGGCGAACGCGGCGGCTTCATCTTCCATCCCGCTGACGCCACCTTCATCCATCTCGACGGCCAAGGGTTTGCGGCAGCGGTGGATACCTTGCATCTGGGAAAGCCGCCTGCCGATGAAGCCTCCCAGGCGTTGATCGATTCCCTGCGCGCTGAACTGCCGCCGGACAGGGGGCTCACCCGGCTCCTGGAATTAGCGGCCGTGCCCGACGAAACGCTATCCCACCTCTTTGCCATGCCAACGCTGATGGATTTTCAAATCACCGAGCGTTGTCCGTCGAACTGCCCCCAATGCTACGCCGCCTCCGGCCCGGCAGGCAGACATGCCGCCTGGGACGACGCCCGCCACGCCTTTGCCGCTATGCGGGAGGCCGGGGTCTGCCAGGTGGCCATTGGCGGCGGCGAGCCCCTGACCCATCCCCAATTCCCGGAGATGCTGGCCCTGATCCGAGATCTCGGCATGGTCCCCAATGTCACGACCACCGGCATCGGCATGACCCGGCTCCAGCGCACCGCCCTGGCCAGGCATTGCGGGGCGGTCGCCCTAAGCCTGGAAGGGGTTGGCGAACGCTTTGCCCTCCGCCGGCGGCAGGGGTTTGCGGCCTTCCAAGAGACTGTCGCCGCTCTCCTCGAGGCAGGAATCAATCTGGTCTTCCAGATCACCCTGAGCGCTGGCAATATCGACGACCTCCCCGACATCGCCGACTACCTCACCACCGTCTCGCCCCTCTACGGCGTGATCTTTCTGGCCCATAAACCGGTAGGCAGAGCGACGGGCTATGACGCCCCGCTCTCCACCTTGCCCTTTGCCGCCGTATACCGGCACGTGGCCGCGGCCATGGAACGCCTTCACCCCCTGACCCGGGTGGGCTTCGACTGCTGCCTGACGCCCCTGGTGGCCGCCCTCGAAGCCGACCTGGGCTTTGCCCCGGACACCATCCTGGAGGGATGCTCCGGGGCCCGCGGCTCCCTGGGCCTGACCCCAGGACTCGACGTCGTGCCCTGCACCTTTCTGCCCCACGAATCCTTAGGCAACCTGCGCACCCACTCCCTGCACGACATCTGGCACGGCCCCGCAGCTCAAGCCTTCCGTAAACGATTGTCAGACCGGGAACGTTATAACTGCGGCACTGATTGCCGGGTCTCCCATGTCTGCCTCGGCGGATGCCCGATTTGGGATCTAGTCGGCTGCCGCTGGCGGGAGGCCCACTGTTAGTCTCTGCCCCGCTCCTCTGCCCACCTCTCACTGATCCGAACTATCCCCGCCGCACGTCCTGCCATTAACCATCAACAATTACGCCGGATAGGCTTCGACAAAAAAAAATTGACTTCCTGCGCTTGGTTATGATGTAATGCTACCTATGTGAGCTTGCCTAACCCTGGCCCGGCAACCATTTTTCACCTTTCCAACCAAGGAGGACATCCATGCTGTCGCGTCTGAAGATGAGTCAAAAGCTAATCGGTGGTTTTACCCTTGTGGTTATCATGCTGACCGCGGCGATTGTCATGCAGATCCAAACCATGGGCGAACTGGGCCGCCTCCAGGACGAAGGGGCGAAACGGACCCAGGATGTGATACAGCTCGGCCATGTGATGGAAACTCTAGACGCGAGTTATGGGGTCATCGCCGATGCCATTATCAACCGACGCCTGGACAGGAGCAAATCTGAATTCACCGCACTGGAGGCCAGGGTCGCTAAAGACGAAGCTTCCCTCCTCGCCCTGGTGGACACCCCCGAAGAAAAGGCCTGGGCCAATGAGTTCCTTAGCAACTTCAAGGGCTATCTGGCCATCTTCAAAAGCGAAGTCATGCCCCTCCTCGCCGCCAAGGCAGGCGATGAGGTCCTCGATGCCGCCACCATAAAGGCCGTCCAAGCCATGGACGAACGGATGGACACCAACCGGTCTGCCGCCGACGACTACCTACAGAAGATCATTGCCTCCCTGCAACAAGAGGACGAAGAGGGCGATAAACTCTTTGACGCCACCAGGAAGAGAAGCATCACCCTGGCCACCATCATCAGCATCCTAGCCGCCGCAGCCGCCATGGCCATCGCCTATTTCCTGACCCGCAGCATCACCCGGCCGATCAACGACAGCATCAACAGCCTGGACAGCGCCTCCAGCCAAATCTCCGCCACAGCCAGGCAGGTCTCCACCTCCAGCCAATCCCTGGCCGACGGGGCCTCCGAGCAGGCATCCTCCCTGGAGGAGACCTCGGCCTCGATGGAGGAACTGAACGCCATGACCAAACAGAACGCCGACAACGCCACTCAGGCCGATGCCATGATGCGGCAGTCGCTCTCTATCATCAGTGAAACCAACGACGCCATGGATGCCATGGACCGTTCGATGTCCGACATCTCAACAGCCAGCGAACAGACCTATAAGATCATCAAGACCATTGATGAAATCGCCTTCCAGACCAACCTGCTGGCCCTGAATGCGGCGGTGGAGGCGGCACGGGCAGGAGAAGCCGGGGCCGGATTTGCGGTGGTGGCCGACGAAGTCAGAAACCTGGCCATGCGGGCCACCGAGGCGGCCAAGAACACCTCCCAACTGATTGAAGGAACCGTCAGCAAGGTCAACGCCGGCAAGGAGATCGTCAGCACGGTAACTGTGGCCTTCAAAGAAGTAGCGGAAAGCAGCGCCAAGGTCGGCAGCCTGCTCTCTGAAATCACCACCGCGTCCAAGGAGCAGGCCATGGGGCTCGGTCAAATCAACCAGGCCATCACCCAGATGGACTCGGTGACCCAACAAAACGCCTCTACCTCCGAGGAGTCGGCCGCAGCCGCCGAGGAACTGAATAGCCAGGCCGCCAGCATGATCGACATTGTCATCTCTTTGCGCTCACTGATCGAAGGCCAGAATGACACCGTGACGCGGCAAGGCCAAAGCCATCCGGCCGCCAGCAGCGCCCCTCCTACTGCCAAGGCTCAACCGTCCAAGACTCTGGCAAAACAAGGGGCAACCGCCCGGCCAGCTTTGGCCTTGCCTGCCAGGCCGGCCAGCACGCCCTCTGCTCGGCCCGCCACAAAAAAAGTCGATCCAGAGTCCATTATCCCCATGGGTGACGACGGGAGCTTCGAGGATTTCTGACCCCGTTCATGGCCAAGAGGGGAGATTTGCGTCTTTAAAAACCGCCAAAGCGCGTAACCCCTCTTTGCCCCATGAGTTCGATTGTCCTTGCCCCTTCTTTCTGCTATAAAAAAGACAGGAGGGCGCGCAACCATGACACCCACTCACTCCCCATCCGCCAGTCGCCCTGAGACACCCTGGGGCCTTGCTACCCATCGCAGCCCTACCAACGCTCTCGAGGTCGCCATTTCCGGCTGCTGGCGGCTCGACCAGCACCTCCCCACCGTCGCCATCCTGGGCAACGACTTGGCCCAAGACTGCTCCTCTCTCTGTTTCAACACTATAGCGCTTACCGGCTGGGACTCCGGTCTGCTGACCTTCCTCGCCAGCCTGCTCAAGGCGGCGGAGGCCAAGGGAATCGCTATCGACAGCAGCGGCCTGCCGCCCGGCGTTAAGCGACTTCTGGACATGGCCCTAGCCGTGCCAGAGCACAAAATTACCGTCCAGGGCGGCGGCCACCCTGGACTGCTCGCCAAGATCGGGACCGCCACCATCGACTTTGCCCGGAGCGCCCCTGCCATGCTCCGTTTCCTGGGCGAGATCACCATCGCCTTTATCCGCCTATCCTTCGGCCGCTCCCGCTTCCGAAAGAGCGATCTATGGCTGGAGATTGAGGAGGTCGGGCCGCGGGCCCTGCCCATCGTCTCGGTGATCAGCGGCCTGGTCGGCCTCATCCTCGCCTACCTGGGGGCGGATCAACTGCGCATGGTCGGGGCCCAGATCTTCATCGCCGACCTAGTAGCCATCGGCATGGTACGGGAGGTGGGGGCGCTGATGACGGGCATCATAATCGCCGGACGCACCGGGGCCGCCTTCGCCGCCCAGCTCGGCACTATGCAGGTCAACGAGGAGATCGACGCCTTCAAGACCCTGGGCATCTCCCCCATCGATTTCTTGGTCATGCCCCGGATGATCGCCCTGATGCTGATGGTGCCGCTACTCACCCTCTACGCTGCCTTTGTCGGCATGTTCGCCGGGCTCCTGGTCTCGATCACCATCTTCGACATCGGCTTTTTCGAATACTATACCGAGACCCTGCGCGCCCTGGAGCTCAAGCATTTCTTCGTCGGGTTGTCCAAGGGCAGCGTCTATGGGGCCATGGTGGCCTTTGCCGGCTGCCTGCGGGGCATGCAGTGCGGCCGCAGCGCCGAGGCGGTGGGTTCGGCGGCCACCTCGGCAGTGGTTACCGGCATCCTCCTGATCACCATCATGGCGACGATCATGACCATCGTCTATTACCGGCTGGGGATCTGAATGAATCAAGCTGTAACGTCACATAGGCAAACGCTGGAGGCCTCAGGTGCGCTACTGGAGATTGCAAGCCACAACCAGATAGATGGTGAACCCTCCTCTCCGAAAAGAGATGCGGGGCCAGGCCCTGCCACGCCGCATATCGAGATCCGCGACCTGACCATGGCCTACGGCGAGTTCGTGGTCCAGAGCAACTTGAGCTTTACCATCAACAGGGGGGATATCTTCGTGATCATGGGCGGCAACGGCTGCGGCAAATCGACCCTGATGCGGGCCCTGATCGGCCTCCAGCGCCCGGCAACGGGCACGGTGCTCTATAGCGGCGAGGACTTCTGGGCCGGTGAGACGGAAGACCAGGAACGCCTCAAACGACGGTTGGGCATCATGTTCCAGGGCGGCGCCCTGTGGACGTCGCTGACGCTTGCTGAAAACGTGGCCCTGCCCATCAGCGAGTACACCAGCTTGAGTCCGAGCCAGATCGACGAAGTCGTGGCCTTCAAGCTCGCCCTGGTGGGGCTGGCCGGCTTCGGCAGCTTTTATCCGATGGAGCTCTCGGGGGGTATGCGCAAGAGGGCGGGTCTCGCCCGGGCCATGGCCCTGGACCCGGAGATCCTGATCATCGACGAGCCGTCATCCGGCCTGGACCCCCTGACCGCCGCCCGCCTGGACGACCTGATCCTGACCCTGCGCGACAGCCTGGGCAGCACCATCGTCCTGGTCACCCACGAACTGGCCAGCATCCTCACTATCGGCAACAACTCGGTCTTTCTCGACGCCGAGACCCATACCATGATCGCCACCGGGGATCCCAAGGAGGCCATGCGCTCCGGCGACCCCAAGGTGCGCCACTTCCTCTCGCGGGGTGCAGCATGAGCAAACACGCCAATCCGGCACTGATCGGCGCCTTTGTCCTCGGGGCGGCGGTTCTGGGGGTCATTACCGTGCTGCTGCTGGCCGGCAGCCAATGGCTGCAGAAACCAGGACAGCATGTGATGTACTTCGACGGCACGGGGCAGGGCTTGCAGGAGGGGGCGCCGGTGGTGTTCCTCGGGGTCAAGGTGGGTACGGTCAAGCGAATTCACCTCGGGCTCAATCAGGAGGACAAGGCCTTCATGGTGGCGGTGGAGGTGGAGGTTATGCCGTCGATGGTCCAAACCCATACCCGCGAACAGGTAGACCTGCGGGACCGCTCCACCATCCGCCGGTTGGTAGAGCGCGGCCTGCGGGCCCGGTTACGGATGCAGAGCCTGCTCACCGGCCAGCTCTATATCGACCTCGACTTCCACCCGGAAAAGCCTGCCCGGCTGATTGGCCTTGACCCCGACCAAAGCGAAATCCCCACCATCCCCACCACGGTTGATGAGTTGGCCTCCAAGCTGGAGGGCTTCCCATTGGACAAATTCATCGCCGACATCGCGGTGATCAGCGAATCGATCAAGCAGATCATCACCGCTCCGGAGATCAGCGGTCTGCCCAGCCGTCTGGAGGAGACCCTGGCTCATCTGGAGTCCCTGACCAGAAAACTCGACGGCATGGCCCCGCCCCTTGTGGAGCAGATCCGGGCCGACCTTGACGAGATGCAGAAGACACTTGCCGCCGCCCATTCGGCGGCAGCCAAGATAGGGGACGCCGCCGACCGGCTGGGTGCCGCAGCGGACAAGACTGGGACGGCAGCCGGCGAAATCGGCGCCTTGGCCCGGCCCGATTCGCCGGTGGTGGTCAACCTGGCCAATGCCGGCAAAGAGCTGGCCGCCACCGCCCGGACTGTCCAGGCCTTGACCGACAGCGGCTCAGCCACCGTCTATGACATCCGGGCCGCCCTCAAGGAGACCACCCGCACCGCCCAGGCCCTGCGGGAGCTGGCCGAGACCCTCGACCAACAGCCGGAGGCGATTATCCGCGGAAAACGATAAACGGAACAAGCTCAGCCATGGATAGAGTTCCCATTCCCGACCAAGATGCCACTATTGCCCGGTTCTTATTGACGCAGAAATCGGTTAAAGGCATTGGATTCCGGGTTGCGAAGCCCTCGCCTGGAATCCAATGCCGGACTACGACGCTTGCGCCTTTCGCCAGCCCTTGGCCTTCAGATCCGCCTGCCGCTTGACATTCCAATCGATCATCGCCTTCAAGTACCTCTGCTGGTCCTGATCTTTCAAGGCGATGATCCGCTGCCGGTCACCCTCAATATCCTCTTTCTCTCCTGGATAGGTCTCAAGCCAGCAGGCATACCCATGATCAAAAAGATACGCCGGATTGACCTCCTCCGGCGAAACCATCCGCTGCTGCATGAGCTGCATGGTGGCCAGTACCATGTCGTACTCAAGCACCCAACTGTTATCGTTGACCATACATCCCGCATCGAAGGCAGTCTCACCGGGGCAATCCGGACAGAAGAGACGAGTGACCACTTGCGGGGTCAGAACATTATCGCGCAGATGAAGCTGCACGGTTTTCGAACCGCACTCGCACCGTTTGAAAACAGCCATACACATAGACGGACCTCCTTAGTTGTTGCACTCTAGCCTTGGTCACTCGAACTCAGCAGAAATTGCAGAACCAGCGCCCAAGGCCACTTTTCTTGAGATTGGCCAGCATGCTAGCCTTACCATGAACACACCCTCGTGTACCGGAAAAAATATATCCTGTTCCCTGCGACATCCCCACCAACGCCTGGGCATGATGGGACCATGCCACCCTCCTCCTGCCCGAACGGCACGCACGCAGAGTTTGCCGCAGCCCCACCGCTTACCCCGTGGTGGAGGCCCCGCTTACTCCGCCCGCAAGGCCTCCACCGGCGGCAACGACGCCGCCTGCCGGGCTGGCACCCCCCCGGCGAGCAGCCCCACCAGGGCAGCGCTGGCCTCGGCTGACGCCACATAGGCCCAGGAGGTGTGGGTTGGCAAGGCCGGGAACACCACTCCCAGCAGCCAGGCGCCTCCCGCGCCAAGCAGCAACCCCGCCGACCCGCCGATCATGGCCAGGATCACCGCCTCGCCCAAAAAGAGGCCCAGAACCTGGCCCCGGGTCGCGCCCAGGGCGGAGAGGAGACCGATCTCGGCCTGGCGTTCATTGACGGCAATGGTCATGATGGTGAAGATCCCCACCCCGCCCACCACCAGCGAAATACCACCCAAGGCCCCCACCGCGATGGTCAGAATATCGAGCACTGAACTCAAGCTCTTCAGCATCTGCTCCTGGGTGGTGATGGTAAAGTCCTCCCGGCCGTGGCGCTTGATCAGCAGGGCCTTGGCCGCTGCGGCAATGGAGTCGGCACTGACCCCTGCGGCATAGAGCAGATCGATCTCCATCAGGCTCTCCCGGTTGAACATGGCCATGGCCTTGGCAATGGGGACATAGACCGCGTCGTCCAGGTCAAAGCCCAGCATCTGGCCTTTCCTCTCCATGCCGCCCACTACCCGGTACAGCTCGCCGCCTACCCTGAGCCGCGCGCCGAGGGATGAGGCATCGCCAAAGAGCTCGGCGCGTAGACGGCTACCAAGGGCCGCATAGGACCTGGCCGTGCGCGGTGGATCGTCGGGCAAGAAACGGCCGACGGCCACCGGAATCTGCCAGACCTCCGGCACCGACGCCCCCACCCCGAAGACCGTGGCCCGGCGCTGACGGCCACCGGCCTCAATGGCGGCGTTGCCCTGGATCACCGGCATCGCCTCCCGCACCCCGGCAAGGGTAGCCAAGGCCTGGGCATCGTCCAAGCTTAACGGCCGGACATTGCTGATCACCGCCCCTGACACCCCGAAGGTCGAGGTCTTGCCAGGATTGATGGCGATGAGGTTGGTGCCGAACTGGGTGAACTCGGAAAGGACGAAACGGTGCAGGCCCTCGCCCAGAGAGGTCAGGAGCACCACCGCCCCGATCCCCACCGCGATCCCTAAGGCGGTCAAGGCGCTGCGCAGCCGCTGGTCGCGGACCGAGGTCAGGGTGAGGCGCACAAAATCAAGGCTCCGCATCGGCCTATCTCCGCACCAGGGCATCGACAGGGGCCAGCCGCGCTGCCCGCCGGGCCGGCAGAATTCCGAACCCCAGGCCGCAGGCCAGGGCAACGCCAACCCCCACCACCGGCGACCAGGGGGCAAGGACGATGGGAAATTTCGGCAGAAAGAAGGCCAGAAGTTTGATGCCGGCAAAACCGGCCACCAGCCCAGCCAAGGCCCCGCACCCGGAAATCAAGGCGGCCTCGACCAGAAACACCGCCATGATCAGTCTCCTGGGCGAGCCCAAGGCCTTGAGCAGACCGATCTCCGCCCGGCGGCTGGAGACGGCCACCAGCATGACGTTCATGATGATGATCCCGGCCACCAGCAGACTGATGGCCGCAATGCCTGCCACCGTCTGGGTCAGGCTGGCGAATATCCGGTTGAAGGTTGCCAGGATGGCATCCTGGGTGATCACCGTGATGTCATCTTCACCGTCGTGCCGGGCGCGGATGGCGGCAATCACCGCCTCCTTGACCTGGACGATTGCCGCCTCGCTGTCTGCCTCCACCACGATCCGGAACAGGGACTCGGTATTAAACAGGGTCTGGGCCGAGGCCACCGGGATGAACACCGCATCGGCCAGCTCATCGCCTAAAGAGTTAGCCTTCTCCTGCAGGACGCCGGTAACCTGGAAGCGGTAGCCGCCGATCCTGACCTTTTCGCCCAGGGCCGGGTCATTGCCGAACAACTCGCGTTTGGCCTTGGCCCCCAGCACACAGAGGGGCAGGAAACGGTCACCGCTCTCCGGAAAGATGCTGCCTTGGCTGATCTCCAAACGGCGCATGGCGAAAAGATCCCGAGACGAACCCAGCACCGTCACCTCACGCTCCCGCTGACCGCGGGACACTGGCGCCGCGCCAACGATGATGGGGGAAAGACGGCGGATGGCGCTGATGCGGGACAGGGAGGCGGCATCGGCTATGGTCAGGTCACGGGGGGTGAGGCCCAGGATGGGCGGGGGACCGCCCACGGTTTCGGAGCGGCCAGGCAGGAGCACCAACAGGTTGCTGCCCATGGCGGAAAACTCGTTGCTGACATAACGCCTGGCGCTCTCGCCCAGTGAAATCAGGAGGATCACCGAGGTCACGCCGATGGCAACCGCGAGCAGCATCAGGGCGCTGCGGCCGCGGTTGCCAAGGGAGGCACGGACGGCGAAGGGGAGCAGATCCGCAATCAGCATCGGCGTTCATCTCCAGGCAGGCGGAAAGGAATCACGACAGAGCCTCCGCTTCTCTTTCATGTGGCCGGTCCGTCTCTGCCACCTCACCACAGTTCGACTTTCATAGGAGCCTCTTTCTGCGAGACAACCGCCTGCCGCCAGC
>Ga0233425_10007913_pt1 | contig 14532 bp, 10 predicted proteins | sample Watercolumn_Towu_2_FD_181712 | JGI IMG/M metagenome (GOLD analysis project Ga0233425, IMG submission 181712) | Freshwater microbial communities from Lake Towuti, South Sulawesi, Indonesia - Watercolumn_Towuti2014_140_MG | ecosystem: Environmental > Aquatic > Freshwater > Lake | place...
CTCCTGGGCCTGGGAAAGTCCACAAAAATTTCTGTTCTTGGAGCCAATTGATTTGAGCGATAGTATGTTAGCACTAATTTACTTCTGAAAACAAAATTTTTCTCCGAAGGGTTAGTAACTTGCCAAAAACGGCGGTTATCAGCAGAAGGGAGACAATGCCAGATATGATATGGACTTGAGAGAAAGCATTAACCAAATATTTCCGCCGGGTTCCGAGGTTCCCGCGGAGTCAAGATTGCCCAAAGCAGTCTTACTTACCTGACTTATCGCCTCTCTTCCCGGGCGTCTTGACTTTCTTGGGGGGCCGGTCTGTTTTGCATCTCGGGCTTCCACTTTTACCCTCTGCCTCAAGCTGATGCCGAGCCAGGGGTAAAACCGCACGGTCATCCAGAGCTAAGATCTGGCAGCGCGGATAAAAAAGTCGGCCCGATGTAGGGGAGGTACACCGGGCCGATAACGAGGGTAAATAACAAGAAGCGGACTCCAGGGGTAGAGGGCTCCAGGGGGCTTTGTTTGGGATCACGCACCTTCAATGAACTTGCGCAATTCGTCCTCTTTATCCTTGGTCAATGAGGTTTGCAGCAACCGGCCTTTGCCGGCAAAGGGCTTGAGTCCTTCGAGAACCTTGTCAGGGGTTGACTTGCGCACGAGCACAAAGAGTGCGGAACTGCCAGGCGTGAGGGTCGCACCCAAATCCCGCATAAAATCATCATTGATGCCGAGGTCCGCAAACTTGCCAGACAGGGCGCCAGATCCTGCTCCTATGGCAGCGCCCAATAACGGATTCAGAAACAAAAATCCGATCAACGTCCCCCAGAACGCGCCACTAACGGCGCCGGCGGCGGTGAGGTTCACGGCTTGGTGCAACTGCACTGCGCCCTTCTCGTCGCGAGTTACAACGACCGCGTCCTCCATTTCGATCAAATACTGGGCCTGCATTTTGGCCAGTGCCGCGCGCATCTCGAAGGCGTCGGCCGCGTTGTTAAATGCTACTGCGATCAGATTGCTCATGTTTTATCTCCTTTATTAAGGTCGTTTTGTTGGCCCATTGCAGGCTATTAGTCGTTTTACCAAATTTAGTGTGGCATGCGGGAGTTGGGATCCATCTTCGGCCGAGAACAATCAGGGGATGGGCAGCCGCTGCCCCCCTGAGACGGTTCTTCTTTATTTGGTTTCGAGCCGCCAGATGCCGTCCCACTCCTCACCGGGAGGATTTTGGCCCAGGTGATAGACCCGCTCGAGGAATAGGCGGGAGGGGCCGTCCTCGGGGAAGAGTTTTAGGCAACCCTTCCAGGCTTCTGCGGCCCGGTCCCATTCCCGGGAACGGTAAGCTGCCAGCCCTTCCGAGAAACCCTGGCAGAGTTTCAGCTTCTCATCCGGAACCTCCCCCTTTAGTCCCAACACCTCAAACACCCGTACGTTTTCTAGCTTGCCCTTGACCACTAGAATATCAATTTCCCGGGCCACGATGTCCGGCCCGGCCGATTCCCAAGTGTCTTCGCTTACCAGGATGTGGGTGCCGTAGACCCGGTTTGCTGCTTCTAGGCGCTGGCCCAGGTTAACGGTGTCGCCGATGACAGTGTAGCTTCGGGCGCTCTCGGAGCCGATGTTGCCCACCACCACTTCGCCGGTGCTGATGCCGATGCGCAGATCCACCCGGGGCAGGTGCTTTCTGAACCCCGTCAACTCAGGCAATTCGGCCTTGAGGGTCTCCAGGGCCCGGAGCTGTCCCAGACCGGCCCGGCAAGCCCGCAGGGGGTGGTCCTCGGGAGAAGTGAAGGGGGGGCCCCAGAAGGCCAGGACGGAGTCGCCAATGAACTTGTCGATGATTCCCTGCTCCTGCTGTACGGCCTCGGTTTGCAAGGTGAAGTGGCGGTTTAAGAGATTCACCAGACCGCTGGGGGTGAGGTGCTCGCCCAGGCCAGTGAAGCCCACCAAGTCGGCGAAGGACACGGTCATCACCCGGCGGCCCTCGGTCTCGGCCCCGGGCTGCAGGATGGCCTGCTCCAGCACCCGTGGGTCGACGTACTGCCCGAAGGTGCGCTTGATTTCCTCTTTGTGGCGCAACTCGTTGACGAAATAATTAAAGGACTGGGTCAGGGCGCCCACCTCGTCCCCTGAGACCACTGGTAGTTCCACGCTTAAATCGCCCTGTTCCACGGTTTTAAGGCCGGTGATGAGGGAACGGACCGGGTCTACCAAGCGGCGGGTAGTGATAGCCGCCAAGGTCAGTCCCAGAAGGACAGTGGAGATGGTCATGGCGATGGTGAGCCAGAAGGCCTGCCGCTGATAGGCTACTGCGGTATCAGCGGCGGCCTGGGCCAGGGCGGCAGTGCTGTCCTGAATCTGAGACCTCTGACTCTGCACCTGGCGCTGGAGGTCGTTCAGCACGGCGAGCATGTCGTCGGCCCGCTCATGGTGGCCAGCAGCCTGGAGTTCCAGCACCTGTTGCTGGCGTTTGCTGATGATGGGGTAGGTTGCTTCGATCTGGGTCAGAATGGCCCGGATTTCGCCGAGCTTCTCCAGGTTACGGTCATCCGCGGCCTTGATGTCCAGAAGTTTTTTGGCGGTGACAAATTCCTGGTTCAGGCGCTCGGTGAAAACACGGTAATTGGTCTGAGCTTCGGTGAGAACCTCCTGGTTGGCCCGGGGGGCGTTTAGTCCGCCGAACCAGCGTTCAAAGGCCAGGCGGCGGCGCAGACCATACTCGTCTAAGTCCGAGAGCGAGGTGGCCAAGGGCAATTCCCGCTGGGCGATAACCGACATGTCCCTTTGGAGCCGGGTGACATGCCATAAGAGAAAACCGGCCAGGGCCACGGTGAGGCAGAGCAGGAGCACCGCCAGACCGAAAATTTTCGTGGCAATGCTGAAACGGTTTAACACTGTGGTCATACCCCTAAAGATTTATGGTCCAGAGAAAGGTCTGTCAGGCAGATTCCTTCTTTTCGCATTATGCCCTGCAGCCATTACCTCTTCTATCTTACCACCGGCGATGCAGCATATCAAATGAGGTCTGTTCCGGCCGGCCATCCGAAGACCAGCAAAATTAAGACATATCTTTCCACTAGAAAAACTTATCGGAATTCCTATGAAAATTGTGATATTGTCTGTTCATCAACATCAGTTGATACCATCAAAAACTGGAGGTGGAGCATGAAAGTTTCCAAGGCCGTCAACCTGTTTCTGGATTACCACAAGCTGAACTCGCAAAAAAAATACGATCAGGGCCTACCGTTCGCTTTTGGCCAAATTCCGGGATCATTTTCCTGATCGCGACCTGACTGCGATAACCTCAGAAGAAATACTTTCCTTTTTAACCAGCTTCAACGGCGAATGTAAGCAGCTCACCAAGCACACCCGCTACGCTTATCTCAAGGCCCTCTTCAATTTCATCCTCAATAACCTGGACAATCAGATCCAGAATCCCTGCGATACCCCTATGCTGAAAAAGCTCTTCCGACCCGGAAAGCTGGCACAATGGCAAATCCACGAAAAAGAGGTCATCGACGAGATCATTTTCCGGACCACGAAGGTGCGAAACCGCCTCATGCTGGAGCTCATGGCCCGGGGTGGAATGCGGGTGGGCGAGGTCTTGAAGCTCACCGCCCTGGATGTGGATGACCAGAAGCTCACTATCAGGAACCCCAAAAGCGGGAAAAGCGCAGAAGTGGTTTTCATCCCCAAGAAGTTGGCCGAACGGTTAAAGGATTATCTAAAGGCCAGAGGCGCCGCAGGGGACCAAAGAATTTTCCCCATTACCTACACAGCCGCCAGGGTCATGGTCAAAAAGGCCGGCGCCTTGGTGGGGGTTCATTTAAGGCCGCATGACTTGAGGCGCCATGCGGCCACCTATGCCTCCAGATCAGGGGTGCCCGTGGAGATCGTCAGCAAGGTCATCCTGAGGCATGCCAATCTCTCTACCACTCAAAGGTATCTGGGTAAAGTCAGCGATGTGGAAGCATTGAGGTGGATCGAAAATTTATATGGCTGATTCCCAGCTATCAGGGCGAGGTCGAGACAGGCCTCGCCCATCTTAAACGTGCTGGGATTTCCAGAATTTTTCTCGCCCGTTTTAACTTCGATTACCCCGCACCCTTCAACTCCAAGATCACATTACTGATACCCCGTTCAAAAAACTCATTGCACCAGGTGTAAGCTCTCTCAGGAAACCTGGGAGAGCTCTGCAAAAATCCCGGCCCGCAATCGCTGACTCGCAAGGAATTTGAACGTCTCTGGTACGTTGCTTAATAAGCAGACCGATGTTACTGGGTTTATGGGCCTATAACCATGTGTAATTACTTGTGCTTTGGCATATAGTGCGTCAAACAAATTGTACTGCGTAACTTAAACTACGTAATAAGTAAAAGGTTATTTAAAACTAACAACTATAACCTAAGTATAAATAATTGTATCATTAAGTAGTGTGTTGTTAATGGTTGGAATTATCGTAACGTAATGTGCGTAACTCATTAATCTAACAATGTTTTGCCTATGTTTTAATATATGTAATATCAAGTAGTTAGGCATATTGCGTGCACTTCCATAAGTAAAAAAATAACTTTTTTACTTAATGGAGGGCACCAAATGAAAACAGAAATCCGGATGGTCGGTTGGCCCAAACGTGAATGTGAAGTGATACCGATGGATGAGATGACCCGTAAGGACATTATGCAACTCACCGGTTGCCCTTATATGACCGCCGTAACTGCTGAAAAGCGCGGCTACTACATCATTGATTACCTGAAAAAGAGCGTTCCTCCGAAACGGGGACATGTGAACGGCTCGGTGGAGCTGGGGAGGGAGCGTGAGACCATTCCTATTCCCGAGGACATCAACACCATCGAGGGCGTGATGGCCTATTTCAACTGCAATCAGAAAGTGGCCAAGGCGAGCCTGGCCCGAGGCTACTACATCGTTGACTACAACAAGCGGACCGTCTGTCCTTCTTTGAGCGAGTTCGATCCCGAGGCGGCTTACCGGATGGCGTACTTCATCTATCACCGCAAATTCAAGGACAGGATGCCTTGGTACATCGAGGCCGAGGACCTGATTCAGCAAGGGGTAATGCGGCTGCTGGAGCTCTCCGGCCATCCTCAGTACCATGAGCCCAAGTTCATGTTCTTCAAAGCTTACGGCTTCATGGCCACTTACATCAAGAGCCAGAGCAGGCTGCGGGGTTTCACCGTTTCGAATGTTGACGGCGAAGGCCCCGGCTATGAGGACACCTGGCGGCCCAACGCCGGCAATGATTGGCAGGGCGCCTTGGCGGCGGCATGAACTGGGCCGGGCCACTTGGGGCCGGACACCCAGAGTGGCCCTGGCCAAACTGCAAGAAGGTTATATGGGGACAGGGAAACCGGCCCTCTTCTACTTTCCTTTGAAAGAAACCCCATCAAGGACAAACTTCATACTAGCCTGAATCAACCTGCGCGGTTTATCGGATCATAGCTCCCAACAAAAAGAGAAAAAACGCGTTTAAAAGAGATACCTTCATCCCTGAATTGACCTTTTATTCTGTTTCATCCTATAATGCTTATAAAATCTGAGTCTTAAACAAATGGGCAACGGTGGATATTGATGCAGCAAGTCGTCATCGAAAACCCGGTCATCAACTCCCCCTTCGATGAACCACGACGACACTTCCGCTTTACCAACGAGGGTATCACCAACGAAGTCGTCCCGGAGCGCCGTGTAAGCTCCTACTTCATCCCCATCGCCAAGCCCAAGAAGAAGGGCAAACAGGCTTACCTCCCGGACACCGAATGGACCCAGGAGCGCATCGAAGAGAACAAGTTCATCAACCGGGTCCGCTCACGGGTGGCCATGTGGCGGCAGGGCGGTTACCTGGGGACCACCAAAACCACTGCCCGGCTCCTGGAATACTGGCAACGCCCCGACCGGGAAAAAAATCTCTTCTTCTGTCAGATTGAAGCCCTGGAGACGGCTATCTACGTCACCGAAGTGGCCAAGAAATATGGCGACGCCTGGATTGAGAACGAACTGCGCCAGGCCAACGCCGGGGCCAATCCCCTCCTTTTTCGCATCGCCTTCAAAATGGCTACCGGGACCGGCAAAACCGTGGTCATGGCCATGCTCATCGCCTGGCACACCCTCAATAAGCTGGCCAACCCCCAGGACGCCAAATTCACTGACACCTTCCTGGTGGTGACCCCCGGCATCACCATCCGGGACCGGCTCCGGGTGCTTCTGCCCAATCTCCCCGATAACTACTACCACAAGTGGGACCTCATCCCCCCGGACCTGCAAGCCGAATTGCTCAAGGCCAAAATCCTCATCACCAACTTTCACGCCTTCCTGCTCCGGGAAAAGGTAGCGGCCGGTAAGCTCACCAAGACCATATTAAAAGAGGGCGACGTTAGCCCCTTCACTGAGACTCCAGACGAAATGGTGCGACGTGTCTGCCGGGAGTTGGGGACTAAGAAGAACCTTATCGTCATCAACGACGAGGCCCACCACTGCTACCGCCGCAAGCCGGACGGTCTCGAAGAGAAGCTCACCGGTGATGAAAGGAAAGAAGCAGAGAAGCGGGAAGAAGCGGCCCGTGTTTGGATTTCTGGCCTGGAGGCCGTTCAAGCCAAGTTGGGTATTAAAGTGGTGTATGATCTCTCCGCTACGCCCTTCTTCCTCAGAGGTTCCGGATACCCTGAAGGCACCCTCTTCCCCTGGGTGGTCTCCGATTTCTCCCTCATCGACGCCATTGAATCCGGTATCGTCAAAGTCCCCCGGGTGCCCGTGGCCGATGACGCCATGGTGGGGGACCAGCCCACCTACCGGGACCTCTGGCTCCGTATCCGGGAACACCTGCCCCGGAAGGGTCGCAAGACCGAAGCCGTGGGTGGTGAACCCAAGCTCCCTGCGGAACTCCAGGGGGCGCTCCATAGCCTCTACAGCAATTACGAAAAATACTACCAGCAATGGGAGCAGAATCCCGAGGCCCAGGCTAAGGGCCTGACCCCCCCGGTCTTCATTGTGGTCTGTAATAACACTAACGTCTCCAAGCTGGTTTTTGACTACCTTGCCGGCTGGGAAAAGCCCTTGCCCGACGGCTCCACGGTGCCCGTGCCTGGCGCTCTATCGATTTTCAGCAATGTGGAAGACGGCAGATGGCGGGTGCGCCCCAACGCCATTCTCATTGACAGCGAGCAGTTGGAATCCGGGGAGGCCATGAGCGCCGATTTCAAGAAATTAGCCGCCCGAGAGATCGAAGAGTTTAAAGCGGAATACCGTCTGCGCTTCCCCGGTCGCAATGTGGATCAAATCACCGATGAAGACCTCCTTCGGGAGGTGATGAACACCATCGGCAAGCCTGGTAAACTCGGCGAGCAGGTCAAGTGCGTGGTCTCCGTCTCCATGCTCACCGAGGGCTGGGACGCCAACACCGTCACCCATATTCTGGGCGTTCGGGCCTTCGGCACCCAACTTCTTTGCGAGCAGGTGGTGGGGCGGGGCCTGCGCCGCATGAGTTACGTCACCGAAGGCCGCACCCTCACGGTCAACGGCCAGCAGGTTGCCTTCCACGGTTTCCCCGTGGAATACGCCGAAGTTTACGGTGTACCCTTTTCCTTCATCCCGTGCGCCGGGACAGGAGAAGGGCCCAAACCTGGCCCCATCCCCACCAGGGTGCGAGCTCTCCCGGAGCGTATTAACCTAGAAATCACCTTCCCCCGGCTCATCGGCTACCGCTATGACCTGGCCGGGGAGATTTTAACCGCCAAGTTCACCGAAGACTCGCAATATATTCTCTCTACCGCCGACATACCCACCTGGACCGAAAGCGCCCCCATCGTGGGGGAATTGAGCATTCAAAAACTGGACGACCTCAGACGCCGCCGGGAGCAGGAAGTGGTCTTTCTCCTGGCTAAGTTCGTTCTGGAGAAATATTTCCGGGATGATGACGGCCAAGCCAAGCCCTGGCTATTCCCCCAACTCCTTAACCTTACCCGGCGCTGGCTCAAGGAATGCGTCATCCTCAAAGACAACACCTTTCTCCAGTTACTCCTCCTTTTTGAGTTCGCCCATAACGCCGCCGACCGCATTTATCACGCTATCGTGGCTTCCACCACCGGCCAGAAGACCCTGAAGCCCATCCTGCGGCCTTACGATACCCTCGGCTCCACCCGCTATGTTGACTTCGACACCACTCGCCCCACTTACGAGACCAAGCCCGACCGGTGCCACCTCTCCCATGTAGTTGCGGATACCGAATCCTGGGAGCAGAAAATGGCCCAGGCATTGGAAGAGATGGACGAAGTCATCTGCTACGCCAAGAACCAGAACCTTGGATTTGCCATTCCCTATACCATAGACGGCGAAGAGAAAAACTACTATCCAGATTTCCTGGTGCGGATTGCCCATGGGGATGAACCCCTCAATCTAATTATCGAGGTCACCGGCGAAAAGAAAAAGGAGAAGGCCGCCAAGGTTGCCACGGCCCGGAACCTTTGGGTCCCTGCCATTAATAACCATGGCGGCTATGGACGCTGGGCCTTTTTGGAGATTTCCGACCCCTGGGATGCACAGAACCTTATTCGTATCTTTCTGGCAGATATGAAAAGGCTTAAGTGATGCCAGCAAAATTTTCCATTGGCGGCATGGTTCAATCTATCAGTGATCCCAGCAGGATCGGGACTGTTGTACAGATTTGTGAATACCATGCGGGGATACAATGGTATAAGGTCCATTTTGGGGCAACTATTTTAACTAAAATAGCTGAGGTGGACTTACGCCCATATATTGTTGCAGCGACCCCTGATGAAAACCTTATTGCTGGAAATTATGGAGGATATAAAGAGTTTCAGCGACTTATCACATTCCATCGCTTATTACGTGATAAGCCTTTACAAAATAATATTAATGTTATTAATGCTTCTCGAACAAGGTTTTATCCATATCAATATAAGCCACTTCTTAAATTTCTTGATTCACCCAAGCATCGACTTTTACTCGCAGATGAAGTGGGCCTCGGGAAAACCATTGAAGCCGGTCTTATTCTCACCGAATTGAGAGCAAGACAGGAGATAAAGAGAGTGCTCGTAGTTTGCCCGGCGAATCTCACCAATAAGTGGGAGCAAGAATTAGAGCGAAGATTTGAAATAAAATTTTCAATTTTAAATGCTAATAGGTTTATTACTTTTTTGAATAATTTTGAAAAGAATCCCGATAAGGCAGGACTACATGGCATAATTTCTTTGGAAGGTATCAGAACCAATAGAGTTTTAGATAGACTGAATGAACTGGCACCGGATTTTGACTTGGTGATAATTGATGAAGCCCATCATATGCGAAATTTCAATACTAAGACCCGTAGGAGCGGTGTCATTCTCGCAGAGACTGCAAATGCAATGCTTTTATTGACTGCTACGCCAATTCACCTGGGGAATCAGAACCTTTTCAGTCTGTTAAATATTCTTGATAGCGATGAATTTCCCGACATTTATACGACCGATTCTCGCATTCGTAATAATGAGCCGATCGTCAAGGCTCAGATATGCATGGCCCAACTTCCCCCCAAGGTGGGCGAGGCAATAGAACTAATCCGAGAAGGGGCCAGTTCCCAATGGATTTCAGAGAACCCGCTTTTAACGGAAGTAATTGATAAACTTGAGACATTAAAGGATTCAGGAAACCAGACACCTAAGCGATTGATCGTTGATGTTCAAAGAGAATTATCCGAGTTGAATTTGTTGGCCCATATCTTTACTCGAACGAAAAAGAGGGAGGTTAAAACCGAAACTGCGGTCCGTAGGGCTTTTCCCATTCAAGTCACCTTAACCGACATTGAAAAACACTTTTACCAGGCGGTCACTGACTATGTAAGGGAGGTTAGCCAGCAACAATATGAATCTGCATTAATCCAGCAATGGATTTTACATATGCCTCAACGACGGATGGCCTCCTGTATTCCCTCCATGGTGGATTATTATAAATCCAAGCTCCCTTTTGAGCCTGATGACCGTTCCGAAGACGACGTGTCGGAAGAAGAGACTGAACAAGGTATCCTTCCGGGCGTAGATATGCGTTCAGCCCGCCGGTCTCTACAGGAAATTTTGGCCCAATGGCCTGTAACCGGCACTGACTCCAAATATGACGAATTCATCAAGATCATACGGACCTTAAAAAACGAGGGGCCATGCAAGATAATCGTTTTCGCTTTTTTTAAGGATACTCTGCGCTATCTGAAGGATCGTCTTTCAAAGGATGGTATTCAATCCAGACTTATTTATGGCGATATCCCCATACATGAGAGATTAAAAGAAATAGAGAGATTTCGTACCGATCAAAGTGAAGTGCTCCTGTCCTCCCGGGTAGGCGGCGAGGGCCTGGATTTACAGTTTTGCGATACGCTTTTCAATTACGATCTTCCCTGGAACCCCATGGAGGTGGAGCAGCGCATAGGGCGACTGGACCGCATCGGCCAGTTATCTGATACTATTCGCATCTTCAATTTTTGGATCGAAGGAACCATTGAGCAGCGCATACTTGAGCGACTTTATGAAAGAATAAAGATTTTTGAGAGGTCTATTGGCGAGCTGGAAATGATTTTGGGTGAGGAGGTCCGTAATTTAGAGAAGGAGCTTCTTAGTCGAAAATTAACCCCGGAAGAAGAGCAACAGAGAATTGAGGTGGCAGCAACGGTCATCGAAGCTCGGATGGCCGAATTGGAAAGGTTGGAGGGCGAATCAGCCAGATTTATAGGTGCAGATCATTTTTTCCAAGAAGAAGTCGACATGATTCGTAAACGACGCCGTTATGTCACCAGCTCTCAGGTCCATCGTTTTCTGGAAGATTTTCTCCTTCAGCACTGCCCCCGAACTATTTTGAGGTATGATCTCACCACCAACTTGGGAGAGTTGCAGCCCGATCAGGAATTGCGCAATTTCATTCAAAGTACAAATATCGCTTCAGAACTTCCCCACTTTTTCGGCACCGGCACTCGTAAAATACCCATAACCTTTGATTCAAACGTTGCTTTTGAGAAACCTAAAGTGGAATTTCTCAATGTTCTTCATCCTCTTATTCAGGAAATCACCAAATTCTATACCGCTGATAAAGCCAAAAGAATACCCAGTAATGCCCATTTCCTTATCTTAAAGACTTCACGCCTGTCGATAGGGGATTATCTCTACTTCACCTATAAGCTAAAGATTTCGGCGGCCAGGGAACGCAACCTTTTGGAAAGTATTTTTTTGAACGAAAACTTGGAGCCTATTGCCATGGCCGAAGATGCGGAAATACTTTTAGGGGAAATGGTGGAAAGGGGTGAAGAACCCCTGGTCTTGAATACAGAATTGGGTCCAGAGTGGGGGGGCCAGGCTTGTCAGCAGGCCAGGGAATTGCTGCATCAACGCATCCAACGGGTTAAGGCCGAAGTCGGCCGCACCAATGATGCTTTCATTGAACGGAGATTGACCAGTTTAAGGACCTTCTACCAAAAGAATCTTGATAAGATAAAAAGTTTGCTCGCTACCGGTGAGTCCTTGGAGAGGCAAGAACGATATTTGCGGATGCTCCGGGGCACAATTAATCGGCTTGAAACCGAAGCCAAAACCAAGGAAGAGGCGTTGGAAAGATTGCGGACCATCAGCATTGAATATGAGGACATAGCTGCGGGCATCCTGCAAGTGAGGTGAGTCAATGTGGAGGAAGATTATGGATAAATTCCGTCCACGGAAGGAAATCATCCATGTACAAGTGGGCCTTGATTTTGGCACCAGCGCCACTAAAATCATTTACGCCCAGGTCGGAGGCAGGTTTTTCCGGCCCGTTCTTTTCAAGCATGGCCTCCCAAACTATCCCCCTTTTGCTTTGCCCTCAGTGATGGCCTTTGGTTCTCACAACAATCTCCTTATTGGCAGCGATGCTGCCCGGCACTTACTGGATAAGCCCTGGCAGGAAGGTTTGCAGCGATTGAAAATGATCGTAGCGGGGAAATACGATCCAGCCTTCAAAGAGCCACAAACTGAAGAGACATTCTATCGTTATTTAGAGATTGAAAAGAAAGACCCAGGAATTTTTACCCCCGAACGACTTACAGCCATCTTCCTGGCCTTCGCCTTGCGCCAGGCCCGATATGCAGTGAGAAGGGCTCCCGAGTTCCATAATTATGATCTGGATATTGCCTTTAATATTTGCATGCCCATAGATCATCTGGAAAATAATTTGGTTCGATCGGCCTTTGAAAATATTTTCGCTTGGGCTGAGGCCATTGAGGTTAGATGGCCCCAAGATGATAAGGCCCCTGACCTATTAGAACTTTCCGACATCACCGTCAATTCTGCGCCCTATGGCCACCCTGAGTCGAGGGTATTTGCCATCCCGGAGGCCATTGCTGAGACCGCCTCTTACCGGTTTTCCCTGGAGAAAACCACAGGATTACATGCCGTCATTGACTTCGGGGCTGGTACCACCGATGTTTCCATTTTTAATTTAAGAGATGAGTTCCATGAATTAACACCATACTGGTATAGCGCCCGCAATATTCCCTGGGGGATGGTCAATATTGAGCGATTACTGGCTGAGACGATGATTGGCTACTTACGGACAGGAAGAATCGTAAGTGGAAATGCGTTAGCCGAGCTTCTTACCTCCTTTAAGGGCGATGGGACTTTCGCATTAGATCAATCCATCAGAACAGTGATGGAAGATCAAGTGAAAGCCCAATTTGAAGAGCTATGGGGGTTGCCTGACTATAAAATCCAAGCATGGGGATCGGCTTATGGAAAGCTGAAAAAACCTTCCCGCTGGGAAAATGTCAAGGTTTTCGTTGGTGGAGGAGGGTCCCAAGCGCCTTTTGTGGAGCAAGTCTTTTCCATCCCCTGGTGTTATCCCACAGTTCAGGGGCCATATACGGTAAATCAATTACCTGAACCGAATAACTACGACTCCTGTGGTGACCAAGCTCCTTTTCATCGTATGGCCGTGGCTTACGGACTGGCTTTCCCTAAGCCAATACTGGACGGGTACGTGTTGCCTGGAGATTGTCCCGATCACACTCCAGCGCCTCTGCCCCCAGCTCCTATCATCGATTATGATTTACAATAGCATAGGTGCAGACCACAGGTCACCGATTGAAAAGATGCAGATATGGAAACAACCGAGCGGATAGTTGAAGCCTATGTCCGTTATATCAAGGGTTGGGCGACAATTTCCAATATTCGTTGTGCCAGCCAACTTGAAATCGATTTGCTGGCGATAAATCCTGTTACACTGGAGCGGTACCACATTGAAAGTGGGGTGTCTATCTCAGGAGCATACAGCAAACTTACTGACAAACCTTTCAGTGAAAAGGACCTTAAAGAAAGAGTAAAACAGGCAGGTCAACGCAGAACGGTTGGCTATTTTGTTGATAGGAAATTCGGCGAAAAAAGCGTTAAGAAAGCCTTAGCACAATATGGCTTCAGAGAAGGCAACTACACTAAAATCATCGTCTCCTGGGGCTGGACCAAGGCGGCGGAGGAAAGGGCTAAAGCGGAGAATGTTGTGCTCTGGGATTTTCGCATCCTCTTGAAGGAAATAGCTGATAAATTTAAAGATGAGAGATTATATTTCACGGATGATACTTTAAGAACCCTCCATTTATTTTCCCACGCATTAAAGTTTGATAAACCATAGGAGACTTCTTATGGCCGGAAAGAAGAGCGACAACCCCACCCCCATCCTTGATTATAAATATCAGGAGAAGCGGAAGAACATCCCCACCCACGAGCTCCGGGACTTTGTAGCGGACCTGGAGAAGACCCCCAAGGAAATTCTCTACCCCCGAGACCCGTCCCTTGACCCGCAACTGGTCTGGAAGGGCAAGGATGAGCAGGACCGGGAAGACCTGGCGGTTCCCGCCGTGCCCATTTATATCCAGGAGAAAATCCTACCCAGGGCCATTATTGAGGAAGTGCGGGCACAGGCCCGGAAGGATAAGCCCGAACCCCAAGCGTCCTTGTTTGCTGATTTCAACGGCATAGACTTTGAGGACCTGGTGGACTTCTACCGCCATGAACAGAACTGGAGCAATCGCCTGATTTTGGGAGACTCCCTCCTGGTGATGAACTCCCTGGCCGAAAAGGAGGGCTTGAAGGGCCAGGTGCAAATGATCTACATCGACCCGCCCTACGGAATCAAGTTCGGCTCCAACTGGCAGGTCTCCACCCGCAAGCGGGATGTGAAAGATACCAAGACGGAAGATATTACCCGGCAACCCGAGCAAATCCGGGCTTACCGAGACACATGGAAATTAGGTATACACTCCTATCTAACCTATCTCCGTGACCGCCTGTCGGTGGCCATGGAATTGCTCACCGATACCGGTAGCATCTTCGTCCAGATTGGCGATGAGAATGTGCATCATGTTCGTGAGCTTTTAGATGAAGTTTTTGGTTCCGATAATTTTTTATGACCTGCCCCCGTTATGAGTGGCGTTTGGAATGTTAGAATCCCGTATTTAAACTGGCTCAGTTGCCATGATACCAGGGTTTTGGCCTTCGTGATATATTATCGTTGCCGGTGCGGAGGATAGGG